>Ga0335078_10017475_pt1 | contig 10657 bp, 10 predicted proteins | sample Lox_Sample_32_FD_206711 | JGI IMG/M metagenome (GOLD analysis project Ga0335078, IMG submission 206711) | Soil microbial communities from Loxahatchee National Wildlife Refuge, Florida, United States - Lox_Sample_3.2 | ecosystem: Environmental > Terrestrial > Soil > Wetlands | place: USA... | reverse complement strand
CGCCAAGCCTTCCAGCTCATCGGCACCCCGATCCCGCTCGCCTTGACGTAGCCAGAACAACCCCCGCCACCACGGCAAAACCCCACGTCAAACCCGAAACAACCTGCCGAACTAGCCGCAACTTCGGACTAAAAATCAGGCCACCGCCAGAGTTCTGTCGGTATGACACCGGCAGTTCTGTCGGTGACCCGCGGCCATGGTCGCGGGACTCGAAACCGTGCTCACTCCCTGCCCGGTCCCGGGCGCGCCTTCGGCCGTGGCCGGTCTCGCCGACCTGGTCCACGGCTGGCGGGAGCTTGCCGCCGCACCAAGGCCCGCGTTCGGCGGCTGGGCACGCAGGCACCTGGACGACCTCGCCGGCGCGGAGACCTGGTGGCTGAACGCCGCTGGCGGCAAGACGCTGGTGCACGGCGACGTCAGCGCTTCTAACCTGCTGGTCACTCCCGCCAGGTCGGTGTTCCTGATCGACTGGGCGCAGCCGGTCTGCGGCGCAGCCTGGCTGGACGCGGCCGACCTGGTCCCGCACCTGATCATGGCCGGGCACGAGCCCGCCGCCGCCGAGCAGGCGCTCGGCGGCGTACCCGCCTGGGGTAACGCCGACCCCGGCGTCATCACCAGCTACGCTGTCGCGTTCGCCGGCTACTGGACTCGCATGTCCCGCCAGCCTGCGCCGCCTGGCGTGCCGCATCTTCGCGCCCACCAGGCCCGTGCCGCCGCCGCAGCCACGGCGTGGGCGGCGCACCGGACGGGATGGGCATAGTCCGAGGCAGCGCAGCGACCGGCAGCCATGGTCTGGCCCGTCTTACTGCGGTGGCTGGCCCGGGGTGGCTGTGGCGTCGCGGGCTAGGGTGATGAGGCCGCGGATGGTGGCACGGCTGGCGATGACGGTGTCCTGAGCGCGGATGCGCGCGGATTCGCGGTCGAGGACGGTGCGCAGGTGCGGGGGGACGGGCAGCCATCCGGCCTGGGTGCTGAGCCACCAGGTGTCCCGGTAGCGCATGATGAAAGTGATTACGTCGCCCAGGGGCGTGGCCTGGCCGCTGGCGCTGGCCGCGTCCATGTCGGCGTCGCTGAGGATGGCCGGCAGCGGGCTGGCGCTGGCGGGCTGGCCGCCGGCCTGGGCTGGCGGGGCGGTCCGGCGGCGGGGCATCGGGTCTGGGCTTCCTTCGATGTCCGCAGCCGCGCGCACACCGGGACAGTGGCCCAAGCCCAGCTGGATCAGGCCGCCAGCCTGATCGTCGGCAGCTCACCAGATGACAGGCCGGCCTACCTGCGGTTCTACAACAACGACTTCGCCGACTTGCAGCGCGCCACCTGCTACGTCGATGCGGGGTCACCGCAGCTGGCGGTGACCATCCTGCAAAGCAAGATCACCACTCTTCCTGCGTCGCACGGCCGGGACCGCGGGGTGTACCTGGCCCGGCTCGGCTCCGCCCACGCGGCTGGCAAGGTGCCCGATGCTGCGGCATACGCCGGGATGGCATCCCTGGCCGAGGCCCGTCGCGCCGCCTCGCGGCACGTGCTCTGCGAACTCAGCCGTCTGGACGCCACGCTGATGCGCCAGTGACCGGGCCAGCCGTTCCCTGATGCGGGGGGCCGGGCACTGCGGGTGATTCCGGGCCAGGGCTTGTGATCCGGAACCAGCAGGTAAAGGCTGGTCGTGCAGGAGCCGAACAATGCTAACAGGAGGCGATCGGATGGCGGAGAAGACGGGCACATCGGGAGCCGCAGGCAGGGCACCCGTGGTCGGCCAGCCCGATAGCGTGCGCAATGTCGTGCTTGTCGGCCACTCGGGCGCGGGGAAGACAACCCTGATTGAGGCCCTGCTCGTCGCGACGGGAACGATCCAGCGGCCCGGCCGGGTCGAGGACGGGACGACCGTGAGTGACTTCGACGAGGTCGAGGTCAGGCAGCAACGCTCGGTGAACCTCACGCTGGCTCCCGTGATGCACGGCGGCGTCAAAGTGAACCTGCTGGACACCCCCGGCTACGCCGACTTCACCGGGGACCTGCGGGCCGGCCTGCGGGCCGCGGACGCGGCCCTGTTCACCGTCTCGGCCGCCGAGGGCGTGGACGGGCTGACCCGGATGCTCTGGGAGGAGTGCGCCGCCGCCGGCACGCCGCGCGCGGTCGTCATCACCAAGATCGATCACCAGCGCGGCGACTTCGGCGAGGCGCTCGCCGCGTGCCGGGAGACGTTCGGTGACTCGGTAGCACCGCTGTACCTGCCCGTCGGCAACGCCCAGGACGGCGTCCGGGGCGTGATCGGGCTGCTCTCGGAGCGTTTCTATGACTACTCGGGAGGCACCCGCGAGGAGCGGGATCCCGACCCTGCGGACGCCGACCGGGTCGCGGAGGCACGCAGCGCGCTGATCGAGGCGATCATCCAGGAGAGCGAGGACGAGAGCCTCATGGACAGGTACCTGTCCGGTGAGGACATTGACGCCAAGGTGCTGGTCGAGGACCTGGAGAAGGCCGTCGCGCGGGGTAGCTTCTACCCCGTCCTTCCCGCCGCTACGCCGCAGGGGATCGGCCTGCCCGAACTGCTCGAGGTGATGACCCAGGGGTTCCCGGCACCGCCAGAGCACCCGCTGCCCGCGGTGACCTCGCCGGACGGCAAGCCGGTCAGCGGCCTGTCGTGCGACCCGAGCGGGCCGCTCCTTGCCGAGGTCGTGAAGACCACCTCGGACCCGTACGTGGGCCGGATTAGCCTGGTGCGCGTCTTCTCAGGAACGCTGCGGCCGGACGCGACCGTGCACGTCTCGGGTCACGGAAGGGCGGAGCGCGGGCACGCCGACCACGACGAGGACGAGCGGGTGGGCGCGCTCACCTCGCCGCTCGGCAAGCATCAGCGCACTATCGCGCAGTGCATCGCGGGGGACATCTGCGCGGTCGCGAAGCTGGCCAGCGCCGAAACCGGCGACACGCTGTCGGACAAGGAGCGCCCGCTGCTGGTGGAGGCCTGGGCCAACCCGGAGCCGCTGCTCCCCGTCGCCATCACCGCGAAGTCCAAGGCCGACGAGGACAAGATGTCGCAGGCGCTCGGCAGGCTGGTGGCAGAGGACCCGACGCTGCGGCTGGAGAACAACTCTGAGACCCGCCAGCTGGTGCTCTGGTGCATGGGCGAGGCGCACGTCAATCTCCTGCTCGACCGCCTGTCCAGCCACTACGGCGTCGGGGTGGAGACCACCGACCTGCGTGTTCCGCTGCGGGAGACGGTGGCGGGCAAGGCTCAGGGCCTGGGCCGGAACGTCAAGCAGACCGGCGGGCACGGCGAGTTCGGGATCTGCCATGTCGAGGTCGAGCCGCTGCCCTCAGGCTCGGGCTTCGAGTTCGTCGACAAGATCGTCGGCGGCGTCGTGCCGCGGCAGTTCATCCCGTCGGTGGAGAAGGGGGTCCGGGCCCAGATGGAGCAGGGCGTGCTGGCCGGCTACCCGGTGGTCGACATCCGGGTCACGCTGTTCGACGGCAAGGCGCACTCGGTCGACTCCTCTGACATGGCCTTTCAGAAGGCGGGCCGGGCGGGCCTGCGGGACGCGGCAGACAAGGCGGGGGTGCTGCTGCTCGAGCCGGTCGACGAGGTGTCCGTGCTCGTTCCGGACGATTACGTGGGCGCGGTGATGTCGGACCTGTCCTCGCGCCGCGGCCGGGTGCTCGGCACCGAGCCGGTGCCTGGCGGACGGACCTTGGTCAAGGCGGAGATGCCGGAGCTGGAGATAACCCGCTATGCGATTGACCTGAGGTCGATGTCGCAGGGCACCGGCTCCTTCACGCGCTCGTACCTGCGCTACGAGCCGCTTCCGGCCCACCTGGCCGACAAGGTGGTGAGCGCCACCAGGCAGGGCTGACCCACGGCGGACCCGCGGCCCGCCCCGCCTTCGACCGCCCGGGCCAGCCCGCCGCTTCCGCGGACCCGGCCCGGCGGCCTGCCCGGCCCCGGCGGCCTGCCCGGCCCCGGCCCGGCGGATCGCCCGGCCCGGCCCCGCTTCGCCCGGCTTGCGGAGTTGCGTGGATATTTCTCCACAGGTCGCCCAAAACGGCTACGCTCGTCGTGCCCGCATTACTGCGGGCGCTCTGCCGAGCCGGCCCCTGCGGAGGAGTCCATGACCGCGACGCCCAAATCCGGCTTTGCCCAGCGGGCAAAGGAGAAACTGGCGGCCCGTGCCTCGGCCGCCGCCGCCAGCGCGCTCGAGCCGGGCGAGCAGATACTGACGGGCGCCCGCGTCCAGAGCGGCGTGAGCCAGTGGTGGATCCTGCTCTCCAACTATGCGAGATTTTTCCAGAAGTACTATTACCTCATGCTGACCGACCGTCGGCTGGTCTTCTGCAAGCTCTCGTTCTGGACCGGTCGGCCTTCGGCGGTCAAGATCGCCACTCCCCGTGACCAGGTCCGGGTTACCGACTACGCGCCCGGCGTGGTGTGGGCGACCTTCCGGCTCAGCTACCCGGGCCGCGACAAGCCGATGAAGCTCCGGGCGCCGCGCCCCTGGCGGCCCGAGATCGAGTTTCTGGTCGGGGCGCTCGGCGCCGGGCCAGCTGCGGGCCAGCCGATTCCCGGCCCGAAGGCGATGCCGGGCACGCTTCCCGACGGGTCGCAGATCGGCGGCCCCGCGCCTGGCTGAAGCCCCGGCCGCGGCGGCCGCTTAGCGCGGCCACGCCTGCGCGATCATCGCGCGGGTGTCGGCCAGAAGCTGGGGCAGCACCCGCGTGTGCCCGACCACCGGCATGAAATTCGTGTCGCCGCCCCACCGGGGCACGACGTGCTGATGCAGGTGGGCGACGATCCCGGCGCCGGCCACGGCACCCATGTTCATGCCGATGTTGAAGCCCTGAGCGCCCGACGCGGCCCGGAGGGCGGTCATGGCCAGCTTGGTGTGGCTGGCGAGTTCCGCGGTCTCCGCCTCGTCCAGCCCGGTGTAGTCCCCGACGTGCCGGTAGGGGCAGGTCATCAGGTGCCCGGCGTTGTAGGGGTACAGGTTGAGCACCGTGTAGACCAGCTCACCGCGGGCGACGATGAGCCCGTCGGCGTCGGCCAGCCGGGGAATTTGGCAGAACGGGCAGCCGTCGCCATTTCCGGAGCCAGCCGGCTTGTCCTCGCCCCTGATGTAGGCCATCCGGTGCGGCATCCAGAGTCGCTGGAACCCGTCCGGGATCCCGGCTCCATCTTGCGCAGCACCCGTGTCCGGAAACGATCCCTGGCGGCCCCGGGCGTCCTGGCCCGGCCCGGCTGGCTCCCCGGAAGCGGCTGCTGGCATGGATGCAGCATAGGGGCGGCCCGGCCACCCCCCACGGCTGCCCCCGGACGCGGGCCTGTGCCTGCCGGGCGGGCCGCGCCGGGGGCGTCAGACCCACCGGTGCCGGCCTCGGCCCTGATCCCCGTGCTTCCGCAGCCGGGCCGCTACCTCCCGCAAGTACGGGATGTGGGCGCCGACGGCGGCGCCGTCAGCTCGCGACCGTGACCAGGCTCCCGTACGTGAGGTACGGCCAGGCCCGCTCGGCCTGCGTGTAGGGCAGCTCGACGCAGCCCAGGCTCTGCGGCCAGCCGTAGGAGCCTCGCGGGAAGTAGTGCACGGCGTCGCTGCCGTTGAAGTAGGACACGAACGAGACCGGGTCGGCGTACTTGGTGCCGTCTGGGTTGGTCCCCTTCATGATCTGGGACCGGTAGCGCAGGTAAACCGGATAGGTCCCGGTCACGGTCAGCCGGCCCGGGATCCCGGTGTTGGCCAGGGTGCGCAGTACCTCGCGCCCGTCGTGCCAGATCGTCAGCCTCTCCGGGCTGCCCTCGCTGACATATGCGTAGGTGTAGCCGTTCGGGTTGTCGTCGCCCTTGGCCACGGCGTTCAGCAGCGCCTGCCACACCTCGGGGCCGGCGACGCCGTCCATCGTCATGCCCTGGTTGCTCTCGAACGCCATCACGGCGCCGGTCAGGATGCGGCCCGGCTGGCCGGGTGACCACATGTCCTGCAGCGCCGTGGGATAACCGGCCAGCCAGGTGAATTCCCCGGCCGGCGGGCTGTACGCGGCACTGAGCTGGGCATTGGCGTCAGTCGCCGGCGCCGGGGCGTTCCCGGTGTCCGGCGTCCAGCTCAGCGGCAGGTAGCCGACCTGCGCGAGCAGTTGCTCGAGTCTGAGGGTGCTGTAGCTGCCGGTCCGGAACTTGTCGACAACCCGCGCCGCGAGCAGCCCGCCGGCGGCCGAGCGGACGCCCGCGGAGCCGGCCGGGACCAGCACCCGGACATGCGTCCCGGCGGTGAAGCCCCGGGCAGGGATGAACTCGACGGTGCTCGCGCCGACCCGCTGCCAGCTCCCTGCGATCGCCGGGGAAACGGACGGCATCGGTGAGCCGGCGGCGAGCGGGGCCGAGAAGACGACGCGGACGGGGTCGGCGCCGTTCACGTCGGTGGAGTGCGACGCGGGCGAGACCGACACGACCGTCTCGGGCTTGACGGCCGGCCGGCGCGCGCGCTGGACCACCGAGTGAACCCGGCCCGCGGCGTCCTTGACCGAACCCTCTTGTGCTGACGCCCCGCTCAGGGCGAACCAGGTACCGCCGGCCAGCAGCGCCGCAATAGCTACCGCGAGCGCCAGGATCCGCGCACGGAATACTCCTATTCCGGACAATCCTTGACCCCCTAGCCCTTTTGCTGCCCGGTCGCCCCTCGGCGGATGGCATCTGCCCTGATGTATACCAGCTAATGCCGATCTGCGGCGTCGGCATGCAGGGCTCAGTCACGGACGTGATGAATCCGTCACCTGACAAACGGCCGCGGCGGCCATTAACATTCCAGCGCCCGCTCCCCCCGGCGCAGCCAGCCATTCCGGCCAGCGCCTCAGACGGGGTTCCGGGGTTGCCGTGGCCGGCACGGGCGTGCCCGGCCGGGCATCCGAGGTCCTGCCGGGCGCCGGGCCAGGGACGACGCCCGGCCGGGCAGGATCAGCCGGTCACCGTCACCAGGCTGCCGTAGGTGAGGTAGGGGTAGGCCCGCTCGGCTGCGCTGTACGGCAGCTCGACGCAGCCGAGGCTCTGCTGGTAGCCGTAGCCGCCGCGGGGGAAGTAGTGCACGGCGTCGCCGCCGTTGAAGTAGGACACGTACTGGACCGGGTCGGAGTAGCGGCTGCCGTCCGGGTTGGTGCCGGACATGATCGTGTTCAGGAACTTCTCGTATACCGGGAAAGTGCCGTTGACGGTTGGCGACGCCGGGATCCCGGTGTTCGCCGGGCTGCTCAGTGCGACGTGGCCGTCGTGGTAGATCGTCAGCGTCTCCGGGTCGGCCTGGTCGGCGACGGCATAGGTGTATCCGTGCACGTTGCCATCGCCTGCGGCGGACGCCCGGAACACCGCCGCCCACAGCGTGCTGGTAACTGCGCCATTGATCGTCATGTTGTGCTCGGACTGAAACGCCATCACCGCGCCCTTGAGTATCACGTTGTAGGTGTCCGGTTTCCAGAGGCTGGCCAGCATCGACGGATACCCTTTGATCCAGGAGAAATCGCCGGACGGCGGGTCGTAGGCCAATGCCTGCTGGCTGGCCAGCCCTACGCTCGACGAGTCGAACTCGCCGACGACCCGCATGCCCAGATCCGGCAGCCGCCACGACACCGGCAGGTAGCCAAGCTGGCCAAGCATCTCCGCCAGCCGGAGCGTGGCGTAGGCACCGGTGGTGTAATGGGCCGTCATGGGAGCGGCGAGCGACCGGCCCGCCGCCGAACGCACGCTCGCGGGTATCGTCACCGTCACCTGAGTCGAGGGGCTGAACGGCCGCGCGGGGGTGAACACCATCGTATCGCCGCGCGCCTGCCACCTGCCTGCGACCTTCGGGGTCACGCTAGGCAGCCGGGACTGCCTGGCGAGCGGCGCGGAGAAGGTGACCTTCACCGGCAGGCCGCCGCTTGCGCGCCGGGAACCGGGCGCTGGCGTCACCGACATAACCCGGAATGGACCCCTCAGGGTCGCGCCGCCGCTGCCTCCCGGCCCGCCGGATGGGGCCCCGCCGGAGGTCAGCGTGTACATGCCAATGCCCGCGGCGACCGCAGCGACCGCGGTCACGGCCACGATCAGCCGGGTTCTCGGCCGGCCCGGCGCCTTGCCGAACCTGGCCCCCCGGACCACCACGTGCCTGCCGAGCCGTGCCACACTGAACACTCCGCGCCCCCACGTAAAGCTCATGCTTAGTCACTTAACGTCACGGTGCGTACCCGAATGGAATGGCGGTAACCTGCGGTCGGCGTAAACGAAAGGTAACGCGCTGTCATGCCTATCCCGGAATCGCCGAAACTGCGGCCTGGCGGACTCCGGCGTCAAGCGGACGATGGTCTGCATCCGCGCGGCTGACGCCGGGTCCTTAGTCGCCGTCCTTACTGCCCGGCTGGCGAGTATGTGACGAGTGTCTGGCCTGGATTATCCGCAATGAGCAGCACGACATGCGAATACTCCGCCGGACCCAGCCTAGGGTGGAGCAGCTTCTTCGATCCGCCGCCCACGGCGGTCACATCATGGCGAGGCCACCAGTCCCGGACGCGGTCGCTGTCGCGGTGCAGTTCCGCGATCAGGGCCGCGAAGTCGGGGTCGTGCGGATGCCGGGCGGCGGCCAGCCTGAACCGGCCGAGCATCGCCCTGGCCTCGGACTCCCAGTCCAGATAGACCTCCCGGGCGCGGTCGGTGGTGAACATCCAGCGCACAAGGTTGCGCTGGCCGGCCGGCAGCGACTCCCAGTCGGCGAACAGTTCCTGTGCGGCGGGGTTTGAGACCAGTACGTCCCAGCGGCGTCCTTTGACGAAGGTGGGGAAGGGGTCAAGGCGCTGGACTAGGTCAGCCACGCTGCGGCTGACCTGCTCTGGGGGTCCGGCTGCGCCCGCCGAAGCCGCGGGGACTCCGCCGGGCCCGTAGACGAGGACACGGAGATAGTCGCGCTCTGCGGCCGACATCCGCAGGGCGACCGCCAGAGCCTCCAGCACCTGCGGCGAGGGCCGCACCGGGCGTCCTTGCTCGAGAAAGGTGTAGTAGGTGGCCGACATGTTGGCCAGCAGCGCGACTTCCTCGCGGCGCAGCCCTGCGGTCCGCCGTCGGGTGCCTGCGGGCAAGCCGACATCACCGGGGACGAGCCGCTCCCGCCGTGACCGGAGCAGCTGCCCTAGTGCCTGCGAGTCCCCGGCATCCGCCACGTCGCCAAGCCTACTCATGCCGGTACCAGTAACAACTCACTCTGGTTACCAGTGCCGTCCCGGGCGGAGGCTGAGGGCATGACGATCACGAGCGGACTGATCCGGATCCCGGTCGCTGACGGGACCACCATGCAGGCATACTTCGCCCGGCCGGCCGCTGACCCGGCCCCGGCCGGGGTGATCGTGGCACATGAGCTCTTTGGCGTGAGCCCAGATATCCGTGGCGTAGCCGACAAGCTTGCCGCAGCCGGATACCTCACGATCGCGCCCGAGTTCTACCACCGGAACGCCCCACCAGGGCGCTCGCTCGGACGCGACGACACCGGCCGCCAAGAGGGCTTCGCCTACCTGAACCGGCTCACCCGCCAGCAGGCGCTGGACGACACGGCGGCAGGCATGGGCTGGCTGACGTCACAGCCGGCGATCGAGCAGATCGCGATGACCGGCTTCAGCGCCGGCGGGCATCTGAGCTATCTCGCGTCCTGCCGGCTTCCGATCAGCCGGACGGCCGTCCTGTACGGCGGCTGGCTGCCCACGACCGACATCCCGATGAGCCAGCCGTCACCCACATTGGAACTCACCGCGGGGATTCGCGGCCGGATCCTTTACCTGGTAGGCGAGGAGGACGCGCTGATCGATGTCGCCCAGCGCCGTAAGATTCGCGGCGCCCTCCAGGCCGCCGAGACCGAGCACGAGTTCGTCACCTACCCCGGCACAGCACACGCGTTCTTCTGGCCGGGTACGGTTGCCTTCAACGAGCAGGCCCGCGACGACGCATGGTCCCGGATCTTGACCCTGCTTGCGATCTAGCCCCTGCAATACTCCTGGAGGGACTGGTGCGAGGCTGCGCTCTCCCCGGCGGCCGCCAACGTGGTACGGTCGAGGTGTTCGAATGAACATTCATTCAGGTTGTCATCGTGAGCTGGAACACAACGGACATCCCCGACCAGCACGGCCGCACAGCGGTCGTGACCGGGGCCAACGGCGGGCTCGGGCTGGAGACCGCGCGGCAGCTGGCGGCTAAGGGAGCGCATGTCGTGATGGCGGTACGCAACCAGGAAAAGGCGGCGGCCGCGGTCGGCGAGATCCGCGCCAGCGCACCGGGTGCCTCGCTGGAGCTGGTGGCGCTGGACCTCGCCTCGCAGGCGTCGGTGCGTGCCGCAGCCGGGCAGGTCATCGCCGCCCACAAGAGCATCGACCTGCTCATCAACAATGCCGGGGTGATGGGGATCCCGGAGGCCGAGACCGCTGACGGCTTTGAGATGCAGTTCGGCGTAGACCACCTGGGGCACTGGACGCTGACCGCGCTGCTGCTGCCAGCGATGCTGCGCACACCCGGTTCGCGGATCGTGACCGTGACCAGCACGGCCCATCACCTGGGCCGCGCCGTCAACCCGGCCAACCCCCACCTTCACGGCCGCTACCGGCCATGGCGTGCCTACGGCCAGGCCAAGCTCGCGAACTTCCACTTCGGCCTGGGGCTGCAGCGCGAGCT
>Ga0335078_10017473_pt1 | contig 10658 bp, 8 predicted proteins | sample Lox_Sample_32_FD_206711 | JGI IMG/M metagenome (GOLD analysis project Ga0335078, IMG submission 206711) | Soil microbial communities from Loxahatchee National Wildlife Refuge, Florida, United States - Lox_Sample_3.2 | ecosystem: Environmental > Terrestrial > Soil > Wetlands | place: USA: Florida... | reverse complement strand
GGACGTTGGGTGCTCCGGAACAATTCTCGTTTCCCATGTCGATGGCCGTTCGGGCGAGCGATCAGGCCATGAAGGAGCAGCTCGACGGCGTCATCGCCAAACACGGGCCGGAGCTGGAATCCGCCCTGAGCCAGGCCGGCGTGAGATTGTTTTCGCCACCGGAAAAGTACTGATGCGCGCGTGGATTCCTATCCTGCTGATTCCCGCGGTGCTGCCCGCTCAGGGGCCCGGCGCGGGCGAGAAGCTGTTGAAGGAAAGCGATTGCGCGTCCTGCCATGCCGCCGATCGCGCATCCGTGGGACCTTCGTACGCGGCCATCGCCAAACGCTACGCCGGGCAGGCCACCGCCGTGGCGAAGCTCACCGCCAAAATCCGTCACGGCGGTTCCGGAAATTGGGGCGACGCGGCCATGACGCCGCACCCCGATTTGAGCGATGCGCAAGTCAAGCAAATGCTGGCCTCCATCCTGGCGGTGAAAGGCGCCGCGTCCCCTACCGCCAATGGCGCGGCCAAGGTCTATACCTACAAGCTGAAGAACGGTGCCACGCGCCAACTGGATTTTCCGGTGTATGCGGAAGGGAAGGCGCCGAAAGTCACCAACGAGATTTTCAAAGGGTATGCGCTGTACAACTCCTACTGCTACCGGTGCCACGGCACCGATGCGACCGGCGGCGAGTTGGCGCCCGATCTGAGAACTTCGCTCAATTCCGGCATGAAGCAACAAACGTTTATGGCAGTGGCGATGGCCGGCAAACCGGCCAAAGGCATGCCGAGCTGGGCAGGCTTCCTCAGCCCCGAGGACATGACGAAAGTGTACCGGTACGTGAAGGCGCGAAGCCTCGATTTGGCGCCTGCCGGCAGGCCCCCATCCGAACAGGATTAAACCACAGGAAAAGGAGAATAAGCCGATGATACCGCGTTCGTATTTGCCGCTTTCCGGCTGGGCCCTTGGATGTTTGGCGATGGTCCTCTCGGGTTGCGCGTCGCAGCCGTCGCAGTCGGCCAACGCCGCCGAAGCTGCTGACTGGACGATTCCCCTGGGCAGCTATAGCGCGATCCGCCACAGCTCTCTGAAACAGATCGACAAGACGAATGCGGACAAGCTGAAAATGGCCTGGTCCATGTCCACGGGCACGCTTCGCGGACAGGAGGGCCAGCCGCTGGTGGTGGGCAACATGATGTACTTCGAAAGCTCCTACCCCAACTATGTCTATGCCGTCGATCTCGACAACGTCGGCAAGATCGTCTGGAAATTCGCTCCGGAACAGGACAAGTTCGCCCCGTCGGTGGCTTGCTGCGACGTCGTGAACCGCGGCGTGGCCTATGGCGACGGAAAGATCCTGGCGGCTGCGCTGGATACCAAGCTCTACGCCCTCGATGCCAAAACGGGGCAGGTGGTTTGGACCGCAACCAATGGCGATCCGAAACTCGGCCAAACCATGACCGCCGCGCCCCTCGTGGTTCACGACAAGGTCATCGTCGGGATCGCGGGCGGCGAATACGGCGTCCGCGGCTATATGACGGCGTACGACATCAAGACCGGCAAACAGGTGTGGCGCGCCTACAATGTCGGTCCCGACCAGGACATTATGGTGGATCCCCAAAAGACCGTGGACGGCGCCACCGGCCAGCCGGTGGGGGCCAACTCCAGCGTGAAGACCTGGAGGAACGACGAGTGGAAGCTCGGAGGCGGCACCACGTGGGGTTGGTACACCTACGATCCGCAACTGAACCTGGTTTATTATGGCAGCGGCAATCCCGGTACCTGGAATCCCACCCAGCGCCCCGGGGACAACAAGTGGTCGACCAGTATCTTTGCGCGCAACCCGGATACCGGCGTCGCCGCGTGGGTCTACCAAATGACGCCGCACGACGAATGGGATTATGACGGCATCAACGAAGGCGTGCTCTCCGATAGCTCCGTGGATGGCCAGACCGTGCCCACCATCACGCACTTCGATCGCAACGGCTTCGCCTACGTCCTCGACCGCCGCAGCGGTAAACTTCTGCGAGCCAACAAATTCGATCCGTCTACCAACTGGGCCAAAGAGATCGATCTGAAGACCGGCCGGCCTGTCCTGGACCCCGCCAAAGAAACGCACGAGGACGTCAATGTCAAAGACATCTGCCCCGCCGCGCAGGGCGCCAAGAATCATCAGCCCGCGTCTTTTGATCCGCGCACCAAGCTCTTCTACGTCGGGACCAATCACATTTGCATGGATTACCAGGCGTTCGGCGTAAAGTACAAAGGCGGATTCCCGTATGTGGGAGCCGTCCTGAGCATGTATCCCGCCGATCACGGCAATGTCCGGGGCCGGCTCATCGCCTACGATTCGATTTCGGGGCAAACGAAATGGTCGGTGGACAATACATTCCAGGTGTACAGTGGCCCGTTGACCACCGATGGCGATGTGTTGTTCTACGGGACGCTGGATGGCTGGTTCAAGGCCGTGGATGAGGGGAGCGGAAAAGAGCTGTATAAATTCCACGCGCCCTCCGGCATTATCGGCAACCCGATGACCTACACGTACCAAGGGAAGCAATACGTAGCCGTATTGTCTGGAGTCGGCGGCTGGGCTGCGATCGGCCTCGCGGAAGGGCTGACCAAGGGCACGGAAGGACTCGGCGCGGTCGGGCTCACCACCTCGCTGGCCGACTATACCAATCTCGGCGGAACGCTCTTGGTGTTCTCACTGTAACCGTGGACGATCGGCGGTAAAAGCGGGTCCGGAGACATCTCGTGCGTTGGAGCGGGGACGGGACTGGACCCGCGAGCGATCGCTTCGGAAAATCGTCCAGCCTATGCGCAGTAACGCAGCGAGCGCCTGCTTGACCTTCGTGAACACCAATTGTGAGGTGGTTTCTTAGGCGGCAACGAAGAAAACGTTCATCGGGCCGGGAACTCGCCTTGGTATTCAATGGCCAACGAGAAGCCAGTCTTCGCCACGAATCCATCGTGCGACCGAACCGACGCCTCGGGGGACGACTGTGGCTGAAGCAACCTTTCGCCGCTCCGCCGTGGGCGCCAATCGCGCGGCACTGATCGATTGGGTGAGGAATGCGGAATTCTACGTTCATGGCACGTCGATTCATTGATCGGGCCGAGGGCGTTTCTGCCGGTGTTTGCGGCTCGCCGGCAATTCAGCGGGTTGACGATTACACGGCCAAGTGGATAGCGTGAGACCTCGCCCAGACCTGTTCGTTCCTACAGCAGTTTGCCAAGCTGGTCGGCGGTCAGTTGGCAGTCTCGGAGAATTCTGTGGAGCAGACCGGGGCCGATGGTCTCGCCAGAGTGGACTGCCACAACCGTACTTCGGCGGCAATGAGGCCGTCCCCGGTGACGCGGGGATTCCTGCTCATGCCGCGATGGTCACGCGCTGGATGCCAATGAACTCCAAGTACTGAATCTGATCTCATCATCACCGCTAGGCAGTTTCACGTCGAACGAGCCGGAACCGTCGGTAGTGCCAGCTGAAAGTCGGCGCTGTATCCTTCGCAGGCGGGCCTGATCGCCACACCTAACCTGATTCCCCCGGACGACTCGCGTGGGACAATACCTATTTCTCCCGCACGGAGGTTTTCATGCACTCGCGCACACTTCTTCGAGCTCTGGCTGCCATCCTGTTGTCAGCCGCGGGCGGCCTGGGTCAAGTTCCCACTGACCAGTTACTGCAGCCGCCTGACAGCGCTCAAAAATTTGTCGTCATCTCGACCGCGGGATCGCATGGATTCTCCGCTCTCTGGAAATCGTCCGATGGCCGTGTCTTGTCCCGCGAAAGCATTCTGCTGCGCGGCATGGTGTGGGAGCAGGATGAAGCCATCCACTTCGGGCCCAATGGACAGCCCGATCGGCTCACCATTCGCGGAGTCACGCCGACCGGCGATGCTGCCGAAACGTTCGTGGTGGATGACCGGGAAGCGCGTTGGAAAACGCCGGTCGACTCCGGCCAAAAAGCGTACGATAACCGCGGTCACTACCTCCCTTACGGCGGCACCATGAGCGCCACCGCTGTTTTGGCCGAGAAGCTGTACGCCGCGCCGGGTCGCAAGCTTCCCCTGCTGCCTGCCGGGGAAGCGAAACTGGAACCGCTGGCCAGCCTCGTGGTCGGCGATGGAACAACGCGGCAAACCATCTCAGCGTACGCGATCGAAGGCATTGCGCTGGAGCCTCAGCCCATTTGGCTGGACAGCCACGCCAAGTTCTTCGCGTTGGTATCGGGATTTCTGTCGATCGTTCCCGAAGCCTACACAGGCAGCCTCGAAAAGCTTCTAACCGCCCAAAACAACGCGCTCGCGTCCCGCTCCGCCGCGATCGCGAAACGTTTCGGCGCACTTCCGGCTACCCCGGTCGCCTTCGCCCACGTGAAGGTTTTCGATGCGGAGGCGGGCCGCTTCCTCGAGAATCAGACTGTCCTCACCGATCACGGCAAGATCACTGCCGCCGGTCCGGCCAGTGAGACCATACCTCCTGCAGGAGCGCGGGTGATCGATGGCGCCGGAAAGACTCTGCTCCCGGGGCTTTGGGATTCACACATGCACGTGGCCAGCGATTTCACCGGACCCATGCTGCTTTCCCTCGGCGTCACCTCGATCCGCGACCCCGGCAACTCCGTGGAAGCAACCCTGGCCCGCGCCGGGCGCATCGAGAAAGGCGAACTGCTGTCCCCGTCCGTCTACCCTTCCCTTCTGATTGATGGGAAAGGCCCGCTCGAGGCTCAAGGGGGCGTCGCTGTGGATTCCGCATCGGAGGCCGTTGCGGCGGTGCGAATGGCCAGCGAAAAAGGTTTCACCGGAGTGAAGTTCTACGGCTCCATGAAGCGCGAGTGGCTCATTCCGGCGATAGCCGAAGCGAAGAAACGGAATCTGCATGTCCACGGCCACGTGCCCGCGAGCATGCGTCCCGCCGACGCGATCGCCGCCGGCTACGACGAAATCACCCACATCAATATGGTCATGATGCAGGCCATGCCCGACGACGTGGTCAACGCCTCCAACGGCATCCAGCGTTTTGAAGGACCCGGCCGCTATGCTCGGAACGTCGATATCGCGTCGGAACCCATCCACTCGCTGATTCAAGAAATGGCCTCCCGGCACATCGCTTGCGATCCCACTCTCGTCGCCTTTGAGTCCCTCTACGTCCCCGAGAATGGGGAGCTATCGGAGGCCTATCGGCCCTACGTCGGTACCCTCCCACCCGCCACCGAACGGGGGTTTTTGACTGGAGGCTTCACTGTACCAGCCGGCCTGACCCGCGCCGATTACCGCGCCAGCTTCCGGAAAATGATCGACCTTGCCCAGGCCCTGCACAAAGCGGGCGTGACCATCGTCGCCGGCACCGACGGCAGCGGGCTCGAAATTGTGCGGGAACTCGAACTCTACGTGGCAGCCGGTTTGACGCCCGCGGAGGCGCTCCAGACCGCGACCATCAACCCGGCGCGCCTGGTGAAGGCCGAATCCACAACCGGCTCCATTACCGTTGGCAAGCGAGCGGACCTGGTACTGGTGGATGGCGACCCTTCGCAACGAATCGGCGACGCACGGCGCTCCATCTGGATCATGTCCCAGGGCAGACTCCTCAACGCTGACGAGCTCCGGGCCGCGGTGGGCTTCACGGGACGCCCGCACTGAACGTTCACAGCGCCCTCGATTTTTCCTAATCCGTTCGCACTCTGCCCCTTACCTGCAATCCGCGGCCGTTCGCCCGCAGTCTTCCCGAAACCTCCGCGGCACAATGATGGACGGGATCAGACCCCGGTAGCTGCCATTCGAAAGCCGCTCCCGTAGCTGGGGAGCGGCTCCTTTTCTTCTGCATTCCTCATGATGCGTGCGGTTCGAGCATTTTTCGCATTCCTGACATTCGTGCTGGGTGTGTCTTCCGCCAGCGCGCAAGTTACCGGTCAGATTACCGGACCCCTCATTTCGGGAGCCACCACCATCCGCGGCGCCGTGCATGGCGGGATCCGCACCGACGTGCAACTCTGCGACGTCGATTCGGGAATTCTGCTGGAGCTCAGCGCCGGCGCCACCGTTCCCACCGACGGCAACGGCGTGTTTGTGGCCGAGCTTCTCTATCCGCTTGTGGCCGGTGAACACATTCGGCTGGAGCAGCCGCCGCCCGCGCCATCTACCGGCACCGAAGCCTGCACCAACATTGCCGGGGCGACGCTGCTCGGGCCGCCCGTCACCGTGATCGGCGCGGCCAATTGGGGCCGCTCGCGCATCTCCTTCCTGGCCGGAACCGTGCTTTCCAACAACACGAACTTTCAGTCGCCCACGCTCAGCCAAGCCAGCCTGTTCGTGGATTTCCTGGCGGAGAAGAATTGGGTGGCGGGCGGAGTCAACGCCGATTGCCGCTCGGCCGCGCATCCCGATTGTTCGTGGACCCGGCGCTGGCTCTTGAACACCTACTTCGATACGCGCCTCACTACCGTGCCCGAGTCACAGCAGACCACTTCGGCGGCGACCGATACCATCTCCACCTTTGTCGGCTCGCGCAAATCCGCCCTGGTGGAAGGCGGCGTCTATATCCCCTTCTTGACCACCAAGTGGCTTTGGCAAAACGCCCCGCATGCCTTGTTTATTGCCCCGATTGCCAAATTCGGGTTTTGGACGCCCACCGATTCCGCGGCCGCCGCGCAGCCGGTGAATCCCCAGCAGTTCTACAAGTATTACGAATGGGGCGCTCGATTGGGCCATTTCAAGCTACCCTTGGACCGCAACGAAGCCCCCGGGCTGATCCACTACATCGATGTGACCGTGGGCCGTTTTGGCAACCTCGAAACGCTGGTTCCCGTGGATGATCTGAGCGGTCTGACCCGTCCCGTGCGCGAGTACCGCATTGCGATCGAGGGCGTTTTTCAGATTCCGAACACTCCCCTCGTAGCCGGGTTCAGCGCCAATCTGGGGCAGAGCGTGGCGCACGCCACGCGCATCCAGACGGCCAATGACGATTTGCGATTTTTCTTCGGCGCCCGCGGCGATTTAGGCAAGCTGCTCAGCAGACTGCCGCAGTTCTAAACCGGACCCATCTCAAAAGGAGAACCAAGCACTCATGTCTACACAACCCATTCCCGCAACCGTACCGACAATTCTTCCGGGTGCGCCGCTGCCGACCGGCACGGCTGCGCCCCCGACCGATCCGCTCGATCAAGCCGGAGCGCTCGCCTGGGCCAAGGTCATCGCGCAAAACATGGCTTATCAGATCAATCAGAACGCCGCCCTGGCGTATCAGAAGTACACGTTCCCGGGCTGGCTGCAAACCTACTTGAATAGCGGCGACTGGACGATGACACCGCCAAACCCGCCGAGCGAGGTCATGGTGGTAATTGATCTGACTGCGGCCGAGCCGATCTCCAGCATCAACTTCCTACCCATCGGCCCACCGGTATGTGCCATCCCGGCCTACTCGAAGATCCAGCCGCCCCCGGCGCCGGGAACTTTGGGCATCGGGGTACATCTTGCCGGAAACTACTGGTCCGAGCTGCCCACCGACACCATGCCGGCCGGGTACACGACGCCCTCGCCCGTGACCACGCAGGACGGCGTTACGGGCCTGTTTCAAAAGATCGCTGGGTTCGCCAATGTCGGCGCGTGGTATTTGAAGATTGGGTGAAGCGGCGTGGCGCGGCGGCTCGATCACTGGCACCTGGAATGGACAAACGGCCGCGAGGGTCGCCTTTTCGTGTGTCGTCCATCACGGTGGAAGCCGCTCGCTAGGCGTCCATCCAGAGGACCGGTTTAGAGCGCTTGCCGAATCCGTTACCGCGTCGCAGCGTGATTGGATTCAATGCGGCCAATTCTTGGCAAGCGGAAATGGTCGGCGTTCTTCTCCCGGTCCTGCGGCGCTGGCTCTCTTGGGCGCGTCAGCGTTCTCCCTGCTCCTTCCCGAAACGGCTGGAGAATCGGCGACGCCCGCGCTGGACAGCGAAGAACCCGCGACGGGCTTAGGCACAGTATTTGGCAGCGGCAACTAACGGACTGTCATGCCGGCGGCCGGTTTTTGCCTCCGGTGCCGGCCAAAGCACCTGCACAAGTTCTGAAGGGACGCCCCGCCGGCGCTACTGCGCGCGCTAGACTTTCTCGTGCGCCGGCTCCGGTCTGCCACGATTCCGATTCGCCAAGATGGTCGATCTGGTTGCGGCACTGAACCACCGACGGCGCTCCTGATCGAGGCCGGATTCCAAGTGACGGGCGTCGCTCGCTCGGCTGATTTTCGGGCGATGCCTCGCACGGCCGGCCAGAACGCATTTCGTGAACGCGTCCGGCTCACTCGTGAAGTATCCCTTTGCGGGTTCGTCACGGAAACAACGCAGACCTCCGGGGCGCATCACCTCGCTCGGTGAAGACGGGCGTCGTGGGTAAACTACTTCAACTGGATGTCTTCGATGTATTTGAGGATGGCGTAAATACGCATTTGCACGACCTCTGGCCGCCCGCCCGTGTCATCACGGAAAATCCTGCCCCAGATGGGCATTTGCCGGTTGCCGTGAGACGTGATGTCGTCCTCTCCCCGAATCACGTTCATGATGCGCAATTCCGGAAATTTACCCTTATACTTGCGGCCGAGCTGCGTCAAATCAGGGGGCTTGACGCGCAGCGCATCGGCTACCGGGCCGTCACCGGTCCCGTATTGGCCGTGACACACCGAGCAGTATTGGCGGTAGAGATCGGAGCCCATTTGTGACGAACCGGCACCGGCGGCTGAGGCAAACGCCAACAGCAGCAGAAAAATCAGAGTTTGAGGTACTGATATTCCCTGCATAATTCGATCATACGCGCATTTCGGTTGCGTTTTCCAGCACGCCTCCGATAGAATGGCGAAGCAGTTTCGCTCGCTCTGGAGGGTTGGTGCGGACAGCCGGATTTTTTCTCTGCGTTTTGATACCGTTAGCGCTGTCTGTGGCGGCCCAGGAAGGCCATCCGCTTACCGGCTCGTGGCATGGAGAGTGGCACAATCCCGCAGGCAAGCGAATCCCCATCTTGCTTTATATGAAGTGGGATTCGAAGGCCATCACCGGAACCATCAACCCTGGTCCCAACGCCATTCCGCTCAAAGTGGCGACTCTCGACCCATCGAATTGGACAGTGCACTTTGAGGCCGACGCCAAGGATGGCTCGCGCATCGTGATTGACGGTAAGTTGGAAAACATCGGCTCGTACAACCGCACCATCACCGGGACATGGACGGAAGGATCGGCGAAGGGCGATTGCAAGCTGACCCGGGATTGACGTGATGTGACCGGCGCGGCGTTTCCTAGCCGCGACCGCAAGGGAGCGGAGGTTGTGCGCGCAGCGTGGATGATTCTACTCGCGGGGCTTGCAGTCGCCGCCCCGGAAAAGAAAGACAAAAGCCGGGAATTGTTCGAGGACATCTGTTCTTACTGCCACAGTTTGCACAAGGTGGATGGCAAAGAACTAAGCGCCGCCGAGTGGCGAGGGTTGATCAAGGGCATGGTCTCGGAAGGTGCGCCCGTCACGGACGAGGAGTTCTCGATGATCGTCGATTATTTGGCGAAGCATTACGGAAGGAAGAGCCCGGAAGAGGAGCGAGGACATTGAAGAGCAGTCTTCTGGCATTCGCGCTGTGCCTGGCAGCCGCGCCTGCCTGGGCGCACCATTCCCTGGCGGCCGAATTCGACGACAAGAAACCGGTGACGCTCACGGGGACCGTGAGTAAATTCGAGTGGAACAATCCGCACGTGTTCTTCTACGTAGACGTCACCGAGGCCGGCGGCGCCATCACCAAATGGGCCGTGGAATGGGAGAGCCCCGCGGAGCTGCGCCGCGTCGGATGGAGCGACGACTCCCTCAAAGTGGGCGACGTGGTAACCGTGGAGGGAACACTGGCGCGCGACGGCAGCAAACTGGCGCTGGGCAAAACCGTCGTCCTGCCGGGAGGAAAGAAACTGGCGGAGGCGCCCGTCACTTCGCTGGCGGGCAGTCGCTCCCAGACTGCCAAGCCCACGCCGCGCTGGCCCGATGGTCACCCCCGCCTGGGTCCCGAGCCCGGAGAAAAAGGGTATTGGGCCGCGATCGGACCGGTCAGCTTGGTGGAAACCACCGCCGGCAACATTCGCATGAACAACGACGGCCTGCTGGCCAACCTCACGGACGCCGGCAAGGTCGCGCCCTTTCAGCCGTGGGCTAAGGGCCTGTACGAATATCGCCAGCGGAATTTGTTGAAGGATGATCCCATGGTCAGTTGCCTGCCGCCGGGTGGTCCACGCCAGTTTCAAGCCGCCGGCGGATTGCAGATTCTCGAACAGCCCGAGCGGCAGCGCCTCTTCGTGCTCTCCGGCGGCGGCAACCGCAATTGGCGGCTCATCTACCTGGACGGCCGCGCCAATCCGCAAAGCGAAGACGTCAGCCCCACCTATTTCGGTTATTCCTCCGGCAAATGGCAGGGCGACACCCTGGTCATGGATACCGTCGATTTCAACGAGCGCTTCTGGTTCACCAACGGCGGCTTGCCCCACACCGAGAGCTTGCACCTGACGGAGCGTATCTCGCGGCCCGATTTTGACACGCTGAATTATGAGGTGACGGTGAACGATCCGGGCGCCTATACCCGTCCGTGGACCAGCAGTTGGAACCTGCGATGGCAGGCCGGCCGCGACATCGAGGAATATTTTTGCCAAGATAATCCCAGAGACGCGGAG
>Ga0335078_10017472_pt1 | contig 10658 bp, 7 predicted proteins | sample Lox_Sample_32_FD_206711 | JGI IMG/M metagenome (GOLD analysis project Ga0335078, IMG submission 206711) | Soil microbial communities from Loxahatchee National Wildlife Refuge, Florida, United States - Lox_Sample_3.2 | ecosystem: Environmental > Terrestrial > Soil > Wetlands | place: USA: Florida... | reverse complement strand
CTTCAACGTCACCAAGGTTAAGATCACGACCGAGCACTTCCGGCCGCTGTTTCCCGCCTCCGAGCAGCTCAGCCTGTTCGAGTGAGTCCCCTGCGATGTCGCCTTGCGGCGCGAACGCAGGGCAACATCGGGGTGCGGCCGATGGTTGCGGCAGCGCGACGCGAATGATCCCCGCAATCCCCCGGCGCCGTCGTTCGCGTTGCAGGCGCGGCTGCGCCGTGATCATCATGGCGCATGAGTCGCACCGATGCTAAGCCAGCGCGCCTGCCGCTCGACGAGGACATCGCCCGGCCGACTTTCCGGCGCGAGCGCGCCGCGCTCAAGCGCGGAGTGTGGCCGGTCGCCGGCTGCGATGAAGCCGGCCGCGGTCCGCTTGCCGGCCCGGTGGTTGCCGCTGCCGTTATTCTCGATCCAGACAACGTGCCGCGCGGCCTCGACGACTCCAAGCGGCTCACGCCGGAGCGGCGCGAGGTGCTGTACGAGCGCATCTGCGCCCGCGCGCAGGTCGCGGTGGCGCTGGCGCCGCCGGCGCGGATCGATCGCGACAACATTCTGCGCGCCTCGCTGTGGGCGTTGACCCGTGCGGTGACATCGCTGCCGATCAGGCCGAAGCTCGTCTTCGTCGATGGCCGCGACCGCATCGATGCCGGCTGCGAGTGCCAGGCCGTCATTGGTGGCGACGGTCTCGTGGCCTCGATTGCCGCCGCTTCAATTGTCGCGAAAGTGACGCGCGACCGACTGATGGCCTGTTTGGGCGCCGCGCATCCGGGATATGGTTTTGAGCGTCACATGGGATACAGCGTCCCCGAGCATTTTGCGGCACTTGACCGGCTAGGGCCGACGATCCATCACCGACGTTCGTTCTCGCCGGTCGCTACGGCGCTCGGCGAATTGGGGGCCGACGCGGACGATCTGGTTGGCGGCAACGTGCTGCCGCTCTAGTCGTAGCCGATGTTTCATGTCCCGCTTTACGTGGAAGGCTTGCGCTCGCGCCCGCTGTTGGTGCTGTGGCTTGCCATGCTCGCGCAGGCGGCGTTGTGGATCCTGGTGCCGCTCCTTTTCTACTCAGCGCCGCCCGGCGATCTTCCGCAGGTGCTCGCCATCGGCCACGAATTTCCGCGCAGCGCCGCCATCGGTCCGCCGCTCGCCTACTGGGTGGCGGAGGTCGCCTATCGCGCCGCCGGACTGTTCGGCGTTTACGTCCTGTCGCAGATTTGCGTGATCTGCGCCTATTGGTGCGTGTTTGCGCTCGGACGCGCGATCGTGGGCGCGACCGCGGCGGCCATGGCGGTCTTGCTCATGGCCGGCATCGTGGCGTTTACCGTGCCGACGCCCGATTTCAATCCTGCGATTCTTGCGGCCGCGCTTTGGGCGGCCGTGCTCCTCAATTACTGGCACGCCGTGATGGAGCAGCAGCGAGCCTCCTGGTACGCGCTCGGCGTCGCCGCCGCGCTCCTCCTGCTCACCAGCGAGCTTGCTCTCATCCTGATCGCCTTGCTCGCCCTGTTCACGGCAACAACGGCGACGGGACGGGCGGCGCTCGGCAGCAGAGAAGGGCGCATCGTCACGGCTCTGTTGGGTCTGGTCCTTTTACTGCATCTTTTCTGGCTCGCAGACGCCGGTGAAGGCCTCGCCCTGACGCTTGGGCGATTGCGCGGCGCAGCGGCGGCGGCGGAGAACACGGTCGAGTGGCTGCGGCTCCTGGCCGTGGTCCTCCTCGCGCATGCCGGGCTCGCCGTGATCGTTCTGGTGGCGAAAGGCTGGCCGCGGTCTGAAGCCGTTGCGCCGACCGTTGTCGCCCACGGACCGCTCGATCCCCTGGCGGTAAGCTACGTGAAGCTCTTCGCGCTGGTGCCGGCTTTGCTGGCAACGATATTCGCCGTGCTTGCCGGCTACCGACTGCCGATCGCGGCCGAGGCGCCGCTTCTGCTCCTGTCCGGCCTGGCCGTCGTGGTCGCTGCCGGCGAGCGCATCGAGCTTCACCATCAGGGCATGCTCGGCCTGGTCTGGGCCGGCCTCCTGGCGGTGCCGGCGATTCTCGTTCCGATCGCGATCCTGGTGCTGCCGTGGACGGGCACCGTCGATCTGAACGTTGCCAGGCCGGCTGCGGCCATGGGCCGCTTTTTTGCCGAGACCTATGAACGCAGGACCGGGCATCGGCTCGCGATCGTCAGCGGCGACGCCTCGACCGCCGCGCTCATTGCGCTCACGGCTCCGGGCCGGCCAAGCGTCTATTTCGATGCCGACCCCGCGCGTTCGCCCTCGATCACCGGGGAGGCCATCCGCCAGCGTGGCGCAGTGGTTGTATGGCCGGCCGCCGAGACGACGCCCGAACCGCCGCTGGCAGTCAGGACGCATTTTCCGGATCTTGTCGCCGAGGTGCCGCAGACCTTCGAGCGCCCGGTGCGGGGCAGGCTGCCGCCGCTGCGCATCGGATGGGGCATGGTCCGGCCCGCGAGCGCGCCTGCGGCCTTGCGGCGCTGAAGATCGCGTCCGGTCCCGGGCTCGCCGGCGGCCTAATGGTAGGCGTCGCCTTCGCGCACCTTGCCGCGGAACAGCCAGTAGGTGAAAGCGGTGTAGCCGAGAATGACGGGCAACAGGATCAACGTCCCGATCAGCATGAAGACTTGGCTCGACGGCGCCGCGGCGGCATCGCGGACCGTCAAGTCGGGGGGCACGATGTAGGGGAGCGTCGAGATCATGAGGCCGACATAGCCGAGAATGAAAAGAGCGATCGCGGCCAGAAACGGCGCCACGTCGCGCCGCGCCTCCAGTGAGCGCCATAGCGCCAGCGCGACGAGGGCGGTGAGGATCGGCACCGGCGACAGATAAAACAGGTTCGGCAGCGTGAACCACCGCTCCGCGATGCGCGGAATCGTCAACGGCGTGATGATGCTGACTGCCGCCATGAACGCGAGCACCGCGGCGAGCAGGACTTTTGCGGCTGTTGCGGCGCGACGCGCCAGGTCGCCGTCGGTCTTCATCATCAGCCAGGTGGCGCCGAGAAGCGCGTAGCCTGCGACCACGCCCAGACCGCAGAGGACGCCGAACGGCGTCGCCCAGTCGAAGGGCCCGCCGGCGTAAGCCCCGTTCTCGACTTTCACCCCTTGAACGAGGCCGCCGAGCACGAGGCCCTGGCAGAAGCCGGCGAGCGTCGAGCCAGCGGCGAAGACGCCGTTCCAGAACGGCTTGCGGTGCGCGACCGAGCGAAATTCGAAGGTGACGCCGCGCAGAACAAGCGCCAGCAGCATGACGATGATCGGAAGGTAGAACGCCGGCATGACGATCGAATAGGCGCGCGGGAACGCCACCAGCAGGCCGCCGCCGCCGAGCACCAGCCAGGTCTCGTTGCCGTCCCAGAACGGCGTAATCGCCGCCAACATGCGGTCACGTTCGGCATCGGTCTTGGCGAACGGGAACAGCACGCCGATGCCGAGATCAAAGCCGTCGAGGATGACATAGAACGCAACTGCGATGCCGATGATGCCGGCCCAAATCCAGGCGAGCTGCGCGGCGAGGTCCATCTCGATCCTCAGGTTCCGACCGCCGCACGGCCCGACGCCAGCCGCGGCAGGTGTTCCGGAAGTTTGCTCTCCTCGGGGCCGCGTTCGATCAGCCGGTTGATGAAGTAGATGCCGAAGGAGAACACAAGTAGGTAGATGACCACGAACAGGATAAGGGTCGCCGCGACGCTGCCGCCCGGCACCGGCGACACGGCGTCGGCCGTGCGCAGGATACCCTGAACGATCCAGGGCTGCCGCCCGCTCTCGGTCACGACCCAGCCGGCGATGACGCCGACGAAACCGACCCACCAGGTGTGCGCGACGATGTTGAGATACCAGCGTGCCTCGAACAGGCGTCCGCGCCACAGCAGGAATGCGCCGACCAGGGCCGCGGCGATCATGTAGAAGCCCGCCGCAAGCATGATACGGAAGCCGAAGAACACGTTCTTCACCGGCGGCCGATCCTGCGGCGGCACGTCCTTAAGGCCGGGAAACAGACCATTCCATTCATGGGTCAGAACGAGCGAAGAGCCGTGTGGGACCGAGATGGCGAACCTGTTGGTCTCGTTGTGCTCGTCCGGCCAGGCAAAAATCTCGAAGTCGCCGGGCGTGCTGCTGTCCCAATGCGCTTCCATGGCGGCGACCTTAATCGGCTGATGCGCAAGCGTGTTGAGGCCGTGCTGATCGCCGAGCAGAAGCTGCAGCGGCGCCAGCACCGCGGTGAGCGAGATCGCCATGCGCAGCATGGTGCGCGAGGTCTCGACGTGGCGGCCGGCGAGGAGGTGGCGCGCGCCGACCGCGAGCACGACGAACCCGGTGGTGAGGAACGACGCGTTGAGCATATGCGCGAGGCGATAAGGAAAGCTCGGGCTGAAGATGATCGCGAGCCAGTCGACCGGATAGGCGATGCCGTTTTCCATGCGGTAGCCGGCAGGCGTCTGCATCCAGCTGTTGGCGGCCAGAATCCAAAACGCCGACAGCGAGGTGCCGACCGCAACCGCGATGCCGGAAAACACATGCAGCCAGCGCGGTACGCGTTCTCCGCCGAACAGCAAGATCGAGATGAATGTCGCCTCCAGAAAGAAGGCCATGATCACCTCGTAACCCAGGAGTGGGCCGATGACGTTGCCGACGACGGCCGAGAAATGGCTCCAGTTGGTCCCGAACTGATAGGAGAGCACGACGCCAGACACAACGCCCATGCCGAACGAAATTGCGAAGATCTTGGTCCAGAATGCGGCCAGCCGCCTGTAACGCTCAGCGCCGGTCCAGCCCCAGAGCACCTCGAGCGTAGCCAAGTAGGCCGCAAGCCCGATGGTGAAGGTCGGGAAGATGATATGGAACGAGACGGTGAAGGCGAACTGCAGGCGCGCGAGCAGGACCGGATCGAGTTCCATGCGGTGAACTCCGCTTCAAGCGACTGCGTACAGCCGAAGATAATATCGGTGTCGCGAACGAACATGAAAGCCCGGCGGCACGAGGCCGCCGCGAGCCTCGTAATCGCTGCGCGCATAGGAACCTAGCCGGCAAGCGCCTTCTTGAGTGCCAGGAAATCGCGCCACGCGAGGCGTTTTTGCAGCGGACTGCGCAACAGGAACGCGGGATGGTAGGTCGCGAGCGCGCGGATCTCGCGGCTGCCGGTGTCGTACTTGAACCACCGCCCCCGCGTTCGTGTGATCCCTTCGCTCGTGCCAAGCAGCGTCTGCGTCGACGGCTGACCGAGGCAGACGAGAATGTCGGGATCGGCAAGCTCGATCTGACGCCGGATGAACGGCAGGCAAATGGCCGTTTCCTGCGGCGTCGGCGTGCGGTTGCCCGGCGGCCGCCACGGCACGACATTGGCGATGTAAACCTGCGTGCGGTCGAGCCCGATTGCGGCCATCATGAGATCGAGAAGCTTTCCCGAGCGGCCGACGAATGGCAGTCCGGCGATGTCTTCGTCGCGGCCCGGAGCTTCCCCGACGAACATGACGCGGCCCGCCGGATTGCCGTCGGCAAAGACAAGCTGCGTTGCCGTTGCTGACAGCGCGCAGCCCTCGAATGCCTCGAGGAGCGCCCGCAATTCGGCGAGGCCTCCTGCGCTCCTTGCCGCCTCCCGCGCCGCCATGACGGCGGTTTCGGGGGAAACGGGCGCTGCAGGTGCTCGCGATTCCTCTTCGCCGGAGGGCGGGGGGCCAGATCGTCGAAGGACGTTCGGGGAGGCTTCGCCTGGCGCGGGCGCCGGGTGCGCGTTTGCGGCGCGAACCGCTTCGCTCTCCGGTCCGGCTCTTTCGGACGGGGTTTTCTCTATGGCGTCGCCAGCGAAACGATCGATGGGCGTCTCGCCGACGAGCGCGTCGACGCCGGCATCGACGTAGAACGCGATCAGCTCGCGAGCGGCCTTGGCGAGATCGGGCGGCATGGAATCAATACTCAGACGTTGGGCGTCAATTTAGGCGAGCGGTTGCGAGCATGAAACACTTTTGGCACCGGTAACGGCAGCAGCTCCGCCGCGACGCCCGGTCGGCGATTGTCAGCGCGTCGAATTCGTGAAAGATCATCGGCCGTTGTCTGCGACACGGAGCAGGCCATGAACGCAGCGGAGCTTCCCGCCCGCGAGGCGATGGAGTTCGACGTCGTGATCGTCGGCGCCGGGCCGGCCGGACTCGCGGCGGCGATCAGACTCAAACAGCTTGCGCCGGAAACCTCCGTCGTCGTGGTCGAAAAGGGCTCCGAGGTCGGCGCGCATATCCTCTCTGGTGCGGTCATCGATCCGATCGCGCTCGATAGATTGGTCCCGGAATGGCGCGGCGAGGACTCGCCGGTCAGGACGGCGGTCACCGACGACCGCTTCTACGCGCTTGGACCCTCGGGCGCACTGCGGGTGCCGAACCTGCTGATGCCGCCGCTGATGAGCAATCATGGCAACTTCATCGTCTCGCTCGGCGATGTCTGCCGCTACCTCGCGCGCAAGGCGGAAGCGCTCGGCGTCGAAATCTATCCGGGGTTTGCCGCCGCCGAGGCCTTGTTCGAAGGCGAGGCGGTAGTCGGCGTCGCCACCGGCGACATGGGGCTCGCCAAGGACGGACACCACAAAGCAGGGTATGCCCGCGGCATGGAGCTGCGCGCCAAGTACACGCTGCTCGCCGAGGGCGCGCGCGGGAGCCTCGCCAAGATTCTGATCGAGCGGTTCGCTCTTGCGAGCGGCCGCGACCCGCAGAAATACGGCATCGGTCTCAAGGAACTGTGGGAGGTCGCGCCGGAGAATTTCCGCAGCGGGCTGGTGCAGCACACAATGGGCTGGCCGCTCAACAACAGCACGGGCGGCGGCTCGTTTCTCTATCATTTCGCCGACAATCTGGTTGCGGTTGGTTTCGTCGTCCATCTGAATTACGCAAATCCTTATTTGTCGCCGTTCGAGGAGTTTCAGCGCTTCAAGACGCATCCACTTGTCCGCGGCACCTTCGTGGGCGGCAAGCGTCTTTGCTACGGCGCTCGCGCGTTGACCGAAGGCGGCTGGCAGTCGGTGCCGAAACTCGTCTTCCCCGGCGGCGCCCTGATCGGCTGCGCCGCCGGCTTCATGAACGTGCCGCGCATCAAGGGAAGCCATAACGCCATGCTTTCAGGCATGCTCGCGGCCGAGCACGCTGCCGCCGCGCTGAAAGCCGGACGCGCGCACGACGAGCTTGCGGATTACGACGCGGCATGGCGCGGCTCGCCGATCGGCCGCGACCTGTCCCGGGTGCGCAACGTCAAGCCGTTGTGGTCGAAGCTCGGCACGCTTGCCGGCATCGCCGTCGGCGGCTTCGACATGTGGACCAACACGCTCGGCTTCTCGCTCCTCGGCACACTCCACCACGGCAGGCCCGATGCGGCGACGCTCAAGCCGGCGGCGCGATGCCGGCCGATCGCCTACGCGAAGCCCGACGGCAAGCTCACCTTCGATCGGCTTTCCTCGGTTTACCTCTCCAACACCAATCACGAGGAAGACCAGCCGGTGCATCTCGTCGTGCGCGACCCCGCGTTGCAGAAGTCCTCGGAGCACAACGTCTATGCCGGGCCGTCCGCGCGTTATTGTCCGGCCGGGGTCTACGAATGGGTCGAAGAAGCGGGCAAGCCCCGTTACGTGATTAACGCGCAGAACTGCGTCCACTGCAAGACTTGCGACATCAAGGATCCAAATCAGAACATCAACTGGGTGCCGCCCGAAGGCGGCGGCGGTCCCAATTACCCGAACATGTGAGCGAGGTCGCCGACCGAGCATCGCCGGCCGCGTCATCGTGTCTCGCAACGGCTCCTCTCGACGAGCCCGCATCTCGCGCCGCAGCCGCACAAGCGCCGCGTTCAAACTCGGACATGCGGCACAACGCGCAGCCTCAACGCTGCCTTGCCGTGATTTCGCCTCCCTCTCGGCATAAGCAACCGCCGCTCCTCGTCGCCAAACGAAACCCGTTCCGCGTCGCCGGGCGACCGGCCCGGGTGGCTTGGCGGAGGCGGGGGTCGCACCAGGCGGGGCGGTAAGATCGGCCTTGCGTCCTTGCGGCCGCAGGGCAAAAAGTCCATTCTCGCATGACGGCGTTCGGCGCCCGATTCCCTTATGCCATGGAGATACCGTGATTCATTCGCTGCTGTCTCGGCATGTCGCCTTCGTGGGCGCGGCCGTCATCCTGGGTCTGCCATCGGCGCTTGCCGCACAGGCGCCGACGCCGCAGGAATTGATGCATGCGACCGCGGCGGGCAGCTACCTGGCGGCGCGCCACGCCGGCGCCGAGCGTGATACGGCGACCGCGGCGGCCTACTACCTCAATGTGCTCAAGACTGATCCGCGCAACGCCGAGCTCCTGAGCCGCACCTTCCTGTCAGTCCTCACCGAGGGCGATATCGACGAGGCGGCCAAGCTCGCCGAGCGGCTGATCCAGGTCGATCGCACCGATCGTATCGCCAGGCTCGTGCTTGGCGTGCGCGCGCTCAAACAGAGGCAATATTCACTGGCGCGGCAGAATTTCGCGCAATCGGTGCGCGGCCCGGTGACCGACCTCACCGCGGCGCTGCTCGCGGCGTGGGCGCAGTCCGGCGCTGGCGATACCCGCGGCGGGATCGAGACGCTCGATCGACTCAGTGGCCCCGAGTGGTACGCGATCTTCAGGGATCTGCATGCCGGCATGATGCTCGATCTGAGCAGCGGGCGGAAGGATGCCGGCAAGCGCTACGAGCGGGCCTACAAGGCCGATCCGAATGCTCTGCGCACGGTCGAGGCGTACGGCCGGTATCTTGCGCGCACCGGCAACAGAGAAGAGTCCCTGAAAGTCTATCAGGAGTTCGCCAAATCGTTTCCCAATCACCCGCTGATCGCGGAGGAGATGAAGGATGTTTCCTCCGGCGAGAAGATGACGCCGCTTGCCGATTCGGCGCAGGCTGGTGCCGCCGAGGCCCTTTATGGACTCGGCTCCTCGATCGGACGTCGCGGCGGCGAAGATCTGGCGCTCATCTATCTGCAGCTCGCCCTCTATCTCGAGCCCCACCACACGATGGCGTTGATCTCGCTCGCCGACCTCTACGAGTCGCTGAAAAAGCCGGATCTGGCGATCAAGGTCTACGACCGGATTCCGCAATCATCGCCGCTGCGGCGCAACGCCGATATTCAGGTCGCCGCCGACCTCGATACGCTCGATCGCGCCGATGAAGCGAAGAAACGGCTGGAACGCCTGGTCGCAGACAATCCGAAGGACGTGGAAGCGAGCGTCGCGCTCGGCAACATCCTGCGCGGACGCAAGGAATTCGCCGAATGCGCCGAGGCCTATAGCAAGGCCATTGCCACATTGACCCAGCCGGAGAAACCGAACTGGGTCATGTTCTATTTCCGCGGCATCTGCTACGAGCGATCCAAGCAATGGCCGGCGTCGGAAGCGGATCTCAAGAAGGCGCTTGAGCTCTATCCCGACCAGCCGCTTGTGCTCAACTATCTCGGCTATTCTTGGATCGACCAGGGCGTCCACATGGACGAGGGCATGGATATGATCCGCCGCGCGGTCGAGCAGAGGCCCGACGACGGTTATATCGTCGACTCGCTCGGCTGGGCCTACTACCGCACAGCCAATTACGACGAGGCGGTGAAGCAGCTCGAGCGCGCGGTCGAGCTCAAGCCCGACGATCCGACCATCAACGATCATCTTGGCGACGCTTATTGGCGGGTCGGCCGGCTGCTGGAAGCGCATTTCCAGTGGTCGCACGCCAAGGACCTCAATCCGGAGAAGGAGGACCTTCCAAGGATCGAGGAAAAGCTCAAGTCCGGGTTGCCGGACGACACCTCGTCGGCGGCCGAAGCGGGCAAGCCCAAAAAGGTCGGCAACGGCGGGTGAGATTTGTCCCCCGCAGTTCCGCTGGTCGAGAGCGCGCCGGCTAAGGTCAATCTGACGTTGCGAGTGCTGCGGCGCCGCGCCGACGGTTACCACGAGATTGAAAGCTTGGTTGCGTTCGCCGATTTCGGCGACCGCCTTACTCTCGCGCCGGGTGTCGCCGCGTCGCTGACGGTGCGCGGGCCGGGAGCCGCGCAAGCCGGCGACGGTCCCGACAATCTCGTGCTCAAGGCGGCGCGCCAGCTTGCGGCGCGCGTGCCGGACATCGGACTGGGCGCGTTTGAGCTCGACAAGGTGCTGCCGGTTGCGGCCGGCCTCGGCGGCGGTTCGGCCGATGCCGCAGCGGCGCTGCGGCTGATCGCGCGGGCGAACGGCCTCAAGGCGAACGATCCGCGACTTTTTGAAGCCGCGCGCGCGACGAGCGCCGACGTCTCGGTTTGCCTCGATCCGCAGCCGCGGGTCATGCGCGGCATCGGCGAGGTGTTGTCGGAACCGGTCGACCTGCCGACGCTGCCGGCGCTGCTCGTCAATCCACGGGTCGCTCTGCCGACAAAGCCAGTGTTCGCCGGATGGTCGCCGCCGACCGCCCATCCGCCGCTACTGAACATGGAGCGGCTGGCGAAACTGGCTCGAACCGGCGAGCTTGTCGATATTCTCACCGCCCAGTCGAATGATCTTGAAACGCCAGCGATCGCGCTGGCCCCGGTCATTGCCGACGTGCTCGTTGCGCTCAGCGCGCTTCGCGGCTGCCGTCTCGCCCGCATGTCGGGCTCCGGCGCGACCTGCTTTGCGCTTTTTCGGGATCGAGCCGAGGCAACGG
>Ga0335078_10017470_pt1 | contig 10659 bp, 8 predicted proteins | sample Lox_Sample_32_FD_206711 | JGI IMG/M metagenome (GOLD analysis project Ga0335078, IMG submission 206711) | Soil microbial communities from Loxahatchee National Wildlife Refuge, Florida, United States - Lox_Sample_3.2 | ecosystem: Environmental > Terrestrial > Soil > Wetlands | place: USA: Florida... | reverse complement strand
GTTCTGGCAAGATCCCCACTAGAAATGATCAGGATCGAGAAACAGGCTTGGGATGCCATGGTGTCCCATGTCGAAAGCACTTTTCCGAAGGAAGGTTGCGGCGTTATGCTCGGTTCCGACGGCGTCGTGCGTCAGGCCGTCCCGCTGCCGAATGTTTACACGGGGGCGCAGGAAGATTTTTTCGTGATGGACCCGCACGATCTGCATCGCGTCGATCTGGAAGGCCGCAAGAATGGCCTCGAAGTTCTCGGCGTCTTCCATTCGCATCCTGATTGCGACGCGTATTTTTCGAAACGCGATCTGGAGAACTCCTGCTCCTGGTTCTCCTACGTCGTGCTATCCGTAAAGAACGGCCGCTTCGATCACGCCGCCAGCTACCGGCCCGACTTTGACCAGAAGGAAGCGCCCAAGGAAGAATTGATTTATGGCTAAGATTTTGATCCCCACTCCCCTCCGCCAGTACGCCGGCAAACACGATTCGGTGGAGCTCGATGGCGCGACCGTTGGCGAAGTTCTCAACTCGCTCACCAGCCAGTTTGCCGACCTGCGCCGTCATCTTTACACCGACGACGGCAAGCTGCGCAGCTTTGTGAACGTGTATGTGAACGACGACGACATCCGCTACCTGGACAAGGAAGCTACAGCGCTAAAACCCGGCGATACTGTTTCCATCGTTCCGAGCATCGCCGGGGGATCGGCCGGCATCGCCGCGCCGCCCGTGTCGCTTTCTAAAGAAGAAATCCTCCGCTATAGCCGCCATCTGATCATGCCCGAAGTCGGCATGGACGGCCAGTTGAAATTGAAGAACGCGAAGGTAGCGTTGATCGGCACCGGCGGCCTCGGTGCGCCGCTCGGCATGTATCTTGCTGCCGCCGGAATTGGACGAATCGGCTTAGTCGATTTCGATGTCGTCGATTTTACTAATCTCCAACGCCAGGTGATCCACGGCACCAAAGACGTCGGACGCAAGAAGCTCGACTCCGCTGCCGATACCATGCTTGACATCAATCCGTATCTGGAAATCGATCGCCACGAGACCGCGCTTTCAAGCGACAACGCGCTGGAGATTTTGAAAGACTACGATATCGTCGTCGACGGCACCGACAATTTTCCCACGCGATATCTGGTGAACGACGCCTGCGTGCTGCTCGGAAAGCCGAATGTCTACGGATCGATTTTCCGTTTCGAAGGCCAGGCCACCGTGTTCGCTTACGAAGGTGGTCCTTGCTATCGATGCCTGTATCCCGAGCCGCCACCTCCGGGTTTAGTTCCGAGCTGCGCCGAAGGCGGCGTGTTGGGCATTCTCCCCGGCACTATCGGACTCATTCAAGCTACTGAAACCGTGAAACTGATTCTCGGAATCGGCGAGCCGCTGGTTGGACGCCTGCTGCTCTACGACGCGCTGGCCATGCGATTCCGCGAATTGAAACTGCGCAAGAATCCGGAATGTCCGGTGTGCGGCGACCATCCGACAATTCGCGAGTTGATCGATTACCAGGAATTCTGCGGCATCCCCAACCAGCCGCACGAGCCGGCCGCATCCGAAGGCGACATCGACCCGGTGGAAGTGAAGGCCAAAATCGATCGCGGCGATCCGTTCGTGCTCATCGACGTTCGCGAACCGCACGAATACCAGATCTGCAACATTCCCTATGCGAAGCTGATCCCGCTTGGCGACCTGCCCAAGCGCGTCAACGAGCTTGATTCCGCCGACGAAATCGTCGCTCATTGCAAGAGCGGCATGCGCAGCGCCAAAGCCGTCGAGTTCTTGAAGCAGGCCGGCTTCCGCAAAGTGCGCAACATGAAGGGCGGCATCCTGGCCTGGAGCGACAAGGTCGACCCCAGCGTCCCCAAGTATTGATTACGCGATAACGGGTGCGAGATCCGGTACCTCGCCACCTTCCGGCTCCGCGCGTCCCGGCGTTAGCAGCTTCTCCACTTCCGGCGCCGGCATGGGCCGATACAAATAGAATCCCTGGCACGTATCGCAACCCATTTCGCGCAATAGGCTGAGTTGCCCTTCGGTCTCGACGCCCTCGGCCACCACTTCGAGTGATAAACTGTGGGCCAGCGCGACGATGCCGCGCACCAACGTGCTCGATCCGCCGCCTTCGATTTCGAGATCCTTCACGAACGAACGGTCGATCTTGATGCAGTCTACCGGAAGATTTCGAAGCTGGCTAAGCGAGGAATAACCGGTGCCGAAATCGTCGATCGCGAATCGAACGCCCCGCCGGCGTAATGCCGCCATCTGCTCTAGAGCTGTGTCCAAATTATTCATGAACACCGTCTCGGTGATCTCGATCACCAGCATATTCGGCGGAAAATCGTTCTCCTCCAGAGCCCGTTCGGTTACCGCCGTGAAATTTCTCCCCATGAATTGCGCCGCCGATACATTTACAGCGATCCCCGGCGCCTTCAATCCCGCGGCCAGCCAACGAGCGCCCTGGCTGCATGCCGATCGCAGTACCCACTCACCAATAACCTGGATGAGACCCATATCCTCGGCTATCGGGATGAATTCCGCCGGGCTGACCGATCCCAAGGCGGCATTGTTCCAGCGCACGAGCGCCTCCAGGCCGTTCAGGCCGCCTTCGGAATCCACCAGGGGCTGATAGTGCAGACAGAGTTCATCGCGCTCCAGAGCCGTTTTTAGTTCGCGCTCGATGCGAACGCGGCGCAACATTGTTTCGCCTAATATGGGACGGAACAAGCGAGCGGAATGGCCTCCGTCCCGCTTAGCGCTATACATGGCCAGGTCCGCATGCCGCATCAGAGCGATCGGCTCTTCGCCATGGTCCGGGAACAAGCTGATGCCGGTACTGGCCGTTAGCGCCAGATTGTGTTCGCCTAGTTGCATTGGCCGCGACAGTTCCGCCAGAACCTTCCGGCCGACCACTTCGGCATCGGCTGGGCTGTCCAGGTCGTGGGCCAGTATCGTGAACTCGTCGCCTCCCACGCGCGCCACGGTGTCGCTATCGCGCAAGCAGCGCTTCAAGCGGCGGCCCACCTCACACAGAACTTCGTCGCCTACGCGATGCCCGAGGTTATCGTTAATCTGCTTGAACCGGTCCAAATCCACCCACAGCACGGCGGCCCGTTTCCGGTGGCGGCGCGACAAGTTTAATGCCTGCTGCACGCGGTCCTGGAACAGCGTCCGGTTCGGCAGGTCCGTTAACGCATCATGCTGGGCCTGGAATGCCAGGCGCTCGTACAACAGCCGATTCTCGATGGCCGTGGCTGCCAAGTGCGCCATCTGCTTCAGCACGTCACGCTGCAGGCCGCCGCCCCCGACGGGCACAAACACCTGGAGGAATCCGATCAGCAGGCCTCCCCGGTCGTGCAGCGCCCTCGATCCGCCGGCCACAAGACTGAATTGTCCCGCCAGACGGCGCAGATGTTCTTCGAGTTCGGTCAAATTCTCAGACTGTACGTCAACTATGGACAATGAGAGCTCGGAAATGCATTTCTTGAGTTCCTTACAGAGGTTGGCTGCCACCTGGAACTTCAGGCACCGCCCTTCCGCGGCCCAGATGGCCGCTCCGGCGTACTTCGCATGCTGGGTAGCCACGCCCGCGATCTCTTCCAGGGTCTGGGGCAAGGGAGCGTGCGTACTGACCATTTCCAGGATCGACACGCGCCGGAGTTCCATTTCACGGGCGGCCGCCAAAGCTGCGCTGCTGGCGTTAAGGGATTCCAGCGCCAGCCGCCGGTCCCGGCTCACCCTACCAAGCACAGCTACGATGAGCAGCGTCGAGACGGCGAACGCTCCTAGGCCGGCGGCCGATCGCCTCAGCGTGCCAGTCACCCGCGCGGACTGAATCCGCGCGTGATCCCCCAGCGCCGCTTGCAGGTCCAGCAAGCTCTGTAGGGCCACCGAAAGGGCCGGCTGCGCGCGATCCTGCTCCACCTGCATAGCAGTTTTGAGATCCCCTTCGAGCACCAGCGCAATCACCTCGTTCCGCACTTTTTCGTACCCGTTCCAGGCGAGTTGAAAACGGTTCAGGTAGGTAGTGATTTGTGGCGCCGGAAGCGCTCGCAGACGCGAGAGGTAATCCTGCACGCGAGCGCTTGCCGCACGAGTTTGGTCGATATACGGCAATTGTTCGTTCGGATCTCTGGTTGAGAGCGCATACGAAAAAGTGCGGCGGCTCTCCTGGATTTCGTACTCCAATCCGGTTTCGATTTGCGATCCCGTCGTGTCCACGCGATACAAATCCTGGCATTCCACCACGGCGTCCTTGAATTCACGCGTCCCCAAGATCGATCCTATTGCGCCCGCCAGCATTAGCAATGCGATTAGGGAGCTACGCCGCGGGAGTTTCATCGTAGCGGATATCCTTCCTCACCCGGCAGCTTACCGTTGACTCTCACGATTTGAACTCCGTTACACTCTGCCAGGCTGAGCGACGCGGTCTCAATCAACGCGATCGCGCCTGGTACATTGAACACGAATTTACAGGCGGCTCCTTCCGTATTAAGGGTCTTGACATTGACACGGCCGCCGCCGGAATACTCAATACGCGTCAGGTTCCGCTTGTATTCGCTGGCGGTCATGTTCAGGACGCGCTCGAGCAGGCATCGAAACGCCGGGCTTCCGGAACTTCGCTCCACCGCAACCACGTTGGAACCATTCGGCCATCTTGTGGTGGAGCCTCCAAAATAGGCACGCACCTCCGCGAGCCGGAGATCGACACGCGGATTTGACTGATGGACTACCACTGCAAATGATGGTGGACCGGCCGCTCTCGCGAGACCGATGAGAAGCATCGTGGCTAGGATGGCGGAGCGCATGCTCTAAAACGTAAATGCTAATTGCATGGCGGCCTGTATAAAATTCGGCTGGAGCCGTTCGACGTCATGGCCCAATTCGAACTTGAGAGCGACCGATTCGGTCAGATCGAAGCGGATTCCCCCCGTTTCCGCGTTTCGCCAAGGCACGTATTGCGGAGCGCCGGCCCCAACCACGCCTCTTCCGTAAATGTTGGAATAGTCGTAACGAAAATAGGGCGTCCATTTACCGCCCACGCGATAGGCTAACTGGCTGTAAAATCCCGGCACGTGGGCATAGCCGTCGGGTGGACCATTGAACTCGGCGAGCATCGCCTCGTTCAAGAATTCCCATCGGTGCGCTTGATAAACGGCGTGCGCCGTCCAGATTCTTCGGCCCATGGAGTACGCAGGAACCGGAGACAACCGGTCGCGATATACGGAAAAGCCAATTTCAAGCCCGGGAATCGATTTGGGACGCGAGTAGAGCGCAAAATTGAAAGCAGCGTTGTCTTCCAGATCGAAACCCGTCCGCCCCGGCTGCCCATAATTTCGCGAGCTCCCGACTTCAACCACGTAGTGCAAGCCAAAATCTCCCGCGGGAATCGCGCCGTTCGCACTCAAGCCCACGTTATGCAGCGGCAGGAATCCGCCGTTCTCTTCGAAGGTGAAAAGCAACGGCCGGGTCACCGCTGTTTGCAGCCACTCGCCGCGCAGATAGGCAGTATTGTAGAAACCGATGGCAGTGCGGTAAGAACCGATATCCAGGTTGAAATAGTCGTTCCCGCGAACCTGCAATAGCAACCGCTCCACGTCTACGGGAATGCTTCCAACGGTCACTTCGGAGTCGGTATCCAGCGCGGCTTCCGCCAAGAACGTCAACCTCGGCGAGATCTGCGTCGTTGTGAAGAGGTCCACTTCTCCTAGTGCGAACTTTTTGGAGGAACTGCCGGCGACGTTGCGATCGAAATCTACGTCTGCGAACCCGCGAAAGTCGAACCGGCTGGCGTCGGCAGGCTCGGAGTTGGCGGGCTCGGTTGTTTCAGGCGCTGGTGCAGGCGTGGCTGCGGCCGGCGCGGCTGCGACCTCTTTAACGGGCGCCGGGTCGGCGGTTGCCGTCGCGGTCGTTTGTGTTGATTTCGCACTCGCCTGCTTTAGCTCCGCCACTTCCCTTTCCAGGGCCTCCACGCGCGCGATCAACTTTTGAATAACTTCGTCTTTGTTCTCTTGAGCGAGAACTGGCGTCCGTGCCGCGATCAGCATCGCCGCGCAGACCCAAACACACCGAGCCATCGAGAGACTCCTCACAGATGACTTATCGCCCGGTACTCGAACAGTCTGAGGACTAGTGCGCGCAGAGTTTCAGGAGCAGCGCTTCGTACTGATTGGTGACGGCGTCCCAGCTATAGCGTTCCCGAACGCGCGCCATGGCACGCTGGCCCCAGTCGGCTCGCTCTTCGCGAGTCATTGCCAGCACGCGGTTGATGTTCGCCCGCAAATCGCCGTGCTCGAAAGGAATGCCGACACCTTCCGCGACCTCGGCATTCTCGATCGTGTTCAAATACAACACCAGCGCTCCGCGCCCCATGGCCTCAATCAACGCCGGATGCGTCCCGCCCACTTCGGTCGCGTGAATGTAGGCGAAACAATGCGATTGCAATTCGTGGTAGCCGCGTCCATAGATGGCGCCCGGCATCACCACGCGAGGATCCTTAGTATCCCGGACGCTCTGGATGTACTCCTGGGCGTAAGGCGCATCCCCTATGAGGGCCAGCTTCAGCGGCGTCCGCACTTGTTCGAACGATTCGCGCACCAGCAGGGCATTGTTCTCCGGCTCCATGCGGCTGACGTACAGAAAATAGTCGTCCCGGGCGAGCCCTAACTCGGCGAGAATATCCGAGCTTTCCATCGCGCCTACCTCTGCGCCATACGGGATGAATTCGGAGTGAGTCCGGTAGCGCTCCAGATAATACTCGGCGATTTTGCGCGCGTCGCTAACGACAACATTGGGGCAAAATGTCGCCAAGCGCTCGGAAGCCAGATACCAGGTGCGAGCCAGCCAATTCCACTTCTTGCGCTTTCGCTCCAGGCCATCCACGTTGAGCGCCACCGGAATTCCGAATACGCGCGGCCAAAATGTAAAGATGGCATTCGCGGCGTTGCAATACAGAGCCACCTCGGCTCGATCCACGTCTCGATGAAAGATCAAATGCAACGTGGAGAGAAACGTGTGGGCGATGGTGTCGAAATACTTGTGGCGCCAGGTAGGTAAATACACCAGAGAAACGCCGCGGTAGGTTGGTTCGGAATATCGCTCACGGCAGTAGACGGTGACGCGATGCCCGCGCTCCACCAACCGCGTGGCCAGCTCTTCGGCGAACGTTTCGAATCCGCCATATCGGGCCGGAATCCCGCGCGTACCGAGAATAGCGATGCGCACGGCCTGCCGCCTGCTCTATCCCGGCGCTGCTTTCGATCGGGCCATGGCGCGCGGCGAAACTTTGCTCTTGTTGGCGGGCGCGCTCACGGGAGCGTAGCGGAACCAACCAGCCAGGTACTCGTCGTTCACACGTTTCCGGCTCATGATTTCGCGCCGCTTGGCCATGACGCGCTTCCAATTCTGTGTAATATACCAGAACGCCTTTAGCGAACTTTGCTCGCGCACCAGGCAGCATCCCAGCACCACCAGGTCGCGCAACGTGATGGAGAACCAGTTGCGGACGTACAGATCGCCGGTCATGTTTTTGATGCGCATCAAGAAGCGATTCTTCACCGAATGCATGTTGATGGCCGGCGGAAGAGCGCGGCGGTTGCCGGGCAGCACGTTGCGCACGTGATAGCCGCGAGCGTGCGGTGTGTAAATGCAGCGCCAGCCCATCAATTGCGCGCGCCACGCCACATCGGCATCTTCGCGATAGACAAAGAAGTCGGGGTCGAAGAATTCATCGCCGAGCGAAACGTCTTCAATCATATCGCGGCGATACAACGCCGCCGCGGCGGTGGCGCCGAAAACGTATTCGTGATTCAGATAATGGCCGTTGTCCACCTCTTGGCTGCCGCGATCGAGATGGCGAAGCATGGGCGTGAAATAGATGCCGGTGGAATCCACCAGCGGTTTATCCGGAAGATCGAAACTGGCGCGAATGGTAAGGAGCTTGCCGCAAACCGAGCCGACGCGCGGATCGAACTGGCCGGCGTCGACGAGAGCTTGGATGAAGTTCGGCAGCAATAAAACGTCCGGGTTTAGGGTCAGGACCCACTCGCCCGAGCCGGCGCCAATGGCCTGATTCTGGGCGGCCGCGAATCCGATGTTCTCATCGTTAAAGACGATCCGGCAACGGTCTTCGAACTGTTCCAGGATATCGACGGTGCCATCGGTGGAGGCGTTATCCACGACGATGATTTCCTTGTTGGCGTAGCGCTGCGCCAAGACAGACTCCAAGCATCGCTTGATGAACCGGCCGCTGTTGTAAGTTACGATCGTTACGGAAACCCGTGCGTTATCTGCCATGTATGTCGGTCGTGTATCTGTTTTTCTTTCTTACTTGAGAAGCTCTCCTCGCCCTGCTCCCGCTGTAACGCTTACACATCCTGAGTCCGCCGCGTGCCCGGAAATCAAACCGCGCCACGCCAGTTGCGCAACTTTAGCATAAACCTGTAGGGGTCGAAAACTGCGCCGGTGAATCACTCCGATAACGGCTCGAAACATGGAACCCAGCACCACCGCGGCGCTCACGCCCCGAAATGCGTACGGCCGGAAGTGCTTAGAGGCGTACTTTAGAAGGCTAGCATACCAGCACACCTCCCGGCATCCCCACTCCATGCTTGCAATGCTGTGACCTCCTTGATGCCGCGCGATTACTTCGGGCAAGTATTGGATTTTGATGTCCATAGCGCGGGCCCGCTGCAAAAAGTCGACGTCTTCGAACCAAAGTGGATGAAACTGTGTGTCAAAACCACCCAGCCGCTGCCACACTTCACGACGGAAAAGAAGAAAAGCTCCCGGTGGCTGTTCCACTTCGACCGGCTTCGAAAGATCGAGGTCGAGACAGCGATAGCGGCGGTTTATGGGATTCCAGGGAAAGAGGCGATTGATGCCGAGCGTTTCGAAAGCCAGTGTAGCTGGAGTAGGAAAGCGCCGGAGGGTAAAACCTTTTTGGACGTGCCCCAGGGAATCCACCAGCTTTCCTGTAGCCATGCCCACTTCCGGTTGGCCACACGCTCCTTCCAGCGCGTCAATCGGCGTTTCGAGCTCGATATCCGGATTCAGCAGCAGGACCAGCTCGGTATCGAGCGCCTCTACACCTTGGTTGACCGCGGAGGCAAATCCGCGATTCGAGGCGTTGGCGATCAGGTTCACGGATGACCGGCGCCGCACCAGTTCCGCAGTGTTGTCTCCGGACGCATTGTCCACCACGACAACCGGCGCGAGGCGGATGCACGAACCCAGACAACGCTCGATCACCTGGGCTGAGTTGTAGGTGACGATGACCACGCCGGTGCGACTCATGTCAAAGCAAAGTATAGTCTCCAGTAAGTGTCGAAGCCTGTCAATCGCTGGATTTCGAGTATCTCGTTCTCGCTGGCTTCGACAACGGCGGGGAAATTTGTCGCGGCTAACCCGCGAACGCTGCGAAAGCGGACGAGACCCTCCAGCTTGCCCCGTAGATAGGCGAATCCCGCTCCGTGCCGTAGCGCGACTAGACCCCATAGCGTCTGGGCCACGAATACTGGCCAACCATAGCGTAAGACCCAGTTTCGCGGATAGTGTTTCGCCACTATTAGCAATTGATTACGGGAAATTTTGGATACCGTGGCCGGATGCCATCGTCCAAGAGTAGCGCTGCCGGTATGGAGGGCCACTGCGTCCGGAACGTAGATTCCCTGGAAGTTTCCCAAGCTACAACGCAGGCCGAAATCGATGTCTTCCAGGTACGATTCGAAGGTCTCATCCAGCAGACCCACGCGCTCAAATAGTTCCGCGCGGAAGAGTGCCGCGGTGAAAGGAGCAAAGTGAATCTGCCGGGGATGGTTCCATTGCGGGGAATCGGGACGGCCATGGCCACACCTCCAGGCGCAAGCGCCACGGCAAATGGCATCGAACGCGCCTTCCAGGGTGCGGGTAGATGAAGAGTCGAGCAGCTTACCCGCCGCGAACCAGGCGTTTGCGCGTTGGGCATTTTCGAGCAGTTTGGCAAGCCAGTCCGGCCGCGGGCAAACGTCGTTGTTCAGAATCGCGACCCAGTCAGCGCCGGCGTTTTGGACGCCGAGGTTCACGGCATGGCTGAAGCCGGTGTTGGTGTCGAGTGGAATGACTTCGGCACCGGCGCGGTTGGCGACTTCCACGGAATTGTCACTCGAGCCGTTGTCGATGACGAGGATACGATCGATATGGCGCGACTGACTTTGGAGTGCGGGCAATAATTTTGCCAGCATTGCCGATCCGTTCCAGTTGGGAATCACCGCCGCGACTCGATGCATCTATTTGCTCACGGATCGCGGCGTGAAGCGCTTCCTTACGAGAAACCACAGATTGTAGAAGCCGTCACGCCACGGATTCAACTTGATTTCGCCCAGCCGCGAAGTGTACATGATGGAAATTTCGGCGAAGCGGACGCGGGAGCTCTTGAGCGCCTCTATTTTAATTTCTTCGGAAAAAGACATTCCGTCGGATTCCAGCGTCATCTCTTTTAGGATCGACCGGCGAAAGACCCACATGCCGGATTGCGAATCGCGCACCCATTGAAAATACAGGACCGACATCGCCAGCGAGAGAATCCAATTGCCGAATTTGTGTTTGAAGCTCATGGCGCGGCGGTCGCGTACGGGAAAACGCGATGCGTTCAGGAAATCTACTTCCAGATGGAGAAACGCTTCGATCAAATACGA
>Ga0335078_10017469_pt1 | contig 10659 bp, 10 predicted proteins | sample Lox_Sample_32_FD_206711 | JGI IMG/M metagenome (GOLD analysis project Ga0335078, IMG submission 206711) | Soil microbial communities from Loxahatchee National Wildlife Refuge, Florida, United States - Lox_Sample_3.2 | ecosystem: Environmental > Terrestrial > Soil > Wetlands | place: USA... | reverse complement strand
GCCCGTGGCCAAGGACCGAAGCGGCGGAAACCCAGATCGCTTGCGAGCAAGCTCCTACACTGCCGAATGGCGGAATGCGGGCCTTCGCGTACAGGCGATTCCTTTCCTCGCCAGTGAACTGCCTCCTACAATGCCAGCCACGCAGGCTGCGGACGGTCGATGTCCAAATAGTCGCGAAACTACGACCAGTCGTCGGGGTGACCGGCAAACCACGGCCAATGCTCCTCGCGCCGGCACAGGCCCGCACGGTAGGGATTGAGGATGATGTAGAGAAAGACATCCAAAACATCGTCGCCGGCCCGCAGACGACGGTCGAAAAAGCCGCGCTCCCACGAAAGTCCGGCGCCCCGCAACGCCGCCGCGTTCCTGGCTTTGAGGCGCGCCACCGCCTTGCCGAGCGAAAGCCCGGCCCCCAGTTCAATCAACAAGTGCAGGTGATCAGGCATGATCACCGCGCAGCGCATCCGCCACACGCCGTCGGCCGCCATCTCCTGGATTTCAGCCAGCACTCCCTCCGCGCGTGGCGGCAGAGTCAGGCCGGCGGCACGATGGTCGGTGCAGATCGTGACGAAATATTCTGCGCCGACGGACGAACACCGCCCGCGGCGAAAACCGGAATGCCCTTGGGCTGGATCACGCGGCATGGGGATGCGGATGCCGGACCACATATCGCCACAAAGGGCGCCCGCTGGCAAAGCCGGAGAGATCGCCGGCAAGCAGGCTTCTACAACGTCGGAAAGCGGGCGCGCGGCGGCGGACGGCGGCGCGCCGCGCCCTACTTCCCGTGGCAGTGCTTGTACTTCTTGCCGCTGCCGCAGGGACACGGATCGTTGCGGCCGACCTTCGGCGTCTCACGGCGCACCGTGACACGCGGCAGCTGCACCTCGGACTCGCCGGCCGGCGGCGCGCCTGCGGGATCGGGCACCGGCGCCGGGATCGTGCCCAGGCTGCCGCGCAGCGTCGCCGGCGGCGCCGCGGGCGCCGGGCGGGCGCGGAGCGCGCCGTTGGCCGGCGCGGACTCCGGACCCTGCAGCCGCGCGCTGCGGGCGAGGATCGCGAGCATGTTCTCGAACGCCTGCAGATTGGTGGTGGAGCGGAACAGGCCGGTGCAGATCTGCAGCCGCACGTTGTTCATCAGCTCCTCGAAAAACCGGTAGGCCTCGCCCTTGTACTCCTGCAGGGGGTCCTTCTGCCCGTAGCTGCGCAGACCGATGGACCGGCGCAGCTCCTCCATCTCCGTGAGGTGCTCCTGCCAGTGTTGATCGATGGCGTTGATGACCACGTGGCGCTCGAGCGCGCCCAGGGCCTCGGGCACCTCGACCGATTCCTTGACCGCGTAGGCCTTCTTGATCCGCTCGACGATCTGCGCCAGCACGGCCTTGCCGTCGCTGCTCGCGAGGTCGGCCACCTTGAGCCCGATGGGGAAGTGCGAGTTGATCCAGCCGACGAGGCTCTCGACCGCCGCCGGCACGGGCCCAGTCTTGGTCTCGAAGCCCGCGCTTTCCAGCCGCTCGGCGATCTCCTCCTCGATCATCTCGAAGATCGTGTCCTTTGGCCGGTCGCGGTGGATCGCGTCGTTGCGGATGCCGTAGACGACCTCGCGCTGCTTGTTGAGCACGTCGTCGTACTGGAGCAGGCGCTTGCGGATGGAGAAGTTCTGCTGCTCGACTTTCTTCTGGGCGTTCTCAATCGAACGGTTGAGCCAGGGATGTTGCAGTTCCTCGCCCTCCTTCATCGTGCCCTCCATCAGCCGGGAGGCGATGTTGCCCTGAAGGAAAATGCGCAACAGCTCGTCCTCAAGCGAGAGGAAGAACTTGCTCAGGCCCGGGTCGCCCTGGCGGGCGCAGCGGCCGCGGAGCTGGCGGTCGATGCGGCGGGACTCGTGGCGTTCGGTGCCGATCACATAGAGGCCGCCGGTGACTTTCGTGTCGGCGCGGAGATTCAAGGTCAGCGCCGCCTCCGCGTCGTCGTCGAGCGTGCGGGTCTCGCCGGTCTTCGGCTCGGTCAGCACCCAGCGCTCCCGGCTTTTCCTGGTCGGATCCGGCTCGGCCTTGCGGGTGACCTGGAACATCACGCCTTCGCCCAGCTTGATGTCGGTGCCGCGGCCGGCCATGTTGGTGGCGATGGTGACGGAGCCGCGCTGGCCGGCGCGCGAGACGATCTCGGCCTCCTGCTGGTGGAACTTGGCGTTGAGAACCGAGTGGGTGATGTTGGCGCGGCGCAACATGCGGCTGAGCACCTCGGAGGCCTCAACCGAGACCGTGCCGACGAGCACCGGCTGGCCGCGCTCGTGGGCCTGCGAGATCTCCTTCACCACCGCGTTGTACTTGTCGCGCCGGGTCTTGAAGATGGAGTCGTTCTGGTCGATCCGGATGCAGGGCCGGTTGGTGGGGATGACGACGACGGCCAGCCGGTAGATCTCATTGAACTCGGTGGCCTCGGTCTCGGCGGTGCCGGTCATGCCCGCCAGCTTCTCGTACATGCGGAAGTAGTTCTGGATGGTGATGGTCGCGTAGGTGCGCGTCTCCTGCTCGATGATGACGTTTTCCTTCGCCTCGACGGCCTGGTGGAGGCCGTCGGACCAGCGGCGGCCGGGCATGACGCGGCCGGTGTTCTCGTCGACGATCAGGACCTTGCCCTCCTGCACCACGTACTCGATGTCGCGCTCGTAGAGTGAATAGGCGCGCAGGAGTTGGCTGATGGCGTGGATGTTTTCGCTTACCTCCTCGGACCGCTGCTGGAGCGCCTGGCGCCGCTTCTCCTTCTCCTCGGGCGGCAGCTCGTGGTTCTTCTCCAGCTCGCTGAACTCGGTGGCGAGGTCGGGCAGGAGGAAGGCGTCGGGGTCGTCGGGGCGCAGCGTGGTGCGGCCGATCTCGCTCAGGTCCGCCTGGTGCTGCCGCTCGTCGATGACGTAATAAAGTTCCTCCTTCAGGTGGTAGAGCTCGTCCTTGTTGAGGTCGGAGTTCATCTCCGTCTCGATCTTGTCGAGCTGCTTGCGCCACTCCGGGGTCTCCATCAGGCGCAGGAGCTGCTTGTTCTTCGGGTTGCCCATCTTGACCTGGAGCAGGCGGCGCAGCGCCTGCTGCCGCTGGTCCGCCGGGAGGTCGGACTTCTCCAGGGCCTCGCGGGCCTCGGTGACGAACTTGTTGCAGAGGCGGGTCTGGTCGTTGACCACGCCTTCGACCGCGGGCTTCAGGCGCGTGAACGGCTGCTCGCGCTCGATGGGCGCCGGGCCGGAGATGATCAGCGGCGTGCGCGCCTCGTCGACCAGGATCGAGTCCACCTCGTCGACGATGCAGAAGAAGTGGTCGCGCTGGACCTGATCCTCCTTGCGCCGGGCCATGCCGTTGTCGCGCAGGTAATCGAAGCCGAACTCCGAGGCGGTGCCGTAGGTGATGTCGCAGCCGTACTTCTCGCGCCGCTGCTCGCTGGGCATGAGCTGCTGGATGCAGCCGACGCTGACGCCGAGAAAATTGTAGATGTAGCCCATCCACTCGGCATCGCGGCGGGCGAGGTAGTCGTTGGCGGTGACGAGCTGGGCGTTGCGGCCGCTGAGGGCGTTGAGATAGAGCGGCAGCGTCGCCACGAGGGTCTTGCCCTCGCCGGTGGCCATTTCCGCGATCTTGCCCTCGTGCAGCGCCAGGCCGCCGATGAGCTGCACGTCGTAGTGCACCATGTCCCAGGTCAGCTCGTGCTCGCAGACGATGATCTTCTGGCCGCAGAGGCGGCGGGCGGTGTTCTTGACCACGGCAAAGGCCTCGGGCAGCAGCTGGTCCAGCGTCTCGCCCGCCTTGAACCGGTCACGAAATTCGGCGGTTTTGGCCTTAAGCTGGTCGTCGGTCAGCGCCTGGTACGATTGTTCGATCTCGTTGATCCGGACGACGATCGGGCGCGCCCGCTCCAGGAATTTGCGGTAGTGGCGACCGGAGAACTTCTTCAGGAGCCAGGAAATCATGAATGGAAGGTTCAGCTAAATCCGCTCGAAGAGCCATGGCAAATGGCAAATCCGGATACCCTGTGCCGCGGAAATCGCCCGAAAACGCGCCGGCAAAGCAACCTCGCACGCGATCTGCCGGACCACCCTGCCGCCATGTCCCCGACCTGCCAAACGCCCCGCCGGGTTCCACGTCGACCAGCCTGTTCCCCCTCGATGACACCGACGGCTGCTTCGACGAAGTGCGGGGTGGCGGCGGCCGGGCCCGGCCGCACTCCGCGCGCTTCATGGCCCGGCGGGGCGGACTCAATCCAGCCGAATAGGATGCCCGCCGGCGCCGCTCACGCCCGCTTTTTGAAGTAGGCGATGGTGCGCTCCAAGCCCGCCTCGAGGCCGACCTTCGGCTTCCACTTCAGGTGCTTTCGGGCGAGGGTGATGTCCGGCTGGCGCTGCTTGGGATCATCGGCCGGCAGCGCGCGGTGCGCGATCTTCGACTTCCCGCCGACGAGCTTCAGGGTCAGTTCGGCGAGCTGGAGCATGGAGAACTCGTCGGGGTTGCCGAGGTTGACCGGGCCGACGATCTCCGTCTGCCCCATCAGCCGCAAGAGGCCCTCGATCAAATCGTCCACAAAACAAAACGAGCGCGTCTGCCCGCCGTCGCCGTAGACCGTGAGCGGCTCGCCCCGGAGCGCCTGGACGATGAAGTTGGAGACCACCCGGCCGTCATTCGGCAGCATGCGCGGGCCGTAGGTGTTGAAGATGCGCGCCACGCGGATGTCGACGCGGTTCTCCCGGTGATAGTCGAAGAAGAGCGTCTCGGCGCAGCGCTTGCCCTCGTCGTAACAGGAGCGGCGGCCGACCGGGTTGACATGGCCCCAGTAGGTCTCGGGCTGCGGGTGCACCTGCGGGTCGCCGTAGACCTCGGAAGTCGAGGCCTGGAGCACGCGGGCCTTCACCCGCTTGGCTAGGCCAAGGCAGTTGATCGCGCCCATGACGGAGGTCTTCACCGTCTTGATCGGATTGTACTGGTAGTGCGGCGGCGAGGCCGGGCAGGCCAGGTTGTAAATCTGGTCGACCTCGACCTTGAACGGGTCGACCACGTCGTGGCGCAGGAACTCGAAGCGCGGGTGCGCGAGCAGATGGGCGATGTTTTCCTTCCGCCCGGTGAACAGGTTGTCGAGACAGACGACCTCGTGGCCGTCGCCGATCAGGCGGTCGCAGAGATGGCTGCCAAGAAAGCCGGCGCCGCCGGTGACGAGGATGCGCATACGTCCGGGGAGGTTAATCGGCATCGGCTCCGGCAGGCCAGCCTAAGTTCGCGGGTCGGCGCAGCGAGGAAACTTTTTCCAGCGGCGGCCGTCAAAATGAGGGCGGCCCATTGCCCCCTTGGTCCTAAACTCATTCATGATCACGCCCTCACGTCTATTCTGCCTCTGCCTGGCGCTCACCGCGACTACCAGCCTTTTCGCCCAAGACGACGAGGCGGAGGCGACGCCGCCGACAACGACGACGCCGGCGGCGAGCGACAGGAGTTCGGCCGGCCTCCTGGGCCGGGATTACCTCGCCATCAATCCCATCATGCAGGACTTTCGCGAGAGCACCTCGAAGAAGGGCTGGGGCACCGGCCTCGACCTGAACCTGCCGGCCACCGACAATTGGGACATCGGGCTCAATTACGCGTTTGAGCGGGTGCCGGACATTCCGCGCATCACCGACAATTCGCTGGGCACTTCGGTGACCGGTTATTTCAAGGCCGGCGGCGTCAAGCCGTTCGCCGACGTCGACCTCGGCTACCTCTGGCACCGCGTCAAGCCCGAGGACCCGACCGAGCGTTACGATCGCGCCACCTATGCCGTGGGGGCGGGTTTTGAGGCGCCGATTTTCAATGCCACCGCCTTCCTGGGCCGCGCAGCCTACAACAACGACATCCGTCGCGGCGCCCGGCACGAAATGACCTACACGACAGGCTTGAACCAGCGCTTCGCCGACCATGTGACGGGTCTCGCCGGCGTGACGTTCGAGCAGGGCCGCGCCGAGGGAAACTCACTCCTTTACAATCTCGGCGTCGCCTTCGTGTTCTAGCGCCGTCCGGCGCCCGTGATCGCGATCAGGGGCGGCGTGGTGCCGGCCGGCCGCACGCCGCGCCGCCGCGCCCGCCTCGAACTGCTCGCACCACGCCCGGTGCCAGGGCGCGTAGTCGCCGGCCTCGAGGTGGGCCCGCGCCTGCGCCATGAGGTCGAGATAGAAATGCAGGTTGTGGATCGTCAGCAGCGTGCCGCCGAGCATCTCGTTGGCCAGCGAGAGGTGGCGGAGGTAGGCGCGGGAGAAATGCCGGCAGGTGTAGTTGTCCAGCCCCTCGACCACCGGCCGCGGGTCGGTCCGGAACTGCTCGTTGCGCAGGTTAAGGGGGCCGTCGGGGGTGAACACCAGGCCGTTGCGGGCCACGCGCGTCGGCATCACGCAGTCGAACAGGTCCACGCCCAGGGCGATCATGCGCAGCAGCTGCGGCGGCGAGCCGAGCCCCATCGCATAGCGCGGCCGGCCGGCCGGCAGATGCGGCGTCGTGGCCGCCACCTGGCGGAACATCTCCGGCTCGGGTTCGCCCACGCTCACGCCGCCGATCGCGAAGCCGGCGAACTCGAGGGCGGCCAGCGTCTCCGCCGCCTCCCGGCGCAGATCGTCGAAGGTCGATCCCTGCACGATGGCGAACACCTGCTGGCCCGCGGCGACGGCGCCGCTTTCCATGGCCGCGGCGAGGCACTCCCGGGCCCAGCGGTGGCTGCGTTCGACCGCGCGCGCACAATGGTCGCGCTTGCACGGCCACGGCGGGCATTCATCCAGCACCATGGCGATGTCGGAGCCGAGATCCCGCTGGATCGTCATCACCTCGCGCGGGCCGAGGAAGAGCGTAGTGCCGTCGAGGTGCGACTGGAAGGTGATGCCCTCGTTGCGCACCCGCCGGAGTTTGGCCAGGCTGAAAACCTGGAACCCGCCGCTGTCCGTCAGAATCGGGCCATCCCAGCCCATGAACCGGTGGAGGCCGCCAAGATCGCGGATGAGCCCGGCGCCCGGGCGCAGATTGAGGTGGTAAGTGTTGCCGAGGATGAGCTGCGCCCCCAGTTCGCGCAGTTGCGCCGGGGTGACCGCCTTGACCGTGCCCTGGGTGCCCACCGGCATGAAGATCGGCGTCTCCACCACGCCGTGGCGGGTAACCAGGCGGCCACGCCGCGCGGCGGTGGCCGGATCGGTCTGCAGCAGCGTGAAATGCCCGGGCATGGAGCGCGCAGCTTCTGGGCCGGTGCAGGCGAAGGCAACCGGTTTCACTCCTCCGGCGGCGTCCACGGCGCCACGCCGGGTCCGGCGGGCATCGGCGCCAGACGCGCCCGGACCTCGTCCCACGCCGGGTTGCGGAAGCGGCCCGCGCGATTCAGCAGTTCGCGCAGCGGCACCGTGACAAACGCCCGCTCCCATATCCGCGGATGCGGCAGGATCAGCCCCGGTCCGCCGCGGGTTTCGCCCTCGTAAAGCAGCAAGTCGAGGTCGAGCGTGCGCGGTCCCCAGCGCCGGGCCTGGTCCCGGAGTCGGCCCGCAGCGCGCTCCTGCGCCTGCAGGACCGCGAGCAGCGCCTCCGGCGTCAGGGTGGTCTCCACGCCCGCGACCAGGTTCAGAAAAGGTGGCTGGTCGAGCATCCCCACCGGGGCCGTCTCGTAGACCTCCGACCCTTCAAGGGCTCTGATCCCGGGTTCGCGCGCCAGCGCCGCCAGCGCGCGACGAACCGTCCCCCACCGGTCGCCCAGGTTGGAACCGACACCGATGAAAGCCTGGTGGCTGGCTTCGGGCATTGGCCTGGTGGGTCCCTTGTTTCCTATCCCCGGCTCCGCCGGATCCTCACCCCCAGACCCGCGCTGGCAAAATCGACCGGCGGGTGCAGCTTCACGATCTCGACCTCGACCGCCTGCACGGGCGGGAATCGTCGTAGGAGGTCGGCCGCCACGACCTCGGCCAGCGATTCCACCAGCTTGCGCGGCGGCCCGTCCATCACCGCCTGCACGGCTTGGGCCACGGCGCGGTAATCCACGGTGCGGTGCAGGTCGTCAGTCCGGCCGGCCTCGGCCAGGGGCAGTTCCAGCCGCACGGTGACCTCAAAGTCCTGCCCGCGCGCCGTTTCCTCCGGCAGCGCACCATGCCGGGCAACGAACCGCAAGCGGGACAGGGTGAGGGTGTCGGCGCTCATGGCCGCCAGTCCAGGCCGGCCCTGATCGCGTCGGCCATGCGCACGAAGCGCATCATCGGGGCGACGTCGTGCACGCGCACCATCCGGCAGCCCTGCTGGATCCCCCAGACGAGCGTCGCGCCGGTGCCGTCGAGCCGGTCGTCCACGGGAGCGCCGAGCACGAGGCCGATCGTCGACTTCCGCGACGTGCCGAGGAGCACGGGCGGGCCGAGGGCCACGATCCGGTCGAGGTGTTTCAAGATTTCGAGGTTGTGCGGCGGATGCTTGGCGAAACCGAAGCCCGGATCGATCCAGATCTGATGCGCCGGCACGCCGGCGGCCCGCGCCGCCGCCAGGCTCAGCCGGAGATCCAGCCGCACGTCAGCCCAGAAGTCGCCGTAATCCCGATCCGGACGGTTGTGCATCAGGACCACGGGGCAGCGCAGCGCCGCGACGATCGCCGCCATGGGCGACAGCGGAGGCGCCGGCTCCGGGGCGCCGCTCCGCACCGCCGCAATCCAGACGCGCCGGGTGGCCGCAGCGACGCCATACAGGCCGCCCCAGATGTCATTGACGAGATCCGCACCGGCGGCGACTGCGGCCCGGGCGACCTCCGGCTTGTAGGTGTCGATCGAAAGCGCGGCGGCGGGAAACGTCCGCCGCAACGCCGCCAGCGCCGGCAGCACCCGGTCACGCTCCTCGGCCGCGGTCACCGGGACCGCCCCCGGCCGGGTCGATTCGCCGCCGACGTCGAGCACATCGGCGCCGGCCGCAAGCATCGCGCCGGCGCGGTCCACCACCGCCTGAACTGAAGCCAGTTCGCCGCCGTCGGAGAACGAGTCCGGGGTGAGGTTGAGCACCCCCATGACCAGCGTCCGGCCCCCCGGCTGCGGGAGCGGCCGGCCATGCGGGCTCTGCCAGAAAGAGTCGGGCTTGAGATCCGTTGTTGCCACAGGAAGTGCATGACTTGCAGGCTCGAAGGCAACTGGCAAGCCCGGCGCTTGACCCCTCCCCGTCCCCGTGGGTAAATTGCCGTATGCTGCTGGTGATCGATAATTTCGATTCCTTCACGTTCAACCTGGTCCAGTACTTTGGCCAGTTGGGGGTCGAGCAGCGCGTGTTTCGCAACAACGAGATCACTCCGGAAGCGGCTGTTGCCCTCAAACCCGACCGGGTCCTGCTCTCCCCGGGTCCCTGTTCGCCGCAGGAGGCCGGCGTGACGCTCGGCATCATCGGCGCCTTTGCCGGCCGGGTGCCCATCCTGGGGGTCTGTCTTGGGCACCAATCCATCGGCCAGCATTTCGGCGGGCGGGTCGTGCGGGCCGGGCGGCTCATGCACGGCAAGATTTCTCCCATTCTGCACCGTGGCACGGACCTGTTCCGCGGTCTTCCCTCGCCGTTTCGCGGCACCCGTTATCACTCGCTCCTGATCGAGCGCGCCAGCCTGCCCGCCTGCCTTGAAGTCACCGCCGAGACGGCCGAGGGCGAGATCATGGGGTTGCGTCACCGGACCCTGCCGATCTGGGGCGTGCAATTCCATCCGGAGTCCATCGCCACCGAGCACGGAATGAACCTCCTGCAGAACTTCCTGTCCCTGAACTAGCAACCGCGCCCCCTTCCACCCATGCGCTGCCCCAAGTGCACGTCCATTGAGGACAAGGTGATCGACTCCCGCATCAGCAAGGAGGGCAACACCATCCGCCGCCGCCGCGAATGTCTCGAGTGCGGCCACCGCTACACCACGATCGAAGCGCTGGTGCGCGACGGCTTGGTCGTCACCAAGCGCGACGGCCGCCGCGAGGAATTCGACCGCGAAAAGCTCTTCCGCGCCATCCGGGCCGCCTGCCACAAGCGCCCGGTGGACTTGGAGCAGATCACGATGATGGTCGACGATGTGATCGACGCGCTGGAAGCCCAGTACGAAAGCGAGATTCCCAGCCGGGCCATCGGCGACGAGGTGATGCGCCACCTGCAACGCATCGACCAGGTGGCATACGTGCGCTTTGCCAGCGTTTACAAGGAGTTCCGCGACGTCGCCGGGTTCATGGAGGAAATCAGCAACCTGGATAAGCCAAAGAAATGACCGACCGCGAAAACCTGCGCCGCCTCCATTACATCGACACGCTCTTCGCCGGCCTGACCGGCCACGATCTCTACCTCGCCCAGCAGATCCAGGCGGCCATTACCACCAGCCTGGCCGAGGCCGAAAACCGGGAACCTTCCGACCCGGCCTTCACCGCCGCCGCCGTGCGCCTGCTCGAGCGCCTTTGCGGGGGCCGCCAGGACCACGGTTTCTTCCACTGGGACGCCGGCGAGTCGACCACCGACGCCACGCCGCTGTTCATGCGCGAGAAGGTGCTGGCGGGATTGAAGCGCCTGGCGCGCTACCCGGAATCGACCCTGCTCATCACCAACCTCCGCCCGGCGCACTGCCCGCCCGACCGCCGGTGGACGCCGCGACGGGAGAGCGAATACCAGGAGACGCTGGCGCTGATCCGCGACCTGGCCGCGG
>Ga0335078_10017468_pt1 | contig 10659 bp, 9 predicted proteins | sample Lox_Sample_32_FD_206711 | JGI IMG/M metagenome (GOLD analysis project Ga0335078, IMG submission 206711) | Soil microbial communities from Loxahatchee National Wildlife Refuge, Florida, United States - Lox_Sample_3.2 | ecosystem: Environmental > Terrestrial > Soil > Wetlands | place: USA: Florida... | reverse complement strand
CACGTTTCCATCCCATCTGCTCCTGCCGGTCATCCCCTATGTCCCTGAGGAGAGACCCGTAGAGGCGCCCTTGAGGGATGCCGTGCCGGGCGCACCCCGGTTCAGCACGAAATAGGGTCCATTGCATGAAGGGGTCTCCATGAAATTCGAGATGCGTCCCATAGGCCTTATTCACTCTCCATACTCGGAGAAAGAAGAGACGCCGGTCCAGGGGGCTTTCCGCCCTGAAGGAGAGGGCCGGGTCGAGGTCTTCCCCGAGTTTGTGGACGGCCTCAAGGATGTGGAGGGGTTCTCCCACCTGTTCCTGCTTTATCTCTTTGACCGCGCGGGAAAGATAGCGCTTGTGCGGCCCACGTTTCTCGACGATGAGCCCCACGGTCTGTTCGCCTCGCGCCACCCGGCACGGCCGAACGGGATCGGGTTGACCATAGTGAGGCTGGTCAGGCGGGACGGTCCCATTCTCCACGTGCGAGGTATCGACACGCTGGACCGTACGCCCCTGCTCGATATCAAGCCCTATATCCCCACGTTCGATTCTTTCCCCGATGCCTCACCGGGCTGGACAGAAGGAAAGGCAGTGAGACCCAAACCGCCGGGAAGGGAATAGGCGCAAGCAGCGCACGAGTCAATAACACGGGGCCGCCCCTTTTCATCCGGCACGATGACACTCTTCGAGATTGGATTTATAGCGTTGGCAGGATTCATTCCCGTTACCCCGGCTCCATCTTTTCCTTCGCTGCGATAGTCCCCGCTTTAGGGAAAGATGCCGGCGGTGCAATCCGCTCTATCCTGCGGAACGCTCTATCCCTCAGTAATAGGTGAAGTTGAGGAGGTTGAGGCTCGCGGCCCCGTCGTCGTAGACGTCCACGATGTTGATGCAACCATAGTCCTGTCCCAGCCTGAAGAGGCGCGCCAGCCTTAGATTGAGAAGCGAGAAGATCATGATCCTCAAGATGCCCGCATGGGCAACAATGGCAATGGTGCTCTCCCGGGATTCGTCCACGATCCTGCGCAGCCTCTCCATGCTCCTCTTTCGAGCGTGGCGGAACGATTCTCCCTGGGGAGGAGGATGGGCTCCAGGGTCCTCCATCCACAGACCTAGCTCTTTCGGATACCTCTCGCGGATCTCGAGGAAGCTGAGGCCCTCCCAGAGGCCGAAGGCGACTTCGTCAAACGCAGGCTCGGTCTCCACATTGAGACCCAGGGCCCTGGCCACGGCCTTCCCGCTCTCTATGCTCCGCGAGAGGGTCGATGTGTAAACTCTGTCTATCTTGAAAGAGGCGAGAAAAGCCCCTGCCCGCTCCATCCTCTCCACTCCGGCTCTGGACAAGGGAATGTCGAGGCGCCCCTTGTAGATCTTCTTCGATTCCTCGTCTATGGTATTTCCGTGCCTTATGAGAAAAAGTCGCGTCATGGCATGTGAACCTTCAGCTTCGTCGGACCGCGGGGGCTCTCAGGCGGGCTCATGAACAAGCAAAGGGGTTTTCGGCTAGCGCTTCGTGCGAAGGGCCGGCGACACAACAAAAGTGAGAACGTTGGTCTCATCAACCCGCTTCTGTTCGATGTTGTCGATCATCTTCTTGATGAGCCGCGCCGAAACCTTTCTCTTCTCGTCCACCGGGTTCTCCTCTCCCTGGAAAACCACGTCTGCCAGGAGGATATTGAAAGCCTCCCCGCGATCTTCGATGGAGACCATGAGTTTTCCCCAATGGTCGTGCTTGCAGATGATGGTGATATCCCCGCTTTGGCCCTCGGCAGCCCTTTGGACGATAGTCGTCAGGGCCTCCCGGACCGCCACCTCCACTTCCCCTATCCTTCCCTCACTGAAGCCCTCCTTCCGCTCCACCGAGGACACAAATTCCACCAATTCCGGGACAGACGACATCCCAACTGGCCGGCTTATCTGGCCGATGATATTGGACTCTACGCCCTTTTCCGTATCTCCGTTGCTTCCTCCGCCCTCCACGCTACTCCTCCTTTTTTCCGGGCCTCATCCCCGGACGTACGCCAGGGATCCCGGCTGACCGCGCCGCCCGCCTTGGAGGCGGAAGTGAAGCTCCCCGCCCGCAGGGCGGGGCGCAGCACGAGCGCTCCCGGTCACGCTTCGTATCGCGGTGCTGAACATTCTACGCGCTGGAGAGGGAAAAAGCAACGCAGTCAGGGCGGCCCTACTCTTTCTTCAGGGCCTCTCTGATGATTCTCGACAGCTCAGCCGGCGTGAAAGGCTTCTGGATAAACCCCTTGCAGCCTTTCGCCACGACAGAGCCGGCCTCGCCGGTCATGCTGTAGCCGCTCGACAGAACGACGATCACACCGGGGTTGATAGCCTTGAGCATGTCGAAAGTCTCGCCGCCGCTCATGTGCGGCATGATCATGTCGAGGATCACGAGATGGATTTCGGAATGCCTCCTGTGAAAAATCTCAACGGCCTCAACACCGCTTGCCGCGGTGAAAACCTTGTATCCGAGCAGCTCAAGAAGCTGTGACCCCACGTCGATGATTGACGGCTCGTCATCCACGAGAAGAATGGTCTCGCTCCCCCTCAATTCCTGCTCGGAGGCTGTCAGACTCTCGCTTTGCCTCTCCTTGCTCGATGCGGGAAGGTATAGGGTGAAGGTGGTTCCCCTGCCCTTCTCGCTGTACACGTTGATAATGCCGCCGTGTCCTTTGACAATTGCGTAGGCAGACGCGAGCCCGAGACCTGTTCCCTGCCCGGTCTCCCTGGTCGTGAAGAAGGGCTCGAAGATCCTCGCTTTGGTTTGTTCATCCATGCCGACGCCCGTGTCGGTGGTCGATACCTTCACGTACCTGCCTGCCGGCAGATCGAAGGGCTGAACGTATCTCTGGCTAAGGGTCACATTGGAGGTCGTCAGATACAGCTGGCCGCCTCCCGGCATCGCCTGGGCTGCGTTGACAAAAAGATTGAGAAGGAGCCTCTCAATCTCCACCTGGTCTGCCTCCACGGTCCAAAGATCGGTATCGAAGCTCTTGTGGATCACAATCTCTCGTTTTGTCCTGCCGAACATGGCGGCCGTCTTCTCGACTACCTCGTTCAGGCTGATCGGCTTCGCCTGGTATCTGCCGGTCTGGGCGAAGCTCAAGAGCTGCTTCGTCAGCTCAGCGCCCCTTCTCACATGTTCTTCGATTCCCACGAGTCTCTCGCGGAACCGGGTATCGTCGCCCGCTTCCAAGAGCATGAGCGAGGCGTTGCCCTGGATCCCCGTGAGCAGGTTGTTGAAATCGTGAGCGATGCCGGCCGCGAGGGTGCCTATGGCCTCCATCTTCTGAGCATGGACCAACTGTTTTTGAAGGCTCAGGACGTCTGTCAGCTCAAGGACGCTCGTCACCGTCATCCTGGTGCCGGGGATCATGGAGACGCTGTTCACGCACTTTCTGCGCGCGCCCTGCCGGTCCGTGAACTCACACTCGTAGGTCAGAGGCCTGATTGCACCCCCTTCCTGGTCGGTCTCGTGTCGAGAGGGCTCATGAAGACTCTCTTCCGGGAAGAAGCTGGTCCACTTGTAGTGTCCCTCCAGCTCCCCCCTCGAATACCCCGAGAGCCTTTCGAAGCTCGAATTTGCGAGGACGATCGTGCCCTCCCCATCGGCCACGATGGCAGCGGTCCCCGTATTCTCAAAGACGGTGCGGTAGAAAGCCTCCGGCCGGATGACCGCCTCTCTTCCCTCAGGTGCGGTCGCCTGCGTCCCATGAGAGCCCGGCCCCTCGGCCGGGTGAGCCCCGTTCTCTCGAGGGTCCCTCTGCCAGTAAACCTCATTTACCGCCTCGATGAATGCCCGATATTCCGGCGAGTGTGCAGCAAGATCCCCCAGGTGGATCTCGATCTCTCTCTTGAGGGTCTTATGGAGATCCTTCATCGTTTCTCCCTGCCCCGGCCTTTCTTTGCTATGGAGTGTGAAGAAATCGGCGCATGGGGCAAGCCCAAGGGTCCCGATGGTAAGTGTCGAGCCATCCGGCTCTGTCCCCATTCACCATCCCTATGTCTGTCCCGGAGATACACCGAGACCCAATCGATTATCGGCTTTCTGCGAGAATACTTAAGGCTCCCCCCTTCCCATCCCTTCAGCCATCGTCGTTGCGCCCACAACTTTTCGCCTCCTTGCTTTCTCACAGAACTAGTACCATAATCTCCATGCAAGGTCGAGCGGTACAAGGTGAAGCTCCCCGCCCACAGGGCAGGGGCTTCCCGGATAGGCATCAAGGGCCGTTTATTGCGTTACTTGACCTAAGCCCATAGGGCGGGGCGCAGCACGAGCGCTCCCGATTAGCAGGAGCCATCATGGGAGGAAATTCCGCATCCGAAGCAGGCCCGTTCAAGGCGGCTCTTATTCAGATGTCGCCCCTCCATCTGCAGAAGCCGGCCAATGTGGAGAGAATGGAAAGGTTCATCAACGAAGGGGCGAAGGCAGGGGCGAGACTCATCGTGTTGCCTGAGTTGATCGTCACAGGATATGTCTCTCCGGAAGCCCCGGATGACCGCGCAAGATTCTATGAAGCCTCGGAGGAGATCCCGGGACCGACCACGCAGAGGATCGGGGAGGTTGCCGAGAGGGCCGGAGCCTACGTGATCTTCGGCATGGCAGAGCGGGGGAAAAGCAGGCTTGGCCCCGTCATGTACAATACCGCGGTGATGGTGGGTCCCAGTGGCTTCTTGTGCCGCCACAGAAAGATTCACTTGCCCGGCGAGGAGAAGCTCTATTTCGCGGCAGGAAACGACGTTGAGGTCTTCGAAACCGATCTCGGCAGGATCACCCTGCTCGTCTGCTACGATCTCTGGTTCCCTGAAATCGCGAGGATTGCAGGGTTGAAGGGAGCGCAGATCATCGTGGATTGTGCCAATTGGCCCTCCTTTGATACGGACCCATGGTTTGCCCTGGGGCCGGGCATAGCCGCTTCAAATATTCTCTGGTTCGTTCAGGTCAACAGGGTGGGAGGCGAGCCCTCGTGGCCGGGCTTCGGGGGAAGCCAGATCGTAGGCCCTTCGGGGAGAGTCGTTGCGAAAGGAACAGATGACGAATCTATCGTTTACGGCGAAATTGATACTGTCGAGATCATGAAAAGAAGGGGGGAAACCCCCGTCTGGTTTGACCGGAGACCGGACCTGTACGGGGCAATAGCGAGCATGCAACCCTCGATCCGTGACGCGTCGGCGGGCGAGGATTCCAAAAAGTTATGAAAGAAGAGGAGACAGGTGTGGAGACAAAGCTTTTGATCATAGGGGGAGTGGCAGGAGGTGCCACTGCGGCTGCCAGGGCTAGAAGGCTCAATGAGCAGGCCCGGATCGTCCTCTTCGAGAGGGGGGAGCACATCTCCTTTGCCAACTGCGGCCTACCCTACTACATAGGGGGAGTGATCCCGAAGAGGGAGCAGCTCCTCGTGACCACCATTCGTGATTTCGTGGAAAGGTACGATATCGACATACGCGTCTTCTCGGAGGTGACGCGGATCGACAGGTCAATGAAAGAAGTGGAGGTCAGAAACGTGCGCTCCGGCGAAGTTTACAGGGAGAGCTACGACAGGATCATCCTCGCGCCCGGCGCCGAGCCCATTAGGCCGCCTATCCCGGGAATCGACCTCCCCAACATATTCAGCCTGAGGAACATACCCGATTCCGACGCCATCGCGGGCTACATTGACGTCCACAAGCCCCGGTCTGCCCTCATCGTGGGCGCCGGCTTCATCAGCCTGGAAATGGCGGAGAACCTCGTCAAGAGGGGATGCAAGGTCCTCATCATAGAAATGCTCGATCAGGTGATGAACGTGCTCGACTATGAGATGGCCGCAATCGTCCAGGCGGAGCTGGAGAAGAAGGGCGTGACCTGTAGGCTGGGGTGTACGGCGACGAAGTTCGCAAAAAAGGGAAACCACATCGTCGTCTCCACCGATAATGCCGGCGACCTACCAGCCGATATTGTCCTCATGACCGTAGGGGTCCGGCCCGAGAACCGCCTCGCAAAGGAAGCCGGCCTCGAGATCGGACAGACAGGGGGGATTCGCGTCGACCCCTCCATGAGGACGTCCGACCCCGATATCTTCGCCGTGGGAGATGCCGCGGAGGTCAAGGACCTCGTCACCGGGGCCCCTGTGATAGTGGCCCTAGCCGGACCCGCGAACAAACAAGGAAGGATCGCCGCGGATAACGCGATGGGAAGGTCGTCGGTCTTCAAGGGATCCCTCGGTACCTCCATAGCAAAGGTGTTCGATCTCTCCGTAGCCAGCACCGGGGTTTCCGAGAAACGCCTTCTTCGCTATGGCATACCCTATCTCACCGGCTACACCCATCCCGCGTCTCACGCCTCCTACTATCCGGGGTCCGAGGTCATGAGCATCAAGCTTCTCTTCTCTCCGAAGGATGGCAAGATCCTTGGCGCCCAGATCGTCGGTCTGGCCGGGGTCGACAAAAGGATAGACGTGGTGGCCACCGCCATAAAGGCAGGCATGACGGTCTACGATCTGGAGGAGCTCGAGCTTGCCTATGCCCCGCCCTATTCGTCGGCCAAGGACCCGATCAATATCGCCGGCTACGCGGCAGCAAATATCCTGAAAGGGGACGTGGAGCAGATCGTTTGGAACGAGCTGCCGGACCTGTGCGACAAAGAGGACGTGCTTCTCGATGTCCGGAACGCGGGTGAGCTCAAGACCGAAGGGACCATGCCCGGAGCAGTCCACATACCCCTGCCACAGCTCCGAAAAAGACTTACTGAGCTCGACAAGAGCAAGCGCTACGTACCGTTCTGCGCCGCAGGCCTGAGGTCCTATATAGGCCACCGCATGCTTGTCCAGCACGGGTTTCGCTCGAAGAGCCTTGCAGGCGGCTACAGGTTATTCAAAGGGGTAAGGAAGAAGATAGGACGATGAAGGCTTCCTTGCGCAAGACCACCGGCCTCTCCCGCAAGGAAAAGGCTGACATCAAGGTTCTCGTGAGATTCATCGCCCTCTTCTGCCGGAAAAAGCACGACGGGGAGAAGAAGCCCTTTGCCATAGAAGCCGCACTCCTCAAGGACGTCGTGCGCCCCGTTGAGCTGTGTCCGCATTGCGCGAAGCTCCTGAAGTACGGACTTTCCATGAGGCTCCGATGCCCCCATGTTCCGAAGCCGCAATGCAAAAAGTGCGACGCCCCCTGCTACAGGCACGAATACAGGGAGAAGATCCGTGAAGTGATGCGGTTCTCGGGAATGCTTCTCATCAAGCGGGGCAGGCTCGACCTGTTGTATCACTACGTGAGATAGTCCAGCGCCTTGCGGGGGGCGACGCGAGCCGACGACTGGCCGAGGGAGCGAGCTTTGAGGGGGAGGCTCCGGAAGGCTGGCCTGTGGAGGGGGCGACGCGAGCCAGCGGCGGAACGAGCGAAAGCGAGCTTTGAGGGGGAGGCTCCGCAGGCTTATGCCTGTGGAGGGGGCGACGCGAGCCCCTGTAATTGCCAGTTATAGGTCGCGCGCTACCGCAAACGCCATCCGCGTCGCCTGCTGTATGTTCCTTGGGAACAGGCAATCCCCTATCTGATGGAATTCCGGGGCGCAGTGGCGGAGGGCGTCCGCCTCATGCCAAAGCGGCTCCTGGCCCACCGCGTAGATGACCGTATCGGCTTCGAAGAGCGTTCTGCTCCCCTCCTCTGCATCGGCCCTCACCACCCTGTTGAAGACGTTCGACTGGAGCACGGCCGACTGCACGGTTGGACACGGTGGCAAACTGGCTCCGCTCCCCACGTAAGCTCCGACGACACCCTTCCCATTGATCTCCACGGCCTTCGTGGCAGTGGAGACCCCTATAGCGAACCTCTTTATCTCGTTGATCAAGGCAAGGCCGTGAACGGGATTTCCTCCGTCGCTCAGGGTCTCCATCATCTCCATGATCAAGACCTTGCGGCCAAGCCCCGAAAGATAGACGGCGAGCTCTATGCCGGCAAGGCCGCCGCCGATAATAACGACTTCCTTGCCAGTCCTCTCCGGATGATAATATGCCTCTTCTGCCCCGAGGACGTTGGCGCCGTCTATGCCAGGAATCCTTGGCTTCATCGGCCGGGCGCCGAGAGCGGCTATGATGGCGTCGGCTCCGGCGGCCTCTGCCAGCCCGGGCGTTGCCTCCGTATTTAGCCGCACGTCTACGGGCGCCCGCGAGACCATCCTCGCCTGGTAGTCGAGGTAGCCGGCGAGGAGCTTCTTGAAAGGCACCTTCTCCTCGCACCTGAGCGCGCCGCCGAGGCGGTCGCTCTTCTCACAGAGGATCACCCTGTGTCCGCGCTGGGAAGCGATGAGCGCAGCCTCCATCCCGGCGATGCCGCCGCCTGCGACGAGAACGGTCTTTCTGGAAGCGGCAGGCAGCCCGTGCCTGCAGTCCTGTTCAAAGCCTATCTCCGGGTTCACTGCGCACCGGTACTGCCGTTTCGTGGTGATGCCCGCAAAGCATTCGAAGCAGCGTATGCACGGCCTGATCTCGTCCGTTTTTCCGGCGCGCGCCTTCTTCGGCATATCCGGATCGGCCATGAGGGCTCGGGCCGCCAGCACGACGTCCGCCTTGCCCGAGGCGATGATCTCTTCCATCAGCTCCGGATCGCCGAGCGCCCCGACAGCTGCAACCGGGGTCTTCACATGCTTCTTGATCTCCGCCGCATAGACCACGTTCACCCCATCAGGCAGGAACATGCTCGGGTGGGTGACGGTGAAGACCTCCGCCACTTCGTGGCTTCCGGCAGAGACATGGATCATGTCCACCTTGCCGTCGAGCTGCCGCGCCATCGCGATACCCTCGTCGATGCCGTATCCGCCCTCGTAACACGCTGACCCGCTGATCCGGATATCCACAGGGAACCCGGGTCCGCACTTCTCCTTGATCCGCTCTATTATCGCTATGGGCAGACGGCAGCGGTTCTCGAGGCTGCCGCCCCACTTGTCCTTGCGCGTGTTTACCCTGGGGTCCATGAACTGGTTGAAGAGCCAGCCATGCCCCGCATGGATGGTCGCCATGCCGAATCCGCAGAACTTCGCATAGGCCGCTGCGTTCGCGAAGGCCTCTATCGTCTCCTCGATCACCTCCTCGGGCATGGCAGGAACGAATTGCCCGAGGGCATTGAGGCCGTCGACAGCTCCATATATCTGGTTGCCCCTTGCCGCGCATATGTAGGAATTAGCACCGAAATGGGAAAGCTCGATGGCCGCAACAGCGCCGTGGCGGTTTATCGCGGACGCCAGGCGGTAGATCGCAGGCAGGGATGTGGGATCGTCGAGGTAAAGGTTGGAAAGTCCGATGACCCCCCTCTTGCTGTCCGGCGCAGCGGAGCCGACATTCACCGTTGCCGCGCCTCCCACGGCCTTGCGCTCGTAGAATGCGATGGTCTCCTCGATAGGGTAGTTCTTTGACGAGAGATACTCGTAGCCGATGGGTGCAGCAAAATAGCGATTCCGAAACAGGGTGTCCCCCAGTCGGATGGGAGAGAAGAGATGGGGGTACTTACACTTGTACATTGTTTTATTTCCCGGTCGGGATACCGGCTACTCCTTCTCCGCTGCTTTGGTGGTGTTTTGTCTGTCTTAAATGATGCGCCGGTGCCCTTTTGGTTGTCCTCTTTTGTTGAGTCTATCCGGCCCCTCCATGAGTTGTCAAGATGGGAAGCTCACTTAAGCCATAGGTTCGGGCATTCCCCAGTGGTCCCTTGTGTGGCATCGCCGACGAATCGGTTCGGGAGGATACCTTCACTCGGAAACCGACGGCTCCCGAGGAAACACGGACTTTCTTTATTCTTGAAGGCGAGACCAAGCTCCTCTATAATGGCAAGGGGCTCTTTCGATTCGGGTAAGCCTCATTTGGACGAAGCATAGCCTAAAACGCATCGGAGGCCTCTTCTGGTTTTTTGCCTCTTCTGGTCTTTGCCGCCTCCTCATGACCGGATTAGCCAGGGACTATTCAACACGGCAGCGAAGTGTGTGAAATGACGACTTAGAACGGAGGAAGAGGAAAATGGCTGAAACAAATTACGCACAGTATATCGTCACTGATTTGAACAAAGTAGCCGATGCCTTGGGCACCCGCGTCTATTGCCTGCATGGGGGCGTGTTTGAGGGAGCACCCTACGTGGACTGCGCGTGGTTCTGGCCGCAGTCCAAAGAAGTGGTGGTCGTTGACAAGGGCCATACCCACGACTTCGGGGAAGTGGTGACTTTCTTCGGCTCCAACCCGGCCGATCCCACTGATCTATGCGGTGAGATCGAGTTCTGGATAGGGGGTGAGCCTCACACCATCACAAAGAGCTGCGTCATTTTCGTGCCCGAGCGTATCGAGCACTGTCCGCTCATCATGAAGAGGGTTGATCGGCCCATTTTCCATTTTGCCACAGCCACCGACAAGAACTATAGGGGGCCCCACGAATCATTATGATCGATCGCTTACGGGGTGCCGCTTGAGTGGATAAGAGGAGTTATTGCCGAGAGCCCGGTGCGGTGCTTGGATTAGCGGCTTCCCGGGTTACCCTTAAGGCGTGCGCCCTCACGCGAGGCCGGTGTCGAGACCAAGACACCATTTAATCATTTCTCCTCGAGCTCATGGACGCACTCGAGAAGGACCACGTCCGTAGCAGTCAGTTTTCTCGCTATCTCCCTGGCTATGTTCATCATGAGGAGGGCAAACAACCGGGTATCTTCGTGATAC
>Ga0335078_10017467_pt1 | contig 10659 bp, 6 predicted proteins | sample Lox_Sample_32_FD_206711 | JGI IMG/M metagenome (GOLD analysis project Ga0335078, IMG submission 206711) | Soil microbial communities from Loxahatchee National Wildlife Refuge, Florida, United States - Lox_Sample_3.2 | ecosystem: Environmental > Terrestrial > Soil > Wetlands | place: USA: Florida... | reverse complement strand
TGTGCTTGCAATGGAAGATGGTGAGCGCGGAAGGAATCGAACCTTCAACCTACTGATTAAGAGTCAGTTGCTCTGCCAATTGAGCTACGCGCCCGGAGCGGAATCAAAGGCTGCCACGAGAAAATGGCAAGAATGATCGGCGGCGGGAACTTCGGTCTTACCGCACGGCTCCATCAATGTAACACGAACCGATGGAACTGCTCCAACGGTGGCTCGGTTTGCGCGGATCCTCGGTGGAGGAGCACCGATGTTGCGCCGACTGGTCCAGTCGTTATCCCACGGATTCGTCGATGCATTACTTAGGGAATCACTGGCCGGTTACCACAAACCGTCGCTCGCATTACCAATGTGGTATTTACGGGTGCAGGGGTTGCGCCTAGTATGCAATCGGTGTCTGGCAGTTCTGGGGGAGGGCTGCCGGAAGGCGCTTTGAGCTGCAAAGCTCAAGGCGCTTTCTTACTTTGCAAATGTCTTCAGGAGGGCGGCTGGACGTCGGTGGCAAACGGCCGCATCACGTCCGACACATTCTGTCCCGGCTCACGTGACGACTGGCGGTTCGATTCGAGCGGCGGACGCTGTTCCAAAGTTCCCAGGATCGCGGGTGGCCCAAATTCGTTGAGCTCCACCAGCGAGACAAACCCATGTTGCGCGCATATGCGATCGATTCGCTTTTGCTGGCCCTGGCTCAGTACCCTGACCGGCAGGGTAGGGAAGTTGCGGAATATCCACAGCAGGTAAAGCCGCTGTGTTAAAGAAGGGTTTACATAGCGCGGACCGAGCGGCGTCCGCACACGTAACACTCCAACTGAGAGCTTTTCCAGCCACATAGTTAACGCTACCTTGACTGTGCTTTTCTATTGTCTTGAACCAGAGCAATTCAAGGGCCAGCATTATTGCACCGAATGTGATGCAAAGGGAAGCCTTTTCTTAGTTGCTCGAACCGCCATGGCACAAACGCTGTGCATAACCGCTTGGCGCCCGTTTCAAATCGGGATTTCGGGCAAGGTGGCAATGGCACGAATACTGGCAGCTACTCCGATCTTTCCCTGCTGTCCGCCAGCTTCGACCCGGACCACGGATGCCTGGCAGCATACCCATTGCTTCTCCCCGTTGGTCAATTGGGGCGGCAGCATAAGCACGATCTCGAGTTCGCTGCCTTCCAAGATGGGTCCATCCACATAGAGAAAAACCCCGGTCATGCTCAGGTCCCGGGTGTGTCCCGCGGTTGATTCACCTTGTGAGGACCGGATCGAGACCGGAACCTGTACTGCAATCCGATCTTGGGAACGGCGTTCGCTCTTGGGAGCAGACATATTAAGAAGAGGCGAGATTATCACAGCCGGTCAACGATTGTCGGCCAAAGCCACGTAGGCGCCAAGCCCGATCAGGGTAATGCCGGTCGCCGTCCGCTGTCTTCGGCGCACAACGGCGGAGGATCGCAGGCGTGCACCGATGGGTGTCGCCAGAAGAATCACGACGAGATCAGCCGAGGTATTGAGGGTGACGGAAATCGTCCCTAACAGGAGAAATTGCCAGAAGACGCCTCCCTGGGCACGGTTCACGAATTGAGGAATAAACGCCAGAAAGAAGATTGCGGTCTTAGGATTCAGGGCTTCGGTGGCAACCCCCTGCCAGAAGGGATTGCGGCGCACTGTATCCGCCGAATTTGGCAGCACACTCCCGTCGTCCTGCTGGGCGCTGAGGATCATGCGTACGCCGAGATAGGCAAGATATGCCGCTCCGGCATACTTGACGGCGGAGAAAGCGATTGCCGAGGTAGCCAGCACAATCGACAGGCCAGTGGCCGCCCCAATGACGTGAACCAAACCGCCGAGAAATGTGCCCAGAGAAGACATCACGCCTTCGCGGCGCCCTCCGGCCATAGTCCTCGCCAGCACATACAACATGCCGGGGCCGGGGGAGATGGCGAGTAGAGTTGCGGCACCGAAAAAAATCCAGAAGCGGGCGGGATCAATCATAGGCAAAATTCTACCTTGCCGGGGGGATTGGCTTCCATCGTTTAGGATTGGGTCGTGCTGCAAAATGCTTCAGTTCGGCGAGTCGGGCTGGCGCGGGCGCTTTCCAAGCTGGGGTTCTGTTCGCGCTCCCATGCTGTTGAGCTGATACGTTCCGCGCGAGTTCGCGTGAACGGCATTCTGCGGCGCGACCCCGAGAATCCCGTCAGATTCGGAAGGGACCGGATTGAAGTCGATGGCCGGATTGTATCCACGGCTTCCCATCTTTACTTAATGATGAACAAGCCCCGCGGCATTGTGACCACGGCCGCCGACGAGCAAGGCAGGAACACTGTTTATGATCTGCTGCAGAAAAATCTGCCGTGGGTGGCTCCCGTCGGCCGCCTGGATAAAGCCAGCGAGGGACTGCTGCTCCTTACCAATGATTCCAGGTGGGCGGCGCGGTTGCTGGCGCCGGAGAGCCACGTCGAGAAAACCTACCATGTGCAGGTGGATTGCGTTGCCGACAAGAGTCTGCTGGCTTCGCTGGCTCAGGGAATTCGAACCGCGGAGGGAGATTTTCTCCGCGCTAAAAGCGTTCGCTTCCTGCGCGGCGGGGCGAAAAACAGCTGGCTGGAGATTATGCTCGATGAGGGAAAAAATCGCCAGATCCGCCGCATGCTGACCGCGTTTGATGTGGAAGTCTTGAGGCTGGTGCGGGTCGCCATCGGACCGCTGGCCCTCGGAAGCCTGGCAAAGGGTGCTTCACGGTCGCTGAGCGAAAAAGAGAAAACTATGCTGGCGGAGGCCTGAAAATCGCTGTCAAAATCACAGGACTTATTTTTTCAGTGGCGCCGTCCAGTTCAAAACCACACTCATCGGCTGGCTTTGGATGTCCCTGGCCCTGGTATTGATCAGAAAACGCTGCCCGTCCCGGGCAACGTCATAACCGAACAAGTGCGAGGTGGCCACCAGCTCCTGCATATTGGTTTGAAACAGCGCCACGGGTGCTCCGGGATCAAAATTGATTCCTGTCGTGACCGGCACCGCCATCATTTTTCCATCGGTAGCCAGGTAGAAGAGTTCCTTGCCATCCGCTCGCCAGCGGGGTTGCGTCCCTCCCGCGCTTGAGACCTGCCATTTGCCGTGAGCTTCAGGAAAAGAGGTAACGTAGATCTCCCACCTGCCGCTTTCATTGGAGGTGTAGGCTACCCATTTGTCATCGGGCGAAAATTGCCCATTCTTGACGGCGGTCGGCCCTTGCACAAACGGCCTGGCCTTCTGTCCGGGCAACTCCGCTACCCACAGCTCGGTCGCGCGCTGATACAAGATCTCTTTCCCGTTGTGCGACCAGCCGGACGGATACCGGTCGACTTTGTCCGATCCATCCAACGGGAACAGTTTCTCTTCCTCCGCGCCATCCGCATTCTTCCCGAAGACCTTGAATTCATGGTCCCGGCTCGAGGCGAACAGTACTTCCGCCCCGTCAGGACTGAACATGGGCGTGGTATCGATCGACGGATCAAAGGTCAGCCGCTTCAGGCTGCTGCGCTGCAAATCGTAGGTCCACACATCGGTATTCTGGTTGGTCTCGTCGGTCTTATCGACGGCGACTCTTTTGTTGTCGGGCGAGAGTGCCACATTAGCATAGCTGGCGGGAGTAGCAACTGCGCCGATCTCAGCTCCTTTGCGGTCAAACCAGACCAGCCTTGACACCGAAACTCCGCTGCCCCGTTGGGTCAGCAGCACGCCGCTCGAGGCGGCAAAGACGGCGCGGGCGATGCGCGGTTCGTAAACAACGTCGTTGAGCAGCGGCACCGCCTCGCCCGAGACCTCCAGTTTGTCGGCGTCGAAGGCCTGGCCAAACAGCGTCCTGTCGCGATAATAGATCAGAAAACCGGGGGCAACGTAGGTCGCATTTGCGGCTGCTTTAACTACGAACTTTTTCTCATTGGAATCGAGCTTGCCTACGTAGATGGCGTCCGGTTCCATTTGTCCGGCTACATCACCGCCAAAAAAGAGAAAATGTTTCCCGTCGGGCAGGAACATCGGCCAGCGATTGCTGTTTTCTCCGCTGGCCGAGTCGGGAGTTGTGATACGTGTGGGCGTTCCTCCAGTCGCCTGCACTCGATACAATCCCTCGGTCAACCCGCCGCGCGGCGTCAGTACGATCACTCCATCCTTATTCCACGTGCCGCCACGCCCGGTTGCAGCATTGCAGATCGCCTGCACCGGGCCGCCGTCGATGTCGACCTTTTTTAGCCTGCCGTCCGCAAAAAACGCCAGGGATTTGCCATCCGGCGACCAGAAAGGAAAGTCCGCTCCTTCCGTGCCGGGCAACTTCTGCGCTTGCTGTGCCCCAATCTCGTAAAGCCATACCATGTTCGTTCTGTCGGCTTCCGAGGATCCGATCACCGCGACCGTATGTCCATTGGGTGCGATGGCCATATCCACTGCCGGAAACGGTAGGGCAGCGGAGAAATAGGCCACCTGCTCTTGAGTCTTCGCTCCCTTCCACAGAATGGCAGCGAGCAAACCACCCGCCAGCGCCGCGCAAACCAGCCACGGAATCAGGGTTAGCGATTTTCTCGCTGGCTCCCGCGGCGGCGTCCCCTGACCACCGCTTTCGCGAACCCACTTCAACTCACTGCCCAGGTCGAAAGCGGTTTGCCAGCGCTCCTCGCGATTTTTCTCCAGGCAGCGGCGGATTAGGTGGTCCAAACCAGGCGGCATTAGCGGGATGCCGGTGCTGACGGGCTCAGGTTCTTTTTCCAGAATCGCTGAAGCCACGCTCAGCTGGCTCTTTCCCTCAAAGGCTTTCCGACCGGTCAGCATCTCGTAGAGCACCGCACCCAGAGAGAAAATGTCGCTGCGCGCATCGAGGTCTCGTCCCTGCACCTGCTCCGGAGACATGTACTGAAAGGTGCCAACAATCATTCCTTGCTGAGTCAGCGGCGATGCTGGGGACGGCCCGCTCATGGTGGCAAGCGTTGCCGGCTGCACTGAAGGTTTGGCCAGACCGAAATCGAGCAACTTGGCTCCCGATTTGGTCAACATGATGTTCCCGGGCTTAAGATCGCGATGGACCACGCCGCTGCGATGCGCTTTGTCCAGAGCATCCGCCAGTTGTGCTGAGTACTTCAGCATTTCTCCCAGAGGTAGCGGGCCCTTCTTGAGGCGTTGCTCCAGGGACTCGCCATCCAAATACTCCATGACGATGAAATCGACGCCATCTTGACGGCCGATGTCATGGAGCGTGCAGATGTTGGGGTGATTTAAACCGGAGACGGTTTTGGCTTCGCGCTCAAAGCGTTGCCTGGCCTCGGCATCGGAAGATAAGTGGCTCGGGAGAATTTTGATGGCGACATCCCGTCCCAGGCGGGTGTCGCGGGCACGGTACACCTCTCCCATGCCGCCTGCGCCAAGCGCAGACTGAACCTCATACGGTCCGAGCTTCGTACCGCTACTTAGCAAGGGACCCTTCGCTCCGCTCAGGATTTCGCCTGCGGGCTGCCGCTTCGCTCACGCCCGCAAACCCCGTTCAACCTCATACGGTCCGAGGTTCGTGCCCGAGGCGAGAGCCATGCCGTGGGCGCCATTATAGTCGTAACCGGAAAATCAAAGGCGAGGACTTATCTTTTCAAAGCCGCGGTAAAGTTGGTAATTACGGTGACCGATTGGCTGACTTGTTGCGCAACCTGGTCGAGCAGGAATCGCTTGCCGTCGGGTGTCACGTCATAGAACACCTGCGGAGCCGACCAGTGGGAGACGAGCACCTGTGGCATGCCGAACTGCAACGCTCCGCCGGTATCCTTTACCGGGACCTCCAGGATGCTGTAGCTCGGGTCGACATAGTAAAGAGTCTTGCCGTCTTTGCTCCAAAGCGGAGCCGACCCGCCGTTCGCCGAGAGCTGCCACTTGCCCTGGCCCCCGCGGAAGGCAGTCACGTACACCTCGATGTTACCCGACTCATTCGAGGTGTAGGCGAGCCATTGGCCGTTCGGGGAAATCTGCCCGTTGGCGCTAAGCGGACTGGCCACACCCTGCATCACCAGCCACGGTTTGCGTTCTCCCTCCAGGGGCAGCGCCCAGATTTCCCAATTGCTTGCCGAGGGACCACGCGAGTACAAAAGGTTCTTGCCGTCGTTTGACCAATCGATGGGCTCGATCACCTGGGGATCGGTGAGCAAAAGCTCTTCGGCGCCGCTGCCATCGGAGCGTTTGCGGAAGAGGTTGGCATGGCCGTTGCGATCCGACCCATAGGCGATCCATCGCCCATCCGGCGACCAGACCGGAGATGTGTTGGCGACCGGTCCGAAAGTGAGCCGCGTGCGGACGCCGCGGCCCAGGTCGAGAACCCAGATGTCGTTCTCACCGGTGTCGATCTGCAAGGCAACCCGATCACCCAGCGGGGAGAGTCTCGCAGTCTGCAGGTTGGTGAGCTTCTCGGCGACGGAGCCGATCTGTTTTCCGTTGCGATCCACCCACACCAGCTGCAGATCCGCGGTTCCGCCGCTTCCCAAAACCAGCAACCCATCATCCGTGGCAGATGCGTCCATATGCCAGGTGCTGACGTCGTTCTCGACGCCATTGGCGACATTTTGCGGCTCACCGCTCAGCGTTCCCTTCGCCGGGTCAAATGGCTGGGCCATCAATTGACTGCCGCGTGCGAACAGGAGATAGCCATCCGCATAAACAGCATTCGACTGACAACGTAACAGCAGGTGATTCTCTCGCCCATCGAGCGAGGTATAGTACAACGCGTCGTTCACGGCTTTGGAGGGTTCATGGTGAACCGCAAGATAGATCAGGTGAGTGCCGTCGGGCAGAAAAAAGGGCCAGCGATGCGAAGTGTGCTGAGCCGAATCGATGGTGGTCACCGCTACCGGGGCTCCGCCGCTCACATTGATCCGCATCAGCGGAGATTGCGTATTCGGAGAATAAACAATCGCACCGCCCGGACCCCAGGCGCCTCCGCGGCCGAAGGGCGCGTCAGCAATCCCGATGGGTGAACCTCCGTTGAGATCAACTACTTTCAATTTGCCGTCGGCAAAGAATCCGAGCGAACGGCTGTCCGGCGACCAAAAGGGGAAAATTGCACCATCGGTTCCGAGAACCGGATGCGCCTCCAGCACGTTCGTCGGGCGAACCCACAGTGTGCTCTTACCGTCGGCGCCCGTGGCGACGAAGGCGACCGACGTGCCATCCGGAGACAGCACGGGCGGGCCGCCAAAATCCCCGGTAAGGTTGAACGAAGCGTTGGCCGGAGGATTAATCAACGTACGCGTCACCGGCCTCGGCGGCGGAGCGCGACGAATGAAGATTCCCACAGCCACACCCAAGGCAAGGACCACGATCAGCGTGGCCGCCCACACAAGACGCCCTTTTTTTCCGATCGGCTCAGCAGGAGGTGCAGGCGGGCGCACCGGCTCGAAGGCAATCCATTCCAGCTCCAGCTTGACGTCGTGTGCCGCCTGAAAGCGGTCAGCCGGATTCTTCTGCAGGCAGCTGGCCAAAAGATGATCAAAGGCGGGCGGAGCCAGGGGCTGAATGGTGTGGACCGGCTCCAGATCTTTCTCCAGAATGGCCGAGGCTACCGAAATCTGGCTCTTCCCCTCAAACGGCCGCTTGCCGCTGGCCATCTCATAAAGCACCGCGCCGAGAGCGAAGATATCGGACCGGGCGTCGGCGTCTTTTCCCTGAATCTGCTCTGGCGACATGTACTGGATGGTGCCGACGATGCTGCCGGCGGTGGTCAGTGGACTGAGCGGACTCGGGCCGCTCAGCGTGGCGGTTGCCGTGAACGAAGGTGTGGCTCCCGACGCGGAGCCCGCGCTTTGCAAGCCCAGCGGCTTTGCCAGACCGAAATCCATCAGCTTGGCCCCACTCTGCGTGAGCATGATGTTTCCCGGTTTCAGGTCGCGGTGGGCAATGCCGTGGCAATGCGCCAGAGCCAACGCTTCGGCTACGGCAATCCCAACCTTGTATATTTCATTGAGCGGCATGGCACCCCGGCGTAGTCTGTCCGCCAGGGTTTCGCCTTCAAGGTACTCCATCACCAAAAAATCGGTGCCGTCCTGCGAGCCAATATCGTAGAGATGGCAGATTCGCGGGTGGTTCAGTGCGGAAATCGCCCGGGCCTCGCGCTCGAGGCGCTGCTTCAACTCCGGGGAAGAAGAAAGATGAGTCGCCAGAACTTTGATGGCCACAACTCGATCGAGGCGGGTGTCACGGGCACGGTAGACCTCTCCCATCCCGCCGGCGCCGAGCGGTGATTGAATTTCGTAGGGACCAAGTTTCGTGCCAGATGTGAGAGCCATCTCCGTGGGCGCAATTATAACCGTAACCAGGAACTCTACGCCGTGCCCGACAAAAGCGCAGACTTCAATTCGCTGACTTAGTCACCCATGGACGACGCGCCCATCCTTGAGAATGCGAGGGGCGGTGCCGCAAACGCCGCCCCGTGAAGCACACGCCTATCCGACGTTGCACTATTGCACGACTCGGATCTGAGTTGAAAAGGCTGAGCAATTATTGTTTTCGTTGGTTTCGGAGACCAGATTCGTGTCATCGACACAGGCCAGCAGATAGTAGCTTCCCGTCACCATGTCCGGAGGGATCGTCACACTGGCTCCGCCCGTTGAACTTCCCCCGGAAGGCAATGCCGGAACCGGGCGATTTCCCGCGAGTAGACGCGCACTCACTGTCTTGCTGGTAAGCGTAGACAAGTAGTACTGAGTAAAGGATGCGACTGCGTTACCGCCGCCTTGATTCCTCGCGGTATCGCTCACCGCGATGCTCCCACCGGGACTTACGATCGACGCCTGGCTGGTGACTGCAGATTCCACCAGATCCGGCCCCACTTGGATTCGGGCCGAGGAAGCTGCACAGTTATTGTTTTCGTTGGTTTCAGGGACGAGGTTGGTATCGTCGGCACAAGCCAGCAGGTAGTAGCTTCCCGTCGCCATGTCCAGAGGAATCGTGACACTGGCTCCGCCTGTAGAACTTCCCCCATAGGGCAGTGCCGGAACCGAGCGGCTTCCGCTCAGCAGGCGGGCGGTGCTGGCCTTGGTCGTAAAGGTGGATAGGTAATACTGCGTGACGGATGCAGCTGCGCTGCCGCCTCCCTGATTTCCGGCAGTATCACTCACCGTGATTGTCGCTCCTGCTCCGGTCACCAGAACCGCACTACTGACCGCCGATTCCACCAGATCCGGCCCTACTTGGATCTTGCCTGAGGAAGCTGCGCAGTTGTTGTTTTCGTTGGTTTCGGGAACGAGGTTGGTATCGTCGGCGCAGGCCAACAGATAATAGTTTCCCGTGGTCATGTCCGGAGGAATCGTGACACTGACTCCGCCCATTGAACTTGCCCCGGGTGCCAGCGCCGGAACCGGGCGGCTCCCGCTCAGCAGCCGTGCGGTATTGGCCTTGGTCGCAAGTGTAGACAGGTAATACTGGGTGATTGATGCGGCCGCGCTGCCGGCACCCTGATTGCCCACGCTATCGCTGACGGCAATCGTTGCGCCAGCTCCAGTCACCAGAGTCTGGCTGCTGACTGCAGATTCAACCAGATCCGGTCCCACTTGGATCCGGGCCGAGGAAGCTGCACAGTTATTGTTTTCGTTGGTTTCAGGGACGAGGTTGGTATCGTCGGCACAAGCCAGCAGATAGTAGCTTCCCGCTGCCATGTCCGGAGGAATCGTGACACTGGCTCCGCCCGTTGAACTTCCCCCATAAGGCAGTGCCGGAACCGAGCGGCTACCGCTCAGCAGGCGGGCGGTGTTGGCCTTGGTCGTAAAGGTGGATAGGTAATACTGCGTGACGGATGCGGCTGCGCTGCCGCCTCCCTGATTTCCGGCAGTATCGCTCACCGTGATTGTCGCTCCTGCGCCGGTCACAGTTGTCTGACTGCCGACACCCGATTCGACCAGGTCCGGCAGGAACTGAATTCTGGCGGGGGCGGCGGCACAATTGTTGGTCTCACTACTCTCCTGGACAACGTTGGTGTTGTCAGCGCATGCGAGAACATAGTAGATGCCGGCAGGCATGTTTTGAGGTACAACGACGGTCGCTGTCCCCTGAGAACTGGCTCCGGCCGATAGCGCCGGGACGAGTCGCTGCCCGTTGAGCAGCTGTGCGCCGGCATCCTTCATATTGGTGGCGGAAAAGTAATACTGAGTCACGGAAGCGATCGCATTCGCCGTGCCTTGATTGGCGGCCGTGTCCGAGATTTGTAGGGTTTGCGGATTTACCGGAACGAAACTGATGGACCTTTCGATGAGGTCTGGCAATGGAGGTGATTGGATTTGAAGCAGGGTCGAGGCTGCGCCACAGTTGTTGGATTCATTGGACTCAACGACAAGGTTCGTGTCGTCGGCACAGGTGAGCACATAGTAGGAACCCAAAGCGATGCTTAACGGAATCGTGACTGAAGTTTGCGCTGGAAAGCTGCTGCCACCAGGCAATGCAGGTACGTTGAAGCTCCCGACGGCAACTGCGCTGAAGTCCTTAAGACCTGTCTGGGATAGATAGATGCCGGCTACCGATGCGCCCGCGCTCATCGTCCCCTGATTGATCACCGTGGAGCTGACTGTAATCACGCTGCCCGGCGTTGTCGTCGGTGCCGAGATCGAAGTACTTGCAACCAGGTCGATATCAAGCGCGCCTGTCCCCGTCAGGAGGGCACTCTGGGGGCTGTTAGCAG
>Ga0335078_10017466_pt1 | contig 10659 bp, 10 predicted proteins | sample Lox_Sample_32_FD_206711 | JGI IMG/M metagenome (GOLD analysis project Ga0335078, IMG submission 206711) | Soil microbial communities from Loxahatchee National Wildlife Refuge, Florida, United States - Lox_Sample_3.2 | ecosystem: Environmental > Terrestrial > Soil > Wetlands | place: USA... | reverse complement strand
AGCCTCAACGTTGAGCCATAGTCCGGATGAAAGGACAAATGGGTTTTTACTCCTGAGCCTTCCCTTCACCTGCATCTGCTCTGCAAGTGCGTCGAAGTCCGGATTTTCGAGAGGCTCGGTAACCTTTCCTTTTTTATTGAACATTATGTTGCCCAACCGCAGTGATATTCTGCCTTCAGTCATCTTTTGGCGCCGCCTTTCTTTATATTCATTTCTAGCTGATAGGGGGTGTTCTAGGTTTTTTATGAAGCTACTACCTGGAGTCTAAAAATCTGATTTTCGCGTTTCGGCATCCCGTTTTAGGCGTTGCCACAAATCCGACATTGACCTGACACCGGGCGCCGAATAATTCATCAAGATCCCGCAGAGCGACAGCAGTGTGCGGCAAAGGGCGCCTGCATTGACACGGCCTACAGAAATTCAAGGTGTGAAGCAACCTGAAGCGGGTGCTCTGTGCGCCGAGAGGAGGAGCGGGAAGGGAAAAATTTATGTGGTAGGAAAATTGGGTGACGAGTGGGGCTGTATGAATTGGCAGAAGGAAAAGATTTCTCGTTCTCGAATATGGAATCAGCGATACTTGCCGGCAAGAGTTCCGATGCTCTTCAAGCGGCTGTATTTGCCCTCAGCAAGGGTATGCGCGCAGAGGATATCGTGGAGGGCATATTGAGGGCGTGGGCTTCCTTCTGCGAATGGTACGACAGGGACCCGAAGGAGTCGCTGAAGGCTTGGGCGAACTGCTATACCGCCACAATGAAGATCCTGAAACTGCTGGACTCAAATGTCGAGAAAAATCCTCCGCCGGAAAGCCCGCCCTTTTCGGTTATGGTTGCCACCGTGAAGGGGGAGGGCCACGTGCTCATGAAGGAGATAATCGTGACACTCTTGAAATCAAAAGGTCTGAAAGTTTATTCTATGAAAAAAGGCGTGCTTCTTGAGGACATGGAAGGCGCATTAGCAGATCCGTCTCTGAAGTTCATAGTTCTATCATGCATAGAAGGGCAGACCGAAGACAGGCTTTGCAACCTCGTTAAAGGGATAAGGGTGAAGCGACCCGACATAAAGATCGTCGCTGGGGGACCAGCGGCTTATATAGTTCGTGCCGACATTGCACCTTCAGACCCCTCAGCAATCTACGCCTCCCTGACTGAAGGTTCCCTTCCCTGAACGCCATAAAATCAAATAAAATAAAAAAAGATGATTTCCTAGATTCACCTCTAGGATTTCACTCTCTTCTTTGCTCCATCTTGCCCGTTCTTCCCCAATACCTCCTGATAGCCAACAGCAAGGGAAGACCGAGCACTATACACGCGATTATCTCCCCGCCTGCCACTCCCGCATACAAAAGCCATTGGGGAACTCCTTGGAAGTATATCGGCAGGTAGGAGCCGACTACCGCGGTTACAACGACTACGGGGTAAAGTGTCGCAATAATAGGGTTCCCCCGGCTGAATTTCGCCGACAGGACGCAGGCTACCAAGTTCGCTATCGAGCCAAAAATGATGTCGATAAGACCGAGTCCTGTGTAAGAGTTTGCCAAAACGGTACCGATGAATGCGCCCACGGCTGAGGGGAGCCCGAACACCATTGCGAGCGGCAAAAGGGCATCGCTTACCCTCACCTGAATTGGCCCGAATGTGATGGGCCCACCTAATGTAGTTTCCAGTATCGTTATTACGGCATATAATGCTGCGAACATCGCAGCTATAGTAATGGATGTACTTCTTCTCAATTTTTTACCTCCCAACTCCGGGATTTCTTGGGCGGAACGGGTGGAAGGTGCCACTCAACCCGCCTTCCTTACGGAATAACCCGTCTGAAAGATAAAGTTGCCGCCGAAAAATCATTCCACACGGGGTTGTGCCAGCTCCGATCAACAACATTTTTTATGAGCATTTCTATAGTTTATCTTGTGACAGACGTTGTCGTTTTCGAGGCGCGTTATGGATCTGAAGGAGTCGGGCACATTAAAGGTGCTGGATAAGGTCAGGGCGCTTCAGTCGAACGGAGTTAAAGTGATCCAGCTCGATGTGGGTGAGCCCGACTTCAAGACTCCCGAGAACATAATTACGGCTGCCTGGCAGGCCATGGAAAAGGGGCTGACGCATTACACGGCCTCCTCCGGCATTCCGGAGCTTCGTGAGGCAGTGGCTTCCAAGCTCAAAAAAGAAAACGGTCTTGATTTTAGCAAGGAAAACATCCTGATGACGCCAGGTTCAAAACAGGCACTCTTCTATGCTATAATGTCGCTCGTTGACGAAGGGGACGAGGTCATAATCCCAACTCCTGCGTGGCCTTCATATATGGAGATGGTGACCGCAGCCGGTGGCACGGTGAAACAGGTGCCTTCAACCGAGGGGTTCAAGCTCAACCTCGAGGGGATAAAGGATGCTGTGACCGAGGCAACTAAGCTCATCCTTGTAAATTCGCCCAACAACCCCACGGGCTACGTCGCCCCGAAGGATGAATTGAAAACCATTGCAGAGGTCGCTGCGGATCAAGGGATTTACGTGCTCTCCGATGAAATATACGAGAAGATGATCTATGAAGGGTCTCATGTAAGCTTGGGTACGTTTCCCGGCATGGACGAGTTGGCTATTACGATAAACGGATTCTCCAAAGCATACGCCATGACTGGCTGGAGGCTTGGCTACGCCGCGGCTGCGAAGCCTGTAATTTCGGCGATGAACCGACTGCAGCAGCACTCCGCCAGCTGCCCCGCATCATTCGTCCAGTGGGCTGGTGTCGAGGCACTCAGACCTGAAACACCCGTGCAGCCTATGATCGATGAGTTCAGAAGGAGGCGGGACTTCATATGCAAAGCACTGGCAGACCTTGATGTTTTTGACTTCGGCGTGCCCCCCGGCGCATTCTATATCTTCCCCGACATCTCAAGGACGGGTGTAAATGCCGAAGCTCTGTGTGATCTGCTCCTCGAAAGGGCGGGTGTGAGCTTCACTCCCGGTGCTCCTTTTGGAGGATTCGGAAAGTTCATCCGCATCTCATATGCAAACTCGATGGAGAACCTCAAAGAGGCGGTTGAGCGAATCGGAAGGGTATTGGAGCCGCGAAAAGGCCACGTCGCCTAGTCAAATACCATCAAACACGGTCAAAGCTAATAAGTAACCGCCAAGCAAAGCCAGACATTACCAGCCAGTTGTATCGGCAAGGACTGAAGCGTATGGACGAGGTACTCAAAAATCCCCATCGTCAGAAGATCTTGGCGATTTTGGCATCCAAAAAAACAACCACCCCCAAGGAGATCGCCGAGGAGCTCGGCATCGCCGTCACCACGGTCTACTACCACCTTGAGCTTATGTCTGGGCTGGTTGTCAAGACGGCCCGTGGGGAGTACTCGCTGACCGAGAAGGGGCTTGCCCTCTATAAGGAGAGCTTCCAGACCGCCCAGACCAAGACGCCCGTAGGGAGGGTCGTACCATACTCGATATTCTCCAGGCAGGTCTCCTCGCCAAGGCTTTTCCTTTTCCTCAGCATTGTGATAGGCGTTGTCGAATTTTTGGTGTGTTACACACAGTTCTTCTCTCCCACAATCCTGGGTTACGTGCGTTCAATAGACACCAGCAGCCTGCCGTTTTACTACGTCGGGAACATCCTTCTCCTCTTTGCCATTCTGGAAGCTTTTTCGTACGGCGTAACGAGGAGGATTGGCGGAGAACTGGCTCTTTTCAACGGCATAATGCTTTCAAGAGTACCGTTAATGCTTGCCCTCATAGTTCCTATACTGGGTGTATCCTCGCAGACAATTTCTGTATTCTCCCTGGCGATCGCGCAACTAGTCTCGGTTGCACTACTGAGTGTATACATCTCCTTTTCAAAAGGGATCAAGATGGAGATTGCCGTGATAATCTGCCTAGTCGTTCTGTACTTCAACCTGCTGCTCTTTGCATCAGTCTAATCTTACAGCCTGCCAAGTTTAAGTCTCTATAACCCCGCGCGCCTCTTGATGTCGCTCGCAAATGCCTTTGCGTCGGTGAGGTCAATATCGGTCGGATGGCCCTGTTTTGCTGAACGATACTCGCCGAAACAATAGAAGTCAAGGATCACCTCGTATCCTTTTGACTTCAGTCCGTCCTTTATGAGATTGATGCTCTCGGGAGGCGCTATAAACCCGCAGGTTGCAAACACAGCTGCCTTTTTACACTTGACAGGTTCCAGCTTGGTCAGAAAATCCATGAGCTTCTGCCCCGGCTTCCCCTCGTAAGTACCGCTGCCCACGACCAAAAGGTCAACATCTGTCGTATCCGGCCGTTGCCAAACGGCATCAACAGCTTGGCCGCCCAGCGCCTGTGCAATAATGTCGGCAACCTTCTTGGTGTTACCCCCCCTGGAAAAATAAACGACGAGCGCTTTCATGACTCTAACTTCCGCACAGATCCAAATTAATCCTAGGGTCTTTCCTCAACTTCTGGATATCGGTTTTGCCGGCACGTGAGCTGCCTCCCCCAAAGGTCTTTTACCCACCATGAAGGGTAGATTAGCTGGAGAAAAAATTAAGAATGGCGCGCCGAATTTAGCGAAGGGCAGCTTCTTATTACGTATGTTTTTTTTTCAAAACGAATAACTTTTAGATGAAAAAATTAAAAATTATAGTCTAAACCAATGTTAAGGTGGAAAAACAGCAGTGAACCGACATTCAATCGCTTTTCGAATTTTCGAATTCTCCTTCGGCGGATGGACAATAGAATTGGTTAAATTCAAGAACGCATGATGTTTTGTCGTGAACCTCGATGCGTCACATAAAGATCATTTCCATAGGGCTGCTCGCGCTGCTCATCCTAAGCATTAGCGCCGTCATTGCGCCAGTGGCCGCTGCAAACCCTCCCAACAACATCCAAGTCACGCAAGTAGGAAACAATACTATGATAAAGACCAGCGACTACACGGTCATTTTTGCTAGGAATGGATCAATGCCCTCTTTTGTCTGGTGGGCTAACAATGACACCAGCGACGTGTATGTCGTCCAGTATAAAGGACTGATAGAGTTCGCACAGATAGATAACAGCTCGGGGTTCCAGCTGAAAAATGAGGCCGAAAGCACGCTATTAGCCGGCCTCATAAATAATATGAATGTCATGGATGAAGCAAAGCTGGACCAACTGGCGCAGGGTGGCATTATAATTTCCAAAATAAGCAGCACCCTCACCCTTGCCGGTGTGGCCATAAACTCCGGTTACGGGAACGGCACCAAGGCGGTAGCTGATCTCCGGAAGGAGGCAAGCGACCTTCAAACTTTTGCACAGAATGTTTCAGACAGCACCATTACAGCATCCGTCAACCAGTCGGTATACGATATAAATGCGGTTATCAACGCAATAAACTCCGGTAATAATCCGCAGGATTTGATAAACACTGCTATGCAGCAGCTGGGCAACCTCTCCAACACAGGCTTAAACGCAGCCAAGCAGGTGATAAATGACAGGATCGCTGCCAGGGAGCAGCTCGTAAACTTGTCCAGCGGCTGGCATCCGGCCGCCCTTCCATTCGGGGCGTCCACATGGACGGTCACCAATCCTACGACAATAACCGATAGCAACGGCAATGCGATTGGGATTACCTTCACCTTTACGTTAGTCAATGCGCCTTCACAGTTCGCGTTCGCAAACAATAATGTCCAGTTGGTCATCAGAATTTACAACGCACCAGTTGATGAACAGGTCTCCCAAGGGGGTCAAAGCTACTCATATTCGCTGGCATCGGGCGAGATGAAGATGGACTTCATTGTGAGCAACTGGCAGTGGAACTTCGCGCCTAGCGTGGTTCAGCTTTTCAACTCGAAATACGCCGAGACGGGAATTCATGTCACGCCTGCACTGGCGCTTCAGGTGGATGCCGCGGCGTACAATATCTCTTCATCAATGGCAGACCGTTTGCTCGGCAACCTTTCGATGGTTAGCGCGCCCGTTGCTGCCCCGACTGCCATCTTCAGCCAGGGCCCAACAACGACCAGCATACCGGTGACCGGGCAGAGTGCCGATGCAACTCAGCTTAATTACACCCCTGCCACCATGAACCAGAACATAGCGGGCAAGAACCTTAAAATCGCTTCACAAGCGAAACTCACGCTAAAAGGCCAGGGCACCCTCGAAGGATTCTTTAAGTTCGTCCCGTACGCGACGGTTGACAACAACGGCGTCTACAGCACCGTCGATGTTGGTGCCTCCTACTACATGGCAGGCAATCACCTCAGCCTTTACATCACATACCCGTACTTCAACGGAACGCTCACTCACGACCCGAGCATAGGCGTCCAGTCTCCAAGCGGCAGCAACAGTGCGCCGAACCCGTCTTACATCGTGACCCAGCAGGCCACTGGGGCGATAAACATACAGCAGATCCCCTCAATACTGGTGTATCCATCCGTAGAGGTAGCAGCAACGGCAGCAATGGTCGTTCTGGTTGGCGCAGTAGTGGTAATCGTGCTGGCTCGCAGGCATCCCGCTGTTGTCAACGACCTTTGACAAACTTACATGTGAAGGGACAAAAAGTGAGCGATCCAGATTTTTGCATAAAAACTCTTAACTACTTTGCACTGAAAATGAGCGAGTTATCCTGTGCACTTTCAGGAGTCAGTGCAATCGCGCTATCTATCGGAATACTTCTAATATTGAAGTTCGGCGAGGGCACCTTTTAGCGAATTTGCTGGCGCGGGGGCAACAGAGTTAAGCCCGCTATGGATCTAGGTCAATGCTGTTTTCGGGGCAGAGAAGTTCGGACACACTTATAATTTTCTTTGGGCAAATAGCCGGATGTGAAGAGGGAAAAAGAGGAACGCGTAGACCTAAAGGGGACGAGCCTCAAGGTTTACCTTGCGCTGCTCAAGAATGGAAACAAAGGCGGTGGGCCCAGGACGGTTCAGAGGGAACTAGATCTGAGCAGCCCCAGCCTTGCGAACTATCATATTGAAAAGCTCGTTTCCATGGGTCTCATCGAGAGGGACACTTCTGGAAATTATAGGGTCAAACGCGATATTCAGATCGAGACGCTTGCAAACTTCATTAGCCTTTTTGGAAGGATTTTTCCCAAGTACCTGGTATGTGCCGTGTTTTTTACAACAATGCTGGCGACCTTTGTAACGGTTCAGCCTTTCAGGGCTATTGCCGCTCCGGAGTACATCGCGGCGCTGGTTTTTGGCGTCAGCACGTGCACTGTAATGTGGTACGAGACCTTGAGCATATGGCGAAGGAGGCCGTTCTAACGTTTAGGCTGTAGGTTGCCCCCCTCTGGTTCCTTTCTCCTGGGTTCTTCGCTTGCTTGTTGTTCTTCCGGGTTGCTTCCTTTTGTACTTCCTTTACTCCGTCTAATATCGAAGAATTTTTGCTTTTCCCTTGATTGCTTAAGACTAAGTTTTACCAAAACTCGAATAATGGAAATACCCAACAACACGAGGTTTTCGATTATTGGCATTAAATTTTTTAAGCTGATTCGGCATATTCTGTAGAGGGTTGACCTTCTGATAACTTCCAAACCCTGCCTCATCTGCTGCGGCATCCTCAGAGAGGAGGTGGAGCGTCTTATTGGGAACGGCTCTTTGGATGTCGAGCCAATCTTTCTGGATGCAGGGCTCCACGCTGACTTTGGCGAGCTTGAGAAGGGGCTCACAAAGGCGATCGAGGAACAATCACGAGGAGGCTCACGAGGGATCGTTGTGATTTACGGCGATTACTGTCACCCTAAAATGAAGGAAATCGTGGGCAGATACCCTAATGTGGTTAAAATCGAAGCAGCCAACTGCATCGACTGCCTCTTGGGCGGTCACGGCTTGCTTTTGAAGATCGACCCTGACCATGTCTACTTCTACCTTTCGCCGGGCTGGATGCCATCAAAGCTAAGACAAAACAGAAGGTTCAGGGGGATCTTCGACCTTGACGAAGCGGAGACAAAGAGGCTTTTCAGGAAGCTGAAGGGGATACTCATCTTCGATCCCTTTGGGTGCGCGGAAAATCTGAGGAAAGAAATTGAGGAGTTCAGCTCCAAGTCGGGTCTTCCGATTCTGGAAGTCAAAGAGATAGGACTGGAGCCCTTGAGAAAGCTCATCCTCGAGGCAATAACTCAAAAAAAGTCGGAAGCCTAGCGCTGACACCCACCTCATAAATGCCAACATCGACTAATTGTAGGCTACGGCACTGGTTGTGCTAAAACCTAGAACGAAAGCCGTTCTATGGCGAGTTTTTATCCCTAGGCGGCAATAAGAAAAAACGGATTCCCTAAAGTGGAGCATTGGTACAAACTACTCTAAGTATATGCTTACCCTATGTTTAGGTTTGCCTATAACCAAGATGATCCTGTCCATCTCGCGGTTGCGGGCAAGCGCGATGACTTTTTGTACAAGCTCTTTTAAACCGGCGCATTAAGTTACATGTGGCGGTTCCTGTTGATGAAGAATTTCAAACGCATTCTGATTGTGGGCGAGAAGGACGTTTTCCGTGAGCTTGCAGCGATTCTTGAGTTGGATATACAAGCGAGCAAGATTATGTCCAACATGCTTTCGCAGGGCTATAGTGCCAGTATGACCGATATGAAGCAGGAAATAAAATCGTTAGCCAAGCAATCGGGTGAGGTCGCCTTCAAGGTTTCTACGGATATAACGAGCGGGGCAGTCAGCCCTAACATATTGGACGATCTTCTTGAATCAGTAAACCGTGCCAACAACATCCTGGAACAATACTATGCGTTGAGCCGTGAACTTAACCGAATGTTGAAGGTGAAGGTCGCAAAACTTGACTTGGACTATGATGCAGAGTTTAAACTTGTGCTTGGGGGTCTATCGGATCTTTCCGGGAGGGCTATTGCCGATGCAAAGGCGCTTCTAACATCACCTGACCTGGGCAGCATGATGGGGATTCGCAAGGAAATTTTGGCTTTGAAGGAGCAGGGCGATGAGGTAAAGAACGGTGGATTCGACAAACTGTATGGCGACTCCTCAAAATTGAGCTACGTGGAGTTTGTTTATTACGCGGAGCTTCTGCACAGGCACGAATACATTCTTGAAGCCTGCAAGGATCTGTCAAACTTGTCGGTTTCCATTGTCAACTCAATAGCGAAGTGACGTTAGCGTGTGGCTTCAGACTTTAATCTTGGCTTTGACATTTGTTGCAGTAGCCCTGGTATCGGGCAATAACCTTTCGGCTTGCGTTGGTCCTGCGATAGGATCACGAACTTTGAGCAGGCAAGCCGGGATAACATTGGGTGCCTTGGGTTTTTCATTGGGGCTTGTTGTCCAGGGCATGAACATGACCGTCTCTTTCCACTCCTTTTTGCCAAACACGACTCCTGTGCTTGAGGCAGAAATTTTAATGGTTGCGATTCTGGTTTTCGTGGTTGCTGATTTGATCAGGGCCCCTATATCGCTCAGCATGTGCCTTGTCGGGCTGTTCATAGGGCTTGGTCTGGCTAACGGGGGATCCGTGAAGCCGTTTACGTTCGAGGTTATTGCCACATGGGTGGTGGCTCCTGTGGTGGCAATAGCTGTTGCGTTTTATCTCACCCGAATAATAAACGGGGATTCGGGGCAAAACGTCTGGCGGCGCGTGAGGGCGCTTAAGTTGGTCATGATCATTTTGTCATTTAGCACAGCCTATGTCTTGGGTGCGAACACCCTCGGTCTGATAGTGGCGGTCGGCGGTTTCAGCATTCTTACCTTGCTCATCTCGATAGCTGCGATTTTTGTGGGATCCTTTCTGCTGAGCGGAGGCGAACTCAGGAGAGTCACGCAGGAGCTTTTTCTGTTGCATTACTCGGATGCGACCGTCATGCTTTTGGCTTCCACTGTTCTTGTAGAGCTGGCAACTTTGCTTAAGATCCCGCTTTCCAACACTCAGGCTCTGTCGGCGGCGCTTTTCGGCACAGGGATCTCGTACAAAACTAAGCTCATCTACTTGTGGCCTTTCTTGGTCATCGTTCTGGGTTGGGTAATTGCCCCTCTTCTTGGCTTTGTGGCAGGGTTTTTAATCGGTCAATATTGAAAAGCTATCGTTGTCTATCATCAGTTTCGATAGTCCAATTAAGTTGATGATAAAAACCCATTTCATCATCAACCCGGGATTTTATCTAAAGATCGGCAGAAGAACCGCACCTTTTACTGACGCTCCAATTGCACTTAAACGCTCTTCGAGTTGCCGGTGGCATGGATTTTTAAATTGGTGCTTTTATTGTTATAGCTGATGATTCTATGCCGCCTCAAAGATGCCCGAAGTGCGGTACCTTGGTCCGCACCGGCAAAAGCAAGTATGGAGCCAGAAATAGCAGAGGCTTTTATACAGTCTTTCTGTACTGCAGCCGCTGTGCCGTATGGATACCCAAAATTGAGTGTTTGCGGACCAAAAAAAAGTGAAGTGGGTTTTTGAGGCAGGTGACATGAACTGAAGGTTGACTTACTTAGATCGGCTTTATGAGACGCGACTATGATTTTTAGACCGACGGCGGGCTATTTGACTATTCGCTCTTGTTCGCCTGATCTGTGCCTGAGGGTGCACTCTTCCATGAAGAGGCCCTCATTATTCCTATGATCTGGCCGTTCCTTTCGATCGCCATGCAGTTGTGCGAAGTACAGAGCCAAGTTTTTTTATCAGCCATCGGCTTCATGTCGCTGCCGCAGAACCGGCATATTACCCCGGGCTTTTTCAACAGAACATTTTCGGACAT
>Ga0335078_10017465_pt1 | contig 10660 bp, 6 predicted proteins | sample Lox_Sample_32_FD_206711 | JGI IMG/M metagenome (GOLD analysis project Ga0335078, IMG submission 206711) | Soil microbial communities from Loxahatchee National Wildlife Refuge, Florida, United States - Lox_Sample_3.2 | ecosystem: Environmental > Terrestrial > Soil > Wetlands | place: USA: Florida... | reverse complement strand
CATAAGAAGCACGCCAGCACCGCCGATAGCGGCAGGACGCCGAGTGAGGCCACGCTGCAAACGATCATGGTCACGGCTTATGTGCCCCGCGAGACCAACGCCGGGGCCAAGATGCCGGTGCCGCTCGTCGAAACCCCGCAATCGGTGACGGTGATTCCTCGTGCGCAGATGGACCTGCTCGATTGGCAGAGCCTCGATCAGGTCGTGCGCTATACCTCGGGCGTCGTCGGCGGAATCTTCGGCCCGGATCCCCGCTACGACTGGCTCAACCAGCGCGGCTTCAACCCCACGGTCTACATCAACGGTTTGCAGGCACCCATCGGCTCGGTGCAGAGCACCGGGATCGATCTCTTTGGATTCCAGACCGTCGAGATCCTGAAGGGCCCCTCATCCGCGCTCTATGGGTCTGCGCCTCCGGGCGGCATCGTCGACATGACCAGCCGCCGCCCCGAGGGGACCTTCAATGGAGAGGCCCAGCTGCAGTATGGAAGCTACGACAACAAGCAAGCCACGCTCGACGCGACCGGCCCTCTCGATCAACAGGGAAACTTCCTCGGCAGAATCACCGCCCTGGGATACGACCGCGGCACCCAAAGATCCGGCGTCAAGGCGAACCGCTACTACGTCGCACCGGCATTCACCTGGCTGGCGTCGTCGAATACCAGCCTCACGTTCCTGAGCTATTTCCAAGGAGATGGCGTCGACGGCGACGGCGGCGGCTTCCTGCCGATCTACGGCGTCCTATTGCCGAACCCCTTGGGCCCGGTACCGCCGGACACGAATCTCGGCGACACGAAGTACAATCGCTTCACGCGCCACCAGTACGGAATCGGCTACGAGTTCGATCACGAATTCGATGACGGCTGGCAGTTCAAGCAGAACCTGATGTACTTCTCCGACATCACCGACATCCTGCAGGTCTACGGCGCCGGCCTCGTCACCGGCGCAAACGGCGTTCCCACCGATTACCGCACGGTCGATCGCTACAACTTTCCCTTCGACGAGAACATTCACGCTCTCGAGTTCGATTCGCGCCTATATCGGAAGTTCCGCACCGGCGATGTGACCCAGGACGTTCTGGTGGGCGCCGACTTTCGCCATTACACCGACCACGCCGAGTTCGGGTTTGGACTGGCGCCCCCGATCGATCTGTTCAACCCGGTTTACGGCGTGCCGATCACGACGCCGCCGCTGAGTTTCCCGTATCTGCAGCAGATCCAACGACAAGTCGGCGTGTACGCGGAAGATGTGATCAAGCTGTCCCCATGGGTCCTGACCGTGGGCGGTCGCGAAGACAATCTCAATACCGACAACTTCGGTACGACCACAACGTCTCACGAGTTCACCTATCATGCCGGTCTCAACTACATTTTGCGGGACGGCCTGGTTCCCTACGTATCGTATGCGACATCGTTCCAACCCACGTCCGGCGCCGACTATCAAGGCAGTGCCTTTACCCCGACGACCGGCAATCAAGTGGAAGCCGGCCTGAAATTTCAGCCCGGATCGCTGCCACCCGGCACGCACCTGCTCGTGACGCTGGCGGCATACGATCTGACACAAAACAACGTCCTCACTCCTGATCCGGCTCATGCCTTCTTCCAGGTGCAGACCGGACAGGTCGAGGTGAAGGGACTCGAGCTCGAGGGAGTGATGCGGGTCGGCGATCATTGGAGCTTCAACACCGCCCTCACCACCATGAATCCCGAAGTCACCAAGAGCAACGGTCCCGACCTGAACAAGCAGCTTCCCGTGACGCCGCGAGACATGGCATCGGCTCTGGTCGATTACACCGAGCAGTCGGGTCATCTCTCGGGCCTCGGCGCGAGCCTCGGCTTCCGCTACATAGGCCCGAGCTATGGAGACTCCGCCAATACCTACCAAGCTCCGGGTGCCACCGTGTGGGATTCGACGTTGCACTACAACGTAGGTGAGCATTGGCTGCTGGATCTGAACCTATCCAACATGCTCAACAAGACATACGTGGCGCAATGCTCGAGCGTCACGGCCTGCTATTACGGTGACACACGGGACATCAACTTCACGGTTTCGCGGCTGTTCTGACGGCGACCCGGTGGGGACGATGCATCCGCGGGCATGCGGATGAAACGGCGGAAGTTCCTGCAATTGACGTCATCGGCCCTGATGGCACCTTGCCTGCGAGCGTCCGCCCGCGGCTCGGCACGCTACTGCCTGGGGCCCGTGGCACCGGTCACGCCAAAGAGACCGGTGCGCATCCGCCAGTGGGGACACCTGAGAGTCGATGACTATGCCTGGCTCAAGCCTTCGAACTGGCAGGCCGTGTGGCAGGATCCGTCGCTGCTGCGGCCGGACATCCGCACGCGCCTCGCGGCAGAGAATGCCTACGCGCAAGCAGTCTTATCGTCCACCCGCCGCCTGCAGCGCGAGCTCTTAGCGCAGATGCACGCCCGCTCGAGCGGCGACGACGCGCCTCCCCCCTACCCTTCGGGTCCCTGGGTTTACTCCTACCGCTTTCCTCCGGATACCCAGTATCCCTGCTGGTATCGCCGGCGCCGGGATGGCACCGGCCGCGAGGAGCTGTTGCTCGACGGCTCCCAACGAGCTCACGGTCGACCGGGTTTCCAGATCGCCAATCCGACGCCGAGCCCCGACCATACGCTCTTTGCATGGGCGGAGGACGCCACGGGCTCGGAGAAATACCGTATCTGCGTCAAGGATCTGAGAAGCGGCGAGGTTCTTGCCGAGCCGATCGAGAACGCCTACGGTGAATTCGTCTTCTCCGCGGATTCGAGCTGGATATTCTGGGTCTATCGCAACATCAACAGCCGTCCCACGAAGGTCTTTCGCCGACCGGCGCGCGCAAGCCGCGACGTTCTCGTCTATGCGGAAGCCGATCCTGGCTTTCTGCTGACCGTCACTTCCACGGCGTCGGCTCGTTACGTCATGATCCGCTCGTGGAACGCGGTCTCGAGCGAGGTACGGCTGATTGCCGGCGACTCGCCCACGGCGGCGCCGCGCGTGGTCGAGCCCAGGGCGAGCGGAATCGTCTACTCCGTGGAGGATTGGAACGGGAGGCTCGTGATCCTCACCAACGCGGACGGCGCAACCAATTACAAGCTGATGACGGTCGACGAGGCCGCTCCGCAGCGGTCGAACTGGCGAGATTGGATTGCGTACGATCCCAGGGTTTTCATCACTGGAATGCAGGCGTTTCGCCACTATTTCGTGCGCACCGAGCGAGTGGATGCCAACCCGCGTCTGGTGGTCACGCCACTCGAGGGCGCCGCCGGGCACACCATCGAGGAGCCGGATGCCGCTTACGTGATGGAGGTCTCGCCTCACCAGGAATACGACTCATCGACACTACGCTATCTCTACCAGTCCCCCCGGCAACCCAAGCAGTGGATTGCCCATGACATGGCCGCCTCGCACCGGGTCATCCTGAAGACGGAAACGGTGGGTGGCCAATTCCGACAGGACGACTACGTGGTGGAGCGCGTTCACGCGACGGCCGGCGACGGCAACTCGGTGCCCATCACCGTGGTGCGGCGCCGCGACACCAAAGTCGACGGCAGCGCTCCGCTCATGATCTATGCCTACGGCGCTTACGGGTACTTCGTCGATCCCGAGTTCTCGGCGCCGTTGTCCTCGCTCCTGGATCGCGGCTGGGTTTATGCCATAGCGCACGTGCGCGGTGGCTCGGCCAAGGGCTGGGACTGGTACCTGCAGGCGCGCCAGCTCCACAAGAAGCTGACCTTTACCGATTTCATCAGCTGCGCGGAGGCGCTGGTCCGCGCAGGCTACGGACGCGCGGGCCGAATCATCGTCTCCGGATTCTCCGCCGGCGGGCTGATCGTCGGCGCAACCCTGAACATGCGTCCCGATCTTTTTGCGGGCGCGATCGCGGAAGCGCCGTTCGTCGACATGCTGAACACGATGAGCGATCCCAGTCATCCGCTGGTACCGCTCACGTATCCAGATTGGGGGAACCCGCTGGCGAGCAAGGCTGTGTACGAGTATATGGCGAGTTACTCCCCGTACGAGAACGTGGTGCCGCAATCCTATCCTCCCGTCCTCGCGACCACCAGTATCGCGGACGACCGCGTGGGCTTTTGGGAGCCCGCGAAGTGGATCGCCAAGCTTCGCGATGACGACACGAGCCGCAGTCCCAAACTGCTGCGGGTCGAGATGGGGGGGCACGGCGGCTCATCGGGGAGACTGTCGGAGTTGCGCCAGAAGGCGCTGTTCTTTGCGTTCTCGATCTGGGCAGTGACCCGCCGCTGCAGTTGAGTCCCACGATGGGATACATCCAGCGACCTCACGTTCTCTGGTGGCGCAAGGCGCTCTTCCAGGTGCACCTCTGGATGGGCGTTTGTATCGGCCTCTATGTCATCGCGATTTGCAGCACCGGCAGCGTGCTCGTCTTCGAGCAGGACCTGCTCAACGACAGACCGCCGCTTGCGGGCTCTGCGGGCCATCCCGCTCCCGACTGGGAACAGCTGATTCGCACCGCCACACGGGCATACCCGGGAAGCACCCTGGCGGACATCGACATGCGCTCCTCCAATCGACGCATCGTACCGATCGGCCTCACCTCGGGGAAACGGACGCTCATCCTCTACATGGATTCGTACACGGACCGGATCCTGAGGCACGAGGATCTCGAGCGAAAGCATTGGCTCGTCGAAACTGCGCTCGAGCTGCACACGGAGCTTGCGCTCGGCGCTCGCGGCGCCATCGCCGATGGCATCGGCGGCGCGTTGCTGTTCGTCTCGGCGATCATCGGCATGGTTCTCTGGTGGCCGGGCATCCGCGTCTGGAGGCGTGCCCTCAGGATCAACTGGCACGCCCGATGGGCCGCCATCAGCTTCGATCTGCACCGCACGCTCGGCTTCTGGTGCTTTCCGCTGGTTGCGCTCTGGGGAATCACGGGTGCGTATTTCATCTTTCCGAATGCGGTTCAGCACGCCGTCGATCTCTTCTCCAACACGGCCAGTCTGCAGGAGCTCCCCTCCGCCTGGCGGCCGGGCGAGTCGATCCTGCCGGTCAGCGAATTCATCGCTCGGGCACAACACCTGTATCCGCACGATCGGCTTGCGTATGCCTACATGGACGTGAATCGCCCGCACGGCGAAGTGCAGATCTATATGTCGCCGGACCCGTCGGTGCCGATGGAACTGCTCGAGGACGAGGTGGTATTCGATCCGGCGTCCGGCGCCATTCTCATGAACACCTCGAGCGCGCATTGGACAGGCGGTAAACGCTTTTCGCTCGGTGCCTACTCGGCGCACTTCGGCGACTTCGGCGGCCTGCCGTTGCAGATTCTCTGGGCGCTGGCGGGCATGGTGCCGATCGTGCTCGTGATCACGGCGTACACGATGTGGTGGAATCGCTCGCTGAAGCGGACGTGGTCCAGGCTCACGGCCGGCAGCACTCCTCACGGGAGCAGCGCATGAGGCGCTTGGCTTTCGCTCTCGCAGTTTGCGCGCTGACCCTCGGCACCGCGGCATGGCCGTCGTCGGGCCTTCTGTACCCACCGGCGTTTCGCGACAAGACCGTCGACACCTACTTCGGCGTCGGGGTGCCCGCGCCCTACCGGTGGATGGAGAGCCTGAGCGGCCCGCGGCTGCATCAATGGGTGGAGGCCGAGAACGCGTTGACCGAGGAGTATCTGTCCAAGCTCCCGTTGCGGCGGCGGATCGATGACCGCCTGAGTCAGTTGTGGAACTACCCGAAGGAAGACACCCCGCGGCAATTGCGGAACGGCATGCTCTTCTTCAGACGAAACTCGGGCCTGCAGAGTCAGAGCGTGGTTTACCTCCAGGCTGCGCCGGCCTCGCACCCTCACTCGTTGCTCGATCCCAACACACTGTCCAAGGACGGTTCGGTGGCGCTGACCCAATACGAGCCGTCACCGGCCGGCAGATACCTCGCCTTCGCGCTGTCCACCGGCGGCTCGGATTGGGAAACCGTCCATGTCATGGATGTCGCAACCCGCCACGAGCTGTCCGACACGGTGCGCTGGGTGAAGTTCTCCGGCATCGCGTGGACGCACGACGAAGCGGGCTTCTTCTATTCGCGATTTGCCGAGCCGCCTGGCGGCATCACGACAATCCGCCAAGCGGTAACCGATCAGAAGGTTTATTACCATAGGCTCGGCACGCCGCAAACCGAAGACAAGTTGATCTTCAGCAAGCCGGACCTCCCGCACGCGTACGTTTCGGTCGGCTTCGTGCAGCGTGGCTTCTGCGAGCAGGGGCGCTACTTGTTTCTGTCGGTCGACAACGGCTGGTCGGCGAACGAGCTCTATTACGCCGACCTCCGCGATCCGCAGAATCCCGACGTGACGGCCCGCATCCAGCCTCTCTATGATCAGGACGACGCGGCTTACAGGCCCATCGGCTGCAGCGCCGGTACGCTCTATCTGCGAACGACCCTGCACGCGCCACGCGGGCGCATCGTGGCGGCGAGACTCTCCGATCCGAACCCGGCGCACTGGCGCGCAGTGGTGCCGGAGCAGAAGCCGGGCGTCGTATTGACCGACGCCGCTCTGGCAGACGGGCGCATTCTGGCGAGCTACGAGGTGGTGGCCAAGAGCCGGCTGGAACTGTTCAGCACGGCGGGCAAGGTGCTCGGCACAGTCGAGTTGCCGGCGCTCGGCACGGTCAGCGGGATTTCGGCGCGCAACGATTCCCGGACGGCGTACTACGCCTTTACCTCGTACCTCTTTCCGACGACGATCTACGCGCTGGATGCGCGCGAGGCCACCTCTTCGGTGTACTTCAAGCCGGCCGTGCGCTTCGATCCGTCGGGGTACCAGACCAGGCAGGTGCTCTACAGCTCCAAGGATGGCACCCAGGTCCCGATGTTCATCGTAGCCCGCAAGGGCATCGAGCTCGATGGCAGCCATCCGACGGTCCTCTACGGCTACGGCGGCTTCGACCTCCTGGTCACGCCCGAGTTCGACCCGATGATTCCGGTATGGCTGGAGCTCGGTGGCGTGTATGCGGTCGCCAACATCCGCGGCGGCGGCGTGTATGGCCAAGCCTGGCACCAGGCCGGCATGCTCGGCGAGAAGCAGAATGTATTCGACGATTTCGCGTGGGCCGCAAGATATCTCATCCAGGAAGGCTACACCTCAGCTAAGCACCTTGGTATCCAAGGTTTTTCCAATGGCGGACTATTGACCGGCGTGTCGATCACGCAGCGTCCGCGCCTCTTTGGGGCCGCCTACATCGGCCACGGCGTTCTCGACATGCTGCGCTACCAGAAATTCTCGGGCGGCGCGTATTGGGTGCCGGAGTACGGCAGCTCCGATAACAGGCGGGCGTTTCACTGGCTGATCAGGTATTCACCGCTGCAGAACGTCCGCAAGGGGACCTGCTATCCGCCGACGTTCCTTACGACCTCGTGGGACGACGACCGCGTCGTGCCCAGTCACGATTTCGAGTTCACCGCCGAGCTGCAGTGGGCCCAGGGCTGCGGCAATCCGATCTTGCTGCGCACCACCGGCAGCACCAGCCACATGTACATGCCGATCGACCAGCTGATCCGGCAGGACGCGGACGTGTGGGCGTTCGAGGGCCACAACCTCGGGGTCCGGTGAGCCGCCGCGCACTGCTATCGAGCGAGCTTTTCCCGCAGCCAGCTCGAGCCTTCCTCCAACGCACGCGCCGCCACCGCCGAAATGGCGACCGCTTCGAGAAAGCTGTGCGTTGCGCCCGCGTAGACCACCGCCTGGGTTTCGACCCCTGCGGCGCGGAGCGCGCGCGCGAAGACGAGATTCTGCTCGGCCAGCAGGTCGCATTCGGCGACGGTGAGAAAAACAGGCGGCAGATCCCGAAGCTGCGCCCGCGCCGGGCAGGCATACGGATTCTTGGCATCCTCCGCCGATTCCAGATAATTGATCCAGAACTGGCGCATTTCCTCACCGGCAAGCATGAACGCCGGCCCCCCGTACCGCTCGGTAGCCGAGGACGAGCACTCCGAGTCCAGAGCTGCGTAATTCAGCAGCAGGGCGCGCAGCATCCCTGCCTTGCCGTCATCCCGCAGCTTCAGTGCGGCTGCCACGGCAAGATTTCCTCCCGCGGAATCGCCCCCGATCGCCAGGCGCGCGGCATCGACACCGAGCTCGCCGCCGCGGGCGTGCAGCCACTCGACCGTACCGATCGTTTGCTCGAGCGCCCGGGGAAACTTGGCTTCTGGAGACAGCGCATAGTCGACGCCAATGACGCTCGCTCCCGAGCGTGCGGCGTATTCGCGCATCACCCGGTCATGGGTATCCAGACTGAACAAGGTCCAGCCACCACCATGCAGGTAGATGAGCGCCGCATCGGGCTCATTCGGTCGCTGTTGGCGCGGATGATAGATCCGGATGCCCACACCGCCGCCATCGGTCGCGATGCGTCGTTCAATGACCGCGGCCATCCGGGGTCCGCCTTCCCGCCAGGGGCGGCGCACCGCCTCGGCAACGAGCCGTGCTTCGGCGAAAGTCAGCTGGTCGAAATGAGGATAGCGGGAGAATCCCGCCTTCATTTCCGCCACGAATGCCCGGATCTCGGGATCGATTGCCTCTTCGGCTGCGGCAACGCCCTGCATGGAACTGTTTCTCCACCTTTCCTGCGTGTGAGACGACGCAGCTGCAAAGCCGGCCTCGAGGCAGTAAGATAATGTGAAACTAGGTCTGCGGGGAGAAATGCACTGTCGCTTCGGGACCATTCCTCATCGCACGCGGGCCAGCAGGCGCGCAGCACGCGGGGTATCGATTACCAGGATGTCCCCCGCCCGGTATCGGCATTGGCCGATGAATACGCTTCCGGGCACTTCGATCCCCCACATCGCCATGCACGCGCGCAACTGATCTATTCGACGACCGGCGTCATGACGATCACGACGGCTGCGGCGAGTTATGTGGTGCCGCCTCAGCGAGCGGTATGGGTCCCGATGGGCGAGGTGCACGAGGTCCACTGTCGAGGGAAGGTTTCCTGTCGGACACTCTACGTGCAACCGCAGGCGGCCGCTGGCCTGCCGAGCGCATGCCAGGTCATCGAGGTCTCCGATCTGCTTCGCGAACTGATCGTGGAAGCCACCCGCATTCCCATCGAATATGACGAGGCGGGGCGTGACGGCCGCCTGATCGCTCTGCTCCTCGATGAGATCCGCAGCAGCCGCACCGCTCCGTGGCATGTGCCGATGCCGACTGATCACCGGCTGGTCAGGGTCTGCTCCGCCATATTGAGGGAGCCTGCCGAACCCGACCGGCTCGACCACTGGGCGGACGTCGCGGGCATGGGACGCCGCACGTTCACCCGCACCTTCCGGCGAGAGATGAGGATGAGCTTCGCCACTTGGCGGCAGAACGTGCGACTGATGGAAGCGATGTCGCGACTGGCGCTGGGCGAGCCGGTCACGCGTGTCGCGCTCGATGTGGGTTATAGGAGTCCGAGCGCGTTTACCGCCATGTTCCGGCGCGCCTTCGGGGTGGCGCCCACGCATTATCTCGCCGCCTTCTCGGAAAACGGACACACCCAACGAATGTAGTCACGCGGCGAAATCGGCCATCCACCGCCGCAGGTCGTTCGCCTCGACTGCCTCGAGCCCCCTCATGATGTCGGCGAACACGTCGCGTCGCTCGTCCTGGCCCAGCTTGAACCTGGGCCTGACTTCCATGATCTCGGCTTCGAAGGCGATGATCCGCTGCGCGAGTCGCGCGTACCGGGCACCCATGTCCTCGATGCTCCAGGGGTTCGTCCGGGCGGCCTCCATGGCTGCGACCAGATCGCGCAGCAGCCGCTCGAGCGCGGCGTCATCTTCGAGGAATTGGATGTTGGTGAGGAACTGGACGCTGACGTAGTTCCACGTGGGCGCTTGAGTTCGATCCGCCATCCAGGACGGCGAGATATACCCGTTTGCGCCGAGGATGAGAATCTCCGCGCGCGGATCCCGCCGCAGCAACTCGACCTGCGGATGGGATCGAGGAAGATGACCCCAAAGGCCGACGAGCGTGCGCGCCGGGTCGAGCCTGGGACGAAACGGGATGGCGCTCGCGCGGAAACTCTCGCCCTGCCCGCAGATGAGCCAGCCGAACGGCTGCTCGCGAAGAAGACGCAGAATGTCCTCACCGGATCGAGGTTGAAACAGATCGCCGCTCACGGGGAATCTCCGACATCCAGCTCATCGACGGGGGCAGGCACGTGATCGGCCACCTCCACTCGGGACTTGCGGCGACCGTAGAGCAGGTAAATGAGCGCGCCCAGCGCGAGATAGACCGCGAGGAATATTGCCGCGGCGGGCTCGCCCAGCCAGACGTGTCTCGCGATGTCGAGGACCACGGGCCCGACCATCAGAGCGCACATCAGGATCGCCGCCGCCGGCACGAAGCCGATCCAGAGTCCGCCGATCCGCACGCCGCCGAGTGGAACCCGGAACGAGCGCTCCAGCTCCGGCCTGCTGTTGCGCAGCTGAATTTGACTGATCGCAACGATGATGAAGGCGGCGCCGGTGCCGAGGCTGATGAGATCCGCGAGGAACACGAGCGGGAAAATCGCCGCCGGCACGGCGGATACCAACGACAGCACCGCTATGCCCCGCCAGGGTGTCTGCAGGCGAGGGTGAATGCTTGCGAACAGAGACGGCAACAGGCCATCGCGCGCCATGGCGAACGTGATACGGGACTGGC
>Ga0335078_10017464_pt1 | contig 10660 bp, 7 predicted proteins | sample Lox_Sample_32_FD_206711 | JGI IMG/M metagenome (GOLD analysis project Ga0335078, IMG submission 206711) | Soil microbial communities from Loxahatchee National Wildlife Refuge, Florida, United States - Lox_Sample_3.2 | ecosystem: Environmental > Terrestrial > Soil > Wetlands | place: USA: Florida... | reverse complement strand
GAGAAGGTCGGGGTGCAGCGCCTTCGCGGCCTGCGGCATAGGATTCTGGTGGGTCTTCAAGGCTTGAAGCAGGGCACCCATCTCCTCCGGGCGCTGCCGCAAGTTAACCACCCACTTGTGGAACCAGGAGGCCTTTAAGGCCCGAGTCGCCATCTCGGGGACCGTTCCCTTAGCATCCACCGGCCCTCCGGCTATGGTCCCAAAGGTGTGAAAACCATGCTGCGTCTGCGAGTTGTTGTAGGGGTTACCCGGATTGACTGGCGCTGTGATATGAGAAAGCACGAGGCAGGCGACAAAGTATGCCTGGTGGAGTGCGTCGACGTGCGTGTAGGCAGACAGGTCCCGGCCATTGCGCGAGTAGCGATACACCGAATCGTATTGCAGGCTGAACGACGGCGGGAAGCCGCTCTCCACCCTTAGGTACTCGTTCGGATCGGTGAGGTAATCGGCACCGCCTTGGCCGGCCGGCAGGTATGTTCTGTACATCTGGCTCAGTGGCTGCGCACCGAAGAATGTCGGCTGGATCATGAACTGTGAGAGGTATGGCCCCTGCACGTTGCCATCGCCCGCCACAATCTGGCCGCAGAATAAGTTCTGCGCCGTCACCGGGTAGGGGATCTGACTGCCCCGGCTGCGGACGTAGGACATATTGTTCAGGTCGGCACACGCCTGGGCTGCCAGCGAGTTGGAGGCGTAGTCGCTGAAGTTCACGTCACGCATTAGCGAGGCCCAGTAGTGCTCGACCACTTCGGCCGCAGACTGCGCACTGCTGATGCTGGGCGCGGGCGGTATTACGGTCGCGAAAGCGTCCAGCCCTTCCAGGTCGAAGGCTAACGCGCCCATCGGACCATTGAGCGTTCCGGTGAAACCCGGCCCGCCGGGATTTCCCACGATAATGTTTTCGAAGTCCTGGAAACGCTCCGTCTGCAGGGCATAGGTAAGGCTCTGAAAGGCCGCTGGACTAACGATCCCGAGGTAGGGATGCGGCAGGCACTTGCTCCAACTGCCGCTGTAGTCGCTGAACCGGTGCAGGTCTCCGTTGTCCGGCAGTTCGCCGACGTCAACGAATTCATTCTGAGCCGTGTGGACGCGGTAGTTGTAGCTGGCGTTGGCGCGGCTCTGCGGCCCGTACTGCACCACCGAAGCTTCGGCTTCACCATGTTTTCCTTCAACCATAGGTTCAAATGGTACGGCAGCGAGCGCGACGGCAGCCGCCCCGCCGACTCCCATGGTCTTGAAGAAGGAGCGGCGGCTCGCGTCCGCCGGCACTTTCACTTCATTTTGATCGCGGTGTTCGTCGTCACTGCCGACAGGAATGCTGAGGTCGTCACGTTCCTGAGAACGATCCATGGAAAAGCTCCCTTCTTTTTCTGCGCAAAATCGACGCCGTGGCGGACTAGGTCGAAAAGCACCAGGAAGAGCTTGGAGAAGTGGCAAAAACAACAGGAATGATCCGGAAGAGTGCTGGCTCTCAGTCGGTTTTTCGACGCGCGGAATTATCAGGGCGCAGGCGAGACGATGTCAAGAAAAATTACGCCAAAATGTGCTAGCGACCCCCGCCAAAATAGGACATGCGGGCCCTGATGTCATGGGCCAGTTCCGCTGATCTCGTACCGTCTGATCTTGTAGCGCCGGCCTCCGGCCGGCTGTCCGGCAGGCATCCTTGCCTGCCGACGCGTGCGCAGGCCAGAGGCCTGCGATCCAGCCGCCAGGATGGCGGCGTTACTATGATTTCGTAGCGCCGGCTTTCGTAGCGCCGGCCTCCCGGCCGGCTGTCGGGCAGGCGTCCTCGCCTGCCCTCCAAACCCACTTCCAGGACTCCAGCCCAGCGCGTTCAGGATTACTCATCACATACTGCACAGCTCGTCCCAACTCTTCCCCGCTACGAATCAACCGGTCATAATACTCGCGCTGCCAAAATACTCCCGCACGGCCCAGACAATCATTTGCCAGGTTTGCCGTGTACGATTTCCACGAATGAACTACTCGTGCCAGCTCTTGGCCCGGCAGCAGACGAAAGACAACATGCACGTGGTTCGGCATGACACACCAAGCCAGCAGCCGATATCGTTTGCCGTCCCAGAACCGTAGCGCGTCGGCCACCAGCGTTGCGATTCGAGGATCTCTGAAATAACACGCGCCCTTCCCGCGATCGAAGTATTCCTCGATTTTGCCCGGAGAATACGCAGCGATCAGATTCTGTTGCTCCGGGGTCAATTTCAGCCCACAACGTCTGGCAGATTCCAGCACCCGATTGCGCTCGACAATCTTCATCAGAACCTCTCGCGGCAAAGAATCGGCAAGCCGGAACGTGACGAAGTAAAATCCTGACTCCTTCTCCCAGTGAGGCAGATGGCCCCGGTCCCGCACGTTGACTTCCCCGAAACGAGGCCGAATCCCATCTTTCAGGACGCCGGAAGTTTCGCCCTGAGATGAATTTTTTCGATTAGCCATAGCCCTTGACTTTTGTAGCGCCGGCTTCCCAGCCGGCTGTCGGGCAGGCGTCCTCGCCTGCCCACTCTGCGCAGGCCGGAGGCCTGCGATCCAGCCGCCAGGATGGCGGCGCTACGAGCGTTACTTTGCTGCCGGTGCGGTGGCTGTTGCCGGTGCTGTGGCGGCTGCCTGCTGTGCCGGAGCGGCTGGCGTCTGCACGGCGGCTTTGGCGCCGCCTCTCTGCGCTTCCTTCTCTTTCTTCAGCTGATCCGCTTCCGCGTCCGTGATGTATCGGAACATCTGCACCCGGCCGGGATACTGCTCCGAAGTGAAGATGCGATTGTTCTTGTCGATGTAGACGCCGTCCAGCGAGGAGAACTGTCCCAGCAGATTGCCGTGTCCGCCGACGATGCCCAGCAACTGTCCTTCGGTATTGAAGGCCTGCAGCAGATCGAGCATGGGATCGGCTACCCAGATATGCCCGTCGCTATCGACCGCAATGCCCTTGGGATGAGCGAAGCAGCCCGGCCCGTCGCAGTGCTTACCGATCTGGCTGATGTAGTTTCCATCCGCGTCGAAGACCTCGACGCGGAAGTTCATGGTGTCGGTCACATACACGTTGTTGTCTTTGTCGAGCGCAACGAACGTCGGCAGCGAGAAGTCGCCCGGCGTGGTCAGCTCATGCTTCTTGCCGCCGGTGCCGATACGGCGCTTCTCCTTCAGCGTGTCGGCGTCATACACCACCACCTGGTCGGCCTGGGTATCCACCACATAGACCTGGCGATTCTCCGTGTCGACCGCAATTCCTACCGGATCGATCAGCCCGTCTTTGATCATGTCGACGACTTTGTTGTTTTTGTCGAAGATCAGTACTCGTTTCAGTTTTCCGTCGGTCACGAACAGCCGATCGTCATCATCGAAGGCCACGCCATTGATCAGCCCGAAAGTTGCGTCGCGGCCGTTGCCGATCAGCGTGGTCTCCTTGGTTTCCGTATTGAAGATGAAGATGGCGCCGACTTTCTGATCGGCAACATACAGTTCGCCCTTGGAGTTCACAGCCATGCCGTAGGGCCCAAGCAGCTGGAATGGAATCGGCTTGAAATGCCCCTTGTTATTGGGATCCTGGACGCCAGCCAGCCGGTCCATCCACGATGACTTCTTCTTCGCCTGCTGCGCCTCGGGCGTGTAGTCCAGCGGCATGCCGGCAAAGTAATTGGTGTAGCGCACGCGCGGGATGTTGGGCGGCGTCGGCCACACCAGCTTGCTGGTATCGACTTGCGGCTTCGGCGCTTCCGCCGGTGCTGCGGCTTTGGAATCCTGCGTCTGCTTCTTCTTGTCGCCGGCCCGCGCCGCGTTCGGGAACAGCGATGCCAGAATCAGCATCGCTACCGTCAGAGCTCGATCGAGTGGTATCCAATTGCGTCGAAGTTTTCTTACCATTGCTGTCTTCCTTCCCAACTTCTACTTCAGCGCCAGCCGGTTCTTATGGCAGTTGTCACAGAACTGCATGTTGTTGGCTTGGTCTTTCACCAGCAACTTATCCTGCGCAGAGGAATGCGGCTGGTGGCACGTCATGCAATCGATGTGCGTCTTGACCTTGGTAATGTCTGCGGGATCCATCACATCCTGCACCGGATGGCCCAGCATCGGATGTCCGAGGCCATACTTAATCGGCAGGATGACGACTTTGTTCTTTACGTAATAATCCTCTGGCAGCTTGACGCTGCCGTTGAAGATGGTGATCACGTGCTCGCTTGCCAGCTTCTGCGGCTTTGAATCCGGGCCGTGGCATTCGAGGCATAGCGCGCTGCCGTTGGCACGGAGCAGATGTGCATTGTTGCTGCCGTGCGGTTCGTGGCACGTCGCACAGCCTAGCCCAAACGCCGGCTGATGCAGATGCGCCTTCTTGAATTGCTCGGCCTGATCGCTGTGGCACGCCAGGCAGGCATTGACCGGATCGGGCTGAATGAAGCCCGGCGTCTTGCCGGCATGCGGATTGTGGCAAGCGACGCATTCGCCTTGCGCGCCCGGATGCGGAACTTTCGCTTTCTCGATCTGCTCGGCCTTGTCGCTGTGGCAGGTCACGCACAACGCTTTGGTATCGGCTTGCGTCAGAACAACCTTGCCGTCCTTGGCCGGCTGATGGCAGCTCTCGCACGTTCCCATCGCGAATGGCGGATGCGCGAATGCCTGAATCAGCTTGGGCGAATTCGACTGGTGCGGATCGTGACACTGCACGCAGTTCGAGGTGCCAAACGGCTGCCCCTGGTGCGCCTTGATCAGCGCGGCATCTTTCGCGTCGTGGCAATCGAGACAGAGCGCCGGACTCGCCTTCGTCAGATGAAAATCAAACTCTTCTTTGCCGCGCTCGCCGGTCTTGTGCGTCACGTGGCAGGTGTCGCAGCCCATGTCGAGCGCCGCGTGCCGGCTGCCCTTTTCCGGAACCGTCACTCCTTGCGTATGGCATGAGAGACAGAGATTTGCGCTCTTGTCACCGGAGGTCGGCTTGAGTAGCTGAAACTTGTTGTCGGAGGTGTGCGGGTCGTGGCACTTGACGCAATCGCGAACCGCCGGCGGATGGACCTTGCCCTTGATGTCGGCGGCGTTGTGGTCGGCATGGCAAGTGAGGCACAGCGCTTGCGGCGTCGTGGTCGTCAGCTTGATGCGCGTGACATCTTTATTCACCCGGATTTCGTGACAGCTGGTACAGCCGGTCGCAATGGCGGAATGGGTGAACTTGCCTTTGGCTTTGTCTGCGTGACACTCGGCGCACTTCTCTGGGGGAGTGTTTTTGTCGAGCGGCACAGGATGGACGCCGGCAAAAGCGAGGCTCGCGCCGGCCAAAATGGTCCACCCCACAAGGAACCGCACTACTCTGGTCACAACCTACCTCCAACCCTTACGTGCGTATGTGCACCCCGAATGCCGAAGCCGTCCTGATCGACGGTAGGCCAATGGCAGAATTGTAAGTTGTTTACTAAAGGGAGGTTAATAGCTCTTCAGTCGTAGAAAGGAGGACGCGCTGATCTTTATTGCTGTTGGCCGACATGGGTCTACACCCGCACGAAACGGTGGAAATCCCGCAGTGATAATTTCGTAGCGCCGGCCTCCGGCCGACTGTCAGGCAGGCATCCTTGCCTGCCCCATCCGCACGCAGGCCTGAGGCCTGCGATCCAGCCGCCTGGAAGGCGGCGTTACTCTCGATGGTGGAGATCTACCACTCGTCCCGCGCCTGGCCCAGTGCCTGCTTCAGGCTCTTCTGATGGCCATAGAGAACCAGCTCGCCTGGATCCCTGGTCGAGGTCGTTTCGTCGGCGCAGGTATTCGTGGCCACCAGCCCATCCTTCAGGGCGTCGGCAAGAGAGTACGCCTGCGACTTGAAACACGGTTCCAGGTTGTTGCTCGCCAGCTCCACCTTCACCGTCTGGGGATCGGTATCCGGCAGCCGGAACGCCGCCGTACCAGTGCCGTCCGTTCGGCTGCACATCCGTGCTTGACTGACCACGATGGGTTCGGTGGACGGAAACACGACGCAAATCAGCTTGTCATGCATTGGATGGCCGGTTTTGCTGTCCAGAAGTACGACCTTCAGATCGGTGGCCTTCGCAACCTGCACGGATCCGATCAGCAGAAACAACGCGGCGGCAATCTGCTTGGGGTGCATAAACGTGGCGCTCTGCCGCAGAGTATACCGCAGCTTTTCCAAATCAGCGCCAAATCTTCCAAAGAGCTGAGCGCGTCCCCAGCTTGGAGTGTTATGTCGCAAGCTGTGGGGTTTTTCACCATTCCTGGTTTGGCTAAGAACGTCCACCGCCCGTGTTTTCTATTGCTTAACTGAGCCTATCTTTCGGCAAAAGAAGTGCTACTACCAAGGCCAGCGAACCACTACAGCCATGTCAGCCCAAGTTCTTCAGTTCGAGTCTCGTTTCCGACTTTCCGCCGCGTTCAACCGCCTGAGCAGCGCCCTCATTCTCGCTTTCTTGGCCTTCGTTCCGGCCGTTTCCGCGCAGGCGCCGACTCCGGAATTCCTGCCGCTCGACTCCGCTCAGCCTGTATTGCAGAAGACCCGCTGCACCGGCAGCTCCTGTCCTGCTCCCGGCATCAGTCCCGCGGACTGGATCGCTTGGCTGCAGAAGTCCGATGCCCAGATTCGCCAGCGTCTCGATGCCGGCGAAGAAGACAGCCTGACCAACTTGCTGCGCTTCGGCGTGACCTACACCAGTGAATATCGTATCGACGACGAGTACCTCGTGCTCTACGGGCAAAGCTCTCTGGTCAACGCTTTCGCTGAGAATCGCGCCAACGATCTCATCGCTGCGTTGGCCGCGCCCAATGCCAATCAGGGTTTCGTCGAGATGCGTGCTTTCGTCGAGAAGAAAGGCTACTCCCTCAAGAACCCGGCCGGCCGCGCCAAACTCAAGGCCTATCTGCTCGCCAATCTCGTGCGCATGCAAAAGGAATTCCTCCACCTACGCGAACAGGCCAGGACCAATCGCAGCCAGGAGTTCGAGCAGCGCGGCATCTCGCTCGACAGCAATCTCTGGCCCGACTACGATCTCGACCTCACGCTGCAGACTCTGCTCGACTCTGGCAAGCTCAAGCCGAACAGCATCCGCCGTGTGGCAATAGTTGGCCCCGGCCTGGATTTCGTCAATAAACAACAGGGTGTCGACTACTATCCGCCGCAGATCACCCAGCCCTTCGCCGTCCTCGATACGCTCTTCCGCCTCGGCCTCGCCAAGCCGGATGCTGTCGAGCTCTACACCTTCGACATCAGCTCGCGAGTAAACCTGCACTTGGATATGGCTCGCAAGAGCGCGGCGCAAGGTCAGCCCTACACGGTGCAGCTCCCGTGGTAATCCGATGGCCGCTACACTGATGATTTTCGCGCGAATTTCACCGCCTATTGGCAACAACTCGGAGCGCGTATCGGCCAGCCAGTTGCGCCGATTCCGGTACCGCAAGCCTCGCCAGGCTTTGCAACGCGCGCCGTTAAAATTCGGCCGGACATCGTCAACCGCATCACGCCGGTCGACATGAACATCGTCTACCAGCGCCTCCCGCTCGCGCCCGAACAGCGCTTCGACCTCATCATCGGCACCAACATTTTTCTTTACTACGGCGGCTTCGAGCAGGCCCTGGCACGCGTGAACATTGCCTCCATGCTGAAGCCCGGCGGCTATCTGCTCTCTAACGACAAATTGGAAGACGCCGTCCCCGCCGCCTTGGAGCTGCGTCGACCATAGACATCCCCATGACCACCCCACCAGTAATCACCGACCATATCTACACCTACCGCCGAACGCCATAGCATGCGTAGCGCCGGCCTCCGGCCGGCTGTCAGGCAGGCATCCTTGCCTGCCCAGCCCTCGCAGGCCAGAGGCCTGCCATCCAGCCGCCTGGAAGGCGGCGTTACCGTGCTGAAACTTACCACTCGCCCTGCGCGCTTCCTCACGTTCCTGCGTGATATGCCTCACCGGCGCGTCACTCCGCCATCCCGTCCAACCCACCTAATCCCACAAAATACAACCACTTAACACAACCCCAACTTCTGGCCTCCCACTTGCACTTCTCACGTTGCTCACGGGAAGGAGCAAGCATGGCTTTCAGCATTCTCTCCATTCCAAAACAAGTTCATAAAACTCTTTCTAATCTGCGCACCGGCGTTATTCTGCTGATTTTGACCGGCATCGCGGCCGCGCTGGGAACGTTCATCCTCCAGCGCCCCACCACCGATCCCGACAAGCTTGCGCGTTCGTATTCGCCGGCGACGCTGGCATGGCTCGACCGCATCGGCCTGACCGACGTCTTCCACACCTGGTGGTTCCTGACGCTGCTTGGCCTGGTCAGTCTCAGCATCATTCTGGTTTCCATCGATCGCTTCCCCGGCGCGTGGCGCTTCTATGCCCGCCCGTATCGCAAAACGGATTCGCACTTCCGCTCCGCAGTTCATAACAAAGTCGAATTGCCGATCAACAACTCCGAAGAAGGTCTTAACGCTGCAGAACGGGCCCTTAAGAAGTCAGGCTGGCCGGTCGAACGCATCGCCGACACACCGAGAGATATCGAACCCTCCTTATATAGCGAACGTCATCGTTTCTCGGTCATGGCGGTGTACATCGTCCACGCCAGCCTGCTTCTTATCTTCGCCGGCGGCATCATCGACGGCGTCTTCGGCTACAGCGGATTCATGGCGCTGCAGAACGGGCAGGTCAGCAACTCCATCGAGCTGCGCACCGGCGGTACGAAACAGATTCCCTTCTCCATCCAGTGCAACGGCGCCGGCGAAGAAACCTACGCTGACGGATCGCCCAAGCGCTGGTGGTCGAAGCTGGCGGTCGTCGACAACGGCCAGCAAGTTAAAGCGAAAGAAATCGTCGTCAACGATCCGCTCATTTACAACGGACTGCGCTTCTATCAGGCGAGCTTCGGATCGACCGGCAAGCTCAACGCGGTGAAAGTTGCAATCACCCCCGACACCGGCGGCAACAGTCGCGAGCTAATGCTCCCGATGGATCAGGCAACCGAGATCGCACCGAACACCAGCGTCACCCTCGCCGAATACATTCCCGACTTCTTCATCCGCGACAACCAGATCTTCAAGAAGTCCGACGATCCGGTGAATCCTGCATTCCGTCTGCAAGTAAAGAACACGAAGACCAACGCGGAAACCAAGCTGTGGATGTTTCCCGCGTACAACGACGCCGCGCAAGGCGAGAACAACACCGGCTATCGCATCGAGTTTCGCGAGATGAAGATGGGCTACTTCACCGGCCTGGAAGTTTCGCATGAGCCCGGCCAGTGGTTGGTCTGGGGCGGTGTGCTGCTGATGGGATTCGGGCTCTTCGTCGCGTTCTACATGGTGCACATGCGCGTGTGGATCACGGCGATCGCCGACGCGCGCGGCACGCTGGTGCTGTGGGTCGGCGGCCAGGCCAACAAGAATCGCGACCGCTTCGAGCAGCAGTTCAACGAGCTGGTCGACAACATTCGCACCGAATTGGAAGGCGCGCAGGTCGTCCCGCTCTCCGCCAAAAAGCACAAGCCCGAACTGACGCTAGCCGGAGCGAGCAAGTAGCGCCGCCCTCTGGGCGGCTGGATCGCAGGCCTCTGGCCTGCGCCGCACACAAGATCGAACGGAGGCAACACAATGGCAAGCCGAGCACGAGTCGTACAAATGGAGCAGCCCGCCGCCACCGGCGGCAACGCTCTGCTCGTCCTGGTCGGACTCTCGGTAACCTTCCTGCTGATCGTGGCCCTGCTGGGCGCAGCCAAATCCGGCGCCAGCCTGTTCAGCGAAAGCAATCTGCTCTACGTCGCACTCATCTTCTACGCCGGCGCAGGCGCGCTCTACATGGGCTTCGGCGTCACCGGCACAGCGCGTTACGTCAAGTTTGCCTCGACGGCCACGGCGATCGGCCTAGTCGCGAACACGCTGGCCGTGGCGCATCGCTGGTACCTGTCAGGCCGGCCGCCGTTTGCCAGCATCTACGAGATGCTGCTCAGCTTCGTCTGGACGGTCGCTCTGCTCACCCTCGTCACCGAGAAAAAGTTCGGAGTCAAGATCATCGGCAGCATCACCATGCCGCTCGCGGTCGTCTGCGTCATCCTGATGCAGCTTCTGCCATCGGAAGTCCGTCCACTGGTTCCGGCGCTGCAATCCACCTGGCTGCACGTTCACGTAACGCTGGCCATGCTCGCCTACGCAGCCTGCGCAGTTAGCTTCGCGCTCGCCATGATGTTCCTCATCCAGGACGATCTCAAAACCGAGACCTTCCTGCTCTGCACCAGTGCAACCGTCAGCGCGATCTACGTTGCCATCGTCGCCACGCGCTTCGAGCGCGGCGGCCTGTCGGTCACCGGATGGAATCCCACGACGAAGTCCGACCTCTTCCTCGGACAAAACATGCGGCTGTTCGTGACCATCCCCGATCTCGGATGGCTCTTCGTCATCGCGACGCTCGCGGCGCTGATTCCGCTCGCACTGTTCTTCGTCGCAAAGTGGAAGAAGGACGATTCGTTCTTCAGCATCGCTAATCGTGCAGTGTTCATTGGCATTCTGTTGCAGATCGTCGTGCTGGCTGCGTTCGTACTTCGCGCGCGCGATGGCAATTACCCGTCACCCGACCAGGATGGACTCTTCCCGACCAGCCTGGCCGCCAGCCCCTTCCTACTGGGAGGGATGGTGACGGGTATCTTTGCCTCCCTGCTCTACCTGATGCTGCTG
>Ga0335078_10017463_pt1 | contig 10660 bp, 14 predicted proteins | sample Lox_Sample_32_FD_206711 | JGI IMG/M metagenome (GOLD analysis project Ga0335078, IMG submission 206711) | Soil microbial communities from Loxahatchee National Wildlife Refuge, Florida, United States - Lox_Sample_3.2 | ecosystem: Environmental > Terrestrial > Soil > Wetlands | place: USA... | reverse complement strand
CAGCAGCCAGAGCGCGATCTTGATGACGAAATAGCCGGGGTCGAAGGTCTCGGGAAAATGCTCGAGCCCGCGCACCGACTGCCACACCGCCGGGCCCGAGGCGATCAGGATGAACAGCGCCCAGGGCGCCACCGCGAGAAAGCCGCCGGCGCGGGCGATCCATTGCCGCGCAACTTCCGGGTAGCGGTGGGCGAAGGCGTCGGCCGCCAGATGCGCGCGCGTCCGGGTGGCATAGGTCAGCGCCAGCGCGACATAGAGCGCGAACAGCCATTGCGCGAGGTCGTTGGCCTGGAGCGCGTAGCCGTGCACCAGGTCGCGCAGCGGCCATTGCGCGAACAGGAGAAAGCTGACCGGCAGCACCAGCCACGTCCCGGCGGCGAGGACGAAGGCGACCGCGCGGTCGAGCAAACGGAGCCAGTTGGCCGCGCGCTTCACGAGCTGCGCCCCGGCTCCCGCGTCAAGCCGTGTTGCTCGAGCGCGGCGAGATAGTCCCGCCAGCGCCGCGCCTGCTCGCGCCCGAGTTCGTGCAGATAGCTCCAGGAATAGATGCCGCTCTCGTGCAGGTCGTCGAACCGGATGCGGATGGCATAGTTGCCGACCGGATCGATGCCCAGGATGCCGACGTGGCGGCGGCCCGACACCACCTGCTTCTGCCCGGGGCCGTGGCCCTGCACCTCGGCCGAGGGGCTTTCGACCCGGAGATATTCGGCCGGCAGGCGGAAGCTTTCGCCGCCCTCGAACTCGATTTCGAGCGCCTTGTCCGCCTGCTTGAGACGGATCTCGACCGGCCAGGGCGCGTCGGCCATCAGGCCGGATGCTGCTTGAGCCGCGACTTTTCTTCGTCGCGCAAGGGCCGCGCCTCGTCGGCGAGCATGATCGGGATGCCGTCGCGGATCGGGTAGGCGAGACCGGCCTGCGCGCTCAGCAATTCCTGCGCCGCGCGGTCGTAGGTCAGCGGCCCCTTGGTCACGGGGCAGACCAGGATTTCGAGCAGCCTGGGATCGAGTTCGGCCATGAGCCCTCCGGTCAGTGACGCGCCGAGTCCGCGGCGCGCGTCCCGGCAAGAAGCGCCATCTCGATGAGCCCGGTCAAGAGTCTCGCGCGCTCGAGCGGCGCGGCTTCGAGCAGCGCCTGTTTCTCGGCCGGCGCCAGCGGCGCCAGCATGGCGACCGCGGTGATCAGGCGCTCAGGGGCGACGTCGCTGGTCTCGGCGTCGGCGCTGGCGCCGAGCTTGCGCAAATAGGGGCCGAGCGCGGCGAGGAAGCGCTTGGCGTCGAACCCCGCGAGATCGCTTTCGTCCCGATCGCCGCCGAAGCGCGACCAGTCGGGACGCGCGCGGCGGAAGAGGCCGGTCTTGGGCAGCTCCGCCGCCACGTCGAAGCGCGATACCCCTTCGAGCGCGATGAGATAGCGGCCGTCGCCGGTCTCGCGGAACTCGACGATGCGGCCGGCGCAGCCGGTCCGGTGCAGCGGTGGGTCGCCGGCGTCGCCCTTGCCTTCGAGCGGCTGGATCATGCCGATCATCCGCGCCGCACCCAGCGCCGCGTCGACCATCGCGAGATAGCGCGGCTCGAAGATGTTCAACGGCAGCCGCCCGCGCGGCAGCAGCAGCGCACCGGTCAGGGGAAAGAGCGGCAGGCTGTCGGGCAGTCCGGCCACGGGATCAGGAGAAAAGAATCGACGACAGCCGTCGGCGCGCGGTCGCGGTCAGCGGATCGGCGGGGCCCATCGCCTCGATCAGCTTCAAGAGCTGCTTGCGCGCGGCACCCTCGTTCCAGTTGCGGTCGCGCTTGATGCTGTCGACCAGATGATCGATCGCCGTCTCGCGTTGCCCGGTGGCGAACAGCGCGGTGGCGAGGTCGAGCCGCGCCTGGTGGTCGGCGGGATTGGCGGCGATGCGCGCCTCGAGCGCGGCGGTTTCGCCCGACGCCTTCTGTCCGGCCTCGGCGAGGTCGAGCGCGGCGCGGACGGCCGCGATCTCGGGATGGGCGGCTTCGCCCGCGGGCACGCGCGCCAGATAATCGCGCGCGCGCTTCACATCCTTTTGCGCCAGCGCCGCGCGCGCCAGTCCCGCCAGCGCCGCGACGTTCTGCGGCTCCATCTGCAGCACCTGGCTCCAGATGTTGACCGCGCGCGCGAGATCGCCCGCCTGATGCGCCTGTTGCGCCAGCTCGAGCGCGTCGGCGATCGGCGAGGGCGCGCCGCCCGGCAGCGACGCCAGGCGCTGGACGAATTGCTTGACCTGGGCCTCGGGCAGGGCGCCGACGAAGCCGTCCACCGGCCGCCCGTCCTTGAAGGCGTAGACCGCGGGGATCGACTGGATGCGCATCTGCTGCGCCAGTTCCTGGTTCTCGTCGACGTTGATCTTGACCAGGCGCACCGCGCCCTTGGATTCGCGCACCGCCTTCTCGAGCGCGGGGCCGAGCTGCTTGCACGGGCCGCACCACGGCGCCCAGAAATCGACGACGATCGCCGCCTCGGCCGAAGCGTCGATCACGTCGGCCATGAAGGACGATGTCGAGCCCTCCTTGATCGCCGGCGCGGCGCCCGCTGGCGCGGACGGCGCCTTGCCCTTGCCGATGATGGCGTCCATGGGATCCCTTTCGCCCCGATAAATGGCGACGGCGGGGCCGGATGGCAAGTCTTAACCGTGGGTTAGGCGGGGCCGCTTAGGCTTGCATTGGCGGTCGCGGTTTAGCAATATCGCCGCCTTCAACGGATGCGGGTGTAGCTCAGGGGTAGAGCACGACCTTGCCAAGGTCGGGGTCGAGGGTTCGAATCCCTTCGCCCGCTCCAGTTTTTGAAATCACGAGAGCCGCGGTTTACCCGCGGCTCTTGACGTTTTCAGCCGGTTGCCTGGAACGCCCATGCTCGCCATCGACAACCTCACCATCCGCATCGCCGGCAGAGAGATCCTGTCCGGCGCCAGCGCCAATCTGCCCGGCGGTCGGCGCATTGGCCTGGTCGGGCGCAACGGCGCCGGCAAGTCCACGCTGCTGCGGGTGATCCAGGGCGAGCTCGTCGCCGATGGCGGCGCCGTGTCCTGGCCGCGCGGCTGGAAGATCGGCGGCGTGGCGCAGGAGGCGCCCGGCGGCGCTCTGAGTCTGCTCGACACGGTTCTGGCTGCCGACACCGAACGTGCCCGATTGATGGCGGCGGCCGAGAGCGGCGCGGACCCGCATGAACTGGGCGAGGTCTATGACCGGCTGGCCGCGATCGACGCCTATTCGGGGCCGGCGCGCGCGGCCGCGATATTGGCGGGGCTGGGCTTCTCGGCGGCGGAACAGAACCGCCCCTGCGCCGAATTCTCCGGTGGCTGGCGCATGCGCGTGGCGCTGGCTGGCGTGCTGTTCTCGGCGCCCGATCTGCTGCTGCTCGACGAGCCGACCAACTATCTCGATCTCGAAGGGCTGCTCTGGCTAGAGGAATTCCTGCTGGGCTATCGCGGCACCATCCTGATCGTCAGCCACGACCGCGACCTGCTCAATAAGGCGGCGGAATTCATCCTGCACCTCGAACGCGGCAAGCTCACGCTCTATACCGGCGGCTACGACACCTTCGTCGAGACCCGCGCGGCCCGGCGCGCGCTCGACGCCGCCTTCGCCAAGAAGCAGGCGGCGGCGCGGGCGCACATGCAGGCCTTCATCGATCGTTTCCGCGCCAAGGCTTCGAAGGCGCGCCAGGCGCAGAGCCGTATGAAGATGCTGGCGCGCATGCAGGTGGTGTCGGTGCCGTTGGACGAGCACGTGACGCCGATCCACATCCCCGAGCCGGTGCCCGCGAGCCCGCCGCTCATCGCCATGGACGGGGCTTCGGTGGGCTACGAACCGGGCAAGCCGGTGCTGTCGCATCTGGGCCTGCGCTTCGATCCCGACGACCGTATCGCGCTTCTGGGCAAGAACGGCAACGGCAAATCGACCTTCGCCAAGCTGCTGGCGGGAAAGCTCGAGCCCATGGGCGGCACCGTCACCCGCGCGCGCAAGCTGGTGCCGGGCTATTTCGCCCAGCACCAGCTCGAGGAATTGGACGGCACTCTGACGCCAATCGAAACCCTGGCCGAGCTGCGGCCCGCTCTCGCGATGGAGAAACTGCGCACCCAGCTCGGGGGCTTCGGCTTCTCCGCCGAGAAGGCCAAGACCAAGGTCGCCAATCTGTCGGGCGGCGAGCGCGCGCGGCTGATGCTGGCGCTGGCGACGCTCGACCGCCCCAACCTGCTGATCCTCGACGAGCCGACCAACCATCTCGACATCGACGCGCGCGAGGAACTCTTGACCGCGCTCAACGATTTCGAGGGCGCGGTCGTGCTGGTGAGCCACGACCGGCGGCTGCTGGACGCGACGGCCAACCGCCTGCTGCTGGTATCGGGCGGGCGGGTCGAGCCCTTCGACGGCGATCTCGACGATTACCGCCGTATCCTGCTGGCGGGGGAACCCGCGCCGGCGCAGCGCAAATCTGCCAAGCCTTCGGCTGAGCCGCGCGGCGGGCGGCGCGATCTGAAGCCGCTGAAGCGGCGCGCCGACCAGGCAGAGCGCGACGTCGCCCGATTGAGCGACGAGATCAAGACGCTGGACGAAGCCCTGGCCGCCCCCGAGCTTTTCCGGCGCGACCCGGCCAATGCGGCCGCGCTGGCGAAACGGCGGGACGAGGCCGCGCATGCGCTCGAACAGGCCGAAACGACGTGGCTCGCGGCGCATGGCGAATACGAAAGCGCCCTGGCGGAATAGCCGCATTATCAGGCGCAGGCTCGGCTATGGGCAGAGCACGACCTTGCCAAGGTCGGGGTCGAGGGTTCGAATCCCTTCGCCCGCCCCAGTTTTCTCCAGCCGATCGATCGAGGCGGTTCAGGCCGCCGGCGCGCCCGCCTTGCGGATCGCCGCGGCGGCGTCGAGCCACTGCCGCGACAGGCCAAATTCGCCCGAGGCGATGTAGCTCCGGGCGCGCTGGTCGGCGATGATCGCGGCGCCGCGGCCGTATTGCTCGACCATCTGCCGGGCGATGCGGTCGGTGGTGGTTTCGCGCTGCACGGAGCTAGGCCGGGGTTTTGCGGCCGCGCGCCGGCTTGGGCGGCGCGGCGGCCTTGTCGGCGGCTTCCTTGGCGAGACGCAACGCCTTCAAGTGCGCCATCTTCGCCATGTCGGCTTGGTGCTGCTTTTCCCGTTCGGTCAGCACGACGTCTTCGCGCCGCTTTTTCCGGTCCCACAATTGCTGGGCCCGGCGCCGCTCCGCGGAGTCTTGTCCGCCGTTCTTCATCTTGGTCGTCCTCTAAGTCAGTCGGCCAGGCCGAGAATGATCAGGTTCTGCTCGCCGTTCTCGAAGCTCACCTCGTAATGGATCTTCTGGCCGGGATTGAGCGTCTTCATTCCGGCGCGCTCGACCGCCGAGATGTGGAGGAAGATCGGATTGCCGCCGCCGCCGGGCGCGAGAAAGCCGTAGCGCTTCTTCGGATTGAAGGACGTCACCGTACCGGTCTTTTTCTCGTCGTTCATCCCGGTCAGCGCTCCATTCCCGGCGCGGCCGGCGCGGGCGCGCGTTGCCGGAACCGCGCGGCGATGGCGCGCTCGTCCAGCAGCACCGCGCCCGACGGCGCCTTGATGCACAGCACGAAGAAGCCGAGCGCCACGAAATGCGCGGTCCGTTCCATCGCCTCGGCTTCGGATCCGGCGAGCGCGATGTTGCAGCGCGCGGGATCGGACGTGGAGCGCATGTCCCACAGGACGCTCCAGCTCGACTCGCTGTCGGGGACGAGATCCCGCCATCGGACCGAAATCAATGCAGCACCCCGAACACGACGAGGCCGATCGCGACGGCGAACAAGAGCCCCGCCATCATCACGCCGGCGGCGATGCCCTGAAAATTCTCGGATCTCATGTCATGACTCCAGCTTGCCGAACCGGGGAAGACGCGCGGCGTTTCGGCGGCGCGGCCGGGATCTTGGGGTGATCCAGTTCCCAGCGCCGGGCGCGGCGGCGGGCGGTGTTGACCTGGGCGTCCGTCATCCGGGCGCAAATCCGGTCGTAGCCGGCCTGCACCCGCTCGAGGCGGAAGCCGCTCGAATTCGCGCGCGCGAGCGTGAACCACTTGCACGCCTTGATCCGGGTTTCGGGCTCGTCGGTCCCGCCGGCATAGAGCTCGGCCAGCCGGGCCTGGGCGCGCGTCAGGCCCTGCTCGGCGGCGCGCTGCAGCCAGCGCATCGCCTCGGCGCGGTTGCTGGAAATCGTATAGCCGTTGTCGTCGGTCGGGCTCGCGGTATTGCCCTGGTCGTCGATGCGGTTGTCGTACATGACGCCGAGATTGAATTGCGCCTCGGGATTGCCCGCGGCGGCGGCGGCGATCAGGGCTCGCATGCAAACTCCGGGCAAAATCGGCGGCCGCCGGGCGCGAAGGCGCCGGGCGGATCGAAGCGAAGCGGATATCCGAGGCAAGAAGCGCCCGACGGAAGGGGCCGGATGGGCGCTCGAATCGCGGAAACTATAGCATGAAATGGTTATCGCGGGGCCGAATTGCAACGACAATCGGCCCCGCGGACGCGAAACCCAGCGCCCGTGCGCGCTTTTGCCTCACATCGGGTCACGTTTGCGCCACAGCGTTTCGCGGCGCTGGACGCGCGCCGGGCGATGGGCTGGCATGGCGCAATGACGGATTACGCCGCCACCAGCTTCTGGCTCGAGACCTGCGGCGACGACCTGACGCCGCGGCCGGCGCTCGGCGGCCCGGCGGAGGCCGATGTCGCGATCCTGGGCGCGGGCTACAGCGGCCTGTGGACCGCCTATTACCTGCTGGCGCGCAATCCCGGGCTCAAGATCGTCATTCTCGAGCGCGAAATCGCCGGCTTCGGCGCCTCGGGCCGCAACGGCTCGTGGTGCAGCGCGCATTTCCCGGTCAGTCCCGGAGTCATCGCCGAGAAGTTCGGCCGCGACCGGGCGGTCGCGCTTTACCGCGCCATGGCCGCGTCGGTCGACGAGGTGGCGCGGGTCGCATCGCATGAGGGCTTCGACATCCAGTTCGCCAAGGGCGGCGGCATGACGGTGGCGCACGGGGCGGCGCAGCTGCCGGCGGTGCGCGACGCCCATGCCGAGTTCGTCGCGCTGGGATTGGGCGACCGGGTCGCGCTGCTCGACCGCGAACAGACCGCCGATCGCGTGCGGATCGAAGACGCGCGCGGCGCGGTCTTCTACAAGGATGCGGCCTGTATTCATCCCGGCCGCCTGGTGCGGGGGTTGGCGCGCGCGGTCGAGCGCAAAGGGGCCAGGATTTACGAACAAACCGCGGTGACCGGGTTCACGCCCGGGGCGCGTCCCGTGCTCCACACCGCCGCCGGCGACGTCAGGGCCCGGACCGTGGTGCTCGCCGGCGAGGCCTATCTCACGCGCCTGCCGGCGCTGCACCGGCAATTGATCCCGGTCTATTCGCTGATGGCGCTGACCGAGCCCCTATCGCAAGCCGACTGGGACGCGATCGGCTGGCGCCACCGCGAATGCATCGATTCCGGCCGGCTGACCATCGAGTACATGGCCAAGACCGCGGACGGGCGGATTCTGTTCGGCGGGCGCGGCGCCCCCTATCACTTCGGCTCGCGGATCGAGGATGCCTACGACCGACATGCCCCGACCATAAAAATGTTCGAGGACAACGTCCGCGCCTGGTTCCCGCGCCTCAAGGATGTGCGCTTCACCCATGCCTGGGGCGGGCCCTTGGGCGTGGCGCGCGACTTCATGCCGACCATGAGCTTCGATGCGGCGCGCAACGTGGCCAGCGCACGGGGCTATGTCGGCAACGGCGTGGCGACCACCAATCTCGCCGGCCGCGTGCTGGCCGACCTGATCGCCGGCGCGCGGACCCCGATCACCGATCTCCCCTGCGTCAACCACCGCTCACCCGACTGGGAGATCGAGCCGCTGCGCTGGCTCGCGGTGCATTACATCCAGCGCGCCTATAGGAACCTCGACATGAAGGCCGAGCGCAGCGGCCTCCCGCCCAGCGGCAAGACGCTCGCCGAACGCCTGACGCGGCATTAACCTGCCCGACCGGGAGGAACCATGATCCGGCCCATCCTGATCGACGGCAAATTCGTCGCGGCAAAGTCCAATTCGGCGATCGCGGTGCACAACCCCGCGACCATGGCGCCGCTCGACAGCATCGCGGCTTGCGGCGCGGCCGACATCGACGCGGCGGTGAAAGCGGCGCGCGCCGCCCAGCCGGCATGGTGGCGCACGCCGGGATTGGCCAAGGCCGAGAAGCTGCACGACGTGGCATCCCGCATCCGCGCCCGGCAGAAGCCGATCGCCGCGATGATGACGCAGGAAACCGGCAAGCCGCTGATCGAATCGGCCGACTGCGTGCAGTGGGTGGCCGAGGCGTTCGATTATTTCGCCGAGGTCGCGCGTTCGTCGCTCGGCGTCACCGTGCCGCCCGGCGCCGACCATCAGGTCAATTTCGTGCGCAAGGAGCCCTACGGCGTGGTGGCGTGCATCGCGCCGTTCAACTTCCCGCTGCTGCTGATGGCGTGGAAGGTGGCGCCGGCGATCGCCGCCGGCAACGCCGTGGTGTGCAAGCCGCCGCACCAGAACCCGCTGGCCAACCTGCTGCTGGGCGAGTGCTACGACGCGCTGCCGCCCGGCGTGGTCAACATCGTCACCGGCGCGGGCGAGACCGGCAAGTTGCTGACCGACCATTCCGGCATCGACATGATCGCCTTCACCGGCTCCACATCGGTCGGGCGGCAGATCGCGGCCGCTTCCGGGGCGCAGCTCAAGAAGGTGAATCTTGAACTCGGCGGCATCGACCCGCTGATCGTGTTCGCCGACGCCGATCTCGAGATCGCCGCGCGCGGCGCGGCCTGGGCGCGGCTCTTGAACGCGGGCCAGGTCTGCACCTCGTCGAAAAGAATCTATGTCGTCGAGCCGATTGCCGACGAGTTCACGCGGCGCATCGTCGACCACGTCAAGACGCTCAAGGTGGGCGATCCGATGGACCCCAAGACCGACATGGGACCGCTGATCTCGGAAGACGCGGTCGGGAAACTGGAGAAGCAGGTGGCGACGGCCCTGGCCGAGGGCGCGCAACTGCTGCTGGGCGGCCAGCGCTTCCAGCCCAACGGCCTCAAGGGCCATTTCTTCCAGCCGACGGTGCTGGCCAAGGTGCGCCACGGCGGCATCGCCACCACCGAGGAGCTGTTCGGGCCGGTGGTGTCGATCTTCCGCGCCAAGGACGCGGACGAGGCGATCCGCCTCGCCAACGATTCGGAATACGGCCTCGGCGCCACGATCTACACCAAGAGCCTCGAGCTGGCGATGCGGGCGATGGAAAACATCAAGGCCGGCAGCTTCTGGATCAACGATCCGCTGGCCGACAACAATGCGGCACCCTTCGGCGGCATGCGCCACAGCGGCATCGGCCGCGAGCTGGGCGCCGAGGGGCTCGACGCGTTCCGCGAGCCGAAGCACGTCCACCTCGACTACGTCCAGGAGCGCAAGCGCGACTGGTTCCCCTACGCCGAGCGCAAGCTGCCCTAGGCCGCGATCAGTCGGTGACCGCGACCGCGTTGATCTCGATCAGGCAGCGCGGATCGGTGGCGAGCCGCACCACCTGCACCGTGGTGGTGGCCGGCTTCGAATCCCCGAAATATTCGGCCCAGACGCGGTTCAACGCGTCCTGATCGGCGAGGTCGGTGACGAACCGGTCGGCCTTGACCACGTCGGCGAAAGTCGCGCCGACGGCGGTCAGCCCGCGCTTGAGGTTTTCCAGCGCCGCGCGCGTCTGGCCCGCCATGTCGCGCGGCATCGCCGCGAATTCCTCGGGCCGGTGCGGGTGATGGTGATAGACCGGCGCCGCGGTCACGCCGGCGAGATAGACCGTCGTGCCGCCCTTGACCTTGATGGCCGGCGCGTAGGGCATCCAGACGTCCGGCGCGTCGGGCCAATGCACGTGCTCGATGGATTTCCGCATGGCGTCCCCCGATTGATCTGCCGGTCCCTAATCGGGATCGACCGCTTCGTCCGCTTCCATCACCGGACGGCCCTTGCGGCCGCCCTTCGACATCGGCATCGGCGCCGCCTCGGCCGCCACCAGCCGTCCGGCGAAGTCGAGACAGCGCCCGGCAAGCGCGGCGGCGCCTTCGGCGAGCTCCTTCGACGCGCGCACGATGCGCACGTTGTTCTCCATGTCCTCGTGCGACCAGCCGCGCGAATGGGCGATGTAGGGGAATTGCGGGAACAGGAAGCCGAGCTCGGCGAAGAAGCTCAGCATCGAGCCGGCGACGCCCTGGATGTTGTCCTGCCCGCCGACAATGATGAAGCCCGCGACCTTGTCGCGGATCAGCAGTTTTTCGTTGCGGGAAATATCCACCTGGGCGCAATTGAGCCGCTCGACCATCTTGAAGTAGAGCGACGAGGCCGAGCCCCAGCGGATCGGCGTCGAGACGATGACCGCGTCGGCCCAGAACACCAGCGCCTCGTAGACCTGGTCCATCTGGTCCTTGGGATCCATTTGGGTGATCGAGCACGGCCAGGTGCAGGCGTAATAGCTCTTCGAGAAGTAGCCCTCGCAGGCGCGGAACTTGAGGTCGTTGAGCCGGATGAGCCTGGTCTCGGCGCCGAGCCGCTTGCCCTCGGCGAGCGCGCAGTCGAGCAGGTGATCGGAGCCGGAGAAGCGCGGATGGCCC
>Ga0335078_10017462_pt1 | contig 10660 bp, 9 predicted proteins | sample Lox_Sample_32_FD_206711 | JGI IMG/M metagenome (GOLD analysis project Ga0335078, IMG submission 206711) | Soil microbial communities from Loxahatchee National Wildlife Refuge, Florida, United States - Lox_Sample_3.2 | ecosystem: Environmental > Terrestrial > Soil > Wetlands | place: USA: Florida... | reverse complement strand
TTGGCGATCCAGGGAAGACCTGCGACTGCAGCCCGGGCACGAGTGTTTCAATCTCGTTGTGCAACTCCGACCAGGGCCGGCTCACGTCCCAGCGCAGCCCATAGTTCAGCGTCAGGTTCGGCTTTACGCGCCAGCTGTCCTGCCCAAAGAATCCGAAGTAGCGCGAGCGGCCATACGAGGGATAGCTTTCGCCCTGAGAAAAAGCCGTTGGCGCGCCGATCAGAAAGTCCGCAAAATCAATGCCCGTCTCTGAGCCATCGAAATCGAAGTCGCCATTTGACCCCACGTTGTATTCAGTGAGTTGGTTGTAGCGGAACTGGCCGCCGAAGGTCAGCGTGTGGGTCCCGATCACCTTGCTGAAATTATCCAGCAACTGCCACGTACTTTCGGTCACGCCCAGCGGTCCGCCCGACGCGCCGAATGTAAAATCATTGAAATGCATGCCCGGAATGTGAGCGTAGGCATTCACCGGCGAAATGCCAAGCGTGTTAGGGCCTTCTTCAAATCCGAGCGACGCGGGCGTAACCCCTTCGCCGCCGACCGGCGCATGGATCACATATCTGAGCCGCGTAAAGCCAAACCTCACCTCATTGACTTCATTGCTGCCTAATGTCTTTGAATCGCCCAGGTTCGCAACCTGCGAGCGGCCATAGAACTTGCTGCCGAAGCCAGGAAGCAGCGCACTGGGAACGTTCTGGTTGTATTGGTCGTAAAAGTAGTAGCCGGTGAGCATTCCCACCCTGGTGTTGTAGTCCAGGCGTCCGCTGGCTTTGTCGTCCCGCAGGTGCCAGGGAGAGCCGACCGGAATAAAGTAATCCGCGCCGTCCTGGATCGCGCTCACCGGAGGAATGTACTTCAGCAGGTTCTGTGAAGGCGTAGTGACCAGGCTGGCCGGAATCTGCGCATTGGGAAACACACACTGCGCCGATGACGTGCAACCCGGCGCGTAGTAAGGTTCTCCCTGCGTCACGGTGTACCCGGCGGCGGTTGAGAGCTGCTGCGCCCAAGCCGGGCCTTTCACCGTGCCGGTCAATGAGGAAGCGAGCGACGGATCCGAGAAATCTCCGGCGCGCTCGGCATTCGACGGCACAGGAATTTTTCCAATTGTTGCGCTCTGCCCCTGCACCACGTGATTGCCCTGAAAGTCCACAAAGAAGAAAAGCTTGTCCCGCTTGATGGGCCCGCCAAATGTGCCTCCAAACTGGTTCTGCTGGTAAGCGTCTCGCTCGGTGGCGAAATAACTCCTGGCGTCGAAATCCGTATTTCTCAGAAATTCAAAGAGACTTCCATGGTAAGAATTCGAACCCGATTTCGTGATGACGTTGATCTGACCGCCGGAGTAGTTTCCGTACTCGGCGTCAAAGTTGTTGGTAACGATGCGGAATTCCGCAATGGAGTCCAAGTTCGGGATAATCGCCGTTCCTGAGAACGCGAATTCCTGCACCGTGGTGCCGTTCAACAGGAATCCGTTGGCCGCTTCGCGCTGCCCATTCACCGAAAGATTGCCCGCGTTCAGGTCGCCCGAAACCGGGGTAAAGGTGAATCCTGTGGCGCTGAACTGCCCTCCCTGACTCCCGGCAAGGCCGGAGGAAACCGGCGACACACCCGGCTGCAGTGCAAGCAGGTCGGTGTAGCTGCGCGTGACCAGGGGGACCGAGACAATGGTTTCTCCATTGATCACCTCTCCCATTTGTGTTCTGGCGGTATCGAGTTGGACGGCTTCCGTGGACACCTGCACCTGCTCGCTCACATTGCCCACACTGAGCTTAATGTTGATCACCTTCGCCGAATCCACATCGAGCAGGACGTTTTCTTCGCGGAAGGCAGCGAAGCCAGGCTGGCGCACCTCAACATCGTAGTGACCGGGCGCCAAATCCACGAAAGCGTAAAACCCGTCGCCGTTAGTCAGCGTTTTCGAGACGATTCCCGTTTCCTTGGCCGTGGCCTGTACCGTCGCCCCTGAAACCACAGCGCCGCTGGCATCGGTAATGATTCCGGAAATGCCCGCCTGTGTCTTCGCGTGCGTGAGCACACTCAAGCAGGCAACCAGAATCATCAACGCTGTGATCGCCGCGCGATGGTGCCCCCGCCGGCTGGCATTGCCCGCCATCGCAAACAACTGCTGAAGTATAGGTTTCCGATTCGATGTCATGGCCCCTCCGCGAAACTGCCGCTGTTTTGCTGGTGGTGAGATCAGGTCCACTTGAATAAGCGCTTAGACCCTGAGCGACCCCAACCGTGCGCGCGATTCTCAGGGTGTGCTACCTAAGAACCGCACATGCAGACATGAGATCAAGAAAAATATTTTTATGGGCTTCTTCTGGCGTCACTTCGAGAAGCGCAAGGAAAGTTCGATATCGCCTTGTTTTCAGAAAGATGAATTCCGGCGGGACGGCGGAAAATCGCACACGAGCGGCGCAAGATTTAACCCGCCTGTAACATGCCTGTACACATTGTATGCACGGTTCACACGCGAGCTTCCGGCCTGCGCACCGAGATCACCGATGCAGTGTAGCGGTCTCCCCGAAGCTGCGAGACGCTGTATTCAATCGGAACATTCTGCGAGTCATAGCTGGTTTCTTTGATCAGCAGCAGCGGACTTCCCTGCTCCGCCTCCAGCACTTGCGCTTCTTCGTCCCCAGCGGTCACCGCTCCAATGACCTCCTCGGCGCTCTGCAGCCTCCGCTTATAGACATTTTCGAAAACGTCATAGAGAGACTGCTTTTCCAGGTCGTGCTTATCCAAGCCGGCGAAGATCCGCGCGGGCAAGAAACTGGTCACTACAGCAACCGGCTCTCCGTTCACGAAACGCAGACGCTTCAACCGATAGACGCGTTCGCCCAGAGTGAGCTTCAACGCCTGGGCCACATCGGTCTCAGGATCCTCAACGCTCATATGCAGAACACGCGCGGAAGGAACCAAGCCCCGGCGCCGCATTTCCTCGCTGAAGCCACGGAGTTGCTGAAAATTCCACGGCACCCGGCCTGTGCCCACCACCGGGCGTTTTCCTTTTGCGATAACCAGCAGCCCCTCTGTGCGCAGCTTCTGAAACGCCTGCCGCACCGGCATTTTGCTGATGGCGAGGGCGCGCGCAACATCCCCTTCCGAGCAAAAAATCTGTCCTTCCTTTAGCTTTCCCTTCGTAATCAGCGTTCGTATCTGATCAATAATCTGCTCGTAATAAGGTACGAAGCTGCGGGTGTCGAGCTTCAGGTTCAGTTCCTGAACGTCAATCGAAGCGGGCAGCGCTGTCATCGGAACCATCGGGAGACTCCGTTCACAATCAAGATCGCCGCATTATATACAACGTTGCCAGGTTGCCCCTGGCAGTCCTCAACCGGCGCGAGGTCAAGTCAATATGAGACCCTCTATGTCAATGAAGCTCCGAGGCTTACAGTGGATATTTTGGCGAGCAATCTCCGCGATCGCGGCCGGAAAAGGTATAAGCACTTGACTCCATGTACGTGGAGGAGGTTTATAGCTCTGGCGGCAAACAAAATCGTGGCTCTCCACATAGGAACAAAACGGACGGGAGTAGGAAGAAAAAAGACGGGAGGCCGGCTTGCTTTCTGACCTCCGAATCCTGCACGGGCCTTACCTGCAGGACATTATGCAACAACCCGCAGCCCTGGAACGCACTTGCAAGATGCTGGCTCCGTCGGCCGCGCTCAGCAAACTCATCGAGCGGGTTCGCCAGCAGGAATTTGCGCGCATCGTCCTGACCGGGATGGGCTCCTCGTTTCATGCCCTCCATCCTTTGACTCTCGAATTGATTCGACAGCGCTATACCGCTCTGGCCGTCGAAACCGCTGAGCTCGTCCATTACCAGGAATCTTTCCTTGACACGCCGACGCTGCTAATTGCGGTATCGCAGTCGGGGCGCAGCGCTGAAATCGTGCGCCTGCTGGAAATCAATCAAAAGCGTGCGGCCATTCTCGCCATCACCAACACGCCCGAAAGTCTCTTGGCGCGCGAGGCTGATGCCGGGATGGTCACCTCTGCCGGAGACGAGTTCTCCGTCTCCTGCAAAACCTACGTCTGCGCCCTGCTGGCCTTGAAGTGGTTTGGCGACCTCCTTAAGTCTGAGGATCAACAGGGTAAAAATGAACTCGCCATGGCGCCCTCTGCGGTCGCTACATACTTGGAACGCTGGGAAGACCATGTCCGCGAGCTCGGCGCGCTTCTCAACAATATTCGTCATCTTTTCTTCGTGGGCCGGGGGCCGTCGCTGGCGGCAGTCGGCACCGGGGCACTCATTGTGAAGGAATCAACCCATTTTCACGCCGAGGCAATGAGCAGTGCCTCCTTCCGCCATGGACCGATTGAAATGCTGAATGGCGAGACCCTGGTGCTGGTTTTTTCCGGCGATCCGAAAACCGCCGAATTGAATCGCCGCCTCGTGCAGGACATCCGCGACCGCCGAGGATCGGCGGAGCTTGTAAGTGCGGAAGCCTCCGGGCAAGCTTTGCGCCTGCCTTCTGCGCCGCGGTCAATCTCCCCGGTCCTCGAAATTCTGCCGCTACAGATGATCACGTTGGCGCTGGCCGTGCTAACTGGACGAGAACCCGGGCGCTTCGCCTTTGCTTCGAAAGTAACGACAACGGAATAGGTCCGGCTGGAGGCAATTCCGGTGATGACCCGAAATCGCTACATGGTCTGGCTGGTTTTTCTGACCTTCTTCGTCATGTCCCTGGTCACGAACATCCTCGGCCCCATTGTGCCCGATATCATCAGCAGTTTTCGCGTGAGCCTTGCCGCAGCCGCGTTCTTTCCCTTTTCGTTTTTTATCGCGTATGGAGTAATGTCCATTCCGGCTGGCTTTCTGGTCGAGCGCTTTGGGGAAAAGCCGGTGATGATTGTTGCTTTTATTGCGAGTACGGCCGGCGCGCTCAGTTTCGCTCTTGATCCTGCCTACTCGGTTGCCGTGGTTTCGCTGTTTGTGATCGGGGCCGGCATGGCTGCGCTGCAGGTCGCCATAAATCCCCTGCTGCGAGTTGCCGGCGGAGAAGAACACTTTGCCTTCAACTCGGCGCTTGCCCAGCTCATTTTTGGACTGGCGTCGTTCTTCAGTCCATATCTCTATTCCTATCTGGTGTTGAATCTGAATAATCCAGCGAAATCAGGAAATCTTGTGCTCTCGCTATTGGCCGCTTTGACTCCGCGCGCCTTGCCGTGGGCCTCGGTCTATTGGGTTTTCGCCGCCATCACGCTGCTGATGGTCGCGGTCTTGTGGGCATCACGCTTCCCCAAAGTGGAGCGTACCTCGGAGGAATCCGCCGGTTCCCTGCAGATGTACGGCACGCTGTTTCGCAAGCCCGTGGTGTGGATGTTCTTCGCTTGCGTCTTCGCTTACGTGGGATGCGAACAGGGCACCGCCGATTGGATTTCCAAATTTCTCGCGGAATATCACGGCTTCGATCCGCACACGACCGGCGCCGCCGCTGTCTCGTGGTTCTGGGGACTGCTCACCGCGGGTTGCTTGATCGGCATGCTGCTGCTCAAAGTTTTTGATAGCCGCCGTGTCCTGATTGCATTTTGCACCGCCGCGCTGTTGTGCTTGACCGCCGCGCTTTTTGGCCGCGCCCAGGTGTCGCTCGTTGCCTTCGCGGCGATTGGTCTGTGCGCCTCCGTCATGTGGCCGATTCTGGTGTCACTCGCGCTCAATTCCGTCGCCGAGCATCACGGCGCATTTGCCGGCATCCTCAGCACAGGAATTATGGGCGGGGCCGTCGTGCCCCTCATCATCGGCCGCATCGCCGACCATTTCGGCCTGCGCACGGGCCTCAGCCTTCTTTACGTGACATTCGGCTGTGTGCTGACCGTTGGTTTCTGGGCCAAGCCGATCATTACAAACGCGACTTTCGCATTGAAGCGGGAGCTGCCTTCAGAAATGATGAGCTGAACAGCCCGCCGAGGCAATCCACCACATGCTCAAGGATTAAGAGCTGACCTTCTCCAGCATGCCCGCCGTCACCAGCTTCTTCTCGATGTGCCGCTGCAGAGATTGCAGCAGAAATTTGCGCAGGTCGGCACCTTGCGTTTTCGACCAGGGATTTCCGGCAAAACTTTCCAGCGGAGCGCGAAACATCTGCGCCGCGAGCGTGCGCGATTCAGCCGAGATTTCCGACGACGCCAGCCGTTTATCCTGCGCGCACATCAACCCATCCGCCAGCGCGTGAAAATAAGCCCGTACCCCATTCAAAGCGCGCCCGCAGACAATGCACTCCGACAGCTCAGGCAGATATCCCATCAGGCGCGCTACCCAGAGCTCAAAATATGTGACCGGCATCCAGATCTCGGCGCCGCGCAACCCGCCCAGCACCGATAGCGCCAGCCGAAAAACCGCGTCATTGGTTTCGCGATCCGGGAGCAACTCGTCGAGCAGTTCCGCGACATGCGCCAGCGCCACCGCGCGCGAATAGTTCACCTCGGTCGCCAGCGGCGATTCCAGCACTTCACAGGCATCGAGCCGCGCCAACTCCTGCCGCTCACGGTCTTCGTAAAATACCCGAACATAGGTCAAAGGTTCGAGCGCCCCACCAAAACGCCGCTTGGATTTCTTGGCTGCCCGCGCCACGCCGCGCACTTTGCCTTCAAGCCGTGTGAACAGCGTGACCAGCAGGTCCGCCTCGCGCAGCGGGTAAGTACGCAAAATAATTGCCTCGGACTCTTTCACTGGCATGGCGCACTCAGCATTCAGTCTTCAGCATTCGACTCCGTGACACTATTCCCGGACTTCGCAGGTTGAACATCCAAACACGAAAAGGCGCGATCCCAAAAGGAACCGCGCCTTGAAAAGCCCAAAAGCCTGATCTGGCCGAGAGCGGGCGGCTGAAAGCCGACAGCTATCTTCCGTAATACTGCGCGTTGCGCTCCGTGAACGCCTTCCACTTCTCGGGCAGATCGTCCAATGCGAAGATTGCCGACACCGGGCACACCGGCACGCAGGCGCCGCAGTCAATACATTCGACCGGATCAATATAAAGCAACTCCTCCGACCCGTAAGCCTCCTCATCCTTTTTGGGATGAATGCAATCCACCGGGCAGGCATCTACGCAAGCCGTATCCTTGGTTCCGATGCACGGTTCTGCAATCACATAGGTCATTGAGCTGTGTTCTCCTGGATGTCATCCCGCGGGCCGGTCGAAACCCCATCGGAACTCGACATTTTAGCAAATAATTCCTGCCACTAGGATACTTCATCTCCGGCCCGCCCGTAACTAGGATTGCAGCGAATCGGGCTGTTTCGGGACGTAGTAGGGTGAATTGGGTACTGAGCGATGACCGTGACGCTCAGAGCCCTGGCACAACCGGGGTCAGCCGCGACTGCGGCATTTGCCACTCGATCTGTTTCAACGGCCCAACGATAAAGATCCAGGAAAGCGAGCCGAGCAGCGTGATAACGGCAGTGATGGCAATGGCCCAGAAGAACCGGCCGGTGCGGTCCACGACCATTCCCGTCACGGCCGGCGCTACCACGCCGGCCAGGTTCCCCACAAAATTTTCCAGACCCGTCCATTTGCCGGAGGCCTGCGGCCCGGCGAGCGTTTGAGTGATGGCCCACGTGTTCGAACAACTCGCGCCCCAGGATGCTGTCGCCAGCACGAGAAAGATCACCGACCACACCGGGCCGCTCACGGCGCAGGCGGCAAGCAGCACCGCGGCGCAAATCTGTCCCCCCGCCATCACGGTCTTGCGCACGAGAGTTGGCGTTGCTCCTGCTCGAATCCAGCGGTCAGAGCCCCAGCCGGCAAGAGTGGTCGAGACCGCCATAAACAGGTAAGCAATGCCGCCGACCCTTGCCATTGCCCCCAGCGACAAATGCCGTTCGCGTACCAGATAAAACGGCAGCCAGGTAATGAGGAAGTACAGAATGTAGTCCACGCAGAACAGGCCGATGCAAGTCCCCCACCCCGACCGCTGCTTCAGGATCGTAAGCATGCTGGGAGAGAACGAGTGCCGGTGCGGAATCGCCCCAGGAAAACTAGGCGGGTTCCAGCGCAGCCATGGCACCAACCAGATCATACTGGCCAACCCGAGCACGAGGAAAAATGGCCGCCAGCCAAAACGGGCCATGAGAAGCCCTCCGGCGAAAATCCCGAAAGCGGGGCCCAGCGCCATTCCAGCGATGAGCAGCGCATTCGCCAACCCGCGCCTTTGTTCGGGAAAATAACGCGACAAAATCGTCGAGCACGCCGGATACGAAACCGATTCACCCGCCCCTAGGGCAAGCCGCACCACAAGCAAGGTTGCGAAGGAATGGACGACCCCGGTCGCCGCCGTGGCTGCCGACCAAAGAAAGAAGCCGCCCGCCAGCGCCCACTTCACGTTGAGGCGATGCACCAGCCATCCGGAAACAAGCAGAAATAGCGAATAGGTCCAGAAAAAAGACGACAGCAGCACGCCCAGTTGCGTGGCCGAGAGATGAAATTCTTCTTTGAGCAGCGGCGCCGCAACCGATAGATTGCCGCGATCCACATAGTTGATGAGCAGGGAGAATGCAAGCAGTGCCAGCACGCGCGAGTGCGCCGCCGAATGCTGTGTGTCGTCCGCCGCGGGGTGAGAGATCGTAGACACAGCGGCAGCCATTCTCTACGGGAATAGCAGGCGCGGCAAGCGGTGGAAGGGTATCAGTGCTGTAAAGCGGGATCCGCCCGGAACGGATCCATGACCGTAATGCCAAAATATTTCTGCCTGGAACTCAAGTCTTCCGACCAGATGCGCTCACAGCCGGCGCGCTCCGCGGCGGCAATGATCAAGCCATCGTAGAAATGAACCCGATAGTCGGAGTGCGCCTCGACAGCACGACGGGTCATCTCCCGGTCGTTTTGTATAACCCTGACAGGGGCGAGCGCATCCAGAACTGTGGTGACCTGATCGGGAGGCATTCTCGGAGACAGCCGATACAGCAGGGCATTGGAAAGCTCAGCCAGCACCTGGGAGGAAATCACCATCTCGCCGGCCAACGCACACCGCATCATTCTCTGTGCGACGTTCCGCTTCCGGGGATCAGCCATCTCGTAGGCATATACCAGAATATTCGTGTCGAGGAAGTCAGGAGCGGACATGCAAGTCTTCCCGCTTCCAATCATGTTTTCCCCCCTTCACCGAGAATTCGCGGAAAGTGCGCTCCAGGGCCTCCATTTCGCGCCGTTTGCGGCCGGTGGCGGCGTCCTCGGCAGCCAGACGTTGCAGATATTCGCGAATGAGGCCGGTCAGGGTGGTATCGCGCTCCACCGCGATCTTGCGGACCTGCTTGACCAGCTTTTCGTCGAGGGAAAGGGTGACATTCATGGACCCATAATAAGGGAATCACATATTCTGGGTCAATGGTTGAACTGCATTAAAGAGGGAGAGTGTCTTCGGCGAGGGCCCATGCGTCTATTGATCAGAACTGCCAAGCACTCGCGGATCGGATTGCTGACATCAGCCGATCCGCAAGTTTTGGCCGGACGCTTACTTGAAACGCTCCCCCCTGGCAGTCGCGCAACCGCTGCGATAGACCGTTCCGGTAGTGTCGGCAAACTGGATGCTTGCCTTGGCGTCGAGGGTGTCAGCGTCGTCGTTGAAGGTGATTTCCTGGGTAATGGTCTGCGAACCGGCGTTAAACCCCGGCGAAGCCGGCAGGTTCGCGGGAGTGGTGTAGGCAATCAGCGCCACGCTCTTCGCCTGGTAACTGCGCCGCCCGGTTCGGAACCAGAACCCTTGCCCATCGCCGCGCTGCCCGACGCCGAAAGCGGGGTTTGCGGTGGCCTCCGCCATAGTTCCACCGGAAGCGAAGGTGAGCAGCGATGAAAAGGGCGGGCCCATGGTTGCCCCGGTCTGGCAATTGGTGAGGTTAACGGTCACGTTCCAGACGCCATGCAGCTCATCTCCCCGCCAAGCATCGCCTCCGGATTCCGAGGCTTTGGCCGCAGGAATCGCGGAGCTTGCGGAAAGCAGCAAGATTGCCGAACCGAACGCCAGTATCCCTAGCGCTGACAATAACTTCCACAGTTTGGGTCTCATAAGCGAAATTCCTCCACTGCGCATATTCCAGGTCTCGCCCGGAACCTGCTGACATATAATCTGGTGCGCTCGGGGAGCGCGTCTTTAGAACTGGCGTGAAAGTTTCTGAAAGATTCTGAAAGACGCCGGCCGCCAGGACATGAGTAGCCCGGATCTTTCCATTTACGAGTTCGGAGAGTTCCGCATCGAAGCAGCCCGACGAAGACTGCTGCGCAACGGGACGCGAGTTCCACTCACCCCCAAGGCCTTCGATACCCTTCTGCATCTGGTGCAACGCAACGGCGAGATTCTGGAAAAAGAAGAACTCATGCGTGCCATCTGGCCGGATACGGTGGTCGAGGAGAACAATCTGAATCAGAATATCTCGGCTTTGCGGCGGGTACTGAGCGAACGCCGCGGCCAGCCTGAGTACATTTTGACCGTTCCCGGCCGAGGGTACCGGTTCGTCGGCAAGGTGGAGACGGTGAAACTGGCGGCGGAGGAACCCTCGTGCGCCACGCTGGCGGTACTGCCGGTTGAAAACCTAAGCGCTGAGCCGGAGCGAGAGTATCTCGCCGATGGACTTACGGAGGAATTAATAGCGGCGCTGGGGCAGATCGAGCCCGAGCACATCAGCGTCATTGGCCGGACCTCGGTGATGGCCTACAAGCGG
>Ga0335078_10017461_pt1 | contig 10661 bp, 11 predicted proteins | sample Lox_Sample_32_FD_206711 | JGI IMG/M metagenome (GOLD analysis project Ga0335078, IMG submission 206711) | Soil microbial communities from Loxahatchee National Wildlife Refuge, Florida, United States - Lox_Sample_3.2 | ecosystem: Environmental > Terrestrial > Soil > Wetlands | place: USA... | reverse complement strand
GGCTCCAGTCGGCGCCGTCGACCACCTCACGCCACCCGCCGCTCGAGCGCGAGCACGATCTCGAGTTGACGGCCGAGCGCGGCAATCCAGTCGGCATCGGCGGACTCGCCGCTGACCGCGGCGATCGCCTGCGCCGCGGTGTCGGCCTGGCGCACAATATGTCCATCCTCGTACTTCGCACGCCAGCTTTTGTACTGCTCGAGCCAGGCGATCACGAGCGTGCGCCCGTCCGGCGTTGCCTGCTCGAAGACCATGTCCCACCTCCGCGTGCCTCTACTGATGACCTTCTGTAGAAGCCGTCAGCCAGGAGGCGGTGACGGCGGGCTCCATCGCCGGTCGCATTATGCCCGAAAACCGTGACGCGACGGAGCGCCCGATCACCCTCGCGCGAAGAGGAGCACGACCGGGATCGCGACCAGCAACGCTCGCCGCCCGAGGAGCGTCAGATTGTCCGCCCGCCGGATACGATCCGAAGCGGCACGCGCAGCGCTCGAACGTTCGATCGCGTTCCGCCCTGCGAGAGCGGTCCAACGCCAGAGCACCTCCCGCTGCCGCAGCGCAATCCTGCGCGCCAGCATGCTCGCAGCGGCGGCGAGGACGACGCAACTGCCGGACCAGAGGAAGCGCGTCCCGCCGGCGACGACGTTCCCGACCACGAGCGCGCCCACAAGCGCCACCGCAGACGCAGCGAGCAGCGCGAATGCCAGCGCGGTCGGTTGCGCGTCGGGCGGAGGCCGCTCGTGCCGCACCTCTGGGCCGACGATCCGCGAGGGTGCCCACCTCGGTTCACCGACGGTGCCGGCGGCCGACTGCATTCGATGCTCGCGCTGCCTCAGCTCGGCGTCGTAGCCTGCACGTCGGCGCGGGTCCGAAAGCGTCTCGTACGCGTCTTGGGCGGCGAAGAACAGCTCCAGCGTCAGAGCAGGCATTGCCGAGACGTCCGGGTGATAGCGGCGTGCAAGCCGTCGATATGCACGCGTGATCTCGCGCTCACTCGCAGTCCGGCTGACGCCGAGCGTCGCATAGTGGTCATCCTGCATGGGCGCTCGAGGTGAGCATCGGCGTCACGGTGGCTCCGCTTGAGGCCTCCCACGTTTTACCGCCACCTCGCCGTCGAACTCGGCGTGCGTTCAGGGCCCCGCCGGCGCCTTCCCGAAGGCACGGCGGAGCAGCCTCTGGAACAGGCGCGGCTCCGGCGGCGGAAGGGCAGACAGCCGCAGCGGCGGTGCGTCCCAACCGCCGAGCAAGGGGTCGAGCGCTTCCTCGGGCGGCACGACCGGCCCGATCTGCGAAGCGTCGACGCCACGTTCAGCGAGCCGGCGCTCGAGCATCTCCTCGCGCGCACGAACGGAGAGAAGCCGCTGTTGCAGCTCGGGCGCCCGCTCCATGCGCAGCCGATAGCTCTCACGACCGAGCTCCTCGTAGCGATTGCGCGTCTCCTCGAACGACGCAGCGTTCGTCGTGAACCCGAAGCGGACCGAGTGCGCGTCGGCACTCTTCTCGGCGAAGAAATCGACGAGCTCCGCCAGGCCCTCCTCTGTCTCCGCTTCCATCCGAAGGGTGGTGCCGAACGTCCGGTTCCCGAGCGCGGCGCAACCTCGTGCGAACGCCTGCTGCGGCGTCGCGCCCATGTCGAGTAGCTCGTCGAGGTCCGCTTCGAGGATCGTCACGTTCATGCGAGCGCTCGCTCGAGATTGCGCACCCGGCGCTCGCGGGTGTCCAGCTCCTGCTCCAGCCGGTCGAGGGTGCGTCCGTACGCTGCGACGAAGATGTCCCTTCCGGTCGTCGCCCGGCGCTCGCCGTTGCTCGCGCGGGCGGCTTCGCCATAGTGGAAGCGCAGGACGGAGGAGGCGGCACCGGCCTTCCCGTACAGGCGGTAGACCGCCCGATAGGCGCCTTCCGCCGACTCGGTCTCGGCGGCTGCCTGCTCGGCTTCCAGATACGCGGCGCCGAGATAGAGCAGGTACCGCGCGAGACCGTCGTCTTCGTCGGGCGCAAGGCTCTCGGCCTCCACCCGGTCGTGCAGTTGCGCGAGCGTTGTCGCGTCGACCGGAAGCTCGACGTCGACGGTCGGAGCGGGAGAGAGACGATTCTCGGTCAACGGCCTCGGCGTTCTCGACTGGTAGAGGCCATCAGCCCGGCGGGCGGTACGGCGCGAGCCTCATCGCGGCAGGCACGTGAACTGTAGCGACAGTAGAGTCCTCGTCGGCGATGGCACCCGCCCGAACCGCCGTCTCGGCTGATGGCGCCTGCATGACGTACGAGCGGAGGTGCACCACCATGACCGATCTCTTCGCCTTCGACGTGAACGACGGCCTCGCAAGCGGCCGCTGCCCGCTCTGCCACGCGGCGCAGGCCGACTTCGAGCGCTGGATCGACTCGTTCTGGCGTGAGGGCAGGAAGGATCCTGCAGCACGCCGGCGCTTCTACGACGGCGGCGGCTTCTGCGCACGTCATGCGTGGCTGCTGCACGACCGCATCGCCGACCATGGGAAGAGCGGGGCGCCGATCGCCGACCTCTACGGCGCGCTCGCCGATCGCGATCTCGCCGAGCTCGAGCGCGGCGTTCCGCAACGGCACGGCCCGTGCTCGGCCTGCGTTGCGGAGTCCGAGGCGCTCGAGAGGAAGACGCACTTCCTTCTCGAGCTCCTCTCCTCACCCACCGGAAGAGAGCGATACGAGCGCTCCCAGGGGCTGTGCTTCCGGCACCTCGCGTCCGCGGTCGAGCGCTGCGAGAAGGATCGGCGCATGCGCGGATACCTCATCGCCGAATGGCGCAACCGGCTGAGCGACGTTCGCGCGCGGCTCGAGGAGTTCGACCGAAAGCGCGACCACCGGTTCGCGGCCGAGATGGGCGAGGACGACCGGCAGGCGTGGTCCGACGTCATCCGCCGCTACGCAGGGGAGCGAGAGCTGCCGCGACAGCCCTGACACGGCTACCACGAAGCGGCGCAGCGGATGCGCGGCACTACGGCGACAGCTGTGCGAGGCCCCCGTACGTCTCGGGCCGGCGGTCGCGGAAGAACTGCCAGAGCGTCCGCACCTCGTCGACCATCGCGAGGTCCAGGTCGGCAACGAGCACCTCGTCCTCCGAGTCCGATGCCTGCGCGACGGTCTGTCCGCGCGGGTCGCAGAAGTAGCTGGAGCCGTAGAAGCGTGCTCCCTCGACGAGCTCCTCGCCGACGCGGTTGATCGCCCCGACGAAGAAGCCGTTCGCAACCGCGTGCGCCGGCTGCTCGAGCTGCCACAGGTAGCGAGAGAGGCTCTCGACGGTCGCCGAGGGATTGAACGTCAGCTGTGCCCCCTGAAGCCCGAGCATGCGCGCAGGCTCGGGGAAGTGGCGGTCGTAGCAGATGAAGACCCCGACGCGGCCGACGCGGGTGTCGAAGACGGGGTATCCGAGATTGCCCGGCTTGAAGAAGTATTTCTCCCAGAAGATCGGCCCCACCTGCGGGATGTGCGTCTTGCGATACTTGCCGAGCACCGTGCCATCTGCGTCGATCACGACCGCGGTGTTGTAGAAGAGTCCCTCGAACTCCTTCTCGAAGAACGGGACGACGATCACCATCTCGTGCTTGCGCGCGAGGCCACGCATCGTCTGCACCGTCGGCCCGTCGTCGGGCTCGGCGGTGTCGAACCACTTCGGCTCCTGCTGGGCGCAGAAGTACGGCCCGAAGAAGATCTCCTGCAGGCAGGCGACCTCCGCCCCCTTCCCGGCGGCCTCCTCGACCATCGCCACGTGCTTGTCCAGCGCCTCGGTCTTCGGCAGATTCGCGTGAGCCTGTACGAGCGCAGCCCTCACGGTCCGGTTCATCGCATCTCCTGCTCGTAGCGGTGCCGAGCTTCCTCGATCGTGCGGACCGCGACCTCACGCCCTGCCCAACCCTCGACCGCCGTCACCCGCGCGGGCTCGAGCTCCGTGTAGACCGCGAAGAAGTGCGCGATCTCCTCCCGGAGCCGCACGGAGACGTCCTCCAGCTCGTGGACGTCCGCCCACTCTGGATCTCGGACTGGGACGCAGAGCACCTTGTCGTCCACGCCGGCTTGGTCGCGCATCTGGAACAGCCCCACGGGCCGGACGTCGATTCGGCAGCCGGGGAAGGTCGGCTCGTTCACGAGCACGAGTGCGTCGAGATGGCCGCCGTCCGCGGTGAGCGTCTGCTCGAGAAAGCCGTAGTCCGTCGGGTAGACGACCGAGCTGAAGAGATGGCGATCGAGCTTGATCGCTCCGCGCTCCTCGTCCCACTCGTACTTGTTCCGGCTCCCTTGCGGGATCTCGACGAAACAGGTCAGCTCCACAACGCCTCCGCAGCAACTCTATCCGCCGCTTCCGGTAGCGTTCGCGCGTCCAGATGAAGCTCTGGGCGGGCGCCGGAGCGCTCGAACCGCCGGCTGACGGCTGATGGCTTCTACCCGCGCCAGACGTGACGCAGGAGAGGGAGACGCCGCCGGCACCGAAATGCCTCATCTGAACGACTGGCTCATTCAGGTCTTCCAGGTCGGGACCGTGCTCGTCTTCGGCCCGCTCGTCACCGGCGTAATCGCCCGGCTCGAGGCGATTGTGCAGCAGCGTCGCGGCCCGCGGCTGCTCCAGCCGTACTACGACATCGCGAAGCTCTTCCGAAAGGAGACCGTTCTCCCCGAGGGCGCGGGGCCTGTCTTCCGGGCGGCGCCGTACGTCTCGTTCGCCGCCTACCTGACGGTGCCGCTGCTCATCCCGGTGCTGACGACGTTCCCGCTCCAGCTCGGGTACATGGGCGACATCCTCGGCGGCGGATTCGTGCTCGGCCTCGCGAGCTTCGCCGTCTCCCTCGCCGCGATCGACAGCGGCAGTCCGTACGCGCAGCTCGGCTCGAGCCGGCTCCGCAGCTTCGGCGCCCTCGCGGAGCCGACGGTGATCTTCGTCGTCTTCACGGTCGCGCTTATCACGCAGACTGACCTCCCATATGCCCTCGTGGCGACCTTGAAGTCGTCGGCGGTCGAGGTGGTGCGTCCCGCGCATCTGCTCGCCGCCGCAGCCTTCGCGATGGTCGTGCTCGCGGAGACGGGTCGCGTCCCGCTCGAGAACCACGGCTCGACGCTCGAGTTCGGGATGATCGAAGAGGCGCGCGTCCTCGAGCACTCCGGCCCCGGCTTCGCACTCCTGCGCTGGGGCTCGTCGATGAAGCAGCTGATCCTCTACGTCCTCTTCGCCAACGTCTTCGTCGCGCCCTGGGGGCTCGCCGCCGACTCCCGCCTCGACCACGTGCTGCTCGCGATCGGGTTCTTGCTCGCGAAGGCGCTCGGGATCGGAATCGGGATCGTCGTAATCGAGTCGTCGTTCGCGAAGCTCCGCCTGTACAAGATCCCCGAGTTCACAGTCGCAAGCTTCCTCCTCGCCGTGCTCGCCGTCATCACGTTCGTCTTCCAGCGCGAGTTCGGCGGCCACCTCACGGTGTTCGGAGGGTTCTCGAGCGTCGTCGCCGTCGTCGTGCTCCTGCTCGCATTCGGAATGCTGCGCTCGCAGGACATCTGGGAGCAGCTCAGCCTCTACGGTTTCGGCTCGGCCGCCGTCGCGGCGCTCGCCTTCGCGGCGGCGGCGAGCTCGGGCGGAAGCGAACTCTACGCGCTCGGTGCTGTGACGATCGCCTTCAAGGCGCTCGCGGTGCCGCTCGGGATCGGATTCATCATGCGGACGCTCGACGTCGACGTGCGCGTGCCCTCGGTGCTGCGCGCTCCCTCGGCCGTCCTCCTCGGAATCGTGCTCGCGGCGTTCTCGTTCTTCGCGCTGTCGAAGTTGAAGCTCCACGTGATCGGCAGCCTGCCGCTCTCCGCGCTCGCGGTGTCGATCGCGGTCGTACTCGTCGCCTTCCTCCTGATGATCGTGCGCCCCTACGCGCCCTCGCAACTCCTCGGCTTTCTCGTGCTCGAGAACGGCGTCACGCTCGCCAGCCTCGTCATCGCTCCGAGCCTGCCCCTCATCCTCGCTCTGCTCTTGCTCTTCGATGTCCTGGTCGGCGTCCTCGTCTTCGTCGTCCTCGTGCAGTACTTCGGCCTTCAGCGGACAGCCGTCACGACCGACATCCTCCAGAGGCTGCGCGGCTGATGAGCTCGCTCCTCGTCGTGCTCTTCGTTCTCCCACTCGCGGCGTCGGCGGCGTCGTTCACGCGGCGGGCGCCACTCTCGGAGGCCGTGACGCTCGCAGCCGCGGTCGCTTCCCTCGGCGTCACGGTGGCGCTTGCGGCATCCGTGAGGCACGGGTCGACGCTGACGACCGCCGATGCCTGGCTCCATCTCGACGCCCTCGGCGCGGTGTTCCTGCTCGCGACCGCGTTCCTCTACGGCGTCGCCGCCGTATTCTCGATCGGCTACCTGCGTGCGGACGAGCGCCGACGCGACTACCCCGCCTTCGCCCGCCGCTACTTCGCACTCCTCAACCTCTTCGGCTGGACGATGCTCGCCGTTCCGTTGATGAACGACTTCGCGACGCTGTGGATCGCCATCGAGCTGACGACGATCGTGTCCGTCCTCCTCGTCGCCCTCGACCGGACCGAGGCCGCCCTCGAGGCAGCGTGGAAATACATCGTCGTCGCGTCGGTCGGCCTCGGCCTCGCGCTGCTCGCCATCGTCTTCCTGTACGCGGCCGGAACGAGCACGCTCGGCGACTCGTACCTGCCGCGGTTCGCGACACTCCTCGTCGCCGCGCACGCGCTCCCGGTCGTGCCTGTGAAGCTCGCATTCCTGCTCGCAACGATCGGCTTCGGCACGAAGATGGGGCTCGCCCCGATGCACACGTGGCTGCCGGACGCGCACAGCGAGGCACCGAGCTCGATCTCCGCAATGCTCTCCGGCGCGTTGCTCGTGAACGCGTTCTACGCGATCCTGCGCTTCTTCCAGGTGGCCGCGGCGAGTAGCGGGCCGCTCTTCCCGCGCCACGTGCTACTCGTCTTCGGAGTGGTCTCGCTCGCCCTCGCGGCGCTGTATGTGCTTCGACAAGAGAGCTACAAGCGCCTCCTCGCCTACTCCTCGATCGAACACATGGGCGTGATCGCGCTCGGGATCGGATTCGGCGTGCCGATCGCCGTCGCCGGCGCGCTCCTCCACGTGCTCAACCACGCAGCGACGAAGAGCCTCGCCTTCTTCGGTGCCGGATCGATCCTCCGCCGCTACGACACGAAGCAGATCGAGCGCGTACGCGGCGCCGGCAGCGTGCTGCCGGCGAGCGGCCCGATGTTCCTCGCCGCAGCGCTCGCGCTCTCGGGGCTCCCGCTCTCAGGGATCTTCCGCAGCGAGTTCCAAATAGTGAGCGGGGGCTTCTCCCGTCCTTCGTACGTGTGTGTCGCCCTGCTCGTGGTGCTCGTCAACGTCGCGTTCTTCGGCATCGTCTGGCATGCAGGCCGGATGGTGTTGACGCCCGCCCCTGACACCGCGCCTCGCGGCGAAACGAGCTGGTGGATCGTCGCCGCAATGGCGTGCTGTCTCGTCGTGGTGGTTGGGCTCGGGCTCCACTTGCCCAGCGGGCTCAACGCTCTCTTGCAGAGCGCCTCCGCCCTCCTCATACCCACCGGACGATGAGCGTCGAGCTTCCCGATCACACGCACCGGTTCCTCGAGGGCCGCTTCCGCGGATCGGTCGAAGAAGCGACCGGTGCGACTGTCCGGATCCGACTCCCGCTGAGCGCGATCGACCGGGCGGCGGCGGTTCTCGCCGGCGAGGGGGCGCGCTTCGTCAGCGTCTTCGTCGCCGATGCGCCCGAGCGCTCACTCGTCGCGGCGCTTGCATTCCGCGGCCGGATGGTCGCGCTGCGCTCGCCGCTCGGCGACGCCGCGAATGCCTATGCGGCGCTCAGTCTTCGTCTGCCGGCGGCACGCCTCGCCGAGCGCGAGCTCCACGACCGGGAGGGCATCACGCCGCTCGGGCACCCGGATCTGCAGCCGCTCCTCCGACCGGACGCCGATCGGTTCGAGACGCGAGTCGCCGGAGACGAATCGTTCGTCATTCCGTATGGCCCGATTCGCTCCGGCATCTTCGAGGCGATCCAGCACGTAGTCGAGACCGGCGGCGAAGACGTGCTCGCACTCGAGACGCGGCCGTTCTTCAAGCATCGCGGCCTCGAGGCCCGCTTTCGCGGCCTCGACGCGGCGGCAGGCGCGATCGTCGCGGAGCGCATCGCCGGCATCGCGGCCGTCGCGCACGCGAGCGCGTTCAGCCAGGCGGTGGAAACGGCCGCGGGCGTCCAGGCGCCCGAGCCGGCCGGGCTCTGGCGAGCGATCCACGCCGAGCTCGAGCGGGTCGCCAACCATCTCGACGTCGCCATCCGACTCGCGGAGGATGCCGCGCTCGCCGTCGGCGCAGCCCGGTTCGGCATCCTCAAGGAACGAGTGATGCGTGCACGCGCGCGCCTCTGCGGCAGCCGCTTCGGGCGCGGGGTCGTCGTCCCGGGGGGGATCGCATTCACACCGCTGCTCGCCCCGAACGACCTGCGAGAGTGGCTCGCGCAGTTCGAGCGCGAGCTCGCCGGCGATCGTCGTCTGCTCGGGCACACGGCCTCGTTCACAGACCGCCTCATCGGCAGCGGCCGCCTCGACCGGGCCACGGTCGAGGAGCTCGGCGGGGTGGGCCCGGTAGCGCGCGCCACCGGTGTCTCGACCGATGCGCGGTTCGAGCGCCCCTACGGCGCATACGATCGTATCGGCTTCGAGGTCGTAACCGAGGACGGCGGCGACGCGATGGCGCGGCTCGATGTCCGCTTCGGGGAGATTCGCGAGAGCCTGCACATCATCCGGCATGCGCTCGACCGGCTCGGCCGCACGACCGAGCGGGATCTGCGCGTGCCGGTCGCGCCCGGCACCGCGGCTGCCTTCGGGTGGAGCGAGGCGCCCCAAGGCGAGCTCGTCTACTGGGTCGAGCTCGCGGCCGGGCGGATCGGGCACGTGCACGTTTCGTCGCCGTCGCTCCACAACTGGCCGCTCTTCGTCTCGAGCTTCCGCGGCGACGTCCTGACCGACTTCTCCTTCATCGAGCACAGCTTCGGGCTGACCCCCGCGGGAGCGGATCGGTAATGGCACTGGCGTGGATCGCGCGGGGGTTGCGCAGAGGCGTCGTCACCACCCGCTACCCGCGTCGACGGGAGCCGCAGCTCGACGGCTTCCGCGGCCGGGTCGAGGTCGTCGACGCCGAGCGCGCGCCGGCAGATCTCGCTGCTCTCTGCCCGACGGGCGCCATCCACGTGGACGCGGGCGATCGGATCGTCCTCGATCGGAAGCGCTGCATCTCGTGCGGAGCTTGCGTCGACGCGGCACCCGAACGCTTCGCGTTTTCGAGCGCGTACGAGACGGCGATGCGCCCGGCCGATCGGCCTCCTCTATCGGTACACGCGCGTTCGCTGCGTCGATCGATCCACATCCGCCACGTCGACGCCGGCTCGGACGGGAGCGAGGAGTGGGAGATCTCCGCGCTGACCAACCCCTACTACGACATGCAGCGGCTCGGACTCTACTTCACGCTCTCGCCGCGCCATGCCGACGTGCTCCTGGTGACCGGCGGGGTCACGCCCTCGATGGAAGAGCCCCTCCGCCGGGCATACGAGGTGATGCCCGAGCCGAAGGCGGTCGTGGCAGCCGGAACAGATGCCTGCTCGGGCGGGCTCGCGGTGCAGATAGGCGAGGTCGCAGGCGGCGTCGACCGCGTCCTCCCAGTCGACGTGTACGTGCCCGGGGCACCGCCGAGCCCGATCGCGCTCCTCCATGGGCTGCTGCTCGCCGCCGGTGTCGTCACCGGGGAGAGCACGTGAGCGACCTCTTCACGGCCGCGATCCTGCTTCTCGGCGTCGGAGCGCTGCTCGCGCTCGTCGCGTCGAGGCTCGGGTCCGCAGCAAGCGCTCTCGGCGCCGCGCTCGTCGGCGCAGTCGGGATCGCAAGCGCCGGAGGCTGGGACCACGCGTCGGTGTCGGTCGGCGGCTGGCTCGGCTTCGGCCCGGCGTCGCTCCTCTCCGACCGTCTGGGGGGGATCTTCCTCGCGGTGGTAGGTGTGTGTGCGGCGTCGATCTGCGCCGCGCGCGTCGAACGGCCGTGCGCGCGTCCCGCAGCAGGCCTGCACGGCCTCCTCGCGCTCGCGCTCGTGGTCGTGCTCGCCGCCGACCAGGGCTTCGTCTTCCTGCTCGCCTGGGAGACCGTCACCCTCACGCTCTACCTGCTCGCCGGCCTCGACCGCGAACGCGCCGGATCGCTTGTCGCCGCGTACTTCACGGGCGGCATGAGCAAGCTCGGCGGAGGAGCGCTTCTCTCGGCCTTCGCCCTCTTCTACGCCCACACCGGCAGCTTCGCGTTCCACGCATGGGCGGCTGCCGCGCCGCATCTGGACGGCGGCACGCGCTCCGCGATCTTCGTCCTCCTCCTCATCGGGTTCGGCACGAAGATCGGGCTCATCCCGTTCCAGGGGCCGCTCCCGCTCGGTTACGCGGCGACGCCGGCTGCGACGGCAGCGTTGATGTCGCTCGCGCTCAACGCCGGGTTCTACGGTCTGTGGCGCCTCGTCTTCGGCGTCCTCGGCGCACGCGCCCTCTGGCAGGGAGAGCTCGCGCTCGTGCTCGGCGCCGTGGGCGGGCTCGTCGGGATCCTCTATGCCATCGGACAGGACGAGCTTCGACGCTTCCTCGGCTTCTCGAGCGTCGAGCACGCCGG
>Ga0335078_10017460_pt1 | contig 10661 bp, 13 predicted proteins | sample Lox_Sample_32_FD_206711 | JGI IMG/M metagenome (GOLD analysis project Ga0335078, IMG submission 206711) | Soil microbial communities from Loxahatchee National Wildlife Refuge, Florida, United States - Lox_Sample_3.2 | ecosystem: Environmental > Terrestrial > Soil > Wetlands | place: USA... | reverse complement strand
TCATGAGCATGTCGATCTTCCTGATTGCCATTCCCGCGCTGCGCTATTTCCTGCCGGCAGCCATCTTCCTGGGCGGGGGGGTGGCTCTGGCGATCCGCTCGATCCACCACGCAACCCCTGGTGCGCCGTGGATCCCCAACAGTTCGAGGAATTAAGAGAGATCGGGGGACGCCGTCGGTCGAGCGCGAATGGAGACTCAGCGCGGTAGGCGCAGCAGGGGCACCACCCCGCCGTTGCGCCCGTAGCACCCCATACGCTATCCTGGAATCTCGAACGCTTTCGAAGGATTCGATTTACACAAGATGGCCAACACTTATTCCGCGCTCAAGCGCGTGCGCCAGACCGAACACCGCAGCGAATTCAACCGGAAACACAAAAGCGAACTTCGCCACCAGATTCGCGCCATGCGGCGCGCAATTGCCGGCAAAGATCCCGCCGTGGCGGCGGCCATGCTGTCCAAAACCTTTTCGATGATCGACCGGTCGGCCAAGACCGGGGTCATCAAGAAGAACACCGCCGCGCGCTATAAGTCGAAGCTGCACCTGCGGGTGAAAGCTCTTTCGGCTTAGATCCTGCCGGTTCGCCGCTATCCCACCAGTTCCAGGATAAACTGCTCCATCACGATGCGGTCGTCGGGGCGGGCGTCGCGCAGGCGGTAGTCCGCCAGGTAAATCACTCGCAGCGCACGTTCCAGTTGGGCCTTGCCGAATCTCGTTACGGTCTGGTAGATCTGGTCGGCTCGTGATCCCCACATCGGCACTCCCAATCTCGTGAAATGGCTCTGGATCTGCTGAGGGCTTTTGAGGCCGGCCTCACGCGCCGCCAGAGCTGTCCGGAATTGCGTGGAGAGAAACGCGAGCGCCAGCGGCAGGTACTCGCCTTCTCGGACCAGGGCGTCCAGAATATCGAAGGCGCGGGCGCGGTCGCGCCGGGCGAGCGCATTCACCAGAGCAAAAATGTTGCCCGCGCGCGCATCGGCCACCAGCGCTGCAATGTCGTCCACGCCCACACTGCGGCCGCCGGCATAGAGCGCCAGCTTTTCAATTTCGGTCGCAATGCGCGCGATGTCGGCTCCCAGCGAATCGACCAGCAGGTCGAGCGCGTCTTCGTCGATCCGGAAGCCGCCGCGAGCCACCAGTGCTTCGGCTTCGCGCCGCGCGTCCATCGGCGAAAACCTGCGCAATTCCACCACCTCCGGCACGGCGTAGAATTTGCGCACGCGCTCCAACTTGCGCTTGTCGTCGCCTTCGAAGTCAAAGCGGCTGGCTTCCAATACCACGGCGACTCCGGGGGTGGGATCCTTCAGATACTGGACGAGGGTTGTGGCGTCCCCGGCACTCTCGGTCTCTTCCAAATCCGCGGAGGCGCGCGTGCGCGGCAACGCCGCTTCGGCATTTACCACCCAGATCAGGCGTTCGGCCGCAAACAACGACAGCGACCGGGCGTCGTCGACGATTTCGGCCAGCGGGATATCCGCCAGATCGTGGCGGGCGATCGCGTCCTCCGCATAGAGCGCCGTGAGCGTCTCCTTGATGCGCCGCCGCTCGTAGGCTTCCGCGCCCAGCAGCAGGGTCACGGCGGGCGCGCCGGATCGTTTCACGCGGGCGAGAAACTGCGCCGGCGTCGACACCTAGAACTTCTCCAGAATGGCGGTCACAATGCCCTGCGCGAGGTCGCGGCTGAGCCGCACCAGCGCCGTGTCGCTTTCGTCGAAATAGGTTTTGGGATCGATGGAGATTTCGTAGCGCTCGCGAAACTCGACACCGCTCTCGGAGAACAGAACCTTGCCGGTATGCTGATCCGTGAGCAGAAGATTCATGGTGACGACGCATCCGGCACCGGTGGCGCGGCCGGAAGCCGGATCGGCGATGGTGGGAAAGTTTACGAACTTGGCAATCGCCGCCTTGAGGACCGCGTCCGCGTCCTTCGGGTCGGTGACAATCACGTACTTCGTGCGGGCATGAAACTCGCGCGTGATGTCCTCGGCCAGAAGCACCGGTAGTTTGGGCCGCATGGTGTTGTTGGTGATCGGCGGGATGGCAATCGTTTTGATCGTGGCGGGCATCAGGTCGGCGTGGCCTCCGACGTGATATCCGCAGGCCGCCGTAACCGACGCCAGCAAACAGGGAAGAGCGCGCTTCATAAAAACTCCCGCGCCACGGCCACCGCGTTTTCGGCCGCCAGGCGCAGGTTATCGGTCACCACCCAGAACCAGCAGGCGTTAGGATCGTTGCGGTCTTCGGCGATGGCCCCTACGGCGATGCCGCTTTGGCCCGCGTGGCCGACATTCGAAGGCGGCTCAAATTCGGCGCCGCGCACTTCGATATGCGCGGCCACCAAGCCGTTCTCGATGGCCTCCAGACCGGGATTGCCTTCGAATTCGACCCAGGCGGAAAAGCTGTAGCCGTGAAAGACCGGCGCCTGCAGCACGCGCAGCGAAGGCATCCGGGCGCCTTCGCCCTCACCGGGAAGAGCCAGCAGCGTGGCCAGGTGGCGTTCGATGCGCAGTTCGGTGTCTTCGAGCGGCGTGGGGGCCTGGTCGCCATAGCGGGCCAGCATGTTGAAGCTGGCCTGAGTGTCGAAAACCGCGCGCGGCAGATTCTTGAAGGAGAGCAGGCTGATGGTTTGCTGCTGCAGTTCCTCCACGCCGCTCGATCCATGCTCGCTGGCCGGTGCGAGAATCTGCATCACCGCACGCCGGATTGGGTCGTGCATCTGTAGGCGGCGCAGAAGGAGGGCCAGCGCGATGGCGGCGGGATGCGCGATCACGTGGATGCCGGCCGAAGCGGCATCGGGATCCGCATCCGCTCCGCGATCGCCGCCCGCCGAAGGCCCATCGATCGATCCGGCGAGGGATTCCACCAGAGGAGCGCGCAGCCGCGCCTCCGGCCGCTCCTCCGCGGCGAAACAGAGATCGATGAGAGGAATCTCGCCCTCCGCCAGCTCGATGGCTTTGCGATTGGCTTCCGGGGAGCCGGCCAGAAACACCGCGCGCGCACCCGAAAGGTTTTTGGCGTTCAAGGCAACCGGTATCGCCGGAGCATCGTCCTCCGCCGAGCCGCCCTCGCCGGTCTCGATCATCCGGAGATCGAACTCCGGAGCGGAAGTTGCCGCCAGGTCGCGGATCTCCCGGCCGAGGAGGCTCTCGCTGCCCACCAGCGCAAACGGAACGGCGGTGCTAGCCAATTTGATGCTCCGGAGCAGGAGGGTGCGGGTGCGGCCGCAGCCGCCTTCGCACGATGCCGCCGGCGCGAATGGCGATGCCGCTGCCCACGTACGCCGCGGCCATGGCGAGCAGCACAGGGCGGGAATAGTTGCGGATGAAATAAATAAAGGCCCCCAGCAGAATCAGAATGAGCGGCGAGTAAGCGCGGTTGAGATTGATGCCCTTGAAGCTGTAGTAACGCCAGGTGCTGACCATCAGGAACCCCAGCAACGCCAGCAGCACCAGCCACGCCACGGAAAGCGGCCACCAGGCGATCGGCTGGGCATCGCTGGCGTAGACCACCGCGGCCACCATGCCGGCGGCCGCGGGGATGGGCAAGCCGACGAAATACTTGCGGTCGGGACGGCCGGGATTTTTGGGGATGGGGTTCTTCTGGACGTTGAAACGCGCCAGCCGCACGGCGCCGCACAGCAGAAACAGAAACGCGACGAACGAGCCGAAATTGAAGAGCTGGCCGCGCATGCTCTCCCCGAAGCCCGGATCGACAAACTGCACGCCCCAGGCGAAGGCCAGCACGGCCGGTGCGATGCCGAAGCTGATGACGTCGGCGAGCGAGTCCATTTCGCGTCCAAAATCGCTGGTCGTATTGGTCATGCGGGCGATGCGGCCGTCCAGGCCATCCAGAAAAACGGCCGCTCCGATGGCCTGCGCGGCCACGGTGAAATTCTCCGGCGCGCCGGAGCCCCCGGAAGAGGCCAGCATGGCGCCGTGAAAGGAACGCATGATGGAAATGTAGCCCAGGAAGATGTTGCCCGCGGTAAACAGCGTCGGCAGAACGTACGCCGCGCGGCGCGGCCGGCGGTCCGGCGAGCGTGGATCTGCCAGGCGTTCCTTAAGCCCCATCGGGTCCTCGGTGGCGAAGCCGGGCAACCACGCTGGAGCCGCCCGAAACGCGCTGGCCGCGGCGCACGGCGATCTCCCATTCCGGACCCAGAAGCACGTCCACCCGCGATCCGAATTTGATCAGGCCGACTCGCTCGCCGGCTGCCACCCGCTCGCCGGGGTGCTTGCGGAAAACAATCCGGCGGGCGATCAGTCCAGCAATCTGCTTGAACACCACGCGCGAGCCGCCGAGCGAGGCTTCCCCATCCATCGTCACCACATTCTGTTCATTCTGGTCGGAGCACACCTCGCGGCTGGCCACGTGGAAGCGGCCTTTGTGATACTGCACACTCGCAATGGCTCCGGCGATGGGGGCGCGGTTCACATGCACGTCGAAAATATTGAGGAAGATGCTGATGCGCTGGACAGCCGATTCGGACACGATGGCAACCACCTTGCCATCGGCCGGCGACACCGCGACCGGTCCCGCGGGAATGGCGCGCTCCGGGTCACGGAAAAAGTAAAGGCAGAAGATGGCCAGCACCCACAGCGGTACGCCGAACCACGGCCCGGCGAGGTATGCTGTGAGCGCGCCTCCGGCAGCCAGGGCTGCCGCGTAGTAGATTCCGTCCCGAACGATCACTCAGCCTTATTTTCCCATATGCGCCGCCGGTCACCGCTGCGCTTCCCGACCCGGACGGCCGATGACCCCGGACGAACCGCCGCTCCCCGCGGCTGCCTTTTCCACTGCCGGCGCCCGCCGAGTTCCGGCAAAGACCCGGCGAACGCAAGGGCAGCCGCAAGATGAACCGGCCGCTCCCCGGGCTGCTGTTTGCGCCTGCCGGCGCCCGCCGAGTTCCGGCAAACACCCGGCGAACGCAGGGGCAGCCGCAAGATGAACCGGCCGCTCCCCGGGCTGCTGTTTGCGCCTGCCGGCGCCCGCCGAGCTCCGGCAAACATCCGGCGAACGCAAGGGCAGCTGCCGTGCGTGACGCACGCCGGCTCCAGTGCTCAACTGAACTGGGGAAACCCGGCCGCTGGAGACCGCTCGCTAACGCTCGCGGCCTCGAACCCGGTGCAAAGCCGGACGGAAACAGAGCCGCGGGCGTAAGCGAGCGGTTTGCCCGATCTAAAGCTTCGGGATCCCCAGAACGGTTACGCACTCCGCCGGCTCGTTTCAGCCGCTCCACTGGGTCGCGTAGTACACTGGGATCTCGCATGCGAAAGTTCCTGGGCCTGGGCGCCGCGCTCTGGCTGGCTGCGTCTGCCGGATGGGCGGTTGATTGGAAGATCCTCAAGCCTCAAGGCTATGTAAGTGACTTTGCCGGGGTTGTCGACCCCGCCAGCAAAGCGCACCTGGAAACATACGGGGCCGAAGTGGAGCGCGCCACCGGAGCGCGCATCTACCTGGTAACCGTTCCCTCCCTGCAGGGCGAGCCGCTGCCGGATGTTGCCCGCACCATCGCGCGCGCCTGGCGGGGCGAAGGGCCTGATGGGGATCAGGGAGTCCTGTTGCTGCTGGCCATCGGCGACCGTCGCAGCCGCCTGGAGATCGGCTCCGCTCTCCAACCGGTTCTGCCCGGCGGGCTGCAAAACCGCGTCATGCAGCAGATGCGTCCGGCGTTGCGTTTGCAGAACTACGGGGAAGTGATGATGGCGGCTGCCGAGACGATCGGCGGATCCCTCGCCCGCGCCCGCAAGGTGCGGCTGAATGCCAGCCTGCCGCGCCGCCTGCGGCCGACCATCACCGATGTGGCGCCCTGGCCCTTTGTGCTGTTCGGCATCTCGGAATTGTTTCTCTTCGCGATCCTCTTCTATGCTCCGTGGCGCGGCCGCTGGCGCCTTTCTGGTCCCGCCACCGAAAGCGGCGGCGGTTTCGGAAGTTACGATTCGTCCGACAGCTTTGGCGGCTTCGGAGGCGGCGAAGGGTCGCGATCCGGGCCCGGCGCCGCGTCCTGCGGCTGGTGACCGGATGCACGAGAAGGCACTCAATCAACTGCTGGAGAAGCTGCGCAAGTCCTACGGCCAGCGCCTGGTTTCGGTGGTGCTCTACGGCTCGGCGGCGACCGGAGATTATTGCGCCCGGTTCTCCGACCTGAACGTGCTGGCAGTGCTCAGCGAGATTACCCCGGCGGAGATCGCGGCTGCCGGAGACATTTTCCGCTGGTGGCGCGGATTGGGCAATCCGGCGCCCTTGCTGCTCGCCGAGCACGAACTGGCTTCTTCCACCGATTGCTTCGCCATCGAATTTCACGACATTCTGGCGCACCACCGGCTGCTCGACGGCCGCGACGTGCTCAGCGCCCTTCCGCTCGACGATTCCTTCTATCGTCCGCAGGTGGAGCACGACCTGCGCGCCAAGCTCCTGCGCCTGCGCCAGAAGGCTGCGGGCGTGATGCACGATGGCGGTTTGCTGCGGGCCCTGCTGCTCGATTCGGTTTCGAATTTCTGCGTCCTGTTCCGCCACGCCCTGGCGCTTCACGGCGCGGGATTTCCCTCGCGCCATCGCGAAACCATCGACCTCGCGCGGGAGCGTTTCGGCCTCGATGCCGCTCCTTTCGCCCGGCTGCTGGACGTGCGCGAGGGGAGGGTGAATGCCCGCGACCTGGATGCGGCGGTCCTGCTGGGACCTTACCTGCAAGGAATTTCGGCGGTCGTCGAGGCCGTCGACCGGCTGGCGAAATAAGGTCACGAGCGTGAAGAAGGTTCTCATCATTGCCCCGGTCTTCGTTGTGCTAATTGTGGCGGGAGTCTTCAAATTCATCGCCGTCCGCAATGCTCTGGAGGCGCAGCGGAAGGCCGTTGCGGCGCAATGGATGCAGGTGGATCAGTCGCTCGCCGACCGCGCGGACCTGATCCCCAAACTGGTGACTATGCTGCAAGGTTCCGCCCCGCAGGAGACGCCGGTCATCGGGAAAATCGCGGATGCCCGCGCTGCCCTGGCCGCCGGCCGCACGCCGCAGGAAAAAATTCAGGCCAACGACCGGCTGTCGGTTGCGCTCGGCCGGCTTCTGTTGGCCGCCGAAGCCTACCCGCGGCTGCGATCCAACCGGAACTTTCTGGAGATGCAGGACGAAATTGCGGACAGCGAAAACCACATCGCCATCGAGCGGCGCAAGTACAATGAAGTTCTGGAACACTACAACGCTCAGATCCAAATCTTCCCGGATAACATTGTGGCTTCGATATCCGGATTCCGCCGCAACGACGCCTATTTTCGAACCGATGGAGCCAATGGCGGCGTACCCAAGCTACCTTTTTAGAGAATCCAAGAAATGGCTGAAACTTTTCGCAACTACATCAATGGCCAGTGGATCGCCGGAGGCTCGCTTTTCGAAAACCGCAATCCGGCGGATACGCAGGAACTGGTCGGGCAGTTTGTAGCCGGTACCGCGCAGGATATCGATGCGGCGGCCCAAGCCGCGGCGGCGGCGTTTCCGGCCTGGTCCGCCATGGCCGGACCGGCCCGCGGCGCGATTCTGTTCAAAGCGGCGGATATCCTGGATCAGCGCTTCGAGAAGATCGCCGCCGACATGACGCGCGAGGAGGGCAAAACCCTGCCCGAGGCCAAGGGCGAAGTGCGGCGCTCCATCAACATCTTCCGGTACTTCGCGGGCGAGGGCGCGCGCATGCCCGGCATGCTGGTGCCTTCCGAGCGCGACCGGGTGCACATGTTCGCGTTGCGCAAGCCGCTGGGCGTCGTGGGGCTGATTACGCCGTGGAACTTTCCCAGCGCCATCCCGGCCTGGAAACTGGCGCCCGCGCTGATCTGCGGCAACACCGTGGTGCTCAAACCGGCGTCGGCCGCGCCGCTCAGCGCGTGGCGGCTGGTGGAGGCGCTGCACGAGGCCGGCCTTCCCAAGGGCGTGGTGAATCTGGTGGCCGGCTCCGGCGGCGCATTGGGCTCCGCGCTGGTGAATGCCGCGCCTTTGAAAGCCGTCTCGTTCACCGGGTCGTGCGGCATCGGCAACTGGCTGCACGGAGAGGCGTCGCGGCGGCGCTTGCGCATCCAGCTCGAGATGGGCGGAAAGAATCCCACCATCGTGCTGGCCGATGCCGATTTTCCGGCGGCGGTCGAAAACGTGGTCAACGCGGCCTTCTTTTCGACCGGCCAGAAGTGCACCGCCACCAGCCGGGCAATCGTGGAAGACGCCATCTACGACCGCTTTGTGGAAGCGGTGGTGGCGCGCACCCGGCGGCTCAAGGTCGGCAACGGCATGGAGGCGGGTGTGGAAATCGGCCCGTGCGTGGATCGCGCTCAGATGGATACCGTGCTGGGCTACATCGAAGCCGGGCGCAGGGAATCGGGCGAGCCTCTGTGCGGCGGCCGCCGCCTGACGGAAGGCGCGTTTGCGCACGGCTGGTTCGTCGAGCCGACCGTGTTCGCGGGCGTTCAGGAAAGTCAGGCGATCGCGCGCGAGGAGATCTTTGGGCCGGTGCTGGCCATTATGCGCGCGGGCGATTTCGAGGACGCCTTGCGCATCGCCAACGCGATTCCGTTCGGCCTGAGCTCGTCCATCCAGACCACCAACCTCTCGCGCGTTTTCGAATACGTCTACCGCGCCGAAGCGGGGCTGCTGACCGTCAACCTGCCCAGCGCGGGGGTGGAATATCAGCTTCCCTTCGGAGGCACCAAGGAATCCAGCTTTGGCCCCAAAGAACAGGGACCGGCGGCCTTGGAATTCTATAGCGACTACAAAACCGTTTATCTGAAATACTGATGCGACTCGGACAAATCAAATCCAATGGCGCGGTGATCGCGGCGGTGTTTGAAGAAGACCGGGCGAGGCCCATCCCGGAGCACACCATGCTCGACCTGGTGCGGCGCGCCGAGGCCCAGCATGAGCCCATCGGCAAGCTGGCCGCGCAGCTTGCCAGCCGGCACCTCGAGAGCGCCCAGCCGATTCTGCCGATTTCGCCGCTCGAGGTCTGGGCCTCCGGCTGCACCTACGAAACCAGCGCCAGCTTCCGCGACGCCGAACACGGCACGCGCGAAGGCATGTACGCATATGTCTATCGCGAAGCGCGTCCGGAGATCTTTTTCAAGGGAACCGCGCGGGTGTGCGTCGGGACCGGGCAGTCCATCGGCATCCGGCCGGATTCGCGCTTCACCGCGCCCGAGCCGGAGCTGGCGGTTCTGTTGGGCAGCCGCGGGCGCATCGTCGGCTACACTCTGGCCAACGACGTTTCGGCCTGGGACATCGAGCGCGAGAACGCGCTGTATCTTCCCCAATCCAAGGTCTACGACGCCTGCTGCGCGCTGGGGCCGGCGTTCGTTCCGGCGGAGGATCTGCCCGATCCTTATGCCCTCGAAATGACCTGCACGGTTACCCGCGACGGCGAGGAACTCTTTTCGGGCAGCGTTTCCACCAGCCGCCTGCACCGGCGCATCGAAACCCTCGTCGAATACCTACTGCGAGCCAACCGGGTTCCCTCGGGCTCCGTGCTGTTGACGGGAACGGGCATCATCGTTCCGCAGGAGGCGGCGCTGCAACCGGGCGACGTGGTGGTGATCCGCATTCCGGAGATCGGCGTGCTCTCGAACCCGGCGGCGCTCGCGGACTAGGCCATGGCCGCTCCCGAGCGACTCGTCGAAATCGCCGCCAACCTGCACATACCCGGAATCTGCCGCCACATCTTTCTCTGTTGCGACCAGGCCAAGCCCAGGTGCTGTGAAAAGGAGACCGGGCTGGCGGCCTGGGAATTTTTGAAAGGGCGCCTCGCCGAACTGGGTCTGCTGGACCGCGTCTACCGCACCAAAGCCAATTGCCTGCGCATCTGCGAACAGGGACCGATCGCGGTGGTGTACCCCGAAGGCGTCTGGTACCACTCGGCCACCCCGGAGGTGCTGGAGCGAATCATTCAGCAACATTTCCTCGAGGGCCGCGCGGTGGAAGAGTTCGTTTTCGCCAGGAAGGAATAGCAGCATGCGAGAGATACCCGGCTGGGATCAGTATTATCTGGATATTTGCAAAGTGGTGGCGGCGCGCAGCAAGGATCCCAACACGCAGATCGGATGCATCATTGTCGGGCCGAATCACGAGATCCGTTCTACCGGCTACAATTCCTTCCCGCGCGGGATTCGCGATGATGTCCCGGAGCGCCTGGCGCGGCCCGCCAAGTACCTCTGGATCGAGCATGCCGAGCGCAACGCCATCTGCAACGCCGCGCGCGCCGGGACGGCCACCGAAGGCTGCACGATTTATGTCGAAATCATGCCGTGCATGGATTGCGCCCGCGCCATCGTGCAGGCGGGAATCACGTCGGTGGTGGTTTCGGCGGCGCGCATGGCCCAATACTCGAGCGCCTATTACGACGAGCACTTCGGCATGGTGGAGGTGCTGTTCGGCGAGGCCAGGATCGGGGTCCGGCGCGTTTGAGAGCCGGGCCCAGGTCCTAGGGCGCGGATGCCCCGCGCGAAGGCTCGGGTCCGGCAGACTCCGCGGTTTCCAAAACCGCGCGGTAAAAGCGGTACTGGCAACCCCGGCAGCGTAGCGGCCTCCTGCCGAGCCGGATCAGAATGGCATCCACGGGCCCGCGCGGATACGACCGCCGGACATCGTTCCTGCCGCATAACGGACATAGGATGACACTGCCCGCAGGGTCCTTCATG
>Ga0335078_10017459_pt1 | contig 10661 bp, 9 predicted proteins | sample Lox_Sample_32_FD_206711 | JGI IMG/M metagenome (GOLD analysis project Ga0335078, IMG submission 206711) | Soil microbial communities from Loxahatchee National Wildlife Refuge, Florida, United States - Lox_Sample_3.2 | ecosystem: Environmental > Terrestrial > Soil > Wetlands | place: USA: Florida... | reverse complement strand
CCTCAGGCTGAGAGGGCCTTCAGCAATCGCGAAATTTCTTCGGGCGTGTTGTAGATGTGCGGCGAAACGCGCAAGGCATTTTCGCGCAGGCTGACGGAAATGCGCGCCTCGCGAAGTTTCTGGTACAGCGCAGGCGTATCCTGCGGATTGCGCGCGGAGATGCACACGTAAGGTCCGCGGCGCTCGCGCTCGGCGGGCGAAGCGAGCACGCAATTCGTGCGCGGCAGACCTTCGATAATTTGATCGACGAGCGAATCGACGATCCGTTCGACGGAACCGGTCCCGATGCGCAGCACGAAGTCGAGCGAGGAGTCGAACGCAGCGAGATTGGTGAAATTGGCGGTTTCCGCCGAATCCCAGCGAAGCGCGCCGGGCGCGACCCGAATATTGTCCGTCGGAAGGGCGTGAAATTCCCGCGCGCCTTCGAGAGCCATGAAATAGACGGGGCCGAGCGGCAGGCGTTCGATCCATTCGCTGGCGATCCAGAAAAATCCGGTGCCGTAAGGACCGAGCAGCCATTTATAGCCGCTGCAGGTGGCCATCGAAGCGCCCAAATCGCGCACGTTGATCTGCATGCCTCCCGCGCATTGCGAAAGATCGAGGATCAGCGCGGCGCTCACTTTTTCGCACGCGCGAGCGACGCGAGCGGCATCCAGGCGCGCTCCGTTATCGAAACGGACGAAGCTTGCCGAGACTACGCGCGTCCGGGGGCCGATCGCTTCGATGTAGTCGTCCGCCGAAATGAAACGGCTTCGAGGCTCGACCACGCGCACGCGCAATTTTCCGGCCTGTTCGTAGCGAACCCAGGTCGAGCGGTGCGCGGGAAATTCTCCGCGGCCCACCAGAACTTCGTCACCCGGTTTCCAATCGATGCCGGAGGCAACGGCGGCGAGGCCCGAGCTCGCGCCGGTGGTGACGGCGACTTCGTCCGCGCGAGCACCGATGATGGGCGCGATTTTTTCGCGGATGCGGTCCGGCAGATCGAAGTAGATGCTGTCGGGCAACCGGTAGGGGTGCTTCTTCCATTCAAGCGCGGCTTCGGCTTCGCGAGCGGCAGCGAGGGGCAACGGCCCCTGCAACGAAGCGTTGAGATAGGTGACGCCTTCGAAGTCTGCGAATTCGCTTCGATAATTGGTAACGAGTGGCACGGTCTGAGTTGTCATGCCGCGATTTTATCGGGTAGATAGCGCGATGCAAAGCGGAGGCCAGCGGCGCGGCGCGGACAATTTGGACTGGCGGCGGATCGTCAGAAATGCGAGCGAAGTTCCTGGAATGCGGAAAGGATCAGAAGCTTCCCGGCGCCGCTTTCGAGTTCGGATTTTTCCAGCTCCCAGGTGGAAGCGTGCGGAATGAAAACGGCGTTAAGGCCGGATTGGAGCGCGGGATTGATGTCGCTGCGCGGGCTATTGCCCACCATCCAACCGTGCGTCTTCACAATTTTGAATTGCTCGATCACGCGGATGTACGTGCCCGAGTCTTTTTCGAGCACGATCTCGATGGCTTCGAAATACGATTGCAATCCGGAGCGCTCCACCTTCGCGGCCTGCTCGGCGGGTTCGCCTTTGGTCAGCAGGATGAGGCGGTGACGCTTCGAGAGATACATCAATGTCTCGGGAACGCCCTCGAGGATGTGCGGCGGCGTATTTTCGAGTTCGGCGGCGGCGCGCTCGATTTCCTTGACGATCTCGCGGCGGGCCATATTGCCGGCCAGCTTCAAATACGTGTCCTCGAGCGAGCGGCGGAAGCTGCGCACGCCGTAGCCGTGATGGCGGATATTGCGGCGTTCCGTCTCGTTGAGGATATGGCGGATGTAATCGCGCGTGTAGCCGAGATGCTCGAGGCTGGTGATGAAATCGTCGATGGCCTTCTCGAAGAAAATATTGTTTTCCCAGAGAGTATCGTCCGCATCAATGAGCAGAGTGTGTCGCGACACGAGAAGACCCCGCCCAAGAATCTTGCGCCTGCGGAAAACGTAAGAAAAGCAGTTTCTTGAAAAGGACTTTGCCGCGAAAGCGCGTCAGGCGGGTGCGGGGAGAAACTCGTAACGCTCGATGCGCGCGGCGACCCCGCTGCGGCTGTTGTGGTCCTCCACGCGGAGGACGCGGCCATAGCAGCGAATGTGAACGTCTCCGGCGAGGGTAATCTGCTGCGGCAGGGTGAGAACAAATTCAATCGAGCTGCCCGCCTCGAGCGCGGCCTCGATCAGGAAATAAAGGCCGCGGAAACTGACGTCGCGCGTTTCAGCAGGTTTTTCGGTGACGCCGTTTTCGGCGGTGAAACGCACCTTGAGCGGAAGCATCATCGAAAAACGTCGCGCGGCGCGGCGCTCGACTCCGTTTTCCATGAGCCTCCCTTTGTCGGCTAACGCTATCACCGGCAAGTGCAGGCGCGCAACCGGATTTGCGGCGAAACAGACGGGAAACGCCCCGTTTGACGCGATGCGGCCCGCCCGATAGGATGGCGCGGTGCGGCTTTTCCCTTTCAGCCTCCTGAGCGTCCCAATGACCCTGAAATTCTCTCCGCATGGCTGACGTCTTTCACCGCAGCTTTTTCATCGAAGGCCCCGCCGGCCGTCTCGAGGCTCTCCTCTGGACCTCGCGGGAAACCGATCCGAAATTCGTGGGCTTGGTGTGCCATCCGCATCCGCTTTACGGCGGGACCATGCACAACAAGGTCGTTTACCAGGCGGCGAAGGCAATTCACCAGTGCGGCGCGCCCGTTTTGCGGTTCAATTTTCGCGGAGCCGGACAGAGCGACGGAGAACACGATCGCGGAATCGGCGAACGGGAGGACGTCCGCGCGGCGCTGGATTATTTGGCTGCGGAATTTCCCGGCAAGCCGATTTTGCTGGCGGGATTTAGCTTCGGGTCGTGGGTCGGGCTGCGAGTCGGATGCGGCGATGAGCGTGTGGAGCGCCTGATCGCTCTGGGACTGCCGGTCAATAATGTGGATGCATCCTATTTGAGCGCGTGCGCCAAGCCGAAGCTCTTCATTCAAGGCGGAGAGGATCAGTTCGGCTCCCGCGCAAATCTGGAAGCGCTGTTCGCCACGTTGCCGGAGCCGAAACGGCTGGTTTTTATCGGAGGAGCGGACCACTTTTTCGCAGGCAAGCTCGAGGAAGTGGGCGCAACGATCAGAGACTGGCTCGATTCACCGCATTCCCTTGGATGACCGCGATCTTCTACTGCTTTCGTTCAAACAGCTTCAGGAATTGATCGCGCGGAGCGGGCTCGATGCCGACGAGCTCGAGATTCGCGCGCACGTGCTCGACGCGGCTCATGCCGGCGAGCGCAGTCGTTACCCCCGGCGCCGAGCGTGCAAATTGCAGCGCCTGCGAGGAATTGCTCTCGAGCCCGAGCGCCTCGCCAATGTAAGCGGGCAGCTTGCTCGTGAGCTGGCCCTGCAATAAGGCCGCGCTGGTAACCAGCGTAATTCCCAGGGCGCGGGCGGCCTGCACGATTGCCATGGTCTTTCCGTTGACCACCTGATTCGGCTTCAGAAGCGCTTCGGGCATGGCCAGGTTCAGCGGCAGTTGCAGGAAACGGAAATGATGATTGGCGCCGGCGACTTCGCGCGCGATTTCTTCCATGGCGGCGAGCGAAAGATATCCCGGCGCTTTGGGATCCTCGCGAAACGTGTTCCACGTGGCGAGACCGTACGCGCCGATCTTGCCGGCCGTTACTGCCGATTCGAGGAACTTGAAGGCCTCCTCGATGCGGCGCCGAAATTCCGCGGCAGAAACTTCGCTCAACTGCGTTTCGGGATTGTGCAGGTAGAAGACGTCCACGCATTCGCCGCCAAAATTCGCGCGGCTGCGATCGAGCTGGTCGGCCAGATAGCGCGGCGCCATGCAATGGCAGCCGGCCGCGATCTCTTCCGGGCGAAAAATTCCCCGGTCCAGGAATTCGCTCGAAAAATAGGCTTCCGCGTCGTCCGGCATTGAGCCATCCGGCGTGAGAAAGCCTGCCTTCGTGCAGAGCACGATCTCGTCGCGCGAGAAACCTTTCGCGGCCAGGAGCTTGAGCGCTGCGCCGGCGGAGCGCTCGCTGCGCTGAAGACGATAGTTGATGGCGGAATCGATCAGATTGATGCCGCCTTCGACCGCGGCGACAATCGCTTCGGCGTACGACTTATCCGTAGCGGAATCGGGTTCGCCTAAATACGTGCCGATGCCGATGGATGAAACGTGCAGGCCGCCTGCGGCTTCGCGGAAATGTCCCGGGGAGGCACGGCCTTGAAATCGGGCGGCGTAGCGCAACGTGCCTTGCGGCGTGGCGCAGCCTGGCAGGCCCGAACTGGCTTTCTGGGGAATCGGCATCGCGTCTCGCGGGTCGTCCTGAAAATCGGCGAAGTATAACAGAGCGGCAATACGAAAAGGCGGAGATCAGCGGCCTACGTGACGCGGGTGGCAAGCTCCTCGACGGCTTCCGCAGATTCCAGGCTGGCCGCGTCCAAAAGTTGGCGAGTCTCCACACGAATCTTGGGCAGATGACGCCGGAACGCGATCGCGCCCGCAATGGCCAGCACTCCGCCGAGCGCGACAGTTCGCGGTGCGCCGATGCGATCGGCGAGTGCTCCCGAAAGCAGCGCTCCAAATGGCGCCATGCCCATGAACATCATGGAGTAAACCGCCATCGTGCGGCCGCGCAGGCGGTCCGGAACCATCGCCTGAATCAGCGTGTTCGTCGAGCCCATCTGCGTCATCACCGAGAAGCCAACCGGAATCAGCAACAGGGCGGATACGATCCACCAGCGCGAGAATGAAAACAGGATCAGCGACACGCCAAACGCGCCGCAGGCAATCGCGACCAGTTTGCCCAATCCGGTGACGCCTCGGCGCGCGGCCAGCATCAAAGCGCCTCCAAGCGCTCCCACTCCGGCGGATCCCATGAGGATGCCAAGAGTCCGCGCATTTCCGTGCAGGATGCGCGCCGCGAATACTGGCATCAGGACGGCGTACGGCATCGCCACGAGGCTCACCAGGCCGATCAGCAGGAGCAGCGTGCGAATGGGCGCGGTCTGCCGCACGAACCGAAATCCCTCGGCGATATGCTCGAATGGCGAAGCATGTTCGCGCGGGGCGACTCTCGGTGGAATGCGCATCGCGAATAAGCCTGCAATCACGGCGATGTAGCTCACGGCGTTGGCAAAAAAGCACCAGCCCTCGCCGACGCTGGCGACGAGAATGCCGGCGATCGAAGGCCCGATGATGCGCGCCGCGTTAAACATGGATGAATTGAGCGCGATCGCGTTCATCAAATCCTCGCGCCCGACCATTTCCACCAGGAACGACTGCCGCGCGGGAATGTCGAAGGCGTTCACGACGCCCATCAACCCGGCGAGCACGATCACTTCCCACACCGTCACGCGTTTCGACAGCGTCAATCCCGCAAGGATGAAGGCCAAAATCATCGACGAGCACTGCGTCGTGATCACCACTTTGCGCCGGTTGAAACGGTCTGCCACCAGGCCCGCCACGGGCGACATCAGGAGAACCGGAATTTGACCCGCAAAAGATACGGTGCCGAGCAGCAGGGACGATCCGGTGAGGCGATAAACGAGCCATGCCTCCGCGACGTTGTCCATCCAGGTGCCAATCAGCGAAATCAGCTGGCCGCTGAAGAACAGTTGGAAATTCCGGTGCCGCAAGGACCGGACCGTATCGCGAAAGCGCGAACGCGCCGGCGCTGTGCCGGATGGCTCAGATGGCGATGTGTCCCTCTGCTCCATGGATTTTCTATTGTACGACGCGTGGGAAGCCTCGCCTCTGCGCCGCGCACCTGAATTGCGTCAGGAATTGGCTGGAGGCGGGGTTGAGGCTGCGGGCGGCGCCAGCACGCGCCCACAGGCGCGCAGAATGCGGCGATAAGGCCAGTCGTCGTCGCGAAAGAGAACTTCCCCCTCGCGCGGGTTCGAGTAAAACCAGCGCGCCAGCAGCGCCAAATGCTCGGGGAGTTCCGGCGACGCGGCTTTCGAGGCATAGCGATGGCGCCAATTCGTGGCCGCACTCTCCTGTCGACGATCATCATCCCCGGCCGATTTCGGGGGCCTGAGCGGTTCCAGCGTCTGGCGCAGAATTGCTTCGACCGAACGCGGCTCGCTGGAAATTTCCCCGAACCGCAAGAAAAGCGGCTCGGCGAAAACTCCTCCGCACACCGGAAAAAGAGCGGCCGTTCTTTCTTCCGAGGCGCGCTGCAGAATCACGGCATCCAGCTCGTCGACCCGCCTGGCCACATCCGGCATGTTGCGCAGCACGGTCGAAACTTTGTCGAGCCGCTTGTGTAGCGCCGCCGCGTGTTCGTAGTCGAGCGATTCGCTGGCGGATTCGCGCTCGCGTTCGATGCCGCTCGTCAAAGCTTCGCCGCATGTGGCAAGCGATTCAACGAGCGATAACGCCTCGCGGTCGTATTCCTCCTCCGTGCAGCCCGCAAAACACGGCGCGAGGCACATCTTCATTTCGGAATAAATGCAGCCGGGGAAACTGGGATCGCGGCGAATGCGAATTTTGCACCGGCGAACCTTGAAGAGATCGAGAAAGCTGCCGGCGAAGGCGTCGGCTGCACGCCGCGAGGGAAAAGGCCCGAAATAGAATCCGTCATCGGCTCGAATCCGGCGGGTCGCATAGCAGCGCGGATAGGCGTTCCGCAGATTCACTTTGAGCACGGCGGGCGGGCGGAGCCGCAGCAGGTCCTGATAACGGTTGGGCGCGTGCGTTTTCGCGTGCTGGTAAAAAGCCAGCGTCTGCTCGAATTTCGATCCGGTGATGCGGTAGCGAATCCTCGCGGCAAGTTCCCGCAGGTTGAGGCGCTTGGAATTCGGTTCCGGCTGGCGCAACAATCTTTCGGCGGCGCGGCGCAAATCTGCCGTGCGGACGATGTGAGGCTGCGCACCTGCGGCGTGCATCTCCACCAGAAGCACTCCAGGGCGCGGCGGCACGGCGGCGAAAAAGTCCTCTTCACGCGCGCGATCGAAGTCCTGGCCGCAATCGAGCTCCAGCATGGGCTCAGAATACCAGCACTGCGTTCGCAGAATCGCGCGCGCTGAAGTCAGACATCATGAGGCGTTCTGCTGGGAGACGCCGAGTTTTTGCACGATCGCCTCGCTCTGCAACCGCATTTGCCAGGCGCGCAGTTGCGGCATCGGCCAAATCGAGAGCCAGCCGCCGATCATCGCGCCCTTCCAGGTGAGCCGGTAGGAACCGTCCGTCGCATCCAGGTACATATAGCCACGCGATCGTTGCCACGGGCCGTAGCGCTCCAGACGGCGCTGCAACTCGATAAGCTCCTGGCCGTTCGGCGGCAAGACGGGATAGCTGCTGTTGAGGTTCAACTGAACCAACATCCGGTGCAGGCGATAAAGGGTGAAGACGTCTTCAATCTGCGGAAAGCGGAAAACGTAGCGCTTCGGCGTGGGAAACAAAACGGGCGCGAGCGCGTTCGTATTCGTATCGAGCTGCGAGCCATCCGAGCAGGCGGTGATGAATTCCACATAGCCGCGCGACTTCGCGCCTGCGAAAACGTAGGAAACGTCCGCCCATTCACGGGTGTGCGGATTGCTGAGCAGGACCATAAAGGAGTGCGTGCCGGGCGATCCACCGTCGAATTTCAACCAATTCAAAATGTCGAAGCCCCAGGCTTCGATGGCCTTGATCTTCGGCTCGATAAAATTGCGGGCCGCCGCGGGCAAATCTTCCACCGCGATGCTGTGAGGCGAAAATTTCGCGCGGTAACGGAATTGGTACCGCAACGCCACAGGAGCCAATACGAGCATGATCGCGTAGAACAGCAGGACGAACCGGAAGGCCAGGTAGACGAAAGTTTCCATCATTCGACGCAATGCTCCGCCGTCGCAACTTTTCCTGCAGGTATTGGAATCGACCCTCAGAGCGACTTCAAAGCCCAGGACGCGATCACGAGCCGTTGAATCTCGCTCGTGCCCTCGTAAATTTCGGTAATGCGCGCATCGCGATAGGCCCGCTCCACCGGATATTCGCTGCTGTACCCGTTGCCGCCATGAATCTGGATGGCCTTGTGCGCAACGCGCGTGGCCATTTCGCTGGCGAAAAGCTTGGCCATCGACGCTTCCATCGAAAACCGCGCGCCTGAATCCTGCCTCCAGGCAGCGCGGCGGGTGAGCAGTCTGGCTGCATCGATCTCCGTAGCCATATCGGCAAGCATGAACTGAATGGCCTGAAACTCGGCGATCGGATGGCCAAAAGCCTCGCGCTGGCGCGCGTAATCGACCGCTGCGTCGAAAGCGCCCTGCGCGATGCCGATTGCCTGCGAGGCAATGCCGATGCGGCCGCTATCCAGAGTCGCCAGCGCGATCTTGTAGCCTTCGCCCTCGTTGCCGATGCGGTTCGCGGCCGGCACCTCGCAATCCGTGAACACCAGCTCCGTGCAGGCAGTCGCATGAATCCCGAGCTTTTTCTCTTCCTTCCCGACGGCGAATCCGCGCGTGCCTTTCTCGATCGCGAGGGCCGTGATTCCCTTCTCGCCTTTCTCCGGCTGCGTGTTGACGAAAATGATCCCCGCATCCGCCACGCCGCCGCAGGTGATCCAGGCTTTCGTGCCATTCACCACGTACACGTCGCCCTTGCAAATAGCCTTCGTGCGAAGAGCTGCGGCATTGGAACCGGCGTGAGGCTCGGTGAGCGCGTAGCAGCCGATTTTTTCGCCGCGCGCGAAGGGCACCAGCAACTTTTTCTTCTGCTCTTCCGTCCCGAAATGCTCGAGCGCTCCGCAATAAAGCGAATTCTGCACGGAAAGGATCACGCTGGTGGAGGCGCACGCACGGGCGATTTCCTCCAGCGCGATTGAATAGCAGATGTGATCCATGGCCGCGCCGCCGTAAGCCTCCGGAACGGCGATTCCGGTCAGGCCGAGTTCGCCCGCTTTCCGGATGATGTCGCGCGGAAAATGCCCCGTTTCGTCCAGCTCCCTGGCGCGCGGCTTCACTTCCGATTCGGCAAACTCGCGGACCGTGCGCTGCAGCAGCTTTTCTTCTTCGGTGAGTTCGAGATTCAAATTTGCCCCGGGACCACAGCCAGGCGATTCGAATGATTGTACAGCGAAAAACGGCGCGCCCGTTGAATCGTGTATAGTGTCGTCCAGTCCTCGGCTCGACAAATTCAACAGGCAAGAAAGGGAACGCCCTTGAAGGAACGCGTTTCGATTCGACTCTTCGTGTTGGCCACGATCCTCGTTTCGAGCGCCGGGCTGCCGCACGCGTTCGCGCAACACGAGCACGGCGCATCTCATGAGCAACCCGCGACATTGATGGCCGGTATCGGCTCGCTGCACCACCCAATCGCGACGAAAAGCGATGAAGCGCAGAAGTTTTTCGATCAGGGCTTGACCCTCGTCTACGCCTTCAACTTCAGCGAAGCAAAGCGCTCCTTCGAGCGCGCCGCGGAATTGGACCCGCAGTCGCCGATGCCGCTGTGGGGCGAGGCCCTGGCGATGGGACCAAACTACAACGAGACACATCCGTGGAACGAAAAGCCTGCCTACGAGGCCATTCAGAAAGCGAAGACGCTTTCCGCTTCGGCTCCCGCGAACGAGCGCGCCTATGTGGATGCGCTCGCCACGCGCTTTACGAGCGACGCCAAGCCGGATTACGACCGGCTCGCACATGCCTACGCCGCGGCCATGCACGGCCTCGCGCAAAAGTATCCTGACGATCCCGATGCGCAAACCCTCTATGCCGAAAGCCTGATGGATCTACATGCCTGGGATTTGTGGACCAATGACGGCAAACCCGGCGAAAACACCCTCGAAATCGTATCCGTGCTCGAAAACGTGCTTCGGCGCTGGCCGGACCACGTGGGCGCAAATCACTTCTACGTCCACGCCATGGAAGCTTCGCCGAACCCTGAGCGCGCGCTCCCCAGCGCGGAGCGCCTGCAAACGGCGGTGCCTTCGGCGGGACACCTGGTCCACATGCCCGCGCACATCTACATTCGGACCGGAGACTACGAAGCAGCCGTGAAAAGCAACGAGCAGGCCGTGGCCGTCGACAATACGTACAAGCGCGCTATGGCCAATCCGAGCCTGATGTATCTGCTTATGTACGGCGAGCACAACATTCATTTCCTCGTCATGGCCGCCATGATGGACGGCGATTTCCCGACCGCCTCGAAGTATGCGGACGAACTTGTGTCGCGCGCGACGACCGGCATCGCCGAAGCTCCGGAAGTCGAAGGTTTTCTTCCACTCAAGGAATTCATGCTGTTGCGCTTTGGCAGGTGGGACGATGTGCTGGCCCTTCCCCAGCCTGACGCGAAATTGAAGGGACTGACGTTCGCATGGCGTTACGCGCGCGCCTGCGCGTTCGCCGAGAAAAAGGACCTTGCGAAAGCTTCGAGCGAGCAGAACGCAATGGAAGCTGCTTTCAAAAATCTTCCCGCCGGACCTGCCTTCGGTATGCTTTACAACGACTGGAGCACCGTTCACGCGCTGGCCGCTGACACGCTTGCTGCGCGAATTGCCGGCGCGCAAGGTGACCGCGCAGCCGCAATTGAAAAGTGGCGTGCGGCAGTCGCCGAGCAGGACCAGATGCATTACGACGAGCCGCAGGACTGGTATTACCCGGTCCGCGAATCTTTGGGCGCTGCGCTGCTTGAGAATGGGCAAGTAACCGAGGCCGAACAGGTCTTTCGC
>Ga0335078_10017458_pt1 | contig 10661 bp, 6 predicted proteins | sample Lox_Sample_32_FD_206711 | JGI IMG/M metagenome (GOLD analysis project Ga0335078, IMG submission 206711) | Soil microbial communities from Loxahatchee National Wildlife Refuge, Florida, United States - Lox_Sample_3.2 | ecosystem: Environmental > Terrestrial > Soil > Wetlands | place: USA: Florida... | reverse complement strand
GCGTTCCGATGACCAAGGACGAAAGCCGCGAAATGGTCTACGGCATGCCGTTTGACCGATGGCGCGCCAAATACCAGAAAGAAGCCTCGCCCGAGCAAAAGGCGGCATTCGAAAAAGCAAGTCAAAAACACTGAACGAGCCGGCCACCGCGCCATGCTCCTGTGCAGTGCTGTGGATGAGGCGCCTTGCGGCTTGCTGAAGGCCTGCGCTTTTGAAATCTCTTCGCAGCGAGAGTGAGGACCGATCTTCACGCGATCGTGCCCCGGCATTGCGAGGAGTACCCGATGGCCACCGCCGCCGCCGCCAAGGACGAACAGACCGCCCACCGTTTCGCCAAGGACCAGCTCAAGGCTTTCGTCGAACGCGTCGAGCGCCTCGAGGAAGAGAAGAAGGCGATCGCCGACGATATCCGCGACGTCTATGCCGAGGCCAAAGGCAACGGCTTCGACGTCAAGACGCTGCGCGTCGTGGTTCGCCTGCGCAAGCAGGACGTCAACGAGCGCAAGGAGCAGGAGGCAATCCTCGAGACCTATCTGCACGCGCTGGGGATGCTGGGATAGTCGACGGAGGTTACTGCAGCGACGCCGTGCGCGTTGCCGCCGGATAGCTCACGGTCGGCACGAAGGCGATCGCGGCGCCTGAGAAACGATCTTCCGATAGACCGGGATTGGGATCGGCCGAAAACGTCATCTTCACCGCATTGCGCGGCTTGATCATCAGCGACGCCAGCGCGCGGAAATCACGATCGCCGAGCGCTACCGTGGTCAGGAAACGCTTCACGCTCGGCGATAGCACGATGGCGCGCAGCCACGGATTGGCGACATGGGCGCCGTCCTTGATCACGGTCATCGACGAGGAGCTGGCCGTTATGATCGCGGAAGCGACCTCATCGGCCGTGCGTTTGACGGCGACGGTAGTCTTCGCCGGTACGGCCTCGCGCAACGTGGCCACGGCTGCGGCACGGAGCGCGGCGATTCCCGGCGTCGCCGTGGCAGTGCCCGCCGCGGCATACCCGCTCGGCTCGGCATAGGCGAGCGGATGGACCGCGCCGGTGTTGTTCGGATCGTCGGTGTCCGCCGCTTCGCTGCGGCGATAGGCAACTTCGGCCAGAGGATTGGCCACCGCCATCCCGTCCGGCGGGCCTTCCCAATAGCCGCGCGCCGAAATGATCTGGCTCGGCGTCAGCGCCGTTGCCGCCGGGATCGGGCGAATGGCCGGGGCAGGGGACTGGGTCGCCGCTTTGGCGGGAGCAGGCAGGGTTTTTGCGATGTGGACGAGCTTCAGCTTGTCGATGGCGCGCTCGACCTTTGCGGCAACGGCGCCGGCGACGGTGGGTTTCTTCCCGGTGTTGTTTTCGGTCTTGTTGTCTGTCTTGTTGTCTGTCTTGTTGTCTGTGTTGGGATCAAGCCCGGCAAGCACAACCTGCTTCGATTGGTAGCTGACCGGCGTGAGCACTGCATCGGCGTCTTCTTCCTCATCGTCCTTCGCCAGGCCCAAGAGCTTGGCGAAGGGATTGGCCGCCGGCCGGTCGTTGCTCGCCACCATCGTGTCGACAGCGATCCCGGCATTGCGCGCCGCTTCGAGCGAGTTCGCCGACGGCATTGCGCCGTGCTTTCTGGCCTCGGCCAGCGCCACCGCATAACCGGGCATCGGCTTGCCGTCGGTCGGGATCTGCACCGTGCGTCCATCCGGGAATACCCGCGCCAGCTCTTCGCGCGTCATGCGCGGCCACATGCGGATGCCCGCGACGTCCATGTGCACGAAGGGCGAGCCGGACTCGGGATAGAAACCGACGCCGCCGCGCTGCAAGCGCAAGCCGATCTCGCGCACCTGTTCGAGCGAGATGCCGGGAATGTAGAAGTCCATGGCGCGGCCGAGCATGTGCTGGGAAAAGCGCGCGACGCCCTCGCTGCGGCGGCGCAGCATGGCGTTGGTCTGCGGCGAGCGGTAGCCGCACACGACCTGGATCGGCGCCTTGGACCCGGTTTCGCGCTGCACCTCCCAAACCAGATCGATCAGCCGCGGGTCCATGGTGGTGGCTTCGCCGCGGCGCCAATCGCGCAGGAACCAATCGAGCTTTTTCAGCGCGGCCTCGTCGTAACGCCCGTCGCGCTTGTAGGTGATGGTGATGTCTTCGTCGGTGTGGATGTGGTGCATGGTGATGGTGCGCGTATCGCCTTCGGCGACGGCGTTTTGCAGCCCACGCGAACCGATGAGGAAAAGCGCAAGGGCGAGACCGCACGAATAGCCGGCACGTGCCGCGAACAATCGACCAGCAGTCAGGCGCGCCTTGACTACGTGCACTGGCAGTCTCGCGTTGATGCGCCGATGCGTCGCCGGCACGGCTTTTCCGCCGCGCCGGTAACGCTAACGCATTGTTAATTTGGGAAGGGTTAACGAAGACTTACCGCCACCCCACCCCCGACCAGGATAGGGCTAACGTCCCAGTGTGGCAAAATGTGGCCATCCACAGGCATAAAGAGCCGGCCGGCCGTCCGAAGCGTTAAGGTTGGTTAACGGCGTGCCGCCGAGCGCTTATCGCTCGACGGTTTCCTTGCCTTCCTTGGCCCGGCTCACCTTCTTGGCGTGCGCGGCGGCGTGGTGTTTCACCGGCTGCGGCGGGGTCGGCGGCGCCGTGTTGAAGCCGCCGAACAGCCGGGTGAAGAAGTTGTCGCCGCCGCTGCTGGCATAGCGGCCGCTGGGATAGTAGCTCGAGCCGAACAGTCCGCCGTGGCCGAACAGCGACGGCTGGTCGGGCATCGCCAGCACTTCGCGATGCGAAATGTCCTCTTTGTGCTCGACGGGGATGTCGGCATCCTTGCGATCGCCCTTGAGGATGGCGAGCAGGGCCTTGTCGCGGCCGTAGATGTCGTCGCGGAATTCGAGCTTGCCCTCGCTGTCGACGAACGCGGTTTGGTACGTCAGGTTGACCGGCACGAAGGTCGGGAAGTCGATATTGACCTCGTTCGGCCCGAACATCTTCTTGAGACGATCCTCAGTGTAACCGTCGTTCGGCCGCACCAGCGACAGCAGCACTTCGGCGTAGTGCGCCGGGTCCTGCACGCGCATGCAGCCGTGGCTATAGGCACGCTTGGCGTAGGCGAACAGATATTTGTCCGGCGTGTCGTGCTGGTAGACCAGGAATTTATTCGGGAAATTGAAGCGGATGCGGCCGAGCGCATTGCCGTCGCCTGGCGGCTGCCAGATGTGCACGGTGCCGTCGGGATTCTGTGCGACCTTCAGGCCCATCCGCTCCAGCACGGTCGGGTCCTGCTGCAATGCCGGCAGGTATTCGCGGTTGACGATCGACGGCGGCACGTTCCAGGTCGGATTGACAGTGATGAACTTCATGTCCGCCGTCATGATCGGCGTCGGCATGTCCGGCTTGCCGATCACGATCTTCGTCTTCCATAGCTCCTTGCCGTCATGCATGACGCGCAGCGTGTAGTCGGGCAGATTGACGATGACGTATGTGTCGGGGAACTGGTGCGGCATCCAGCGCCAGCGTTCCATGTTGGCGATGATGGTGTCCTCGACGTGGTCCGGCTTCGGGCCGTTGATCGCATCGACGGTCGCGGCGGTGAGCGTGCCGGTCACCGGCAGCTCGTGCTCTTTCTGGAACTTCTTCACCGCTTCGGCGAGCGCCTTGTCATAACTGGTGCCGCCGTCGCCGAGCACGTTGAGCCGCTCCCGCAGCTCGGGCACGCGATTGTCCTGCATGCCGATTTTGAGCACCGGACCGTTGCCGAGCCGCGGTTTGTCCTGGTCGACTTTGCCGGCCCGGATTTCGGCGAGCTTGGCCTTGAGCGCCAGATAGCCGGGCGTCTTCGGCTCGTAGGAATCGAGCGCCGCCACGACGTCCTTGGCGCCGGCAATCGTGCCCAGCACGTCGGCCGCGTCCGGCGCCGGGCGGTCATATTCGATGTCGGGGGATACGCGCGAGAAGGCGACGCGGCCGATGCCGGCGTGATGCGCGTAGGTGATGACCGAGGCCGTCAGCTCCATCTCGGCATTGGCGAGATCGGCCGGCGTCGTCAGCGCATCGAACTTCGGCACCGGATAATCGGACGGAAACAGGCCATCGGCATCGACATGGCTGAGATAGGTGATCGCAGCCGTAGCACGCACATTGGCCTTGCCGTCGGTGATCCACAGCGGCTTGTAATTGCGGCCCGAATAGAACGCGTCGATCTGCGTCCGGTCCTTCTTGTTGGTGATCAGGCGGTCGAATTTGCCGTTGGCGAGATCGCGCAATTGATCGGCAATCGCCGCATCGGGTCCGGGCGGCGCGGCAGCGGGCGCCGCCGCGGTTTCGGGCGCGGACGGCACCGGCGCGCTCGCGGCGGCCGGCGCCGCGGAGGCGGGATTTGGCTCGCCCGCCGCTGCTGTTGCCGCCTTATCGGGCGACGGAGTGGCTGCCGGAGCGGCATGGCCATTCCCGACGGCGGAATCGTCGGATTTCGATGGCTTTGCCGGCATTGCCGCGGCGGGTGTAGCGGTTTGCGCCGGGGCCGGCATCGCGTCCGCGGGAGCCGCACTGAGCGGCGCGGCGCTGACCGGCATGTTGGTGGCCGCATTTTGCGGATCCGCCAAAGCGCCGCCGGCGGAGGCGGCTATCAGAAGCGCGACAGCGGTCGAGGTTAAAAGCCGATCGATCCCGGGCATTTACTGATTCTCCTTCACGGCCCGTGGGGCCGGAAAACGCATACGCATTGGGATGAGATCGCCCCCAATTGTGGCATAAGCCGCGGCGAAGCAGGCCCGCGGCCGCCGCACCATACGTGAGCCGTTCGATTTTGTCCTGTGATCTGCGGGAATGGTTCAGCCGAATTTCTGTGGCTGTCGCTCTGCCGCCACGACCTCACCATTTCCTTCGCCGCGCTCGCCATTTAGCCCGAGTGCCTCCAGCTTGCGATATAGCGTCGAACGCCCGATCTGCAGCCGCCGCGCCACTTCCGACATTTGTCCCCGATAATGGGTAATGGCGTACCTGATGAGATCGGCTTCGACCTCTTCCAGCGGCCGCACTTCGCCTGCGGCATCGACCACAGCAAGCGCTTCGCCGGGCAAGGCCGGCGACAGGACGGCAGTCGCCGCAGCGTCCGCAACCGGCATCGGGGCGGACTCGAACGGCTCCGCGGGCGCGACCGACGGCGCCGGCGTGGCGTCGGGGTCCGGTTCGGCCTGCGCGGCGGCAAGCTTGTCGCCGACATTGCCGAGCTGCGCCGTTACTTGCGGAAATTCGTCGAGGCCGACGGCGTCGGATTCTGCCAGCACCACGGCGCGAAACACGGCGTTTTCCAATTGCCGGATATTGCCGGGCCAGCGATAGGCGGTCAGCAGCCGCAGCGCCTCGGGCGTTACCATGCGGATGCGTTTGCCTTCTTCGGCGGCAAAGCGCGCCAGGAAATGCCGCGTCAGCGCCGGGATGTCGGCTGAGCGCTCGCGCAGCGGCGGCACCGTGATTGGGAACACATGCAGGCGGTAAAACAGGTCCTCACGGAAGCGGCCGGCTTTGACGTCGGCGATCAGATCGCGGTTGGTGGCCGAGACCAGCCGCACGTCGACCCTGACCGGCTTGCGTGCGCCGACCGGCTCGACTTCGCCTTCCTGGATGGCGCGCAAGAGCTTCACCTGCGCCGGCACCGGCAATTCGCCGACCTCGTCGAGAAATAATGTGCCGCCGGACGCCTCGACGAATTTGCCGACATGGCGCTCGGTGGCGCCGGTGAACGAGCCCTTCTCGTGGCCGAACAGAATCGACTCGACCAGATTTTCCGGCAGCGCCCCGCAATTCACCGCGATGAACGGCTTCGCCCGCCGCTCCGACGAGCCGTGGATGGCGCGCGCGATCAATTCCTTGCCGACGCCGGATTCGCCCGCGATCAGCACCGGGATCGCGGAGGCCGCCGCCTTTTCCGCGATGCGGATGACGGCCGCCATGTTGGCGCTTTTGGTGATGAGGTCGGCAAAGCCGAGCGTGCCGGCCTGGCTTTTCTTCAGCCGCGCCAGCTCGCCCTCGAGCGCGCTGGCATTGAGCGCATTGCGCACGCTGACGGCCAATCGCTCGGCGCCGACCGGCTTGACCACGAAATCGACGGCGCCGGCGCGCATCGCCGATACCACGTTGTCGATGCCGCCGTGGGCGGTCTGCACGATCACCGGCACGTTGATCGCCGATTGGCGCAATTTGGCAAGCACGCCCATGCCGTCGAGATTCGGCATCACCAGGTCGAGGATGACGCAATCGATCGCCCCGCCGTCGGGCCCGGCGAGCAAAGCGAGCGCCGCGTCGCCGGAATCGCGGGTGAGCGTCTCGTATTCGAACTTGTGCAGCACGGCTTCAAGAAGCCGGCACTGCACCGGATCGTCATCGACAATCAGAATGGTCATGCGTTCCCCGGCCGGCGCACAGCGTCGCGCTGTGCCGTTTCGGGGCACTGTGGCGAAGGAGGCTTAACGGGGTGTTAAGTCCGGGGCACGGCGAACACTGCCGGCAAAGGAGTTCGCGACGAGCGCCCATGCATTGCGACGCCTCAGCTGCAATCGGCTCGGCTATTTGGTCGCGGTCGGCCGCGAAGCTGACATTCGATCGGGCCGATGCGAATTCGCAATTTTGATGCGGAACGAAGCCGCAAGCCGATGTTGTTGGCCCTTCCGGCAAGCCGGAAATATCGCTAATATCCACCTCGCGTTTTGCCAGTCAAAGACTTTGCCGGTCGAAGCCAATGACAGGAACCGCGACCTGCCGTTGCGAGGTGCCAAGTGTGAGGTGCCAAGTGCGAGGTGCCGAGTACCGCGGCCTTGAGGTGCTTTTCGCAGTGGCAACCAGGTAGCGATCTTGCGCGCAGCGAACAGCCCGCCGTCATCGTGATGGACATGAAATTTGCCGCTCCGGACTGCAAATCGCCGCCCAGCCCCCGCGCGTTGGCCGCAACGGACAAAACCGACCGACAATGACGGAACCGAAGTCGTCGCAATCTGTCGAGTGGCAAACGCCGTTATTCGTGCAACTGTGACGTGACCATGCCCTTGGGCTTGGTCGAGCGCGGTGGTAGGAAAGCGCTCCGCTGCGGAAAGGTCCGATGTCGTATTTCTCGATCCGCGCGCGACTGATCTTCCTTGCGATCCTTCTGCTCGCGATCCTCGCCGCGACTGTGGCGCTGTTGACGCGTGAGCTCGTGCGCAACTCGCGAGCGCTCTCCGACGAAGCGCAACTTGTCTCCGTCGTTAGGAACGCGAACAAAGCCAGCAAGCATTTCGGAGATTTGAAATATTGGCTCACTGATTTCGCGGGGAACCTGGCGGTCAGCTCGCAGCAGAATGCGGCGGCGGCCAAAGCCGAACTCGATGGCGATCTCAAGGCTATCGCGCCCGTCGATGCGGCGGGCGTCGCCGCCGTCGCGCATGACGTTAATACGCTGTGGGAATTGGTGGAGAAGGCGGCCGATGCTTACTACTCGAGAGACGATAGCGTAGGCGGAAGCGCACTCATGGCGGAGGCTCAGTCGCGGGTTCTCAATGTCAATAACGAGATCGATGGCATCGTCGAGCGAGTTGAACAAAGAGCGGTTTCGCAGCGCGATGCGTCAATGCTCCGTGCCCGACGGACGGTCGATCTGTCGATAGCCGGGGGCATCATCGCCCTGGCCGTTGCGCTGGTTGTGACCGCGCTTATCGTGCGTTCCATCAATGCTCCGCTGCGTCGGCTCGAGCGCAGCATCAAGGACATCACGCAGGGGCGGCTGGACCTTCCCATACCGAGCGCCGGGCAGGACGAGATCGGTGGGATGGCGCGGGCGCTGGCGATGCTGCGCGACAACCTCATTGAAAGGCAGCGGCTGGAACAGGAGCGCCAGCGCGCCGAGGCCGAGGCGCAGCGCGCCAGGGCGCGGCTCAGCGAGGCGATCGAGGCCATTTCCGAGGGATTTGTGCTCTATGACGCGGACGACAGGCTGGTTGTCTGTAACAGCCGCTTCAAAGAGATGTATGCGGGCCTCGCCGTCGAAATCCAGCCGGGCGCTCAATATGAGACCATTCTCCGCGCGGTGGCCGAGGCGGGAATCATCCCCGCCGCGGTGAAGAACTGCGACGCCTGGGTGGCTGAGCGGCTCGAGCGGCATCGCAATCCCACGGGGGCCTTCGAGCAGCAGCGCGGCGGCGGCATGTGGCTCAAGATCAGCGAGCGGCGCACCGCCGATGGAGGAATCGTCGGCGTGTTCACCGACATCACGGACCTTAAGGACCGCGAATTGCAGCTTGGGCAACTCGTCGACCGGTTGGCCGAGGCGCGCGACGCGGCCGATCAGGCAAATCGCACCAAATCCGCCTTTCTCGCCAACATGAGCCATGAGCTGCGCACGCCACTCAATGCCATCATCGGCTACAGCGAAATTCTGCAGGAAGACCTCGCCGATCTTGGCCAGCAAAGTGCCGTCGCGGATCTCAAGAAGATCGAAGGCGCCGGCCGTCACCTGCTCGGCTTGATCAACGATATTCTCGACCTGTCGAAGATCGAAGCCGGCCGGATGGACGTTTTTATCGAGGAGGTCGAGATTGTTCCGCTGCTCGAAGAGGTGCGGACAATCATCGTGCCCATGGCGAAAAAGAACGGCAATGCCGTCGAGTTTCGCATGGCGGACAATCTCGGCACCATGCGCACCGACCGCACCAAGCTCAAACAGAGCCTTCTCAACATTTTGAGCAACGCGAGCAAGTTCACGCAGAATGGCGAACTGACGCTGCTCGCGGAGCGCCTTGAGACCGACCGGATGGTGAGGTTTGCCATCTCGGATAACGGCATCGGCATGACCCAGGAACAGCTTGGCCGTTTGTTCCAGGCGTTCAGCCAGGCGGATGCCTCGACGGCCAAGAAATACGGCGGCACCGGTCTGGGATTGGCGATCACCCGCAACTTCTGCCAACTGTTGGGCGGCGATGTCGCCGTGGTGAGCAAGCCCGGCGAAGGTTCCACCTTCACCGTCACTTTGCCGGATCGCCCGGCGGCGCCGACGCAAGTCGAGTCTCCTGCTCCGCCGCCTTTGCTCGGCAAGCTGGATAATGCCCCGACCGTGCTGATCGTCGACGATGATCCGGTGGCGCGCGACCTGTTGGCGGCGAATTTGAAAGGGGCGGGATACCGGCTCATTCACGCCGCCACCGGCGAGGAGGCGCTGAGCTTGGCGCGGACGGTGCGGCCCGATGCGATAACGCTGGACGTGATGATGCCGCAGCCGGACGGCTGGCAGGTGTTGAGCGCACTCAAGGCCGATGCCGATCTGCGCGACATTCCGGTCATCATCGTCACCGTGCTGTCCGACCGCGGCATCGGCTTGTCGCTCGGCGCGGTCGATGTGCTGACCAAACCGGTCGACCGCACCCGCTTGACCGCCCTGATCCACAGCCTGGTCCGGCGCGATGGCCCGGTCCTGGTGGTCGAAGACGATGCCGGCGCGCGCGGCGTGATCCGGCCCACGATCGAAAAAATGGGGTTAACCGTCGTGGAGGCAGCCGATGGCCGCCAGGCTCTGGCGTGGCTCGGCGATCATTCGCCGCCGGCCATGATCCTGCTCGACCTGATGATGCCGGAGATGGACGGCTTTGAGGTTCTCGACGCGCTGGCCGTGCACGAAGAATGGCGCGGTATACCGGTGATCGTGATCACGGCGAAGCAGCTTTCGGCGGCCGAACGTGAGCGTCTGCGGGGGCAAGTGCAGAAGGTCTTTGTTAAGGGCGCCGCGAGTGGGATTGATATTGCCTCGGCCGTCGGTACGGCGGTTCGGCGTCGATCCACCGTCGCCGCAATGGCCGCCGATGCGTAAGGCAGCCGGATAGAAACAAGGTTCTCAATGACCAGGGTCCTGCTAGTCGAAGACAACGAAATGAATCGCGACATGCTGTCGCGACGTCTCACGCGCCGCGGTTTCGAGGTGATTTTTGCGGTGGACGGGCAGCAGGGCGTCGACCTCGCCCGCCGCGAGCGGCCCGACATCATTCTGATGGATATGAGCCTGCCGGTCTTGGACGGCTGGGAGGCGACGCGGCGCGTCAAGGCTGACGATGCAACGCGTAGCGTGCCGGTGATCGGGCTCACCGCGCATGCCATGAGCGGCGACCGCGAAAAGGCGCTCGAGGCCGGATGCGACGACTACGATACCAAACCGGTGGAACTCGACCGCCTCATCGGCAAGATCGAGCGGCTGCTCGGCGCGGCAAAGAGTTAGCGGCACGCCGATCGAATGGACCATGGCTGAGACGCGACCGCCATCGGTATCGGATGAGCGCCTGAGCCGCGCCCTGACGGCTTTTCTGCGTCAGGAAATCCAGGCTCCGGCGATAGCCGTCAAAGATCTTCTCGGCATGATCATCGAAGAAGCGCGCGACTCGCAGCCTGAAAGTGTGCTCGCTGATCTCAACCGGATGCATCGTGCCAGCGCGCAGCTAAATGCCTTCGTGGAGGCTCTTATCCACGACTCGGGGTCCGATCGCCGGCAAGACGAAAGTCTCGATGCCTTCCACGGTCGGCTCCGTCATGATTTGCGAACGCCGCTTAACGCCATAAAAGGCTATAGCGAACTCCTCATCGAGGACTTGGAGGAAGAGCAGCCGCTGCGCGGCGATCTTGGCAAGCTCAAAGCGTCTGCCGATCAACTCCTCGGCCA
>Ga0335078_10017457_pt1 | contig 10662 bp, 10 predicted proteins | sample Lox_Sample_32_FD_206711 | JGI IMG/M metagenome (GOLD analysis project Ga0335078, IMG submission 206711) | Soil microbial communities from Loxahatchee National Wildlife Refuge, Florida, United States - Lox_Sample_3.2 | ecosystem: Environmental > Terrestrial > Soil > Wetlands | place: USA... | reverse complement strand
CTGTGCATCAGCGCCGGCTCCGCGCTGGCCTCGAAGCTCGTGGCGCGGTTCGGGGCGAAGACCGTGGTCGTCGCAGGCATGCTGATCGAGGCCGCCGGCATGCTCCTGTTCACGAGGATCTCGGCAGACGGCGGCTACCTGAGCAGCTTCGTGGCCCCGTCATTGATCGTCTCAGTCGGCATCTCGCTCACCTACGTGCCCGCCACGATCGCCGCCACGTCGGGCGTCGCCCGGGAGCAAGCCGGACTCGCCTCCGGAATCACCAACACCGCACGGCTCGTCGGCGGCGCGATCGGGCTCGCGACCCTGGTCGCGTTCGCCTCGTCCCGGACGAGCACCCGGCTCGCGCGTGCGGTGCCCGGACCCCACGTCATGGCTCAGGCGCTGACCAGTGGATTCCAGCTCGCGTTCGTGATCGCGGCGGGGTTCGCGCTCGTGGGCGCGGCCACCGCGGTGGTCGGCCTGCCGCCCATGGAGCGCCGCACCACCGCGCGCCACCGGCGACCGTCCGGCTGGTCCGAGGCTGGGCTCAGACCGTGACCCGAACCCCGCGCCGGCGTTCAGCGAAGCGGGGGCTCAGACCGTGACCCGAACCCCGCGCCGGCGGTCAGGCGGCGCGGCGGTGCAGCGCGGGGCGGATCCGCCGTGAGCTCGGGCCCGGACCGTGAATGTGCTCTGCGCGGACACGCAGCAGCTCGACCACGTCCCGCGTGGGCACGAACGGGTTCGCGACGACGCGGCGATCGAGCAACGCGATCGCGGCGACCGGCTCGCCGTCCGAGACCGCCAGCAGCACCGGCCCCTCCAGCGGGGGCGCGTCGTCGAGCGCGGCCAGGCGCCGGACGACCGGCGCCTCATCGCTCTCCGCGACCCGCAGCGCCACCGTGTGGCCGAGCGAGTCGAGCGACCAACTACCAAGCGTCGAAATAGCCATGATCGGTTCCTCCTCGTTGACAGGACTGATGATGGAGCTGAGAACGTGAATGCACATCGGGCAAACGGAGCGAGCTGACCGCCCCGACCCCTTAGGCGAGCGCCCGCGATGCCTTACCTGAAACGCCCGTCCCGTTGCTGCCCGGAGGGCCGACGGTGTGAGAGGCTGTCGCGGTGACCGAGGGCCTCGACGTCGCGAGCATCCGCCCGCGCTTCTCGGCGCTGGCCCGCCGCGTGGCCGGCGTTCCGGCCGTCTACCTCGACGGGCCGGGCGGCTCGCAGACGCCGGATGCCGTCGCCCGCGCGGTCGCCGACTACCTGCTCAGCGCCAACGCGAACGCCGGCGGTCCGTTCGCGACCTCGATCGCCACCGACGAGTTGCTCCACGACGCGCACGCGGCCGCCGCGGACTTCCTCGGCTGCACCGAGGAGGAGGTCGTGTTCGGAGCGAACACGACCACGATCAACTTCCTGCTCGCCCATGCGGTCGGGCGGACCCTCGAGCCCGGCGACGAGGTCGTCGTGACCGAGCTCGATCACGATGCCAACGTCTCGCCGTGGCTGCTGGTGGCCGCCGACCGCGGCCTGGTCGCCCGCACCGCGCCCCTGGACCCGCGCGACGGGACGCTCGACCCCGAGGCGGTGCAGGCGCTGATCTCGTCCCGCACGCGCGTGGTGGCGTTCACGCTCGCCTCCAATGCGCTCGGCTCGATCCCGGACGTCGAGCGGCTGGCCGCGGCCGCGCACGCCGCCGGCGCGCTGGTCTGCGTCGACGGCGTTCACCTGGCTCCGCACCGGCGCGTCGACCGCGCCGGCATCGGCGCCGACGTGCTGCTGACCTCCGCCTACAAGTACTTCGGGCCACATCTCGGCGTCGCCGCGGTGCGCGGCGACCTGGCGCGCTCACTGCCCGCCGACCGGGTCCGGCCCTCCCTCGAGGTGCCGGCGGGCCACCGGTTCGAGACCGGCACCCTCAATCACGAGGGGCTCGCCGGCTTTATCGCCGCGGTCGACTACCTCGAGTCGCTCGGCGCCGGCGGTGGCGACCGGTCCGCGCGGCTGGATCTCGCCTACGCCCGGATCGAGGCCCACGAGCAGGCCCTGACCCGGCACACCCTCGAGCGCCTGGGCGAGATTCCCGGGCTGCGGGTGTACGGCATCGCGGACCCCGCTCGCGCCGGTGAGCGAACGCCGACCTTCTGCTTCAACCTCGACGGCTGGGGCGCGGAGGCGCTGAGCGTCGCGCTCGCCGAGCGGGGGCTGTTCACCTACCACGGCAACTACTACGCGCTCGGCGTGATGACCGCGCTCGGACTCGAGGCATCCGGGGGCGCGGTCCGGGCCGGCTACCTGCACTACACGACCGCCGACGAGGCGGACCGCTTGTGCGACGCGCTGGCGGCGCTCGCCTGACGGCCCGGTTCGCCGGTCACTTCTTACGTTCGTGGCCGGCGCATGCGTCCCCGAGGCCGCCGGCGTGCGACCAGGAACCATCGGGGCAATGGACCACGGTGCCGCCAAGCGCCATGTCCCGCTTCCAGCTTCCGACGCACGGGTGCCCGTCGCATTCCTCGTTTCCGGCACACCCGGCGAGGATCAGTGCGGCGAGCACCACTGCGATCGATCTGCGGCGGCGCACCCACGTATCGTGGCACCCTCACGCCGCCCGGAGCAGCGCCTCGGGTTCGGGCTGCCCGAGCGCGGCGTCTGGAAGCAGTGACCCGAGGATGTCGTCGAGCCTGTCGCTGTAGAAGAAGTGACCGCCCCTGCGGTCGACCCGGGTCTCGCACCCGGGGATCGCGGCGGCCAGCGCCAGCGTGTGGGCGAGCGGCACGAGGCGATCGCCGCGTCCGTGCCATAGCGTCACGGGAATGCGGACGTCGGCGAGGCGAAAGCCCCAATCGCTCCGGCAGACGAGGTAGTCGTCGATCATCGCGCGCGAGCATGTCTGCCGCCGCAGCCCGAGCGCCACCAGGCCGAGATGGGCAAGCGCGGGTCCGACCCTCCCGGAGCCGAACGGGACGAGCGGGGCCCGGTAGCGGAGGCTCGCGCTCGCGCCGGGGCCGTGCGCAGGGCCGAGCGGGCTCACCGCCGCGAGCGCCACCAGCCGACCGGCCAGCGCCCACCCGCACGCGAGCGCGTACGGCGCGCCCGCGGACACGCCGACGACGGAGAACCGGCCGTACCCGAGGAGGCTCATCAGGTGCCCGAGGTCATGGGCATGGTCGGCGACGGTGCGGCCCGGGCTCGGGTCAGACCCCCCGAAGCCGGGACGGTCGATGACCAGGTAGCGGATCGCGAGCCGCTCGAGCACCGCGTCGAGCCCGGGCGTGTGCCACCGCGGCGAGCCGATCGCACCGTGGCAGTAGACGACCGGAAAGCCGTCCGGCGGACCGGCGGCGGCGAGGGTGACGCGGCGCCCGTCCGGCAGGCGGACCGGACCGGCGCTCCCGATCGTGGCGGTCGGCATCTCGCTCAATGTCCCCGCAGATCACCGTAGGCCAGGCGCGGGACAGAGTTGTGATGAACCTGTTTCCACTCACAGGCGCGCGAGCAGGCGGCGCACCGCGGCGACGAACTCCGCCGGCCGCTCGACCTGCGGGACGTGCGCGGCGCGAGGGATCGTCACGACGACCACGTCCGGACGCGCCGCCCGGATCCGGCGGAGCGTCGCGATCGGGATGATCCGGTCCCTCCAGCCCCAGATGACTCCGACGGGAGCCTCGAGCCGCTCGAGCTGGCCGGTCAGGTCGGCGCGGAGCACCGCCGCCACCGCGGCTCCGATCCGGGTCGAGCCGCGCGAGGCTTGCAGCATCATCCGCGCATCGTCGGCCGACAGCCGCTGCGGCTCCGCGATCGCCCCCCACAGCAGCGCCCGCCGGGCGGTCGGGACCCTGGCGATCGGCGCCCCGACGACGCGCCTGACCGCCACCGCGGGGTCGGTGAGTACGCCGGCAGCGGCGGCCAGCGGCGAGGACCGGGGCGAGAAGCCCGCGGGGGCGGACAGCACCAGGCGCCGCACCAGCTCAGGGCGCGACCACGCGAGCTGCACCGCGACCGCGCCCCCCAGCGAGTTGCCCAGGAGGTCGAACGGCGCGCCGGCGCGGACGGCGAGCGCGTCCGCGAGGGCCTGGGCCGTGGTCTCGAGCTCGAACCGTCGGCGGCGCGAATCATGCGCCGGCCCCGCCGCTGCGGAGACCGCGGGCGCGGATTCGCCGAACCCGGGTATATCGGGAGCGAGCACGAGCCGGTCCTCGGCGAGCGCGGGAGTGACCCGGCGCCAGACGGTGCGGCTCGCGCCGACGCCGTGCAGCAGCACCAGTGGCCGGCCCTCCCCGGTCTCGTCGATGGCGATCATCGGTCTCTCTGAGGTGACTACACCTTCACCGGTAAGTAACAAGATGCCACCCGGACACCACACACAATATGCAGCGTGAACGGGACGGTCGCCGCGCGACACATCGACGGCGCTCGGCTCGTGGTGTGCGACGTCGCGCTCTTCTACGCGGAGCGGAGCGGCGGGATACGCACCTATCTGAACGAGAAGGCACGATTCGCCAGGGTGAGCGGCGCGTTCGAGCACCATCTGGTGATACCGGGCAAACGCCGGCTTCACGCGGGGGGACGCCATGAGCTCCCGTCGCTGCAACTCGCGGCGTCGAACGGATACCGGCTTCCGCTCGGTGGCCGCGCGCTCCGGGAGACGCTCCGCGCCGTTCGCCCGGACGTCGTGATCCTGCACGATCCGTTCTGGCGGCCGCTCAGCGTGACGCGCGAGGCGCACCGGCTCGGTGCGGCCGTGGTCGCCGTCCACCACGCCTCGCCGGCACTGCATGCCGCGGGCATCCCGGGGCCCGACGCGATCTACCTGCCGGCGCTCCGACGCATCTACCAGCATGCCTACGAGCACGTCGACGCGGTCATGTCGACGGTCGACCCAGAGCCCGACTCGGGTCGCTCCGCGGCGATCAGGCTCCGGTTCGGCCTGCATCCGGCGTTCCGGCCCGGTCCGGCGATGCGCGGAGACCATCTGCTCTACGTCGGCCGCGTGTCGCTCGAGAAGCGGATCGGCGACATCCTCGATGCGATGGCGATCTGCGGCTCGGGGCGGCCGCTGCGGATCGTCGGCGACGGGCCGGCGCGAGGGGCGCTGGAGGCGCGGGCCCGCCGGCTCGGGATCGCCGACCTCGTCGAGCAGCGGCCGTTCGTCGCCGACCGCCGAGCGCTCGCCCGGCTCTATCGCGAGGCGGCCTGCGTCGTCGCCCCCGGCCCCCACGAGACATTCGGTCTGGCCGTGCTCGAGGCGGCGGCAAGCGGCGGCAAGGTCGTCGCGTGCTCGTGCACGCCGGCCGCGGCGGTAGCGGGCCCGCTGGTCAGGACGTTCACGCCGAAGGACCCGGTGAGTCTCGCCGGCGCGATCGAGCGAGCCCTGGCGGCGCCGCTCGATCCCGCAGCGGCGGCGGCGCTCGCGACGTCGATGAGCTGGGAGCGCGTGTTCGAGGCCGAGCTGGTCGATCTGAAGCGGCTTTGCCGGTAGCGACCACGCTCGATCGCGGGCGGCTGGCGTCACTGCGCGCTGGGGCCCACCGGGTGCTCGCCGGGAACTGGAGAGAGGGGCGCATCGCCGACGGCACGCCATACGGGTTCACCTGCCCCGCTCCGCCGCGCTACCGCCACCAGTGGTACTGGGACTCGTGCTTCCACGCGATCGTGTGGCGTCACTTCGACCCCGCCCGCGCCCGCGAAGAGCTGCGAACACTGATGCGCGGGGGCCGGCTCGACGGCTTCATCCCGCACACGGTGTTCTGGCACGACGGCGCCGGCTGGCGGCGGGCCCCGTTCTACGCGACCCACTCCGTGCGCGGAAACCGCGGGACCGCGCACATCCAGACCCCGCTGCTTGCCCTCGCGTGGGAGCTTGTCGCCGAGCGATCCGCCGACGACCCCGGGTTCGCAAGCGAGGCGCTCGACGCGCTGCGCCTGCACTACGACTGGCTCGGCCGGCACCGCGACCCGGACGGCGACGGGCTGATCTCGATCATCCATCCCGACGAATCGGGGCTCGACGACTCGCCCAAGTACGACGAGGTGTTCGGGTGGATGAGCCACTATCTCCCGGGCTACTTCTGGCTGGTCGAGCGCTCCCGGCGGTTGCGCTACGACTCGCGAGCGATCATGGCGCGCTACGAGGAGCACGTCGAGGACGTGCTCGTGAACGTCTTCTACGCGCTGTCCCTGCGCGCGCTGGCGCGCCTGACCGGCGACGAGGCGTACCGGGCCCGGGCGCTGCGGACCGAGCAGGCACTGATCGAGCTGTGCTGGGACGAAGACCGCGGTCTGTTCTGGGACCTCGCCGGCTCGGAGCACACCGCGCTCCGCGTCTCGACCTGGTCCTCGCTCGCCCCGCTGGCGCTGCCTTCGCTGCCCGAGCGGATCGCCACGCGGCTGATCGAGGAGCACCTTCTCGACCCGCGCCGCTACCGGGCGCCGTACGGCATTCCGTCGGTGTCGATGGCGGAGCCGAGCTTCCAGGCCGGCTGGCACCTGTTCCGGTGCTGGCGCGGGCCGTCGTGGATGAACACGGCGTGGCTGCTGGTGCCGGCGCTGCGGCGGTTCGGCTACGGGGACGAGGCGGACCGCATCGTCGCCTCGTGCGTCGCGCTGGTCGAGCGCCACGGATTCCGGGAGTACTACAACCCGCTGAACGGAGAGGGGCTGGCCGCGCGACGGTTCGGCTGGTCGACGCTGCTGATCGACCTGCTCGGCGACACCGGCGGCGCGCTGGCGCTGCCGAGCGAGAGCCCGTTCGTCGGGAGTCTCCGTGGCGAGCTCCGCTCGATGGGCGTCGAGGCCGCCAGCGAGACCGCGCGCAGGCTGAACCGCCGCGCCGCCGCCGCAGCGCGACGGCTCCGGCCGGGCTGATCAGTCCGTGGTCGCCGCTCGCTCTATGTACTCGCACAGAGCGTCGGCCTCGCGTGGTGGCGTGCGGATCGACACGGTCGGGCCGTCGGTAATCCACACATCGACGCTGTCGCGCTTGTGACCCTTCGCCTCGGCCCCAAGGATGTCTTCGAATGGAATCGAGTACAGCGTCACCTTGTCGTCGTAGCCGTTGTCGCCGCGCCCGCCGTACTGCGAGACGGTCCACAGCAGCTCGTCCTGAGTACACAAAACGATCTCACGTCGCTTGACCGGCTGCACGTAGTCGCCAACCCCGTGCAGCCCGTGCTTCTCGATCCTCATTCCAACGAACGTGCCACTCCGCTCCCGGCACTGATACGGACCACTCGACTTGACGCCATCGCAGGTCAGGCAGACACCGATGTCCGCCCCCGGAGGCAACAGCGCCGCGAGCACCTCGACCGCGAGGTTGCGGCGTCTTACCGCCGCGGCCGGGATGAAGCCGATCCGCGCGAGCTGCTGCGCGATCTCGGCCTGGCGCTCGTCGGGCTCGTCCTCAGGCTCCTCCTCGGGCTCCTCCTCGGGGGAGGACTCCGGCTCTGTGTCCTCCGCGTCGAGGACGTCAGCGTCGTTGGCCTCGCCGCCGCGGATCTGCGCGTAGGCCGCGTTCAGCTGATCCAGCCGTCTGCGTGCGTCCTGCGCGGAGCCCGGGTAGTGGCCGGGATCGAACAGATTGAGCAGGCGCCCGTAGGCGCGCTCGATCTCCTCGTCAGTCGCGTGCCTCGATACTTCCAGGATCGAGTACGGATCGTCGACCATCGCCGGGCCAGTCTAGAGACGGCCGGGTGTCACGCGCGCCGGTGCGGCCGTCCGCTCCGACGATCTTGCCGGGGTTCAGGTGACGCCCCGGATCGGTCCCGGCGAACAGCGCCTCGAGCATCGCCACCCCGGGCGCGGAGATGTCCTGCTCGAGCCACTGCGCGTGTTCGGTGCCGACCGCGTGGTGATGGGACAGCGTCGCGCCGTTGTCGACGAACGCCTGCTGGATCGCCGACTTGACCACCTCGTACTCGGCGGCCATCGCCTCCTGTGACGTCGCCTTGAACGCAAACGTGAAGTACAGGCACGCGCCGGCGTGGTAGCTGTGAGACAGGTGACACATCACGTAGCCCGGGACGCCCACCTGGGCGAACGAGCCGTTCGCCGCCGCCGTCACCGCGTCGTACAGCGGCATCAGACCGCTCCACGTCGTCGCCGTCTCGGACACGTCCCCGGCTGCCCCGCGGTCGAGCAGGTAGTCCCGGATGTACGGGATGTCGAACTTCTTCTGGTCGTACAGCGCCCCCGGGCCCGAGCCGATGCACAGTCCGCCGTGACGCTTGACGAGCCTGCCGACGGCGCGGCGCTGGGCGGCGACGTGGCGCTCGCCGCCCTCATAGCCGATGAACGAGAGACACATCTGATCGAGGTCGTACCCGAGCCGCCGGCGCAGGAAGATCCGCAGCGCCCGCGACTGGAGCCTGTCCAGCAGCGTCGGTCGGACCCGCATCGCGAACGAGAACTGTGTCTCGTGGGCGTCGGACACGCGCGTGACCGAGACCGAGTAGTCGCCGGCGGCGATCTCCTGCATCGCGGCCAGGCCGACCGCGAACGTCGGGAACAGGTAGCCGAGGATCACGCGCCTGTCGGGGATCCGCCGGACGTGGACGGTTGCCTCGGTGATGATTCCCAGTCGGCCCTCGCTGCCGAGCACCATCTGGCGGATGCTCGGTCCGGTCGACGTCGCCGGCACCGGCCGGACCACCAGCGTCCCGGACGGCGTGACCACGCGCAGCCCCTTGGTCATGTCGGCGATGTCCCCGTACCGATCCGATTGCATCCCGGACGACCGCGTCGCGATCCAGCCGCCGAGCGTCGAGTGCGTGAACGAGTCCGGGAAGTGGCCGAACGTGTACCCGCGCTCGGCCAGCTGCTCCTCCAGGTGCGGCCCGAACACGCCGGCCTGCACTCGCGCCAGCCGCGATTCGCCGTCGATATCGAGCACCCGGTTCATCCGCTCGAGGTCCACCGAGATCACCGGTCGCGTCTCGGCCGCCGGCGCCTCGAGCGAGCCTGAGATCGAGGAGCCGCCGCCGAACGGGATCACGACGGCCCCGAAGCGCATCGCCGCCTGGAGGACGGCCGCTACCTCGTCCTCCTCGCCCGGCCGGACGACCACGTCCGGCACACGCGGCAATTCCCCGCTGCGCTGCCAGATCAAGTCGCGCAGCGACTTCCCGCGGGCGTGGACGGTTCGGTCGAGCGCCTCGGTCGAGATGTACTTCGAGCTGACGGCCTCCTCGAGCGCGGCGCGGAGGCCGTCCGGCAGCACCGGATCGGGTATCTCGAGCTGGTCGAACCGCAGCGGCGCCGCCACCTTCCTGCGGACGTCAACGCCGATCTTCTCGCCGATGAACGGCGCCAGCGCCGGCTTGTCTTCGTGCGTGAACTCGACCCCCTCGTGACCCCAGCCCCACCACTTCATCGCTGCCATAAGTCCACCTTCATCGCAGGTAGTCACGCCGGCTCGGACGGCCGGCACACACCGCAGCCTAGTAGTTATGCGCAGTTCGTTGCGGCTTTGCCCCGGTGCGGGCCTGCCCGGCGCGCCGTACGTTGCACCCATGAGCGAGATCGTGGAGCTGGATCGCGATGAGTGCCTGGAACTACTCGCGTCGCACCGGTTCGGGCGCCTCGCGGTCGCCATGGACGCCCCGGTGATCCGACCCGTCAACTACGTGTTCGACGAGCGATCGCAGTCGGTCGTGTTCCGCACGGCGGACGGCTCGAAGTTCCACGCGCTGCTGCGCTCGGCCAACGCAGCATTCGAGATCGACGGGATCGACGAGGCCTCGCGAACGGGGTGGAGCGTGATCATCTCCGGCGTCACCGAGGAGATCACGAACCCCAGCGACGTCCGCCGACTCGATCGCTCGGGACTCGAGACGTGGACGCCGGACGACAAGTCGCACTGGATGCGGATCCGGGCGTGGACGGTGTCGGGCCGGCGCATCGTGCACGCCGCCTGAGGCCTTACGCTCACTGCATGAGCAGCGAACCATCGATCCGGGTCGTGATCGCCGACGACCATGCGGTCGTCCGACGCGGGCTGCGGCAAGTGCTCGAGGCGGACGGCGGCTTCGACGTCGTGGCCGAGGCCGCGGATCTCGACAGCGCCAAGCGCTACGCGCGCGGCCATCGCCCCGACGTGCTCGTACTGGACCTGAACATGCCGGGCGGGTCGAGCCTCGACTCGATCCTCGAGATCCGCGCCGAATGCCCGGACACGCAGATCGTCGTGCTGACCATGCAGGACGAGCCCGGATACGCGCGCCACGCGCTCGGGTCCGGCGCGCTCGGCTACGTGCTCAAGGACTCGGCTGAGACCGAGCTGGTCGAGGCGATCCGTCGCGCCTCCGTGGGCGACACCTACCTGAACCCCCGGCTCGGCGCGAGGGTTGCGGCCGAGCCGCCAGCCGGCCCGCCAGACGGCCTGTCCGAACGGGAAGTGGACGTCCTGCGGATGATCGCGCTCGGCCACACCAACGCCGAGATCGCCGACGAGCTCTACCTGTCGATCCGCACGGTCGAGACCCACCGCGCCCACATCCAGCAGAGGCTGGGGCTCGGCTCGCGCTCCGAGCTGGTCCGCTACGCGCTCGATCACAAGCTGGTCGATTAGCTGAGCGCCCGAGCCTCCTCGCGGATCGTCGCGACGAGCACCGCCGCCCACACGGCCAGCGCGACCCACACCCACACCCGAGCGAAGGTCGTGATCGCATCGGCGCG
>Ga0335078_10017456_pt1 | contig 10662 bp, 8 predicted proteins | sample Lox_Sample_32_FD_206711 | JGI IMG/M metagenome (GOLD analysis project Ga0335078, IMG submission 206711) | Soil microbial communities from Loxahatchee National Wildlife Refuge, Florida, United States - Lox_Sample_3.2 | ecosystem: Environmental > Terrestrial > Soil > Wetlands | place: USA: Florida... | reverse complement strand
GAGCTACCTCTCCGACGGGGAGCTCCTCCGCGTCGGGCGTCACTCCGCCCGCGTCCTCCACACCCCCGGGCACAGCCCCGGGTCGGTGTGCCTGTGGTTCGAGGGCGACCGGGTGCTCTTCACCGGCGACACCCTGTTCCGCGGCTCGGTAGGGCGAACGGACCTCCCGGGGGGAAGCGGCCCGCAGCTCCTCACCTCCATCCGGGAGCGGATCCTGCCACTCGGCGACGACGTCGCCTTTCTCCCCGGGCACGGGCCGGACGGCACCCTCGGCGAGGAGCGGCGCGCCAATCCCTTCGTGGGCGAGGGCGTGCCGCGGGGGCGCTTCCCCTAGCCGGCTCCTCTAGCCCATCTGCACGACGCCCATGATGTTCTGGCCGGCGTCGACGTAGAGGACCTCGCCGGTCACGGCCGAGGCCAGGTCCGAGCAGAGGAAGAGCGCGGCCTTGCCGACCTCGTCGTGCTCGATGTTCCGCCGGAGCGGGGTCTTCGAGGCGTTGTCGGCGAGCATGGTGCGCATCCCCTTGATGCCGGCGGCGGCGAGCGTCTTGAGGGGACCGGCGCTGATGGCGTTCACGCGAATGCCCTCCTGCCCCAGGTCCTCGGCCAGGTAGCGCACCGAGCTCTCCAGGGCCGCCTTGGCCACCCCCATGACGTTGTAGTTCGTGACCACCTTCTCGCCGCCGTAGTAGCTGAGCGTCATGATGGCAGCCCCCGGCTTCATCATGGGCTTGAAGGCCCGGGCGAGCGCGATGAGGGAGTAGGCGGAGACGTCCATGGTGATGCGCCAGGCCTCGCGGGAGGTGACGTCGGTGAACCGCCCGTCGAGCGCCTCCCGGGGGGCGTAGCCGATGGAGTGGACGAGGACGTCCACCGAGTCCCAGACCTTCCTCACCTCGGCGACCGCCCGGTTGATCTCCTCGTCCCGGGACACGTCGAGGTCGATGATGGCGGCGGGCTTGGTGGGCGAGACGAGCGGGATGACGCGCTTCCCCATGGCCTCGCCGGCGTAGGTGAAGACGACCTCGGCCCCGTGGGCGCGGAACTGCTCGGCAATGAACCAGGCGATGCTCCGGTCGTTGGCGACCCCGGTGATGAGCGCCCGCTTGCCCTGCATGAGTCCGTTCATCTTTCCCTTCCCGCCGGGCCTTTCGCGCCCGGCACGTGAAGCATTCCTGGGTTAGACGCCCCGGAGTCGGCGGATGCCCTCCCGGGCCTGTCCGAGCTCGGAGAGCGCGTGGGCGTTGCCGGCTTGACGGGCCGCCACGAGACCCCGGTCGTAGGCGGCGGCCGCATCCTCGACCCGCCCCATGGACTCGAGCGTCTGGCCCCACATCAGGTAGGTGGCGACGTAGTCCGGGCGGCGCTGGGCCAGCTCCTGGAACTCTCGGGCGGCCTCGGCCGGCTGCCCCGCGGCGCGGTGCCCCATGGCCAGCGAGTAGCGGGCGAAGGGATCGTCCGGGCTCCTCGCCAGGAACTGGCGAAAGGCCTCGAGTCGCTCTTCCGGAGTCACGGGCGGCTTTCTAGCAGAGGGGAAGCGCGGTTTCCATGTCGGTCCACCGTGGGGCGTGGCGGCGCGGCGGGTTAAGCTCGTCTCCTTATGGAGAGGATCCCCGACTGCACGGGCGTCATGCTGGCCGGCGGCCAGGCGACGCGGCTCGGCGGGGTGCCGAAGGGGCTGTTGCGCTCCGGCCCGGCCACCATCGCCGAGCGCTCGCTCGCGCTCTTCCGGGAGCTCTTCGGCCGCGCCCTGGTGGTGGCGAACGACCCGGGGCCCTACCTTCGCCTGGGCGTCCCGGTGGTCCCGGACCGCATCCCGGGCAAGGGTGCGCCGGGCGGCCTCCACGCGGCGCTAGCCGCGGCCGAGACCGGGTGGCTCTTCGTCGTCGGCTGCGACATGCCGCTCCTCGACCCCCGGGCCATCCGCTTCCTCTGGGCCCGGCGGGGGATGACCGCGGCGGCCGTGGAGTGGGAGCGGGGCTTCGAAGGGCTCCACGCCTTCTGGTCCAGGGACTGCCTCGGCACCGTGGAGCGGATGGTCTCCTCGGGGGACCCCTCGCTGCGCGCCTTGGCGGCGGCGGTGGGGGCGCGGATCGTGCCTGCCGCGGAGTGGCGCGAGGTGGACCCCTTGGGCCGCTCCTTCGAGAACGCCAACACGGAGGCGGACCTCCTGCGGCTCGGGCTAGAGCCACCCGACCTGCCCCGCGGCGGAAGCGCCTAGGCCCTACTCCTCCGGAGGGGCGGCCTCGACGACGACGAAGCGCTCTCCGGCTCGCGGCGGCGCCTCGCGCAGGACGGCGGACTGGGGCCAGCGCATCCCGTGTCGCAGCGCCAAGAGCGGGAGCTCGCTCGCCTGCACCGGGTCGATGCCGGCCGAGAGGCTCACCTCGTACTCGCCGCGGCCCACCCGGCGCGCCACCGCGCAGGTGCGCTGCCCGCCGTCGCCGGTGCGGATGCGGACCTGCACCAGGTCCGCCCCCTGGGCGCCCTCGAGGAGCACGGCGCATTCCACGATCTCGAGCGGCCCGTGTTTGGGGATCTGCCGCACCGGCAGGAAAGCCGGGCACCCGCGCACCGGGATGCCGGCCGAGGCGATGCGCTGGGTGGCCTCCTCGAGCGCGCCGGCGAGTCGGGCGCGCATGCCCTCCTCCGGCTCCGGGTAGTCGGGGGTCCAGGTGAGCTCGCCGCGCCCGCCGATGCTGTAGCCCACTCCTAGGACCAGGCGGCGGCCGGCGCCGGGCCCCCATGGCCAGGAGAAGAGGACGTGGGCGGCCCGGACCGGTGCGGTCCTCGGCACGAAGGCACGAGTGGAAAGAGGCTTTCTCCTCCACGGGATCACGGGCGCATTCCTCACCGTCAGATCTACCCTACGGACGGCGGAGACGGAAATCGCCTCACGGAGGGTCGGAGAGCACCCAGAACTCCCTCGACCTACAGGGGCCGCGCCCGCCCTTCCTCGGCCCCGGGACGGCCGGACCCCGGGCCGGGCGCCGCCTTGCCGCCCCGGGGTCCGCCCGTTATTCGACCACGCTTCAACGGCTTGGGACGATCCGCCGGGCGCCGACGGAGTGGCGGGAAACGGGGATTCTTCGGAGGACAGCGGCTCATGTGGATCGTCCGCCTGGCGCTGCGGCGCCCCTACACCGTGGCTGTCATGTCCCTCCTCATCCTGGTGATGGGGTTCCTCTCCCTGTCCCGCATGGTGGTGGACATTTTCCCCACCATCGACATCCCCGTGGTCGTCGTCCTCTGGAACTACCCGGGGCTCTCCGCGGAGGACATGGAGCGGCGCGTCGTGCTCATCACCGAGCGCGCCATGTCCACCACCGTGAACGGGATCGAGCGCATCGAGTCCCAGTCCATCCCCAGCGTCGGGGTGCTCAAGGTCTACTTCCAGACGGGCACGGACATCGGGGCCGCCATCGCCCAGATCGGCACGGTCACGAACACCATCCTCCGCATCATGCCGCCGGGGATGACGCCGCCGCTCGTCCTCCAATTCAACGCCTCGAACGTGCCGGTGGCCCAGCTCACCGCCTCGAGCAAGACCCTCTCCGAGGAGAAGATCTTCGACTACGGGCTCAACTTCATCCGGGTCCGCCTCTTCACCATCCCCGGCCTCGCCACTCCGGCGCCGTACGGCGGGAAGAGCCGCCAGATCAACGTGGACCTCGACCTGCAGGCCATGGCGGCCCGGGGGCTCTCCCCCTCGGACGTGGTGGCGGCGTTGCAGACCTCCAACGTCATCCTCCCGGCCGGGACTTCCCGGATCGGGGAGCGCGAGTACAACATCTTCCTGAACTCGAGCCCGACCCGGGTGGAGCAGTTCAACAACCTGCCGGTGCGCGTGGTGAACGGCCGCCTCGTGACGCTCGGCGACGTGGCCCGGATCGCAGACGCCTACGCGGACCAGACGAACATCGTCCACATCAACGGCCAGCGCGCCACCTACCTCGCCATCCTGAAGCACGCCGAGGCCTCGACCCTGGCGGTGGTGGACGCGGCCCGCCAGGCCCTGCCCGGGATCAAGGCGGTGGCGCCGCAGGGGCTCGAGCTCAAGATCGACTTCGACCAGTCGGTCTTCGTGCGCGCCGCCATCCTCGGCGTGCTGCGGGAGGCGGTGGTCTCCTCCATCCTCGTCTCGCTGATGATCGCCGTGTTTTTGGGGAGCTGGCGCAGCATGGTGATCGTCTCCACCTCCATCCCCCTCGCCATCTTCTCCTCGGTGGTGGGGCTGTTCCTCTTCGGCCAGACGATGAACATCATGACGCTCGGCGGGCTGGCGCTCGCCATCGGCATGCTGGTGGACGACGCCACCGTGGAGGTCGAGAACATCCACCGCAACCGCATGCTCGGCAAGCCGCTCACCCGGGCCATCCTGGACGGGGCCCAGCAGATCGCCGTGCCCGCCATCGTCGCCACCCTCGCCATCTGCATCGTCTTCTTCCCGGTGGTGCTCCTGCGGGGGCCGGCCAAGTTCCTCTTCGTCCCGCTGGCGCTGGCCGTGGTGCTCGCCATGCTCGCCTCCTACCTGCTCTCCCGGACGCTCGTCCCCACGCTCGCCCGGCTCCTCATGGCCGGGGAGCACCACGACCGCCCTCCCGCCACCCGCCTGAGCCGCCTCGTCCGCTCCTTCAACGACCGGCGCGACCGGGCCTTCGACCGTTTCCAGGCCAACTACGGCCGCCTCCTCGACCTCGTGCTCAGCCACCGGAAGTTCACGCTTGCCATCGCCGGGCTGGTGGGGGCGGCCTCGCTCGCCCTGCCGTTCGTCGTCGGGACCGACTTCTTCCCCACCGTGGACGCCGGTCAGATGAAGCTCCACCTCCGGGCGCCGGCGGGCACGCGCATCGAGGTGACGGAGCAGGAAGTGCTCGAGGCGGAGAGGCGCATCCGCGAAATCATCCCCCCGGAGGAGCTCGAGACGGTCAACGACATGATCGGGGTGCCCCTCTTCTACAACCTGGGCTTCGTCCCCACCGACAACGTGGGCGGGATGGATGCGGAGATCCGCATCGCGCTGAAGCCGGAGCACCGCCCCACCGCGCACTACCAGCGGGCCATCCGCGCCGCCCTGGACCGGGACTTCCCGGGGAGCAGCGCCTACTTCCAGCAAGCCGACATCGTCGGCCAGGTCCTCAACTTCGGGCTGGCGGCCCCCATCGACGTCCAGGTGGAGGGGCCGGACCTGACCAAGGACTACGCCGTGGCCCGCAAGCTTCGCGACGAGCTCCGCACGGTGCCCGGCACCGCCGACGTGCACCTGGCACAGCTCCTCGACTACCCCTCCTTCCAGGTGGACGTGGACCGGGAGCGCGCCGCCCAGGTGGGCCTCGCCGAGGTGGACGTGGCGAACAGCCTCATCACCTCGCTCTCCTCGAGCGCACTCGTCGCCCCCTCCTATTTCCTCAACCCGGCGAACAACGTGAACTACACGGTGGTGGTGAAGACCCCGCTGCCGGAGCTCGACTCGGTGGCGGCGCTCATGGCCACCCCGCTCACCTCGCCCGCGGGCGCCGCGCTGCGGCAGAACCCCGCGGCCGCCGACCCGGACGCCGTGCCCCAGGCGCCCACCGTGCTCCTCTCCAGCATCGCCCAGGTCGCCCCCCGGGTCAGCCCGAGCGAGATCAACCACTACACGGTGCAGCGCGTCCTCGACGTGGAGGCGAACCTGGACGGGCGCGACCTGGGCTCGGTGGCGAGCGACATCCGCAAGAAGATCGCGGCGCTCGGGACTCTTCCGCCGGGCATGCACGTCACCCTGCGGGGCCAGGACGAGGTGATGAACTCGTCCTTCCGGAGCCTGGGCCTGGGCCTCGTCCTCGCCGGGATCCTCGTCTACTGCCTCATGGTCGTCCTCTACCAGTCATGGCTCGACCCCTTCATCATCATGGTGGCGGTGCCCGGCGCGCTCGTGGGCGTCTTGTGGATGCTCGCCGTCACCGGGACCACCCTCAACGTGGAGTCGCTCATGGGGGCCATCATGGCCATCGGCATCGCCGTCTCCAACTCCATCCTGCTCGTGAACTTCGCGAACGACATTCGCGTCGAGGACTCCTCCCTGACGCCGTCGGCGGCGGCGCTGGCGGCGGGGAAGACGCGCCTCCGCCCGGTGCTCATGACGGCCATCGCCATGGTCATCGGCATGGTCCCCATGGCGCTCGCCCTGGGGGAGGGCGGCGAGCAGAACGCGCCGCTCGGCCGGGCCGTCATCGGCGGGCTGCTCGTCGCCACCGCGGTCACCCTCTTCGTCGTCCCCGTGGTCTACTCCCTCTTGCGCACCGAGCTCCCCACCAAGCACGTGATGGAGCAGCGCTTCCTGGCGGAGGAGAAGGGGCTCGCGCCCGAAGGGGAGGCCCCGTGAGCTCGCGGGGGAAGACGGCCTATCACGTGGCCGGCGTGGCCGCGGCCATCCTCGCCATCGCCGGCGTCCTCGCCATGGCGCTCACCTCCTCCTCTCGCGCTCGGGAGGAGGCCGCGACCCGGACTCGAACCCTGTCGCTCGGGCCCCACGTCCGCGTGGTCCCGGTGGAGCGGGGAAGCGGCTCGAAGGAGCTCGTCCTCCAGGGCGAGGCCCAGGCCTACGCCTCCGTCACCCTCTACGCCAAGATCTCGGGTTACCTCCGCTCCATCAAGGTGGACAAGGGCGACCGGGTGCGCAAGGACCAGGTGATCGCGGTGCTCGAGTCCCCGGAGCTCGACCAGCAGGTGCTCGCGGCCCGGGCCGACGCCCGCAACAAGGAGGTGATGGCGAAGCGCGCCCGCGCGCTCGTGGGCTCCGGGGTGGTGTCCCAGCAGGACCACGACTCCGCCATCGCCGGTTCCGAGATCGCCGACGCCACGCTGCAGGCGCTGCTCAAGCAGCAGGATTACGAGGTCCTGCGCGCCCCCTTCGACGGGACGGTCACCGCCCGCTTCGCCGACGACGGCGCGCTGTTGCAGAGCGCCACGAACGCCCAGACGAGCGCCCTGCCGGTCGTCACCGTCGCCCAGGTGAACCGGCTGCGCGTCTACGCGTACGTGAACCAGAGCGACGCCGCCTTCATCCGGGACGGGGACCAGGCGGTCGTGCGGACGCCGGAGCGGCCGAACGCGTCGTTGGTGGCGCGGGTGGCGCGCCGCAGCCAGGCGCTCGACCCGCGGACCCGGACCATGCTCGTCGAGGTCGACCTCGACAACCGGGACGGCCTCATCGTGCCGGGGAGCTTCGTCTCGGTGACGCTCCGGATCCCCGGACCGCCGCTCGTGCAGGTGCCGGCCGCGGCGCTCGTCCTCCGCGGGAACCGCACCTTCGTGGCCGTCGTCACCCCGGACGACCGCATCCGCTTCCAGCCGGTGAGGATCCTCGACCACGACGGCGTTCGCGCCCGCGTCCTCGAGGGCCTCGAGGGCTCGGAGCGGGTCGCCCTCAACCTGGGCGAGGACGTGGAGGACGGAGGTCGGGTCCAGCCGGTACCAGCGAAGGCCCGGGACTAGGGAGCCCGCCGCGGAGCCGCCCGAGCCACGCCGCCAGCGCCGCCGCGGCGACGAGGGCGGACGCGGCCAGGGGGAGCGGCGCCGTTCCCCGGGAGGCGGCGGCCACCGCCGCGGCGGCGACGAGCCCGAGCCTCAGGAAGGCGAGCGGCACCGCCCAGCGGCGCCGCTCGAAGAGGCCGCCCCAGGAGAGCGGGGCGAGGAGCACCAGCACCGCCCCGGCCCCGAGCACCGGGACGGGGAGCGCGCTCTCGTAGAACATGAGCGCGGTCGCCCCGACCACCACCGTCACCATCTCCGCGAACACGTAGCGGGCCACCGGCGGGTCGACGGGGGGATCGTACTTCACGAAGGTCTCGGGCCGGACCTCGGGCGGGGAGCCCTGGGGCGGGAGCCCCGGGGGGTTCCAGTCGGGCCGGCGCAGGAAGACCCCGAGCCGGTCGGCGAGGCGGGGAGTGGCCAAGGCCCGCGCCCACATCTCCCCCCAGTAGTGGAACTGAGCCCGGAAGGGGTTGAGGCTCCCGAGGGGCTTCACGATGCCGTAGACGGGCGGCTCCGTCTCCGGCTCGTAGGTGCCGAAGAGGCGGTCCCAGACGATGAAGGTGCCGCCGAAGTTCTTGTCCAGGTAGCGAGGGTTGATGCCGTGGTGCACCCGGTGCAGGGACGGGGTGTTCACCCACCTCTCCCAGAACCCCATCTTCCCGACGAGCTGCGTGTGGATCCAGAACTGGTAGAGGGTGTTCGCGGAGTCGACGGCCAGCATGACGAGCGGCGGCACGCCGAGCAGCGCGAGCGGCAGGTGAAAGGGGACGACGGTCCAGGGGGTGAGCACGCTCTGGCGGAGCGCCACCGCCAGGTTGTAGTCCTCGCTCGAGTGGTGGACGACGTGCGCCGCCCAGAGGAAGGCCACCTCGTGGGAGAGTCGATGCCACCAGTAGTAGGCGAGGTCGACGAGGAGGAGGCCCGCCACCCAGGTGAGGGCGCTGTGCTCCGGAAGGTCGAGGAGGCGGTGGCGGTAGACGAGCAGGTAGGCGGCGAACAGCCCCGCCTTCTTGAAGAACACGAGCGCCACCTGCTGGGTCATCCCGGTCGAGATGTCCGCCACGGCGTCGCCGAACCGATAGACGGACGGCCTCCATCGCCGGGCGAGCCAGATCTCGAGCGCCATGAGCGCGAAGAAGAAGGGGACGGCGAAGGCGATGTAGTTCGGCACGGCCCTCTCCTCCATAAGGGCTCCCCGGCCCCCGCGCAGTCGCCCCCCGCGCCGGGCGCGGCCCGCCCCGGGGGGGAGCGTCGGGGCCCCGCCTCTTTTTTCCCGGACTCGCGACCGGGGGCCGGGGTAGCGTTCCCCGTGCGCCGGCCGCGTCTTCGGGGTCGGCCCTAGGGGAGGGCGCGTGGACCTCGCCGCCTACGTGAACGAGAACCGGCAGCGCTACCTGGACGAGCTCGTCGCCTTCCTCCGCATCCCCTCCATCTCCTCGCGCTCCGAGCACCGGAGCGCGGTGGCCGAGGCGGCGGAGTTCCTGCGGGCGGAGATGGAGACGCAGGGACTCTCCTCCGCCGTCTTTCGCACCGAGGGGCACCCGGTGGTCTACGGGGAGTGGCTGGGCGCGGGGAAGGAGCGGCCCACCGTCCTCATCTACGGGCACTACGACGTCCAGCCGGTGGACCCGCTCGAGCTCTGGGAGTCGCCGCCCTTCGAGCCCTCCGTCCGGGACGGCTGCCTCTACGCCCGGGGCGCGGTGGACGACAAGGGGCAGGTGTGGCTCCACCTGAAGGCCTTCGAGGCCTGGCAGAGGGCCGGCGGCCCGCCCGTGAACGTGAAGATGATCTTCGAGGGGGAGGAGGAGATCGGGAGCCAGAACCTGGGCCCGTTCCTGGAGCGGGAGCGGGAGCGGCTCCGCGCGGACGCGGTCGTGGTCTCCGACTCGCCCATGTTCGAGAAGGGCGTGCCCGCCATCTGCTACGGGCTAAGGGGCCTCGCCTACCTGCAGGTGGAGGTCGCCGGGCCGTCGCTCGACCTGCACTCCGGGAGCTTCGGGGGCGCGGTGAACAACCCGGCCAATGCCCTCGCGCACCTCATCGCCAAGCTCAAGGACGAGAGGGGCAAGGTCCAGATCCCCGGCTTCTACGAGAGGGTGCGCCGGCTCACCGCCCGCGAGCGACGGGCGGTGCGCCGCCTTCCCTTCGACCGCAAGGCCTGGCTCGCGAGCGCCGGGCATCCGCCGCGAGAGTGGGGCGAGAGGGAGTTCCACCTGCTCGAGCGCATCTGGGCGCGCCCCACCCTCGACGTGAACGGCATCTGGGGCGGCTACCAGGGCGAAGGGGCGAAGACCATCATCCCCGCGAAGGCCGGGGCCAAGATCTCCATGCGCCTCGTCCCGGACCAGACCCCAGCCGAGATCGAGCGAAAGTTCACGGCCTACGTGAAGAGGATCGCGCCGAAGGACGTCACCGTGACGGTGCGTTCCCTCCACGGGGGCGAGGCCTTCCTCTGCCCCACCGACGCGCCCGAGCTGAAGGCCGCCGAGCGAGCCCTCCAGCGGGCCTTCGGCCGAAGGCCCGTGCTCGTCCGGGAGGGCGGCTCCATCCCCTTCACCGCGACCATCCAGAAGGCCCTGCGGGTCCCGGTGATCCTCATGGGGTTCGGCCTGCCGGACGAGAACAGCCACGCGCCGAACGAGCGGCTCGACCTCGAGAACTACCAACGGGGGGTGCTCGCCGCCGTCTACCTCCTCGAGGAGCTCGCCAGGCCCGCCCCGACCCCGGGGGGGACGAAGAGGCCTTCCCGCTCCCCTCGGAGGTCCTAGCGTGACCGGGGCCTCCCTCGCCCGCTCCCTCGCGGCCCTCGCCGCCTCGGCCAGCCTCGCCGCCTGCGGCGGAAACTCCGACGCTCAATTCGAGTCCGGGATCACCGCCGCCGCCGAGCAGGCGGGGCTCGACATCCCCACCTGGCAAGCCTGCCGCACCACCCAGGCTCCCGCCCAGGCCGTCGCCGCGGACGTCGCCCTCGGGAACGGAGTGGGAGTTCCCGGGACCCCGACCTTCTTCGTGAACGGCCAGGACTCCGTGAGCAGCGCAGCCGGCACGGAGGTCCTGAACGCCGTGCCCCTCCCGGTTCTCTGGGCGGCGGTGACCGCCGCGCTCGCCACCGCCGAGGGGAGCGGCCTTCCGGCCGCGAGCTACTAC
>Ga0335078_10017455_pt1 | contig 10662 bp, 12 predicted proteins | sample Lox_Sample_32_FD_206711 | JGI IMG/M metagenome (GOLD analysis project Ga0335078, IMG submission 206711) | Soil microbial communities from Loxahatchee National Wildlife Refuge, Florida, United States - Lox_Sample_3.2 | ecosystem: Environmental > Terrestrial > Soil > Wetlands | place: USA... | reverse complement strand
CCGGGGAAGATACGGCGGGCGCGGGCTTGCGCATGCTGCCGGCAGGCAGGGTGACCGCCCCCGCGCTGCGCGGGCTGTCCCGGTTCGCTGATACCCGCGGGGTCCCGGCCGGCCGGGAGTTCCTGTGGCTATGTCGGCTCGACTATGACGTGATCGAGGCGTTTGTCCTGTGACATTTAAGTCGGCCCTTTGCCAATTAATGCGGCCCGTTCGCTGGTTTTGTCAGTAGAGTTGGCCCGTTCATGATGATCCCTGCGAGTGCTGGGCGGTCGGGTGACGGGTACTGCTGCCGTGGCGGCGGACGCTGCGGGTGCGCGGTTCACGCTGGATTTCCGGGCTGCTGATGGTGCCTGGCAGCGCGGGCCGCTGACGTCGTGCGGCGGGGTGCGGTTTGAGGACGCGCTGCCGGTGCGGCCGTTCCGGTTCGAGAAGGGACTGCGGAATTTCGCGGGCTGGTGGTATTTCGCGACGACGGGTGATCACGTGGGGTTCGAGTCGTGGCTGGAGCGTGACCACCTGATGCTGATGGACTTTGACCCGGCGGTGCGGGCGGTTGCGTCGCAGCCGTTCTGGCTGCGCTGGCGCGACGGGGATGATCGCGCCCGGCGGCATGCGCCGGATTTCTTCGCCCGCAGGCAGGACGGGGGCGCGGTGGTCGTCGATGTCCGTCCCGGTGACCGGATCCCGCCGCGGGATGCGGAGACGTTCGCGGTGACCGGGGCGGCATGCGAGTCGGCGGGCTGGGAGTACCGCAGGTCAGGGGATCTCGCCCCGGTGCTCGTCGCGAACGTGCGGTGGCTGTCGCGTTACCGGCACCGGCGGTGCCTGGTGCCGGGGATCGCGGCGGTGCTGCTGGAGGCGTTCGCCGGCGGGCGGGGCCTGTTCGAGGGGGCAGGGCTGGCCGGGGACCGGCTGCGGGTGCTGCCGGTGCTGTTCCACCTGATGTGGCGGCGGCAGCTGACGGCTGACCTGGCGGTGCCGCTGGGCATGGCGACTGTCGTGCACGCGGGCGGGACATGGTGAGCGGCGCACGGCGGCGCCGGGTCGGGGTCGGTGACCGGATTCTGGCCGGCGGCACGCCGAATGTCGTGGTCAGCGTGTCCGGGACGCGGGTCCGGCTGGCTGATGACGAGGGCAGGGTGGTGACGGTCGCGGCTGCCGAGCTGGCTGACGGCACGCGTTTCGGGATCCCGGCTGCGGCTTCGCCGCGGGGGCCGCGGCCGGAGACCGGGCTGGAGGGGCTGCCCGCCGCCGTGGTCGAGGAAGCCTCATGGTGGGAGGCGCACATCGCCGAGGTGGTCTACGGGCTGCCGCCGGACGCCCCTGCGGGAACGCGGCCGAGGCCGCAGTACGACCCGGAGCACACGAGCCTGACCGAGCGGGAGAAGGCGAAGGCCGCCGAGCTGTCGGCGGCGGGCCAGCCGGTCCCGGCCAGCACGGTCAAGCACCGCCGCCAGCGGTGGGAGGCTTACGGCCTGCCTGGCCTGGCTGACCGGCGGCTGGCCCGGCGCAAGCGGCCCGCCGGGCGGGCTGACGAGGAGGTCGTGGCCGCGATGCGGCAGGCGATCGGCGAGACGGCCAGGGCGTCGTCCCGGACAGCGGGTTTCGTGATCTGGCGGACGAGAGAGATCCTCCGCGAGGCCGGCTACGACGGCCCGGTGCCGTCGGACCGGACGTTCTACCGCTTGTTCGGCACGCTGTCGCACGGCCGGCAGGTGACGGGCTCGGCGTCGACCCGCCGGTCGCTGGCCGGGCGGCCGGAGGGCATGTTCGGGTCGCTGCCGGCGGCGGCGCCGGGCGAGGTGGTGCAGATCGATTCCACCCCGCTGGACGTCCTCGTGCTGCTGGACGACGGGGTTCCCGGCCGGGTCGAGCTGACCGGCATGATCGATGTCGCTACGAGGGTGGTGCCCGCCGCGGTGCTGCGGCCCACGACCAGGGCGGTGGACGCCAGCGTGCTGCTGGCCCGGGCACTCACCCCGGAGCCGGCCCGGCCGGGCTGGCCCGAGGCCCTGAAGATGGCGCATTCCGTGCTGCCGTATAAGCGGCTGCTGGACATCGACGCGCGGCTGGAGCATGCCGCGGCCAGGCCGGTGATCGTCCCGGGCACGATCGTGATCGATTATGCCGATCCGCCGGTTATGCCGACGGAGACACAACGGCCCTGGTCACGGGTGCGCCAGAGCCGTTGCGGGCGGCATAACCAGGAGGTTCCGGTCAGAGGTTTTCGAGGAATTCCAGGAGCGGGTCCGGGGGCTGGTAGCGTTTCTGCCTGCTGCCGGGCGGGGCAGTCTTCCCGATGGCTTCCTGCTTCTGATGCATGTCGGCATGCAGGTAGGCCTGAGTGCTAGTGAGGGACTCGTGGCCCAGCCACAGGGCGATCACGGTGATGTCGACGCCGGCGAGCAGCAACCGCATGGCGGCGGAATGTCTCAGGGTGTGGACGGTCACGTGCTTGGCGGCCAGGGACGGGCAGCCGGCGCCGGCCCGGCGGTGGTAGAGCTTGACGCGCCGTTCGACGGCGTCGCGGGACAGCCGCTGCCCGGACGGGCCGGGGAACAAGACGTCGCCGGGCTGTCCGCCGCGTTCGGCGAGCCAGGCTTTCAGGATCCGGACGGTGGCCGGCAGCAGCGGCGTGTCCCGTTCCTTCCGCCCCTTGCCTGTGCAGTGGACATGCGGTCCGGCCTGGGTCCGGATGTCGGAGCAGGTCAGGCTGGTGAGCTCGGAGACTCTCAGGCCGGCCTGGACGGCGAGGGCGAGCATGGCGTGGTCGCGGCGGCCGGTCCGGGTTTCCTGGTCGCAGGCGGCCAGCATCGCGTCGGACTCGTCCGCGGTCAGGTAGGTGACGGCGGTGCGGTCCCGGCGCTTGCCGGGGATGGCCAGGACGCGCTGGATGAGCGCGCCGTGCTCGGGATGGCGCAGAGCGGCGTAGCCGAACAGGGAGTGGATGGCCGCCAGGCGGGCGTTGCGGGTCCGGGCGCTGTTGCCGCGGCCGTCCTGAAGGTGCTGCAGGAACGCGGTGATCATCGGGGCGTCGAGGTCGGCGAGGCCGAGCGCGCTCGGGGCCTTGCCGGCCCGGGCGGAGGCGAAGCCGAGGAGCAGCCGGAACGTGTCCCGGTAGGCGGTGATCGTGGCGGGACTGGCGTCGCGCTGGCTGACCAGTCGGCGGGTGAAGAACTCCTGCAGGACGGGAGCGAGGTCACTCATCGCCGTCCTCCTTCGCGGCGACCCGGGCGGCGGCGAGCTGCATCAGCTCAGGCACGGCCGAAATGTACCAGTATGTCCCTTCGGGATTCGTGTGACCGAGGTATCCCGACAGGGCCGGCATCTGCGCGTCGATGTCCTCGCCGGAGCGGTACCAGTCCAGCAGGGTGGCGACGGCCAGGCTGTGCCTCAGGTCGTGGATGCGGGGCCGGCCGGGGATGCCGGCGAGGGTGCAGACCTCCCGGAAGGCGTTCAGGACAGGATGGTGGCAGAGCCTGGTTCCCCGGATGGACACGAAGAACGTCGTGGCCGAAGGGTGCTTGCGGGCGCGGAGCTCCTCGTATTCGGCGAGCGCCGCGACGGTGGTGGGGTGCAGCGGGAGGATCCGCTCGCAGCGGGACTTGGCGGGGTGGACCGGCAGCAGCCCGGCGTCCAGGTCGATGCCGCCGACGGGAATGGCCAGGGCCTCGCCGATCCGGATGCCGGTGACCGCGATAAGGCCGAACAGGGCGGTATAGGTCGCGGACCGGAACCACGGGCGGAGGCTGCCGCAGGCGGCGTGCATCGCCGCGATGTCGCCGCCGGTGAAGATGAACGGGGCGGGCCGCCTGCCATACCCGGGGAACACGCCCCTGGGCGGGACCTCGGTGGCGGGATCGATGGTGCGCAGCCAGGCCGCGAACCCGCGGACGGCGGTGAGCCGCTGGGTCCAGGTCCAAGGGGTGGATCCCTGCGGCATCTGGGCCCACGCGATCGCGTGCTCCGCGGTGATGACGGAGGCGCCGTGCTGCTGGAGGTAGCCGGCGAACTGCGCCAGGAGACGGCCGTCGTGCTCCAGCCGGAAGCCGAGCGCCCGCCGCAGCCGGAGGTACTCTTCCGCCCGTTCGTGCAGCAGGGTCGTCATGACGCTGCTCCCTCCGGCTGGGCCGGCGTCCCGGGCCAGGGCCGGGCGAGGGGCCGCAGACGGTCGATCCCGGCGCGGGCATAGCCCCAGGTCACGACGTGATCGCGGTGCCGCAGGGCCTGCGCGATTCCCGCCAGCGGCACCTTCGCGCCGATCATGGCGCAGGCCGCGTTATGGCGCAGCCGGTGCGCGCCGAACGGGGGCATGCCCGCCCGGACGCAGGCGCGGCGGACGATCCAGCCGACGTTCTCGCGGGTCAGCGGCCGGTCCGGCGCGAGCACCGTGGTGAACACCTCGCGGAACCCGGCGGCCGGGCGGCCGTCCCGCAGCCAGTCCGCGATCGCGGCGCCGGCATCGGCCGGCAGCGGGAGAACGTCGTACTGGCCGCCCTTGCCCCGGATCCCGGCCTCGCCGGCCCGCCAGTTGATGTCGTCGAGGCGGAGCCGTGCGGCTTCCCCGGCCCGCAGCCCGAGCCGGGCCAGCAGCAGGATGACGGCGTAGTCCCGCCTGCCGACCGGCTCGCCCCGGTCGCAGGAGGCCAGCAGTGCCTCGACCTGCCCGGGTTCCAGTCCCCGGGGCAGCATCGTGGTCCGCCGGCCGGTCACGGACAGGGCCGCGGCGGACACGTCCGCGGCGGTCAGTCCCCGCACGTGGCAGTACCGCAGGAACGAGCGCAGCGAGCATGCGAAGTACTGGCCGGCGCTGGCCGACCTGCCGGACGCCTCCGCGACGACCGCCGCCGAGACATCGCCCGGCGTGATCACGGCGGGATCACCGTCCGGGGCATAGCGGGCCAGGAACCGGGCCGCCTTCGATGAGTACGCCGCGACGGTCATCGGCGCCAGTCCCCGCTCGGAGCGCAGGTACTCCGTGAATTCCGCTATCAGCACGGCCGCCGCGTCCCGCGGCGGTTCCGGAGGTTCCGGCGGGAGGACCCCGAGCCCGCCGAGGTAGTCCAGCAGCGGGCGCAGGCCCGCCAGCGACTTCGGCCACCGGGTCCCGGCAGCGTGACGCGCGGCCAGGAACAGGCCCGCCTCCTGCTCCGTCAGGCCGGTGGCCGTCAGCCCTTCCCGCTCCAGCCACCTGCTGACATGCGCCATCAGCTGCAGCTTCGGCACCGTCCCCAGCGGCGTATACCCCTTGTCCAGCATCCACGTCCGGAACCCGGGAGCGTACAGCTCCAGGGGACCCGGCACGAATGCCCGGCAGACCCTGCTCTTCGGCTTTCCCATGATGATGACCCCGTTCGCTCAGGGAACTCGCCCGCGGCGGAGCGGGGGTGCCCCGCCGTCCCGGGAGAACCCGGCATTCACGATGGTCACCAGACGGAGCCGGAAAGTCGCTATCCGGAACAGCCAGAAATTATGCCGACCCCGTTGGACATGCAAACCTTGTGATCAAGCAGGCCTGATGTTCTCGTCGGCATAACCGGCGGATCGGCATAATCGATCACGATCGTCTCCGGGACGATGACCGGCTTCGCCGCAGCCATCTCAAGCCGCTCGTCGATGGCGGCCAGCCGGCCGTGCGGCAGCACCGACCGGGCCATCGACAGCGCCGGATCCCAGCCCGGCCGCATCGGCTCGGGCACCAGCATGCGGGCCAGCAGCACTGCCGCGTCCACCGCCTTGGTGCCCTCCGGGCGCAGCACGGCCGCGCCGATCGTGCGGGTCGCGACGTCAACCGCGATCGTCAGCTCCGGCCGCCCCGTCACCCCGTCATCCAGCACCGCCATCACGTCCAGCGGCGTCGTGTCGATCTGCACGATCTCCCCGGGCCGCTGCGCGGACGTCGCGGTGAACGGCGCCGGCGGCCGGTTCGCGTTGCTGCGCCGCCGGGCCGCTGACCCGAACGTGTGACGGCCGCCCTCCACCTGGCTGAAGACCCGGTAAACGGTTGCGCGGGACGGCAGCGGGATGTCCTCCCCGGGATGCCGGCTGGCCAGGATCTCCTTCGCCCTCTTCCAGGCCCGGTCCCGGGTGCCGGTCGAGGCGTCAGCCTGCTCGCCCGCCGCCTCCGAGATCGCCTCAACGACACGCTCGTCGACACGGCCGAACCGGGCAGCCGTGCGGGTATAGCGGTGGTCGACCAGGCCCCACAGCCCCTGGGACTCATAGCGCTGCCGCATGCGCCCGAGGGTCCGGATGCTCACCTGCTCGCCTGCCGCCGTCAGCTCTGCCACCTTGGCGGCCTCCCGCTCGGTCAGCAAGCGAAGCCGGGGATCGAACTCCGGCCTCGGCTCCTGTCCCTCCGCCGCGCCAGCGGGCAGCCCGGTGATCACCTCCAGCAGATGCGACTCCCAGAAGCGCGCGCGATCGGCTGCCGGCCCGGTGACGGCATCCAGCAGCGCGAACGGGGGCATACCCGGCCGCTGGCCGGATGCCCCGCCGGTGACCTCGAATCCCGGCGATCCCGCCAGGAACGCCGCCGACGCCAGCCATGGCCTGCCGTCCGGAGCGACCAGCCGCACCGTCGTGCCCTCGATCGCCACCACCAAGTGCTCGGCATCCTCGAAGCGGACCCGGTCATCGACCCGGAGGACGTCCCTGGGCGGGGCCCCGCTCATGCCTGCTCCCCGCAGCTGACCCAGGTCCCGTCGCCGAGCGGGATCCGCAGGTCCGCGGCCAGGTCACCCCGCCACAGCAGGTGGAACAGGGCCGGCAGGCCCCTGATCGGGTCAGCGACCTGCGACACCCCGTCCAGCAGCCCCGCTCCCTCCGCGAATGCCTGCCGCAGCAGCAGTCCCAGTGCCTGGTCCCGGTGACGGGGATGGCGATACCCCGACAGCCAGCGGACGTTAGCCGCCAGCACGGGCTCCAGCTCATGGACCAGCCGGAACGACCAGTTCCCCACCCGCTCGCACGCAGCCGCCGTCGCCTCGAACTTCGCCCTGTCCCGCGAGCGCACCCTGGCAGCCGGGCGGACATCGACCACCAGGGCACTCCCATCAGCCAGCCGTGCGAAGTAATCCGGCGTGTGCGACACCACCCGGCCGGCCCCGCTCCACGTCAGCGTGAATGGCTGCGACGACACCCCGGTCACCAGCCGGTCGAAGTCCAGCAGGATCAGGTTGTCCCGCTCCAGCCACGACTCATACCCGACATGCCGTCCCGTCGTCGCCAGCCACCACAGGCCCGGAAAATGCCGCTGCCCCCGGTACGACAGGAACTCCCTCGCAGGCAGGGCATCCTCAAACGCAATCCCCGCCACCGACTCAAGCCCGGAGCCGCAGCGCCGTCCGGCGGGATCAGACCAGCTGACCTCGGCATCACCAGCGGCAACCTCAGGACCGCATGCATCCCCCGCCGTCACGCACCGCATCCTGCCAGAAACAGTGAGACAACGACATTCGTTTGAGAAAGGATCAAGTCACGCTATGTCGCCGCCACTGAGGCGACTTGCCAGGATTACCGAGACTCGCCAAGTCACCTGCAGAAGCACTGAGAATCAGCCACATCAACTGAGACCGGACAGCAACTGGCCAACCCGGAGGTCAGAACATGGCCAGTGGCCAGATCAGAGGAGACCTGACACGGTCGATCAGGTCCGCGACGGCTAGCAGACCACTGGGCGTGAACGGGCAGCGGCCGGACGCGATCACCACGAACGGATCCGCCGCCACCACGTCGGTCCATGCTGCCGACAGCGAGAACAGCTGCCCGTCCTCGTCGTGCAGGTGGACCCGGTCCTCGCCCCAGTTCTGGCGGCAGGCGACGAACTCGAAGTCCCGGCCGTAAAGAGGATGGAACGGGTGCGTCACGCGGACGCGCTGATACCGATCATGCGGATCGGGTGCAGTTGACGATGCGGGGCAACGCGATCATGGAGCGGTGGATCGGAAGCTGCCGGCGTGAGCTGCTGGACCGCACCCTGATCTGGAACCAGCGGCACCTGATGACCGTTCTGCGCGAGTACGAGGACTTCTACAACGCCCACCGGCCGCACCGAACCCTCAGGCAAGCCGCGCCGCTGCGCCCGCTGCCAGATGGCGTCACCGACCTAGACCATTTCCGGGTTCAGCGGCGTGACCGCGCCGGGGGCGTGATTCACGAATACCGCCTCGTGGCATAGGTTATCGGCACCCACAGGGCGCTGGAGATCCAGATCAGGTTGCGTGTCTCGTCGGTGAGGGCGAGGAACAGCAGCCCGTGTTTCTTGTGCTCGCCGTTGTAGTTCTTCCGGTTCGCGGTTCCTGTGCGGCGGCGGGTGGGGATTAAGGTGCCGTCCAGCAGCACGACCTCCCGCCTTGCCTGGTGATTGCGGCGAGGGCGCGGTCCAGGCGGGGCGCGCGGGCGGCGAGCAGGCCGATGACCTCCCAGGTCCACCGGTCGATGGTGGACGCGGAGACGCTGTTGCCGCCGGCCATGCCGGCCAGCCGGTGGTCGTGCCGCAGCGTGGCCAGCACGATCAGGCCTCCCCCGGCGCCGGATCGAGGTTGCGTGACTCTGCGTTCTTCCTCACTCGTCGGCGACCTCGCCCACTTCGGCTTGAACATTGGCGGCTACTTGCATGGCCGGCGCGCTAACCGCGGGAGCGGAGCGCACTCCCTGACGCGTCTGGATATAGCGGCCCACTACAAGGATCACCGCAAGACCGACCGCCACCGCCGTCGCTACGGGCAGAATGTTGAGTGGATACGGCTGGCCTGGTTTCGTCGATTCATAGAAGGGCTTCACCAGTACAGCAACGCCGACGGCCGGGACAAGCACGTGGTGCCACCAGTTAAAGCCATGTCGATGCCGGCGCCAGAAGAACGCGGCGACCGACACGCAAAGAAGCGCGTATACGATCACGAAGAGGACCGGCCCAAGCGTGAACGCCACCTCGACGAACTCGAACGGCTGCCCGTGGTACACGAGCGTCCAGATCAGCCCGACCGCGCCCGCGATCACGGTGAGGCCGACAATCGCCCAGTGCGGTGTGCTGTAGCGGTCGTTGACGCGCGCCAGCTGTCGTGGCAAGTCGCCGGTGCGGCCGGCGTTGAACACGATGCGTGACCCAGAGTTGACGGCGGCAAGCGATAGCGAGAACGCGCTGGCGAGTACTGCGAAGTCGACCAGGACGTGCAGGCTGCCAAAGTGCTTCGCGGCGAGGGTGTCCAAGGGCGACGGGTCCCTCGCAAGCGCAGTCAGGCTGCCGTATCCGACCACGGCGGCGTACACGATGAAAGCGGCGATAAGGCCGGCGAGGAGAATCGCGATAATGGCCGACCGGCCGACGTTGCGGTGTGGCCGGCGGGATTCCTCGGAGAGCGCTGCCGCGTTTTCCCAGCCGAGGAAGAGGAGGACGACCGCTGGGAATGCTGCGGCCAGGCCGCTCATTCCCGTGCTTCCGAGTGTCAGCGGGGTTGCAGTCAACTGGCTGCTCGGTGCGGCGGCCAGGGTTGCGATGGCGAGAGCCACGAGCACCGCGACCTCGAAGAGAAACAACGCGGCGGCGGCACGAGCCGCGATCCGAACCCCTCGGACCACGAGCACCAAGGTAAGCACGATCCAGGTCAGCGTGTAGACCCACCACGGCCCGGTGCTCTTCGACCAGTTCGCGATGATGATCTGGAGAAGGGCTGAGATGCCGACGAAGACCCCAGACCCGGCCACCACGCCCCCCAAGACGACCAGCACCAGGGCGAAGCGGCTCGCGCTCTTGCCGAGCCCGCCGCCGATCCAAGTCACGTACGAGCCGGCGGTTGTCTTCTCCCGGGAGAACAGAACCAGGCTCCATGCCACGAACAGGATGGAGGCCGTGCCGGCCAGCACGGCGAGCGGCGCCGAGCTACCGGCCCCGGCCACCATCACACCCAGGACGAAGTAAAGGCTCAGCGCTGGCCCGATGTTGGCCAAAGCCGACAACGTCATCTCGGGCAGGTGCAGAACATCTGCCCGCAGCCGTCCAGGTTTGTGTTCTGTAGCTGTCACTGGCTCGCTCGACATGCTGCTTCTCCTCCGGATGCGGCTCGTAGAGGTATCTGATCTGCGGTTGAAACCGGCGTAGCCGTCTGGCCGGGCGTGTCGTGCATATGGGTTGATATTGACGGTTGCGCTGGATGATCTGCGGTGGTGATGGTTGTATGCCTGATCTGCGACTGCGATTGGTGAATGCGGCCGGTTGCACGGTGCATGCGCGGGAAAGTCACCGCCCCGATTTTTGGTGGCGTCAAAACCCTCAAAGAACGGAGACAGTGGCCGCGGACGCCAGCATGGCACATGACCGGGCAGCGGGAAAAGCGACAGGCCGGCCTGGCGGGCTGCCCCATATATCCGCAGGTAACGACGAGCGCCTCCCGCAAGGTCAGTTCGCGCGGGCGTCCTTCGCCTTTATTCCACGGTTCTTCGAGTAGTCCTACCACGCGATTTTCAAGTTCGTCGAGTTGCTCTTGGTCCGGTATTGACATGCGCTCGAACGCTCGAACCGCAACGGTTTCTCCATCGTTGAGAGATTTGGCGTGGAAACCTCCTTTCTATCGGCTGGAGAAGCCGTTGCCTCGCATTTAGCGCGGCGTGTCCGAAAAGTATGATAAAGAACCTCCGTGCAAATTCTCGTAAGTAATCGGTGAT
>Ga0335078_10017454_pt1 | contig 10662 bp, 9 predicted proteins | sample Lox_Sample_32_FD_206711 | JGI IMG/M metagenome (GOLD analysis project Ga0335078, IMG submission 206711) | Soil microbial communities from Loxahatchee National Wildlife Refuge, Florida, United States - Lox_Sample_3.2 | ecosystem: Environmental > Terrestrial > Soil > Wetlands | place: USA: Florida... | reverse complement strand
GAAAGGAAAGTCACGCGGGAGTACATCGACAAGCTGCGGATTTCCACCTCCAGCATGGAAAAGGAGGCCGCGAAGCTCTCCGGCGGCAACCAGCAGAAGGTGGTCTTCGCCAAATGCCTTTTCGCGGACGCGGACCTGCTCATGCTGGACGAGCCCACGCGCGGCATCGACGTAGGGGCAAAGAGCGAAATCTACGGCATCGTGCGGCGGCTGTCGGAGGAAGGCAAGAGCATCCTTATCTTCTCCTCGGAGCTGCCCGAGATCATGAACATCTGCGACACGATCCACTTGTTGTTCGACGGGCGCCTGAAGGCCACGCTCCGCAACGGGTGTGACATCGACAACGAGCACGTCCTGCACATCGTCACCGGTGGAGATGCCCCATGAGTGCTGACGTGCCTGCACCCCGCAAGACCGTGCTCGCCGGCGTGAGCAACGAGACGTTCCTGACCTTCTTCATGATCGGGGTCCTCGTGGTCCTTTTTGCCGTTGCCTGCCTGTTCGTCCCCAACTTCTACCTGCTGCAGAACATCATCAACCTTTTCTCCAACTACTGGTTCGTCATCATTCTGGGAATTGGGGTGACGTTCCTCCTGATCACCGGCAACTTCGACATGTCCGTGGGGGGTGTTGTCGCGCTGACCGGGGTGCTCTCGGTCTGGTTCTGCCAGGGGTACAATGTGTCGCAGAATGCCCTTGCCAACGGCCTCGGGCTGCCCTACGGCGCGGCGGTGGCGCTGGCCCTTGCCGGTGCGCTGTGCATTGGTGCCGTCAACGCGTTCTTCATTGCCCGGCTGAGAGTCCCCTCCATCATCGTAACCCTGGCCACGATGATGGTCGCGCGGGGAATCGCCCAGGTTATCACCCGGGGCGCCCAGCGCAACACCAGCCTCCCGGACGTCTTCGGCGTGATCGGCAACACCTTCATCCCGGGAACGTCCGTCAAGATCGCGGTGCTGATCATGGTGCTGCTGGTCGCCGCGGCCTACGTGGTGGAGAAGAAGACCGTGGTGGGACGCCGCACTTACCTCATCGGCGCCAACGCAACGGCAGCCAGGCTGTCCGGCATCCGGGTGAGCGGCCATCTGGCGCTCCTCTACATGGTAAGCGCCCTCCTGGCGGGCGTCACCGGGATCCTCCTGGCCTCAGAGTACAAGGCGGGCCTGTCCAGCCGCGCAATGGGCTACGAGTTCGACGCCCTGGTCATCTCATTGCTCGGCGGCGTGAGCATCGCCGGGGGATTCGGGTCCGTGCTCGGCATGTTTGTCGGGGCGATCATCCTTGCGGTCGTGACCTCTTCCGCCACCGGCCTCCTGCTTCCCCCGGACTGGCAATTCACCCTCAAGGGGATAGTCACCTTCATCGCCATCCTTGCCCAGCGGTTCGCTCTGGACAGGCGGAAGGGGTAGAGGAGAGCCGCCATGAGGAAAATGGAACAATCCCTGCAGGCACGGCTGGAGCGATCCAAGGCGACCCGCGCCGCAATCAAGAATCTCTATATCTACGTGGTCCTGGTCCTGATTGTTGCGGTATTCAGCGTCGTGAAGCTGGGGCAGGTGGATTTCTTCGGTCGCGGCCATTTCCTGAGCCCGGACAGCATTGTCAACCTCCTGCGGATGGCGGTCCCCATTCTCACCCTCAGCGGCGCCTTCACGCTCCTGATGATCTCCGGCTACATCGACCTTTCGGTCGGAAGCGCCATGAGCCTCAGCGCGGTGGTCTTTGCGCTGATGATCCTGAACGGCTTTCCCTTCGCGCTTGCCCTTCCCCTGACGCTCGTTCTGGGGATCGCCTTCGGCGTGCTCAACGGCCTGCTCGTCATGAAGCTGCGCATTACCCCCGTCATTGCCACGCTGGTGACGTTGAATCTCTTCAAGGGTATTGCCCTTCTGATCGTGCCGCGCGGGACCTCCGCCATCAAGAGCACCGCGCTGCAGAAGATGCCCGCCTGGATCAACGACTATGCCCGGCGGGATGTCCTCCTGGGCCTGCCGGCGGCGTTCTACGTGGCGGTGGCGGTCATCATCATCCTGGTGGTGGCGCAGAGAAGGACCATCCTGGGCAAGTACGCGGCGGCCATCGGCGGCAACCGCACCGCGGCCGAGCTCTCCGGCATCAACGCCGTGAAGTATGTATGGATCTTGTACGTCATCGTGGGGCTTTTTGCGGCGCTGGCCGGCACCGCGCGCGCAAGCTACATGTCCCTGGGAGACCCGCTCTCCGGGGACGGAATGGAGCTGGACAACATCATCGCGGTCCTGCTGGGCGGGACCGCGTTCTCCGGGGGAGAGGGATCCGTGGCCAAGACCGTGGTCGGCGCAATCATCATCATGTGCGTGACGACAGGCCTCATGACCGTCATCCCCGCTTTCTGGCAGGTGTTCGCCAAGGGCACCGTGCTCATTGTCGCCGTGGCTCTCAACCACCTCCTGGTCCGGGAGAAGACCGCCGCGTAGCCGCGGCGCGCAGGGGGCCGGCATGGTCCAGGAGAGAGAGGTCCAATCGCTTCGAAGGCTCGCGGCCCGGTGGACGGAGCACGCGGCCAGCCCGGTCATGGCGGAGCGGCGCCGCCAGTGGCGAGCCGTGAAGGACCTTCGGGCGGAGAAGCCCATGATCCTGGTGGAGACCTGCATGCTCTCCGACTACATCGGCAGGGATGAGCTGGTCTGCTCGGATCCCTTTGCGCGCAATGTCGAAAAGAGCCTGCTGGAGACCGTCCGGCACGCGGACGAGATGGGGGACGACATCGTGGTGGAGCCCTGGTTCCGCGTCCCCTGGGCGCTGGAGGTCTCGGATTACGGCGTGCCCATCCAGGCCCGCCACGCCGTTGCCACGGACGGAAGCGACGTTGGCTACTCGTTCAATTTCGGCGTTCAGTCTGAGAAGGACGCGCTCAAGCTCCACCGGCGCTCCCGCTGCGTCAACCGCAGGGAGAGCCTGCACCAGAAGGAGATGCTGGAGGACGCCTTTGGCGACATTCTCCCCGTCCGGCTTGGCGGATGGGACCCGTTCAATCCCGAGTCCGGATACCGGCCCTGGCTGGGCAACCTGTACGGCGGCCTCACCATGGACCTGTTCAAGCTGATCGGCAACGACAACCTTCTCACCTGGGTGTATGACAACCCGGGCCTCCTTCACAGGATCATGACCGTCATCCGGGACGACAGGAAGGCGCACTTCAAGTTCATGGAGAAAGAGGGCCTGCTGTACGGGAACACGGACACCTGGATGCCCTGCCCCGGCAGCTACGGCTTCGTGTCGGACCTTCCGGGGCCGGAGGCAGACGGCGGGAAGGTGACCCTCGGGGACTGCTGGTGCTGGACTGATTCCCAGGAAAGCGCCCCCATCTCCCCCGCGATGTTCCAGGAGTTCTTCCTGCCCTATATCGCGGAGGTGACACGGCCGTTTGGTCTGACCTATTATGGATGCTGCGAGGCGGTTCATGACCGCTTCCATCTTGTCAGGAAGGCAATTGGAAACCTGCGCGCCGTATCCGTGTCGGGATGGAGCAACCTGGAGTTGATGGGAGAGCTCCTGGGAGCGGAGTACGTCTACTCCCGCAAGCCCACCCCCGCGTACATCAGCGGCCCCAATCCTGACTGGGGGCTGCTGGAAAAGGACGTTGGCGCTACGCTGAAGGCGGCCAGGGACTGCAACCTGGAGTTCTGCTTCCGGGACATCTACACCATAAACGGCGACAGGTCCCGGCTGTCGAGATGGGTGCGCATGACGCGCGCCATGATGGGAGAGTGATGCCGGCCATGAAGAAGCCCGCGTACCTCATGGGGATCGACAACGGCGGCACGGTCACAAAAGCGGCGCTGTACGACACCAGCGGATCGGAGATTGCCGTTTCATCGCGAAAGACCGAGATGCTCTTTCCCTGTCCCGGGCATGCTGAGAAGAACATGGACGCCTTGTGGCTGGCCAACGTGCAGGTGATCGCGGAGGTGATGGAGAAGGCCGGGGTCAACCCCCGGGAGGTTGCGGGGCTGGCGGTGGCCGGGCATGGAAACGGCATGTACCCGGTGGATGCGGACGGCCGGCCCGCCCATGAGGGAATCAACTCAGCCGACAGTCGGGCGCAGGAGTACGTCCAGGCGTGGTACGGGGACGGCACCTTCGACGCCATTTTTCCCAGCACGTGCCAGTCCATCTGGGCGGCACAGCCCCCCGCGCTCCTTTCCTGGTTTCGGGACCATGACCCGTCGACCCTGGAGCGAACCCGGTGGATCCTCATGTGCAAGGACTACATCCGCTACAAGCTCACCGGGGAGGCCTTCTCCGAGGTGACGGACTCCTCCGGCACAAACCTGATGAACGTCCATGACCAGCGCTTTGATCCCCGGCTGCTTGCCGCGTTCGGGCTGTCGGAGGTGGCGGGAAAGCTGCCGCCGGTGCGCGGGCCCGCGGAGATCTGCGGCACGGTGGGCAGGGCCGCGGCCCAGGCAACGGGCCTGCGGGAAGGCACCCCCGTGGCTGGCGGCTTGTTCGACATCGACGCATGCGCAATTGCCACCGGCATCACGGACCCGCAGAGGCTGTGCCTTGTTGCCGGCTCCTGGAGCATCAACCAGTACATCAGCGCGCAGCCGGTGCGGGATCGGGACATCTTCATGACCAGCGTCTACTGCATGCCGGGGTTCTGGCTCATCACGGAGGCCAGCGCCACCTCCGCAAGCAACCTGGAATGGATGGTATCAGAGCTCATGCCGGCGGAAGCCGCAGAGGCGCGGGCAAAGGGATGCTCCATCTTCAACCAGGTCAACGGGCTGGTGGCCGGCGTGGCCCCCGCGGGCTCGGACGTCGTCTTCCTGCCTTTCCTCTATGCCAGCAACGAAGGTCCGGGGGCCAGGGCGGCGTTCCTGGGTTTGAAGGGCTGGCACGGACGCCCCCACATGCTGCGGGCCGTGTACGAGGGGGTGGTTTTTTCCCACAAGACGCACATCGACCGCCTGCTGAGCCACCGCGGCCCGGCCGCCGCGGCCCGCATGGCCGGAGGCGCGGCCAGATCCGAGGTCTGGGTGCAGATGTTCGCGGACGTGCTGCAGCTTCCCATCGAGCTCACCGCGTGTGAGGAGCTGGGCGCCATGGGCGCCGCACTCTGCGCCGGTGTGGCGGTGGGCATCTTCGGCTCCTTCCCGGAAGCGGCGGCGGAAATGGTGCGCGTATCACGGACGGTGGAGCCGCAGACCGCCACGCACGCTCTCTATCTGGACAAGTATGGTCAATACCGCAAGTATATCGAGGCGCTCCGCGGCGGGTGGTAGAGGCGGACGGCAGAATGGATGATCTTCAGCGCATTGTCAGGGTTGCCCGCATGTATTATCAGCAGGGGTTGAAGCAGGAAGAGATTGCCCGGCGGGTGAAGGTATCGCGGGCCTCCGTCTCCGTGCTCCTTTCGGAGGCGCGTCGGCGCGGGATCGTCGAGATCACCATCCGCAATCCGCTGGAGGACAACGCGGAGCTGTCGCGGGAAATCTCCTCCGCCTTCGGCCTGGCCCGCTGCGTGGTTGTCCCCGCCTCGGTGCGGGAGACGGAAGCCTTGATTGACCTTGCCTCCGCCCGCGCCGCCGGCGTCTTTGACCAGGAAGCAAAGACCGGCGACGTAGTGGGGGTTGCCTGGGGACGGACGTGCCAGGCCTTCATGTCCCACTACGCGCCGCGCCGGCTCCTGCACGGCCTCCAGGTTGTCCCCTTGATCGGCGGAAGCGACAGGACCCTGCAACGCTACCAGCTCAATGAGATGGTCCGCGCATTTTCGGAGAAGCTGCAGGCCACGCCGGCTTTCATCCATGCCCCGGCTCTGGCCGCGTCCCGCAAGGATTTCGAGCTGTACATGGGGAGCTCCTCCATGAAGGCCATCCTGGAGATGTGGCGGGCCACCACCATTGCGGTGGTGTCCGTGGGAGCCCCGCCGGTGGAGCGGGAGCTTGACGGCTCCCGTGCGCCCGCCCGCAGGAGAAAGAATGCGTCTCCCGACACGCTGCCCATCGGGGATATCTGCGCCCGCTACTTCGACGTGAAGGGCCGGTTCGTGGAGGACGAGCTTTCCGCCAGGATCATCGGCATTCCCGTGGAGAGCCTGCGGAGGATTCCGAAGGTCCTCTGCGTTGCCGCGGGACTGGAGAAAGCTTACTCCCTCCTGGGCGCCCTGAAGACAGGGTGCGTGACCATCCTTGTCACGGATGAGAGGACGGCAACGGCTCTCCTTGACGCGCGCCGGGAAGATGAATCAGGGCAGATCGGGCGCAGCGTGGCCCGGCTGTTCGGCCGGGCATGAGGGAAGGGGAGGCTCATGGCGCTGAACCGGGGGAAGAAAGCGTACCTAGCGGGCATCGACCTGGGGTCCACCAGCCTGAAGAGCGTCATCTACGACCTTGAAGGAAACGCCGTCTCCTCCGGGTCTCGGCCCACGGAGCGGTTCCATCCCGACCCGCGGCATCCCACGTGGACCGTGTGGGACCCCGCGCAGATCTGGGGCGGGACCGCGGCCGCGGTTCGGGACTCCGTCGCAAAGCTGGAGCAGCCGTCTTCCATCGCAGCCGTGGTGGTCACGGGAATGGGCATGGACGGCGTTCCCGTGGATGAGCGCGGGGCATGGCTCTACCCGTTCATCAGCTGGCTCTGTCCCCGGACGGAGCCGCAGCGGCAGTGGTGGGAGAAGACCATTGGGACGGAGAAGACCTTCTCCGTGGGCGGGAACAACCTGTGGCCGTTCAGCACCGCGCTGCGCATCCTCTGGATGGCGGAGCATGAACCGGAGGTGCTGAAGCGTACCCGCAAGTGGCTTCTCATAGAGGACTTCCTGAACTTCATGCTCTGCGGGCGGGAGGCAACGGACTACAGCATGGCTTCCTGCACGCTGCTTTTCGACCAGGCCGCCCGGAGCTGGTCCCGGGAAATGCTGGGATTCTCCGGGATCGACGGACGCCTCCTGTGTGACCCTCTGCCCAGCGCCACCGTGCTGGGAGAAGTCACGAAAGCCGCCGGGCAGGCTACCGGCCTGCCGGAGGGCACGCCGGTCGTGCTGGGCGGCCACGACTATCTCTGCGGCGCGCTCCCGGCCGGCGCCCTTGCGCCGGGTGTCTTCCTGGACGTGAGCGGGACGTGGGAAGTGGTGCAGGCCACCATCCCGCGGCCGGTCCTGACACCCTCTCTGCGGGACATTGGAGCCACCGTGGAGTGCCACGTGGCGCGGAACATGTACTCCGTCATGGCGGCTTCCATTTCCTCCGAGATGCTTGAGTGGTACCGCAGGGAGCTGGGCTCAGACGCCCGGGCCAGGGCGGCGGCGCGGGGGTGCGCGGACTGGGAAACGCTCATGGAGGAAGCCGCGGCGTGCCCGGTCGGGAGCCGCGGCGTCATGTTCCTGCCTCATATGGGCGGGTCCGGATGCCCCGTGGTGGATACACGGTCCCGCGGAGCCTTCGTGGGGCTGAGCGGCCCGGCCACCCGCGGGGACCTTCTGCGCGCGCTGATCGAAGGGCTGGACTTCCAGCTCCTGGACATGATCCAGGAGATGAAGAAGAACGTCGGAGGGATGGAAGAGCTGGTCGTGGCCGGAGGGGCCGCCCGGAACAATTTCTGGCTGCAGAACAAGGCGGACGTTACGGGGATGCCCATCACCGTGACGGAGGTGGAGGACGCAAGCCCGCTGGGCGCCGCAATGCTCGGCGGCATTGGCGTTGGTCTCTACCGGGATGAGCAAGACGCTTTCCAGCACGTGCGCAAGGAGACCAGGACCGTGGAACCGGACCGGGCCGCCGCGGCGCGGTATGCGGAGATTTTTCCCATCTACAAGTCCCTCTACCCCGCGCTCCGGCCCGTCAGCCACGCGGTTGCCGGCATGCCGGGGGCGTGACGGTCAGGCGGGCCGAACCAGGTCCCGCGCGGCGGCAACAATCTTTTCCACCGTGGGCACGACGGCCGCTTCCAGCGCCGGGTTGTAGGGGATGGGAACGTCCAGGCCGGCAACCCGGCGGATGGGCGCGTCCAGGTGGAAGAACGCCGGGCTGTCCGCTAGTGTGGCCGCGACCTCTCCCCCGAATCCCGCAGTCTGGCAGGCTTCATGGACGATCATGGCCCTGCCGGTTCTTTTCACGGACTCTATGATGCACTTCCTGTCCAGCGGCACCAGGGTTCGGAGGTCCACCACCTCGGCCTGGATCCCGTCCGCGGAAAGCTGCCGGGCCGCCTCCAGTGAGCGTTCCACCATGCGTCCCCAGCTTATTATCGTGAGGTCATGGCCCGTGCGCTTGATGTCCGCCGCTCCCAGGGGGATGTCGTACGCTTCACCAGCGTCGGGAACCGGCCCCTTCCTCCTGTACAGGAGCTTCTGCTCGATGAATACGACCGGGTTCGGGTCCCTGATGGCGGAATGCAATAGCCCCTTGGCGTCGTACGGCGTGGAAGGGACCACGACCTTCAGGCCGGGGACGTGGCACACCCACGCCTCCAGGCTCTGCGAGTGCTGCTCCGCGGCCCCGGTCCCTGATCCTCCCGCGGTGCGGACCACCATGGGAACCGAGACCTGGCCGCCGAACTGGTACCTGGCCTTGGCGGCCTGGTTGGCAAGCTGCTCCATGGCGATGGTGAGAAAGTCGCTGAACATGATCTCCACCACCGGCCGCATGCCCGTCATGGCGGCCCCTGCGGCCGCTCCCGTGATCGCATGCTCGGAAAGCGGAGTGTCGCGCACGCGTTCCTCCCCGAACTCCTGGATCAGTCCCGCCGTCACCCCGAAGGCGCCCCCGTAGATGCCGATATCCTCCCCCATGAGGAAGACGCGCGGGTCCGCCCTCATCTCCTCCGCAAGCGCTTCGCGGATGGCCTCCGCGTACGTGACCTCTCTCATCGAGGCGCCTCAGGCATACACGTCCCTGGCCGCCTCACGAACGTCGGGGTCGGGGCTGGACTCCGCGAAACGCACCGCCTCTTCCACGTCCCGCGCCGCCTGCGCGTCCATGGCGTCCACCTCCTCCGTCGAGAAGACCCCGGTACCGAGGAGGCGTTCCCGCATCCTCCTGATGGGACAGCGCTTCTTCCACTCCTCTATTTCCTCCCGGGAACGGTACACATTGGCGTCGCTCTTGGAGTGTCCCATGTGCCGATACGTGTTGAGGACCAGGAGCATGGGACCTTCCCTGCGGACGTGCTCCCTGCCTTCCCGCGCAGCGCAGTAGATCTCCACAGCGTCATTGCCGTCCATGGACACGCTCCTGATTCCGTACGCCTGCCCGCGTTGAGCCAGGTCGCAGATGTTGGCCTGCCAACGCAGGGGCGTGGACATGGCATAGAGATTGTTGACGCAGACAAAGAGGACGGGGAGCTTCCACACGGAGGCCAGATTGACGGATTCATGGAAGGAGCCGGTGCTTGTGGCGCCGTCCCCGAAGAAGCACGCCGTGATGCTGTCCGACCCGGAGAGGCGCTGGCCCAGGGCCGCCCCAACCGCAATGGGCATGCCTCCTCCCACAACGCCGTTTGCTCCCAGGCTGCCGGCGGCGAAGTCCGCGATGTGCATGCAGCCGCCCCTGCCCCGGCAGCAGCCGGTCTCCTTGCCCAGGAACTCCGCCATCATCAGGTCCAGCCGCATTCCCTTGCCGATGCTCTGGCCGTGTCCCCGGTGGGTGGCGGTCATCCGGTCCCCCGGCTGCAGGGCGGCGCAGACGGCGATGCCGGTGGCCTCCTCACCCACGCAGAAATGCGCCGTCCCGTGGACCTTGCCCTCCGTGAACAGGCGCGCCGCGGCCTCCTCAAAGCGTCGCGTCTGAACCATCCTGAGGTAGAGGGAGCCGAGCATCTCTCTGGGAACTGCGGACGATGGGCCGCTCATGCCTGGAGTGCTAACATATGTCATGACATTTGTCAATTGACATTTGCCATATGGCATGCTACGATCACCAGTAAAATAGAAGAGAAGAGGAACCATACCGTGCTCCACGAAAAGGAAAGACAGGAAATCATCAACGTCGGCATTGCCCTGGACCGCTACCGTCTCATCAGCCTCTCCGGGGGCAACGTCAGCGTGAGGATGGACGGGCACATCCTTGTCACGCCGTCCGGGATGGCCTATGAAACGCTGGTCCCATCCGACATCGTTGTCATGGACCCGCAGGGCAAGGTCATCGAGGGAGAGCGAAGACCCTCGGTTGACACCGTTGCGCTGCTGCACATCTTCAACAGCATGCCGGGCGTGAACGCCGTCATTCACACCCACCAGCCATACGCCACGGCCGTGGGGCTTGTGATGGACGAGCTTCCCGCGTTCTGCACCACCCTGGTGAACGCCACGCTGGGGGCGGTCACGGTGGCTCCCTACAGCTCGGCCGCAAGCCTGGACATGGGGGTCAAGGCGGCGCAGTACATCGGGGACAAGCGCGCGGTCATCCTGCGCAACCACGGAGTGGTCACGGTAGGGCCCACGCTCAAGGACGCGCTGTACGCCGCCGTGTACCTGGAGGATGCGTGCCGGTCGTACTGCGCCGCGTGCTCCCTGGGGACGCCGCGCAGCCTCACGCCGGAGCAGGTGGCGGAGGCCGTGGAGTCTTTCCGTCACTACGGCCAGGGGAAGAAGTGATGGAGGCGTGGCCGGGACCATCCCTGCGGTGGGGAATCTATGAAAAGGCGCTGCCCGCGGGATCCACCTGGCCGCAGAAC
>Ga0335078_10017453_pt1 | contig 10663 bp, 8 predicted proteins | sample Lox_Sample_32_FD_206711 | JGI IMG/M metagenome (GOLD analysis project Ga0335078, IMG submission 206711) | Soil microbial communities from Loxahatchee National Wildlife Refuge, Florida, United States - Lox_Sample_3.2 | ecosystem: Environmental > Terrestrial > Soil > Wetlands | place: USA: Florida... | reverse complement strand
GCTTCATGCCGGCAGTGAAAACGGGACGTGACTCCCCCGACTGCGCGGGACGGTGGCCCAGGTCCGCGCCCCGCGCATCCAGCGCCGCCTTGAGCGAGCGCAGGCGGATGCGCGCCGCTCCGAGGTTGGACTGCTCATCGATCTTCAGCAGGGCGCATGCCCTGCCGTGCCGGGCCAGTATCTCCTGCACCTGGTCGGTGGTCACGGCATCCAGGCCGCACCCGAAGGAGGTGAGCTGCACGATGGCCAGGTCTCCCCGATCCGCGGCAAAGGAGGCCGCCGCGTACAGGCGGGTATGGTAGACCCACTGGTCTATCACCCGAAGGGGACGCTGGATCCGGCCAAGATGGGAGACCGAGTCCTCCGTGAGAACCGCCATTCCGAGGGAAACGATGAGCTCGGGAACTCCGTGATTGACCTCCGGGTCCAGGTGATAGGGCCTGCCGGCAAGGATCACGCCGCGAAGGCGCCGCTCTTCGATCTCCTTCAGGACCTCTTCCCCCTTTGCCCTGACTTCCGCCTTGAAGCGGGCCTGCTCGGCAAAGGCGGCGTCCACGGCGCCGTCGATGTCGGCTCGCGAAATGCGTGCCCATGCGAGCTCCTCCGCCAGGCGCTCTTTCAAGCGCCGGGGGTGGTGGAGGGGAAGGAACGGATTTGCATAGCGGACACCGTGGTGGCCCGGTGCGCCGGCCCTGATCCCCTCCACGTTGTTGAGGATGACCTCGGGGTATGAAGTCACGATGGGGCAGTTGAAATGGTTGGCCGCCTCTTTGTCTTCTCGCGGGCTGTAGGGCACGCAGGGATAGAAAATGAAATTGAGGCCATCCCGCACCAGGCTGGTGATATGCCCGTGCACCAGCTTCCCTGGATAGCAGACGGATTCGGACGGGATGGTCTCCATCCCCGCCTCGTATACCGACCTGCTGGAGCGCGGCGACAGTCGGACGGAGAACCCCAGGCGCGTAAAGAAAGTGAACCAGAAGGGGTAGTCTTCGTAGATGTTCAGCACCCGGGGGATGCCCACCACGCCGCGAGGGGCGTCACCGGGGGCCAGGGCCCGATAGCGGAAAAGACGGGCAAGCTTCCACGCGTAGAGGTTGGGGATCTGCGCGGCTGCCGGTGCCCTCGCCGCCGTCCGGGCACCGCCGAGCCGGGCTCCCCTCTCGCAGCGATTCCCGGAGACGAATGACCGGGAATCGGAGAAACGCGTGATCGTGAGCATGCAGGCGTTCTGGCACGACCTGCACCTTTCCATGGACACGCTGGTCCGCAGGGCGCACACGTCCTGAAGGCCGAGCATTCCGCTGCGTTCAACGCCGGCGGCCCTGTGCCGCGCAAGGAGGGCGGCACCGAATGCTCCCATGAGACCGGCCACGTCGGGCCGGACCGCGGTGCGCCCCGCGACGAGCTCGAATGCGCGCAGGACGGCGTCGTTGAGGAAAGTGCCTCCCTGGACGACCACCTTCTCCCCGAGCTCATCCGGGCTCTTCAGGCGGATCACTTTCTGGAGCGCGTTGCGGATCACGGAGTAGGAAAGGCCTGCCGAGATGTCTCCGACCCCCGCGCCTTCCTTCTGCGCCTGCTTGACCCGTGAGTTCATGAACACCGTGCAGCGCGATCCCAGGTCCACCGGGGCCGCGGCGCGCAGCGCCTCGCAGCCGAACTGCTCCACCGGCATTCCCAGGGACTGGGCGAAGGTTTGCAGGAACGAGCCGCAGCCTGACGAGCACGCCTCGTTCAACAGGATGGTGGAGATGGTCCCGTCGTCGACGCGGAGGAACTTCATGTCCTGCCCGCCGATGTCCAGGATGGATTGGACACCGGGGAGGAACTCCGACGCGGCCGCCTGGTGCGCGACGGTCTCCACCTCTCCATCATCGAGGCGGAACGCCTCCCTGACCAGGGCTTCCCCGTACCCCGTGGAGCAGGCGCGGCAGACCCAGGCGTCAGGGGGAATCGCGCGAAGCGCTTCGGTGACCATTGCGGTGGCGACTCCCAGAGGATCCCCGCCGTTGCCCCGGTACGCTGACCACGCAATGGCCCCTCGGGCATCGATCAGGACCGCCTTGGTGGTTGTCGATCCTGCATCCAGCCCGAAGAAGAGAGGTCCGTGCGCCCCCGCAATCTCCGTCCTCAGCGCGCGGGCTTTCCCGTGCCTGTCACGGAACGCCGCAAGCTCGCTCTCGTCCCGGAACAGCGGGCGCATGCGCTCCACTTCCGGCTCCCTCTCTCGGCACAGTCCGCGCACCCGGTCGCGAAGCTCCGTAAGGCCAATGACGTTCCCCTTCATCGAGGCGAGCGCGGCCCCCATGGCCACGAAGAGCTCGGCGCGAGCGGGGGTCCGGACGTGCTCGGGAGCCAGGCCGAGAGTCTTCACGAAAAGCTTCCTCGTCTCGGGAAGGAAATGCAGCGGACCGCCGAGGAAGGCGACCCGGCCGCGGATGGGCTTCCCGCAGGCAAGCCCCGAGATTGTCTGGTTCACTACCGCCTGCAGCACGCTGGCCGCGATGTCCTCCCGGCGCGCCCCCTCGTTGATGAGGGGTTGCACGTCGGACTTTGCGAACACTCCGCAACGGGCCGCAATGGGATAGATGGTGGTGTGGGCCCGGGCAAGCTCGTTGAGCCCCGCGGCGTCGGTCTGCAGGAGGCTCGCCATCTGGTCGATGAACGCCCCGGTGCCCCCCGCGCATGTGCCGTTCATGCGCTGCTCCAGGCCGCCGGTGAAGTACGTGATCTTGGCGTCCTCCCCGCCCAGCTCGATCGCGACATCCGTGTCCGGCAGAAACCGGGAGACAGCGCGGGTGCCGGCGATCACCTCCTGCACAAAGGGGAGATCGAGCCATCGCGAAACCGAGAGGCCGCCGGAGCCGGTGACTGCCACGCTGAGTGACTGCTCAGGGGCCGCCCGGCAAAGCTCATCATGGGCAGCCTCCACGATCTCGATCAACGCGCCCCGGATGTCAGCGTGGTGACGCTCGTAAGTGCTGAAGACAAGCGCGTCACTCGCGTCCAGGACCGCGAGCTTGACCGTCGTGGAGCCGATGTCGATGCCGGCGTGAAGCGTCCCGTTGGTTGTGCTCACGATCCGGATGCCTCCGCTACCCAGTAGTCGCCTCCGCCGCCCTCTCTCTCCATGAGCCCGAACTCCACGAGGCTGCGACGGAGCATCGCCGTGTCATCACTGAATCGAGCGAGCATCTCGTTCACGGCTGCTTCCTCGTACCGGACTCCCGGCGCGAAAACAGTCACCGCGTGGCGCAGCAGCACGAGGAACTTCTTCTGCTGCGAGGGAAACGCCGTGAACCGCCCGTCCGGACCCGTGAAAGCGGCAAGGACTTTCCGGTCGAACAGTCCCCTGTCCACGTCGCCGGCAAGCTCGGGAAGCTGGTCCGTGCGCAGGAGGCGCCGAGCCATTTCCCGCAGCGCATCCGGTTCAAGGGAGTACACGCTGTAGTGGCCATCAGGTCTCGCGCTCACGAGCCCTGCCTCCGCAAGGCGCGAAAGGTGGTGGGATACCGTCGACCCGCCCAATCCGAGCAGGGCGGAAAGCTGCTCAACGGTATGGGACTGCTGGGACAGCAGACCCACGATCTTGAGCCGATTTGTGTCGGCAAGGGCACGGAAGAAGCCGAGAAGCTCCTTCGTCGGGGATTCGGATGTCATGGCTGCCTCAAGAGAAACGATTCGATGCTTTTGAAATCGTTTCTATCATTATCGATGTGATGGCGTCAAGGCCGCAGCGGTGCGAGCGGCGCGCCCGCAGGGGTGCGACCCGAGCATCTTCAGTCGGTCACAGACGCAACCGCTGCCGCGGCGGACCTCAGCACGTCGGCTTCGGCGGGCGTGATCCCCTCGCGAGGAAGCCAGCACGACTCACGGGCGTCCTGGCCGGTCAAGGCGGCGGCGACCACGCACGACAGGAGGAACGCGCCCCGCCGACTCGGATGGAGCTTGTCTTTTTCATACAGGTCGACGCCGGGTGCATGCGCTGTCATCCATTCGAATGCATCTCCCACGCGTGCCTGCCGAATGCCCAGACGCCTGGCAACTTCCTTGCTTGCCCGTCTCAGCCGGTCCTGCATGGCCCGTGGATTGCCGCCGAACCGTCCCGCTTCGCCCGAAAAGACAACCGAGCCTCGATCCGGGGCAAACGGTTCCAGGAGGATGACCTCGGCGCCGATCCTTCGGGCTTCGGTGGCGAGTGTGGTCACGGACGAAAGGAACTCGTAGTGCTCGGCAAGCGGTTCCCAGGGACTGTCTTGGAGAACCACAACGTCCCAGCCACCCTGGCGGATGAGGGTCAGCCCGGATAATGACGGGTCGTCGGGAAAGCAAGAAAGCGTTGCAGCTGCAGCCGACACATGGGCCCGCAGCCCGGTAAAGCCGACATTGGAGACCCGGACTTCCGCCACCCGCGTCTTCGACAGGCTGCCGGAGATGCCCGCGATCGAAGCCGCGGCGTCCCAGTACGTTCCCAGGGTGTCCCCCACGAACAGCACGCGCAGGGGACCGGCAGCGGGCTTCTTTGCTTCTCGAAACGAAACCATCGAGCCGAGCAGGAGCACGAGGAGACAGGCCACGACGGCGGCGGCCCTGCGAGAGACTTCCTTCGGCGGACGGAGAATCCGCGCGATCCGTTCGGCAATCCAGGCGCGGCTCCCCAGGAGGGCTTGGGTTCCCCGTAGCGGTGCGCCGCGACGGGCCGCGACGACATGAAGGATCGCAGATGCGTACTCAGTACCCTTGATGCCGTCGGCGAGAACGCGCCGGTCGCAGCATATTTCGGCGTCTCTTCTCATGAACCTGCGGGCAATCCAGGCGGGCGGAAAAAACCAGAGGAGAGAGCACAGGGCATAGGACAGGTGGTTGTAGAGTGCGTCTCGGCGCTTGACGTGCCACAGTTCGTGGACCAGCACGGCGCGGATCCGCCGAAAGGGCCACGACTCCGCCGACGCCGGCACGACTATCCGGGCGTGTCGGACGCCACAGGTGAAAGGAACGACGACCTTCGGATCAAGAAGAACAGAGACCCGGTTCAGGATCCCGAGTCGGCCGGAAAGCGCATTGGCGACGCGCTCGAGTCTGACGGACGACGGAGTCCGGGCCAGCAGCGCGCCCAGCACCAGCGCGCCGGAAAGCGCGCGGACGCCGCAATACAGGACCCCGCCCAGGTAGACCACGACCAGCCCGAGAAGAACCGGGAACAGGCGCGGCGCGTCCAGCGTCACCCCTACCTCCGGAGCCCAGGCGGTGAGCGCGCTCTCGATTCTGGCGCTGAAAGAAAACGGAGCCAGAAAGACTCCGGCGGCGGATTCGACCTGGTGCGCACCCGTTCCTTGGACTGCCACCGAGGGAATGATTGTCCGTACCGCCGGCAGCAGCAGGAGGCTGCAGAGAACGGCAAACCACATCACGTGGCGCGTCCTGGCGGGTACTCCGGCGACCGTGCGGTTCACCAGATAGACCACCGCGAACAGGAAGATCCCCCTGGTCACGAACACGGAAAGGAACGACCACACTGCCTGCAGAAGCATGTCAGGGAACGTCACCGTCACGTCCTCCTTTTCTTCTTCATACAAGTGCTAAAAATCTAACACTTTTGAACCTGCCAGGCAAACGAAAACCGGGAAAGGGCGCTCAGGCACCCTCCCCCGGATATGCCGACTCTGACAGCGCCCGCTGCGGCGTCACCGGGCAGGATATGTCTCAACATCTGTAAGCTGAACACCCAGAGCGCGCACATAGTCGCTGCCCAGATCCCTGACACACCTGTCGACCCAGTCCAGCGACGCCCGCGGGTCCGCGTGGAGGGAAATCTGAAACCCCGCCTTGGCGTACGAAGCGGCCATGCGGTCCACCCAGTCGGCGGACGCGCCGCTTGCGGCGGCGGCGTTCATGGCCATGCGATCAACCCAGTCCCCGTCAGGAGATCGGGCGGGCGTACCCATGGCAATCGCCGCGGAAAGAATGAACAACCCTATCAGCGTCAAACGGCTGTGCATTTCGTCACCTCCAAAGTGCTAGTAAATTAGCACTAAAAGAGGTCGGAGGCAAGGGAAATGCTAATATTTCAGCACTTGCGCGAAAACCGGCCGCCGGCGGTTCATCTGCCGCTGCCTTCTTTCTTTGCCTTTCTGATTACGGCGATGAGCCGCGCATAGTCGTCGTCGGTGAGGTTCCCTTCCTCCGCACTGATGAGTCCGGACACCGCCTGCTCGAGGGAGTCGTTGAAGTACGTCTTGACCAAGGTGCGAATGGCGCTCCGGCTGGCCGCCTCTGCGGCGATCCTGGGTGAGTAGTAGAACTTGCGGCCGATCCTGCTCTGCTCGAGAAAGCCCTTTCTCACGAGGATGGTGAGGCTGGTCCGAAGAGCGGAGTAGCTTGGAGGATTGTTGATGGCCTGCAGCACGTCGCTGGCGCTGCCCTTTTTCATGGCATAGATCAGCTCGACGATTTGGCGCTCCCTCTTGCCGAGCTGGTCCAGGGTCCGTTGTGTCATCGCACCTCCCTAAGTGTTAGTAATTTAACAGTTTATAGGCTTCGGGGCAAGGAGCCGTAAAGGTCCTGGACGGCACATTCAGGGTGCCGGCGGTTTAGTTGCTGCGACAGCGGCGTCCGTCGTTGACAACAGAAGCACCTTCTTCCATAGTAAGCATAGGACGCCGATGCCAAAGACGCCCTATGTCATTGCCGGCGAGGAGCCTTTTCGATGTGCGATCACTGCATGAAACACGGAGCCGGGGGCAAGTGGTATCTCAACGCGAAAAGCTACTCGGAAGAGGTCGTGAGCAGGCATAATCTGCGCGAGTTCCTGCTGGAGCAGTACAAGAACTTCGAGCAGATCTCCGTGCGCAAGGTCGCCGGCTTCAGCCCGGTTGGTAACGACCATCTTTTCAAAATGCCCGTCATCGGAAGGATCGTGCGACGGACCGCGGAGCGGCTGCTGCACAGCACCCGGCCGCCCAGAAACCCCTTTCGCCCGGAAGGGCACATCGGCCAGGTGGTCCCCGTGGAGGATGCGGTGGCCATTCTGGAAACCTGCGCAGCAGAGCCCATCATCGAGAAGAACTGCATGTGCCGCTACATGACGCGCGGTGAGAAGGAGTCCTGCTGCATCAACTTCGGCGTCATGTCGGAGATCATCGACAAGCTGCCCCGGTTCATCCCGGACAAAGAGAAGTACCACCTGAGCCGGGAAGAGGCCGTTCGCCGGTTCACGGAGCACAACCAGAAGGGCTACATCGGGACCATCTGGTACGGCCCGTACCCGTACATCAATAACCTCTGCTCCTGCAAGAGCCCCGAATGTGCGGGCATCCGGCCGCGCATGGACTTCGGCATCATGTCCATCCACAAGGCGGAATACGTTGCCGAGATCCATGACACCCTTTGCCGCGGATGTCTCCAGTGCGTGCTGCGCTGCCCGTTCAAGGCGATCGAGGGAGACGGGAAGACCGGCATGCCCCGTGTCAACCAGGAGAAGTGCTTCGGCTGCGGAGTCTGCCGCCACGCCTGCGACACGCATGCCCTGTTCCTCGTCCCGCGCGCCGAGCGCGCCGCGGTTGCCGGCAGGTACTGACCGGCATGTTTCGACGGACACGAATCCGCATCGATTATTCCCTGTGCGGGGACGGCCGGGGCGTGGACCCGCGGGCGTGCTGCCTCTGCCTGCGCGCCTGCGGACCCGCCGTTTTCCTGCTCCATCAAACCATCGGAGCCCTCCAGGATGATCCCCTGGACCCCCAGATCTGGCGCGTCACCCCGCTGTGGCAGTCCCTGTGCACCGGCTGCATGAAGTGCGTGACATCCTGTCCCCCGGGTGCCATCAGGGTGAGATATTCCGCATGAACGACCCCGCGGCATCGACACAAAAATACCTGGTCATGGGCGGCGCGGGAATGCTCGGGTACGAGATCGTCCGCCAGCTCCTGGATCGCGGCAAAGAAGTCCGCGTACTGGACCTCCAGCCGCTCGCTGACAGTCGACCCGAGTCATTCGTCGGCGACATCCGAGACCCGCGGGCCGTCGAGCGGGCCTGTGAAGGCATGGACGTGGTGATCCAGACCGCTGCCGCTGTCTGGAACGTGCGCACCCCGCGAAGCCTCTACGACCAGGTGAACGTCGGCGGAAACCGGCTCGTCATCGACACCTGCCTGCGCCAGGGCGTGCCGCGTCTTGTCTACACCAGCTCCATGGACGTCGTGGTAGACGGGAGAAAGCCGATCCAGGACGGCGACGAATCCCTTCCCTATCCGGCACGGATGCCGAAGGACGCGTACAGCAGGTCAAAGATCCTTGCCGAGCAAATGGTGCTGGCGGCCAACTGCCCCCGGCTTTGCACGTGCGCGCTTCGGCCGGTGGGGATGTACGGGCCGCAGGACAAGTATCACCTGGGAAACATCATCGCGATGGCGCGCAAAGGCGTGTCTCTGCGTCTGGGCAGCGGGTCAGCCCGGTTCAGTCATGCCTATTCGGAGAACGTGGCGCACGCCCACCTCCTTGCGGCAGAGCGCCTCCAGCCGGGCGGACCCGTCTGCGGTCAGTGCTATTTCATCTGCGATCACTACCCGGCGGAGAACCTCTTCGATTTCATGGAGCCGTTTCTCCGGGCGCTGGATCTCCCCGTTCCGCGCCGTTCCATCCCCTATCGGCTGGCCTACGCGCTTGCCGCGCTTGCCGAGGTGGTTGCCCCGCACTCGAACTTCAACCGCTTCGCGGTCATCCAGACCTGCGTGGATCACACCTTCGTTGACACGAAGGCGGCTCATGACCTGGGCTACCGTCCCATCGTGTCCCGCGAAGAAGCGTTTCGAAGGTCCGTGAGGTGGCTGCGGGATCCCGACGCGGCCCCGGTACCTATTCCAGGTTCGCGTGGCGCTCGAACATCTTCTGCTCGCTGATGCCCGTCTCTTTCATCAGGAGCAGGACGCAGGAATCCAGGACAATCCCGAGGGCCTGTTCGAAAAGCGTTGCCATGGGCTGAACAGAGTGCAAGCCGCTGCCTGCGGCGGCTTTCGGAGAAGGGGCTGGTATCCGCACCACGGTGCCGGCTATTTTCGCGAGAGGGGACCCCGGGTCAATGGTCAGGAGGGCAACCGCGCCGCCGCGCTTCCTGGCCTGCTCCGCAACTGCAACCAGGCTGGACGTGCTCCCTGAGCCCGACCCAACCACCAGGATTTCTCCCGGCGCCAGCGCCGGCGTGGTGGCATCTCCAACCACGTATGACCTGATTCCCATGTGCATGAGGCGCATGGCAAAACCGCGCATGGCAAGGCCGGACCTTCCCGCGCCGGCAACAAACACCCCGCCCGCCGCTCGAATGGCCGCGGCGAGGCGGCCTACTTCTCCCGCGTCGACCTGGGAAATGACGGAACGGATTTCCTCAACCGCGGTGAACCGGATCTGCTCGTAGCTCATGTTTCCTCACACGATAGGTGACCCCCATGCGCGGCATCACGCTGTGCACGGGTCCGCCCAGGCGGGCAATCTTTTCAGCCGCCGCCTGCGGGTCGATTGTGTTGAAGTCGAAGAGACCCCAATGATGGCAGAACAGGAGGCCAATGCCGGCGCTGCGGCAGAGATGGATTGCCTCCTCCAGGTGGAAGTTCCCGAACACTCCCCGCGATGTCAGGTATTCGCTCCTGCCGTTGACCGGCAAGAGCGCCACGTCCACTGCGCTGGCGCGCAGAGTCTCTTCCAGTCCTTCGTAGGGGACGCAGTCACCCGAATGATAGATGCGGAGGCCGTCAAGGGTCACGATGTACCCGAGGTGCAGGAGCTCCCCGCGCTCGTTGCGCGCAAGCTGCTCGTGGGCGGCCGCGACCGCGTCCACCTGCACACCATCTTCGGGCTCCCGGGTTTCTCCGGCATCCATGGCGAGAAGCCGCGGCTCGGGGATGCCGAGAGAGACGGCACGCGCGGTCTCCGCGCGCGGAACGATGAACGCACACGAGGGATTGGCCTGGGCGATCGCGGGAAGCGTCCCCGGGTCCATGTGATCGGAGTGGCGATGCGTGCACAGCACGAGGTCGATTCCCCGCGCTTCCGTCGGTTCCAGGGGGGACGGCATCATGCGGGTGTGGGGGAGCTCCTTGCCCCGGTATTTTTCAGCAAGGGAGTCCGAAAGGTATGGGTCGATGAGGAGCAGATGACCGCCACCGCGCAGGGCAAAGCCGGCCTGGCCGAGCCAGTTCAGGCAGACCCCCGATGACGCGCGCTGGAGGGTCAGCTCCCGGGCAAGGGTTGACGCGAACGGATGCTCTTCCATACGGACCATGAGACAAAGTATACCTTTAAACACCATGAAGCTGCAGCTTGCCCTGGACATGGATTCCCTCGCGGCCGCGCGCGCCATGCTGGAGAAGACCGCGGACCTGGTCGACGTCGCGGAAGTGGGAACGCCCCTGGTGCTGCGGGAGGGGACCGCGGCCATCCGGGCGCTGAAGAAAGAGTACCCGCGCCTCCTGGTCCTCGCGGACTTCAAGATCATGGATGCCGGCGCGGAGGAGGCGGCAATCGCCTTCGACGCCGGGGCGGACATTGTCACCGTGCTCGCCGCGGCGCAGACCGTCACGATCCAGCGGGCCTGCGATATCGCCGCCGACGCCGGCCGCGAAGTCATGGCGGACCTCATTGCCGTCGCGGACCCCGTGCGGCGCGCCGT
>Ga0335078_10017452_pt1 | contig 10663 bp, 9 predicted proteins | sample Lox_Sample_32_FD_206711 | JGI IMG/M metagenome (GOLD analysis project Ga0335078, IMG submission 206711) | Soil microbial communities from Loxahatchee National Wildlife Refuge, Florida, United States - Lox_Sample_3.2 | ecosystem: Environmental > Terrestrial > Soil > Wetlands | place: USA: Florida... | reverse complement strand
TCCCGCACCATGGGCGTGATTGATGTCAGGCGCTTCAACGTCGCAACGCGCTACGGGTATAGCGGAGACCTTGAGGTCGCAGACATTTGGCCTGCCGATGAAGGCACGTGGGACATCGATCTCGCTGAGGTCGTCAAGGTTAACGGGCTCGCGGTGCCGGCGGAACGCGAGCTCACCTACCGCGTTATGCAGCACGAACTGCGGTTGCTGCTGAGCTTTCTCGTGGATGAACCCGGAAGCCCGCTCACATTGCGGCATGCCGGCTTCCGAGCTAGTTCCGGGCACATCAAGCGGTTCATATCCGAGTCGTTCGGCCTGGGAATGCTGACTGCGGCCGCTGAGCGCCACCACCGGTGGAAGCTGAACGACGGCGACCTCCACAACTTCGACGTACTGCCCGCTAAGGTAGCCGCTCAGTACCCTGGTTCCGGGATCCGGCCAGATCTGCTTTTTGACTTCACCGATCAAGGGCACGAGAAGCGGCTCGCGGGTGAGGCACGCGGCCGGTCATCCGTCAGGCCGGTGCACTTCGCGAGTAAGGATCAACGAGACCGCCTCGCCGAAATCGTGGCTTGGTCCGGCGTGAACGACCTGCACCCTGTGACCATGACGTATGCCTACACCGGATCAGCGAATGTTCAGGTCGACCTCTTCGACATCAATGGCCCCGAGAACCTGGACACAGCCCCGGAGAGCGACATCGCCGATGAAGAGGGCCTCTTGACGACACAGACAGGCCGGCGCTTTGAGCGGCTGGCGTCCATCAGGCCACGTGCTTTGAGTCGTGTGGGTGAAATCGCCGATCAGCTGTATGCAACGGCCCCGCAAGGTGCGCCAAGTCCGACACGGTCGGTCTACGGACGGAACGTCCGAGGTAGCTGGGCTACTGCCGACTTGATCGCCCCGTCGAGGCTGCGGTTCTTTCTTGGCCTGCTCGATCAGCCGCTCACCCCGGAGCAGGCGGGAGCACCACGCCGCAGGCGCATCGCCGCGACGCAACGAGACGCTGACCGGATCCAAGTAGCCGCCACAGGCCGGATACTCGTCGTCGTGGCCCGGGACGCCACGCAAGATCCCGGATGGTCAGAGGTCACCAGCCGCATCGAGTGATCACGTAGACGCGCACCGGCCAACGCTTGTCCCAGCCGTCCAGGCTCATCTCGCGATCATGTTCGCCGCCATAGCGGTCAGCCGCTGGACCGGAGAGTAGCTGGGTTGTCCCTCTCGGAAGTTCCTGCGCACTGCTCGCCGCTGCAGCATCAGCGGGATCAAGGCTGGAACGCGCATTAGCACTGGTTTACGCGGCAGTGCGGGGGGCGCCGAGCCCGATGGACTCGGCGATCTGCCGGAGTTGATCGTTGGGGAAATGGTGCCCTTGGCCACGTAGCGCGCGAGCCAGGCCGCGCTGGCTGAGCCGCTCGCCCCGGGCGGATGCGTTGTGAACAAGGACACGTGCGTCGCGGAGGACACGAGGGTCAGGCCCGGCGAGGCCAGGTCCGCTGACATCCTCTGGCGGTCCCATCCGCTCCGCCGCCGGGGCCGGCGGAGCGGCCAGGGCAAGTGCGGCTGGGAGACCCGGGTGACGTGGTTGAGCGGCCGCACGCTGGCGCGTCATCTTCACCACCAGCAGGCCAACCGACAGGCCTGCGAACGCGGCGAGCGGGCTGGCCGCAGCGGTCAGCCGGTCGGCCAGGCTGACTGGCTGACCGGGCCAAGCCTGGATGTGGCCAACGTTCCCGGCCACGCTCACCGCGAGCCCGGTCAGCGCGGTCGCCCACGGCCAGGCCCGCTGCCGGGCCGACCAGCCGTCAAGGTAGGCGACATAGAGAGCCAGCTCCCCTACGGCCAGGAACACATCGATCTCGGCTGGCCACGACATCGCCTGCCATCCGGTGAGCCGGTGATGGGTCGCCCAGTCATACAGCCCCGCGTAACTGTGCGCGAGCGCGTTCGCGCTGGCCATGATCGCGATCGCGGCGATGGCATACAAGGTGACGCGGCGGGTCTTCGGGTTCATGCTGACCGCCTCGGGCGTCTGCTTCCCGCGCGCCTGCTGCGGTTGCGGGTCCGGGTCAGGGCATCGATCGCGGTCTCGTCGATCTCGTCGAGGGTGCCGAGGTACTTCTGTGTGGTGACGATGCTGGCGTGGCCGAGTCGTTCTTTGACGACTTCGATGTCGGCTCCCCCGGCCAGGAGCCACGAGGCGTGTGCGTGGCGCAGCCCGTGCACCTTCACGGTGATCGGCAGGTCGGCGGCCTCCACGGCGGGCAGCCAGACGTGGGTGCGGAACCACGAGCGGGGGATGTGCCCGTCCGTCTCAACCGTCCGGCGCCCGCGTGGCTGATCCTGCCCGGCGGCCCGGCGCCGCGCGCGGTAGCTGGCATAAGCACCGCGGCAGTGCTCGCAGCGGCATTTACCGGCCGAGTACCCGCTGAGCGTGCCGTGCTGGTACCGCCGCCCCGCGGCGTTGGGGGTGGTGAGGCCGAGCGTCGCGGGATCGGCGACCAGCCGTAGCGGGCGCGGTGGAAGCTGCGGCATGGTGAAGATCAGGTCATCGGGGCCGATGCCGTTTTCGGCGATGTGCTGCTCTATCTTCTGGACGATCTGCGGGCTGAGTTTGAACTGGCGGTGCTCCCCGTCCTTGGGGTAGTCCTTGATGAGGAAGCGGCCGCCCTCGGGGTGGAAGCGCCGGGGCAGCTCGACCGCCACCCGGCTCACCGTCACCACACCCGTGCCGAAATCCAGATCCCTGGGCCGCAGCTCGGTGAGCTCCCCCCAGCGCATGCCGCTCTCGACGTCGGCCTCCACGAGCAGCTTCATGGTGTCGGTGCATACGGCGAGGTAGAGCTGGTCGAACTGCTCAGGGGTGATGATCGCCCGCTTCTTCTTGGGGACGGGCGGGGGCTTGATGCCTCGTACCGGGTGAAGGTGGATGACGTCATTGAGTGCCGCGGTGAATACCGCGCTGAGGATTGTCATGCAGTACCGGATCACATGGGGCGATACGTTTTCATGCTTGAGGTGGGTGATCCACTCCCGGACGTCTGCAGGCATCACTTCGATCATCCGCATATGGCCAAACCAGGGCAGGATGCGCCTGTTGAGGTAGTAGGTATAGCTCTCGCGTGTGCGGGCTTCCATCTGATGGTTGGGTAACCATTCTTCGAGCACGTACCGGCGGAGCCGCTGGCGACCGCGCGAGGGGTTGCCCATCCGACCCTCGGCCATCCGCAACTCGGCACGCTGCCACGCCTTGTCGGCGGCGCCCTCGGCGGCGAAGGTGCCTGCCGACCTGCGGTGACCCTTAACGTCGTCGTATAAGGCCTGGTAGCGGACGACGCCGTTGCGGCCAGTGCGCGGCCGGGTGAATCCCATGATCACGATCCCCTGTTCATGATCGCATGTCACTTATTTGTCACTGGCATTGGTGGTTAAGCAACGTCATTGAGCGACACTGTCTGACACTGTCATCTGGCACTCTACCTGGCATTCTACTCGAAAATGCGAGAAGGGCCGGAATCCATTTGAACAGCAAATCCGCATTCGCATCGAGGGGGTCAGGGGTTCAAATCCCCTCAGCTCCACTAGGAATTGCAAGTCAGGGCCATGATCACCGGCCTGATAGGCCTGGCCAAGATCCTTTGACCGTCGTTCGGCGGCCGTCCGGGCCGTCAGCGGCCGACTTCGGCCGTCCCGCCCGGCCCGCGCCGGCACGCCCGCCCGCGAGTTTCCATCACGCGTTGAACACGTCGCTGGCCGGGCGGCAGGGCCCGTGGCGCTGACGAGCCAGGGCGAGTGCCACCACCTGTTACCGTCGTTGGCAGGGGGTGTGAAGGGTTGCCAGTCACCGTTTCTCAGCTGGCGATCGCGCCGGTCAAGGGCATGCGGCTGCAGCGCAGAGCCCAGATCGAACTCGGTCACCACGGGGTTACCGGTGACCGTGTCTTCCTCGTTGTCGAGGATGACGGCAGGCTGCTGCTGACTGCCCGGAACCCGGCGCTGGTGCGGATCGAGCCCTGCTGGGAACCGGGCCGGAACCTGCTGGCGTTGCGGTTCCCCGACGGCAGCGTCGTCCAGGACACACCCGAACCCGGGGCCGCCGCGGTTACCCGGATGTATGACGGCCGGGAAGTGCCCGGACGAGTCATCCCCGGACCGCTGAGCGCCGCGCTGTCTGGCTACCTTGGCCGGGCCGTCCACCTGTTCCAGCGGGCAGCAGACCACCTCGGCGGCGATGACTGCCCAGTGACACTGATGTCCGAGGCATCGCTGCACGCCCTTGCCACGGAGTTCAGCGGCACGCCTGTTGACCCGCGCCGATTCCGCATGACCATCGCCATCACCGGCGCTGACCCCTGGGCCGAGCACAACTGGGGCGGGCAGCAGGTGACCATCGCAGACACCACGCTGCGCGTCCTGGAGCCCGTGCCGCGTTGCGTCGTCACCACCCGCAACCCCGAGTCAGGCGTAACTGACGCGCGCATCTTGCACGCGCTGGCGAGGCTCCGCGGCAACAACGACATCACCTTCGGCATCTGGTGCGAACCCATCCAGCCTGGCCACATCCACGTCGGCGACCCGGTCATACCACCCTGAACGGCACGCCGTGACCGTTGCCAGACGCCCCTCCGAAACGACCAGCCGGCACAACAATCGCCGCGTTGCCGCACTCGTCACTCCCGCGTTAGGACATGACACGGCATGCTCGACGCGCCAGAGGTGTTCGTTCGGCTCCCGAGCGGAGCGTGGCGTCTCAGCTCCCACCGCGCGGAAACCCGCATGACCGGCGGGCGCCGACGCCCGGTCATGCATGACAGTGCGCGTGATTCGTTGTTCGGGGTGTCGGTCATACTCGCTGCGTGTCTGCTTCACAGCGGCCCAGTTCGCCGGGGCAACGGCTCATCATCGTCAGCGGGGAGGAAGGCGCTGGCAAGTCAACCATCGTGCGTGCGCTGCTGCCGTCCACGCCCTACGGCGCCCGGATCGACGCCGAGGACATCGGGCAGACCAATCCCTGCCCAATGGATGACACGTTCTTCGGCCTGCTTCGCCGGAATGTGGCCGGCCTCGTGGAGAACTTCTGGGCCGCGGGCTACGTCAACGTCATCGCTGGCAGCTTCTTGCGCTGCTACTCCGACTATGTGTCTTTCCGCCACCTGCTGCCACGGCCCTCGGCGGTATTCCTCGTGGACCTTCTGGTCGACAGGAAGGTGCGCGACCACCGGCGAATCACCCGAGCGAAGCAGACCACGCAGGAATGGCGCGACATGGTCGACCAGATCCCGGAAGACCTGACAATCCGGCAGGCACCCAACGCTGACTACCGGTACATCGGCATTGACACCACCTACCTTGACGTCGCCGGAACCGTGCAGCGGATCAAAGACGCCATCCCGGAGGTCTATGCAAACTAGCGACTTCACTCGAGCGCGCTGTTCTGCTGCCGATCGTGCGGCAAGGCGGTCCTCGGCGTTGCCATGGAAACGTCCGCTCCTAGCCGCGCCGGGTGCGCGTTGGCAGGAACCCTGTCTCTGACGGCGGTACTGGCGAGGCCACCGCGGTCTATCCTGCGTCGGTGGACGAGGCGGCGCATCGGCAAGTTCGAATCCGCCTGCACCCGACGCTTGGTGGTGGTGGCCTGATGAGCGAGCCAGTGGGCCGCGCGAGGGCGAGCGCAGGGCGACGGCGAGCACCGGGACGGGGCTTCGCGTCAAGGTGGGCACCCCGTCGTGGCCGGGTGGCCCGCTTGATGAAAGGTCTCCATCCGGCACGGATTTCAGCTTCCGGCCCGAAGAGACTGGCGTCTGGTCAGCCACGGCGGTGTTCTATTTGGAAGCCAGCCAACTCGATGACCTCACTGCTCAGGCCACTGCTCTTGCCAGTGCCCTTCAAGATCGCTGAGCCAGTATCGCTCATCCTCGCCTGCCGCGGAGCACGCGACCATGGCCGGGGGTGGAGGCCGTCATCCGGTGGCCGTGTCGCCGTGACGGTGGGCAACCCTCCACTCACCGGATTCGCGGCGGTACACCTGGGTGGCCCGCAGCGTGTAGGTGCGCGGCTGGCCGTCCACCGAGACCGAGGTGTGTTCCAGGAATTCGTCGCGGTCGGTCATGCTGCTTAGCCTGCTCCTGCAGGTGCCTGGACACGGCCGAGCGCGGAATTTGGGGTTCCACCAGCTTCCGCTCACCCCGCGAGTCGGCTCATCCCGGTTCGGCGTCGATCAACGCTCGGCACACGTCGATGATGTCAATGACGCCGAGGAGTCCAGCGCCGCCAGCGACTGGCAGGTGACGGAAATGCCTGGCCGTCATGATCTTGGCCGCGTCACGGATGCTTGTTGTGGCGATGACCGCCGGGCGGTTGGTCATCACGGCGTCGACCCAGACATCGTTGACGTCTTTCCCGTCTGCGATTGCGTCGGTGACGTCTGCTTCGGTGATGATGCCGACCGGCTGGCCGGTCTGCGCGTCCACGACGATAAGGGCCGTCGTGCTTGCGTGCTTCATCAGATACGCGGCCGCGGCCACGTGGTCGTGCTGTTTGACCGTCGTCAGCGGTGGCCGCATGATGTCTGCGACGGTAGCCGCGGCCGCTGGCGAATGAAACGGCGATTTCTGCGCGGAGACGCCAGTCACGATCTGCTCCATTTCGGTCTCCTAACCTGTGGGATGGCGATCATCTTCGCTCGGCGGGCGCAGGCACGTTCGCTAGGCCGCTGACTGAGTCCCGGTCGCGGGTGTGCTGGCCAGCGGGGGTGTTCCCGGCCCCATAGCGGCTGGTGCGGTGGCGGCGGTGTGCAGGTAGCGATGCACCAGGGGGATCGTGGCCGCGCCTTCGCCCACCGCGGAAGCGACTCGTTTGACCGATCCGTGGCGCACGTCACCGGCGGCGAACACGCCAGGGAGGCTGGTCGCCAGCGGCAGCGGCGGGCGGCCGGGGGGCTGGCGGTGGCCGGTGCCGCCCAGCAGATCCGGGCCCGTGAGGATGAACCCCTGCTGGTCGCGTGCGACGGTTTCGCGGAGCCATTGCGTCCGCGGTTGCGAGCCGATGAGGACGAACAAGGCGTCAGCCGGGACGCTGCGGCGGGCCGCGGAGACGGTGTCCTCCAGGATCAGCGATTGGAGATGGCCGGTGCCGGTGCCGTCGACGACCTGCACGTGGTAGCAGACGTCCACGTTCGGGGTAGCGCCGACCTGACGAATGAGGTAGTCGGACATGCTGTCGGCCAGCGACCTTGCGCGCACCAGGATGGTCACCTGGTCGGCCCACTTGGCCAGGTGCAGCGCGGTCTGGCCGGCGGAGTTGCCGCCTCCGGCCACGAACACGTTCCGCCCGCGCATGGCCGGTGCTTCGCTGGCCGCGGCGCCGTAGAAAACGCCCCGGCCCTGCAGGTCCTCCAGGCGCGGGATACCGAGCCGCCTGTAGGTGGCGCCGGTCGCGATGATCACGGTGCGCGAGGTGAGAACGCCGCCGTCGGACAGCCGCAGCCGGTAGTGGCCGTCTTCACTCGACAGGCCCTCGGCCTGGCGCATGTACAGGAACGTGGTGCCGAAGGTCCAGGCCTGCTGCCAGGTCTCCTGCGCCAGCTTGGCGCCGCTGATGCCCTGGGAGAAGCCGGGGTAGTTGCGGATCATCGAACTGGTCCCGGCCTGCCCTCCGATGGCCTCATGCTCAACCACCACGGTCCGCAGGCCTTCTGAGGACGCGCCGACCGCGGCAGCGAGCCCGGCCGGGCCTGCACCGACCACCGCCACATCGAAGACCTCCTCAGGCGGGATCGGTGTCATGACGCCGAAGGCGTCAGCGATCTCAAGGTTGGAGGGGTTGACCAGCACCGGCCGCTCGGCCCCGAACCGGAGCACGATAACCGGCAGTTCCGGGGACTCCAGGCCCAGCTTGTGCAGCATCTGCCGGCCGTGCCCGGAGTTGGCGTCATAAAAGCCGGTCGGCACCCGGTGGCGGGAGAAGAGGTCACGCAGCTCCTGAGACCGCGCCGACCACCGCTCGCCGATCACCCGCACCGCCTCGAAGCCGCCACGCCGACTGCTCCACTCCCCAAGGAACTCGGTAACCGAGTGGTGGAACTCTTCGGCCGGGGCCTGCACCGGACCCGTCACCCAGTGATCGACCGTGCCCAGGGTGACCGCGTCGAAGATGGACCGCACAGATTCCCAGTCACCCCAGCCAACCACGGCCACCCGAAGTGCCGTCGGATCGATGGAGCGGATCGCGGCAAGCACCTCGATGCCATCAGGGTCCTGCGCACCGACCCCGCCAATGACCAGCGCAACCGGCAGGCCAGTGGCCCGCAGGTCCCGGATCCAGGGTGCCAGCTCCGCGGGCCGGTCGCAGACGACGATCCGATAGTCCGCGCCATACCGCTTGGACAGCTCCCGGTAGAGGATCTCCCGGGTGCCGGGCTCACGGCCAACGATGACGATGGCCGCCTGTGCCTCCGCAGTTTCACCAAGCACGGCGGCGGCCAGTTCCTGGTGCGCAGCGGTGGCAGCGCCAGCTGATGCAGTCATCTTGTCCCCCTCATGTGCGTCGCCTGAATCCGGTGCACGGCCGACGGTATGAACCGCAGCGTTCGCGCAGCGCTCGGCGGGCGGCCGAGGGAGATGGCCCGGGCAGGAGCTGTCCTTGTACCGGGCCGCATAGAGCATGATGAGCGTGGTGGCCACAATCTGGATCCCGCCGAGCACGATGAAGACACCGGCATGGATGGCGATGGCGCGTGCGGTGGTCAGCAGGGACGCCAGGAGCCATACCTCAAACGCCAGCCGACTGATGCCAGCCGAGCAGCGGGCCCTGATGAGGTGGGAAATCTGCGGTACGTAGGCCGCTCCGGCCAGCCCGGCGCCGACATAGCCTGCGATCTCTGTGGTGGTCAGCATCGTGTATCAGCGGAGAGTAAGGATGGTTTCCAGGTAGGTCGCGGGGATGGCGATGCCGCGGCCGTGGTTGCGGTTCCAGTGGCGGGCCAGCTGGGACAGGTCGGTGGTCAGCGCGGCGCGGCCGTCGCCGTCGAGCGCCTCAAATGCCTTCAGCACCGGTCCGTACCAGCGGTGGAAGAACGAGACGAACTGTTCGGGAGAGGTGAATCGCCAGGTGCAGGTGCGAAACGCGGACCGGGCACCGGTGGCCGCCGCGCCGAACAGGCCGTGCAAGTGCTCTTCGGTGCCCCACAGCAGCGGCGATGCGACGCCGGGCGGGGCGGGCACGTGCTGGGTGATAACACCGAACATCTGGCCGATGAACCCATCGGGGGTCCATGAGGCGAGGCCGACGGTGCCGCCGGGGCGGGCGGCCCGGATGATCTCGTCCGCGGCCCGCTGGTGATCGGGCGCGAACATCGCCCCGAAGACGCTCAGCACCGCGTCGTATGACTCGTCATCTACCGGCAGGTTCTCGGCGTCGCCGAGCCGGAACTCGACATCGAGGCCCTCGGCCACCGCGCGTGCGCGCCCGCCCTCGAGCAGTTCGGGAACGTAGTCGATGCCCAGGGCGTAGGTGCCCGAGCGGGCTGCTGCCAAGGTGGTGTTGCCGTTGCCGCACGCGACATCCAGCACCTCCCAGCCCGCTTCCAGCTCAGCCGCATCGGCGAGCAACTCGCTGGCAAGCACGATGCGGGAGGCAACAACGGCGTAGTCGCCGCTGGCCCAGGTCTTCTGCTGGCGCGCCTTGATGACCGACAGATCCGCGCGCGCCGCTGCCATTGTCATAACGACTCCTCATTTCTCAAGCCCCGCACGGGGCCGCTCTGGTCAAGAGCCTGCGGCAGCGGTGCGGCCCCGGCGAGTGATGGTCTCGTACCACCGCCGGCCCGGCGGCAGCTCGGCAAACCGGCATGAAGCGGGCCGCGGCACCCGCACATGCTGGGCCGACAGGCTGAATGGGGGTACAGAATCTGTACTACCCCGGCCCGGGCCGGCCCGGCATTATGGGTCTATGACGCGCTATGCGGACTACTGCCCGATCGCGGTCGGCGTCGACGTGCTGGGGGACCGGTGGACGCCGCTGGTCATCCGCGAGCTCATGGTGGGCGCCAGTGGCTTCAACGAGATCCACCGGGGGATCCCCCGGATCAGCAGGACCATGCTTGCGCAGCGGCTCCGGTTGCTTGAGCGGCGCGGGCTGGTGCACCGGGAGCCCGGGGCTCCTGGCCGGCCCGGACGTTACACGCTGACCCCGGCGGGGGAATCGGTAACCCCGGTTATCTGGGCTATCGGGCACTGGGCCGCGGAGTGGGCGTTCGGGAACCCCGCTGACGAGGACTGCGACGGCCGGTCGTTCATGTGGCGCCTGCACCAGCACGCAATCGCGGCCAAGCTGCCACGGCAGCGCACCGTCCTGCACCTGACGCTGACCGGCGCGGGCGCCGCCCAGGGCTGGCTCGACATCCAGTACGGCGCGGTCACCGTGTGCACCGATGACCCCGGCCACGATATCGACCTGGCGATCGAGGCCGACACCGGGCAGATGCAGCGCTGGCTGGTCGGCCTCGTCCCGTTCCGTGACCTGATCGCCAACGGCCACGCCCGCCTGCTCGGGCCCAGCAGGCTCGCCCGGGCTTTCCCGACCTGGTTCGACACCTCCTACTTCGCTGAAGACCTGCGCCGGGCCGGGCAACGCAACCGGCGGCAGGCTGTGCCGGCCTAAG
>Ga0335078_10017451_pt1 | contig 10664 bp, 11 predicted proteins | sample Lox_Sample_32_FD_206711 | JGI IMG/M metagenome (GOLD analysis project Ga0335078, IMG submission 206711) | Soil microbial communities from Loxahatchee National Wildlife Refuge, Florida, United States - Lox_Sample_3.2 | ecosystem: Environmental > Terrestrial > Soil > Wetlands | place: USA... | reverse complement strand
CTTCGGCGCCGCCCCACACCCCGCGCCTCTTCTGAGACCGATCGGAGCGAAGCCGATGCACCGGGTACGATGGCGCCCGTCCCGTGGACGGGTCCGCCGATCGGAGGGGTGAGGTGGACCTCCGGCATCGGGGACCCGCCGCCCGAGGCTCTACGTCGTGTAGAGGTACTTGAAGAAGAAGAGCTCAAAGTTGCAGTAGGTGAACCCATGGAGATGGCTGTTGCCTCCCGTAAGGTCCGGATACTGGTAGAGCAGAACCCAGTTCGGATTCTCGTTGACGTCCTTCTGGAAGAGGTTGAACCCGGTCTGGTTGTCGGCCGGCCCGTAGTAGATGTTGTTGGCCAGCGCGGTGATCGTCGCGTTGTTGAGGTGGTCGAAGTTCGCGAACCCGGTGGGCGTCATGAACCCTTCGGCCACGTACCGGATGTCGTTGATGGCGGGGTTGAGCTTGGTGATGAAGAAGGTCAGCTGACCGGAGGTCCACTGGGTCGAGAACGTGGAGGTCGTGATGCTCTGTATGGTCACCGTGATCCCGATCTGGTTGAGCGCCGACTGGATTATGGTCGCCGCGGCCGCCTGGTCGCTGAAACCGGCCTGTATCTGCAGCGTGGTCGAGAACCCGTTGGGGTATCCCGCCTGCGTCAGGAGCGCCTTGGCCTTCTGGATGTTCTGGGAGTACGGCCAGTAGCTCCCGTTGTAGCCGTAGGCGTTGTTCGGCACCACCGAGGTCAGCTGGGATGCGTAGCCGTATTCGGCCTGCTGCAGGATCTGCTGGTAGGGGATCGCGTAGGCGATCGCCTGCCTCACCAGGGTGTTGTTGAACGGGGCGGTGTTCCACGACATGTCGAGGTACAGCTCGCCGTTCCCCACGTTCTGGTAGACGTCGACCCCGGCGCTCTGCATGGTCGTCACGTCCGAGGCCGGGACCAGGTTCATGAGCTGTATCGCGTTGGTCTCCAGCAGCTCCTCTCTGGTGGCGTCGCTCGGGACGACCTTGACGTCGATCTCACCGGCCTTGGCCGGCGTGCCCCAGTAGTTCGGGTTCCGGATGAAGACCGCGCCGGACGAGGGGTCGTAGCTCTGGAGCTCGAAGGGTCCCGTGCCCATCGCGTGGGTCGTCATGTAGGTGTTGGGCTGACCCGCGGTCACCCCTCCGTTGGCCTGGACCCAGGCCGGGTCAACGATGGGCATGAAGAAGAGCGCCTGGAGCATGAACGGTCCGGGCTTGACCGTGAACTGCACGGTGTAGGCGTTGATGATCTTGGTGCTGTTCTGGTCGATCCCGGCGAGGCCGAGGAAGAAGGCGCACGTGAAGCCCATGGTGAAGCACCGGTTCACCGTGTAGAGGACGTCGGTCGCGTTGAACTTGTCTCCGTTGGAGAACGTCGCATTCTGGACCAGGTTGAAGGTCCACACCGACCCGTTGGTGGACTCGGTCCAGGAAGAGGCCAGCAGCGGCGCCCTCTTGGTCATGTCCAGGATCGTCTGCCCGTTGGACCCGGTAGACGTGCCCACCCCGACGAGAGCCTGGTACACCTGGTCGCAGAACGTCAGCGACGTCAGGTCGTCGGTGCAGATCGCGGGGTCGACCGACTGGCCGCCGTCGCTGAAAGCGACGTTGACGACGCTCGACGAGCCGCTCCCGGTGGTGCTCGTCGTGGTGGTCGAGCCTCCCACGGAGGTCGTGGAGCCCGCGCTGCTGGTCGATGGCGAACCGGACGAGCGGGTCGTGCTGGTCGTACCGGACGACCCGGACGAGTTCGAGAGGACATACGCGCCCGCGCCGGCTATCACGATGATGGCGACGATTATTACAGCGACTGCTGTTCTGGCGATGGCTCCGCGCTTGGCGGTGGAATCGTACAAGCGGAGCACGCAAGGGTTCGCGTGGTTATTTAAGGGACATGGAAGATTGTTCTAGTAGAAATCTCTGCCTCGCAAGAATTGTACGTCCGGGGGACGCGCCCGGAAAGAAGGAGGGATCCCCGCCCGGGCGCCCCGCGCGCGGTCGGCTAGGGGCTCAGGTGCTCGTCGAACCACTGGACGTAGTGCTTCAGCCTCTCGGCGCGGTGCGCCGGCCTTCCGGTCCACGACAGGAAGTGGTTCTCTCCCGGGAAGATGACCATCTTGGCCTCCTTCTTCAGCCTCTTCAGCCCGACGAACATCTGCTCGGCGTTGTCGAGGGTCGTGCTCCAGTCTGAGTCGGAGTGCAGGAGCATGAGCGGGGTGTTGACGTTCTTGATGTGGTGGACCGGGGACTTCTCGAGGTAGAGCTCCGGCGCGTCCCAGGGGTCCTTGCCCCGGCCGACGTCGTGCTTCGGCGACCACTGGAACCCGGCCAGGTCGAAGACCCCTGCGAACGAGTAGACGTTGGAGACGCACCGGTCGGATAGGGCGGCCTTGAACCTGTCCGTGTGGCTTATCGCCCAGTTGGTCATGTAGCCGCCATACGACCCTCCGAAGACGCCCAGCCGGTTCGCGTCTACGAAGGGGAACGTGGCGATCACGTGGTCCACGGACTCCATCATGTCGGTGAAGTCTCGCTCCGCCCAGTGCCCGGATATGTCTTCGGTGAACTTCTCCCCGTACCCGAGGCTGCCCCGGGGGTTGGTGTAGAAGACTGCGAAGCCGGCCGCGGCGAGCACCTGGAACTCGTGCTCGACCTCCGTTAGCGCGTGGCTGTAGGCCGAGTACGGGCCGCCGTGGATGGACAGGAGCGCCGGGCACTTGCGATTTCCCGCGAGCCCGAGCGGCCTTATCATCCAGCCCTGGATCCGGGCGCCGTCGCTCGCGGTGAACCAGAACTCCTCGGGCTGGCTGAAGTTCGACTGGGTCACGAAACCGGCGTTCACCCTGGTCAGCTGCCTGGCGTCGCCCCCGTCGAGAACCCAGAGCTCGGGGGCGTGCGACGAGTCGCTGGAGACGAAGGCCACCCTGCCGTCGCCGGCGACCGAGAACGAGCTGACGGTGACCTTCCCGCCGGTCACGCGCTGGACCCTGGAGCCCTCGAGCCCGACCTTGAAGACGTGGACCGAGCCGTTCTCGTTGGCGGTGAAGTAGACCTCCGGGGGGTCGGCCGTGAACTTCGGGCTCTCCGACCAGCCCGGGATGACCGAGTGGAACGGGACGACCCACTGGTCGAAGCCCTCGGTCAGCTTGACGGGGCTCCCCTTGCCCTGGCGGATGGCCCAGACGTCCGACTTCTTCTGGGTGATGAGCGACTCGTCCGGGATCTCCCTGCCCACGAACAGGATCGTCGAGTCCCGCGGCATCACCGAGACCGCGTCGATCTGCCACCCGCCGTCCGTGACCTTGGTGGGCCTCGTCCGGGACGGGCGAGAGGGCCCGGCCGGCGAGATCCAGACGTCCTTGTATATGCTGGTGTCGGTGTCCTCGGTCATGTTGGCCGAGAAGGCGATGCGCTCCCCGTCCGGCATCCAGCAGGCGGAGGCGACGTCGAACTCGCCGCCGGTGACCCGGGAGGGCGGGGCGCCTCCGCGGGAATCGGCGACGAAGGCGTGCTTCCTGGTGTCCTGGAACCACCCGGTGGTCGTGAACTTGTACCAGAGGTGCTTCACTATCTTCACGTCGCTCCTGTGGTTGATCTGCTCCTTGTCCACCCTGACCCGGGAGAGGAAGAGGATCCTCTTGCCGTCGGGGGACCACGAGGGCTTCTCGACCGCGTTCGGCATCTCGCAGAGGGTCGAGACCCTCCCCCTCGCCACGTCGATCGCGGACAGCCTGTTCAGCTTCTCGCCCGCGTCGCCCGAGACGAAGGCGACCCTCTTGCCGTCGGGGGACCAGGACGGCGCCTGGTTCCTCGGGCTCTTCGTCGGCAACCGAGCGACCCTCCCTCCGCCCGTCGGGACCGTGCAGAGCCGGTCCTGGTAGTCGTCTCTCTTGCGGTCTACTGCGTTGAGGACGAAGAGGACCTGCTTCCCGTCGGGAGAGACCTGCGGGCTGGAGACGAGCTTCAGTCTGTAGAGGTCGGCGATTTGCATTGGAGGCGGTATGCCGGTTTTGTCCTATAAGCGTGGCGGGCCGGGGCACCTGCGGCCCTCCGCGGCCGGACCCTGACGCCGCGGCGGCCGCCGCCGCGACAACGATAATACGGAGTGGGCTTCCCTCGGCCTCTCTCAGATGAAGCTGGGATTCGTCGGAATGGGTACGATGGGCACCCCGATGGTCTTGAACCTCCTGAAGGGCGGCTTCCACGTCACCGTCTACTCGGCTCACCTCGACTCTCCGAACGTCAGGCTGGCGGCCTCGAAGGGAGCGGCCGTCGCGCGCTCCGCCGAGGAGGTGGCGGAAGACTCCGAGGTGGCCCTGATGTGCCTGCCGAGGGCGGAGGTCTCCGAGAAGGTCCTCCTCGGGGAGCGAGGGCTGCTCGCGGGCTCCGCCCCGGGCACGATCATCGTGGAGATGAGCACCGTGCCCCCGCTGACCGTGAAGAGGTTCGGGAGGGAGGCCGGGCGCAGGCGGGTGAAGGTGCTCGACGCCCCGATATCCGGCGGGAGGACGGGAGCGGAGGCGGGGACCCTGACCATCATGGTCGGGGGCGACCGGAGGTCGTTCCAGAGGTGCCTGCCGGTCTTCGGGGCCGTGGGGAAGATGGTCTACCACCTCGGGGGCCTGGGGGCCGGAGAGACGATGAAGCTGGTGAACGGGATGGTCGGCAACGCGAACCTCATGGCGGCGCTCGAGGGGCTCGAGCTGGCATCGAAGGCCGGCATGGACCTGAAGCTCGTTCAGGGCATAGTGGCGAACAGCACCGGGCAGAGCTGGGCCTGGAACACCCTCGTCCCGAGGATCCTGGACGCGAAGAACGTCGGGGTGAACCTCGACACCCTGGCGAAGGACGTCGGGTACGTCCTGGCGCTGGCCGACGAGGTCGGCGCGGAGGCGAGGATTGCCAGGGAGGCCTCGGCCGTCCTCGCCCGGCTGAGGAGGGAGACGGGCGGGTCGACCGACGTCTCGTCTGCCTTCCCTTCGCTTCTGGAGCCGGTGCGCCCGAGCAGGGGCGGACGTCGGGCCCCGCGCCGGGACGCCGACTAGTGACCGGGCGTCGCCGGGTTGGTGAGGCCCACCTCGACGATGGCGTGCAGCAGCTGGATCAGCGACTGGTGCGAAGGCTCAGGGACCCCGTCGTCGGAGAGGATCTGGGAGGCGTGGATCCCGTCGACCGCGCCGGCCATCACGCATGCCTCGAGCATCCTCCTCTGGGTGTTGGGGTCCTGCAGGACGTTCGGCTTCTTCAGGATCGCGGCCATGGCCGCGGAGATCCCGTAGGCTCCCCAGTTCGAGATCGCCGCCGAGATGAGCACGTCGGTGGCGAGGACCGTCGCCATCCCGGCGCCGCACCCGCACTGGCACTTCGCCCCGAAGGGCGCAATCTCGAGGACGTCGTCGAGGATGAGGCCGAACCCGGTCTCGTTGCCCATGTCCCCTATCCCCACCGTCTTGATCTTCAGGTCGGAGGCGGCCTCGAAGAGGTAGTGCGTCTTGGCGTGCACGTCGTGGTAGCTCAGCCCCGTCGCCCCGTGGATTATCCCCTTCCGGTTGGGGCCCAGCCTCTCTATGGCGACCATCGCCTTGGGCTGGTACCTGTCGAGGAGCTCCTTCGACTTGGCCTTGCTGCCGGCGTCGTCGATGGGCACGGGCTCGAAGATGGCGCTGTGGGGCTTGTCGCGTATCAGGTCCTCGCCGACGAGGCTCACCCCCGCCGCGGCAAGCGAGGCCTTGATCGGCGCCCGGATCCTCTCCTCGCCCACGATGACCGACTTGACCCCGAACGCCTGGTCGAGGGCCCTGGCGACCGAGGCGGCGCCCAGCAGCCCGTCGACCTCTCCCACGGGGAGGATCGGAGGGCCTCCGGCCCCGGTCACGATGAAGGCCCACCCCCCGTCCTTGAGCGAGTCTATCAGCGTCTTGGCCGCGAGGTAGCTGAGCGGCTTCCCCTGCTTCTTCCTGGCGGCGTCGTAGAGCTGCCGGGTCACCCCCCTCGGGATTGGACCGGCTCCGGGTTTGATCTCGATCGTGCATAGTCGATCGATGTATTCGGCCATGACTTCGGGCATATGGGCCGTCAGAGGGGGTCCAGCGTATTAAAAGGATGGCATGCCTCAGATGGATAACCGATTCCTTCCCGACTCGCGGCCGCGATCCCCGGCGTCGGGTCCGCGAGGGCACCGCGGCCGGAGGGGTGCCGTCGCTTGTCCGTTCGCCTTCCTCGCGCGGCCCCGTGGTCGCCGGCTCCTCTCGGGACGGCGGCTACGGCGCGTCTCTTCGATCACAGCTCGAAGTGCCCGAACCTCCGCCGCACGTACTCCTCGTCGAGCTCGAGGCCCAGGCCGGGCTCCTCGCCCAGCCTCACCACGCCCTCTTGGACGACGGGCGCCTTCGACCTCGCCATGCGGGGCCACTCGTCGAGGCCGTGGCAGTGGAACTCCAGGTAGCCGAAGGTGTTCGAGAGGGAGCAAGCGTGCGCGCTCGCCATCGTCCCGACGGGGGAGCTGATGTTGTGCGGCGAGAACTCGAGGTCGTAGAGGGAGGCGAGCTCGGCGATCCTCCGGCCCTCCGTGATCCCGCCGGCCTTGACGAGGTCGGGGGTCCAGACCAGCACGCCGGCGTCGAGCAGCTGGATGAACTCTGCGACCGAGCGCAGGTTCTCGCCGGTCGCTATCGGTATCGGCGTCCTCGAGGTGATCGCCCCGAGCTCGGCGAGGTTGCTCAGGGACTTGGTGGCGGGCGTCGGGTCCTCGACCCACCTGACCCTGGACGGCTCGAGCGCCCGGCATATCCTCAGCGCCGAGCCGACGTCGTACCTCCAGTGCAGGTCGATCGCGAGCTCCATGTCCTCGCCGATGGCCTGCCTGACCGCGGCCGCGATCTCGCCCAGGTAGGCGGCCTCCCGCAGCCCGACCTCTCCGCTCCTCCGGTTGGCGGCCCTGGTGAACGGAGTCGGGACGTCGAGGTCGAACTTCACCGCGGAGTAGCCGGCCCTCTTCATCTCCAGAGCCCTCCTGGCGAAGGCCTCAGGGGTGTAGACCTCGGTGAACCTCTCCTCGGCCAGCCTCCCGAGTATCGGGCTCGCGGCGCGAGGCGTCGACGGCCTCCTCTTCTTCCGGCCTCCGGGCTCGGCCCTCGGCTCGCCCACCGGGACCAGGACGGAGTCGATCTCCTCGAAGCTGGTCCCGGCGTGGGCGTCGGCGTAGACGCGGATCTCGTCCCTGTCGCCTCCGATGAGCTGCCAGACCGGCACGTTCAGGTGCTTGCCGATCAGGTCGTGGAGGGCTATGTTGACCGCAGACGCAATGCTCTGGTAGGAGGTCCCGGCGTAGAGCGTCGCGTGCCTGAGCTTCTCCTCGATCCTGTTGACCTTCAGGGCGTCCTCGCCGACGAGGAGGGGGCGGAAGGCCTCCCCGCACCCGACGAGGTCGGGGATCGGGCCCGCCTCGCCGGTCCCGTACTCTTCACCTGCGTGGACCCTCACGAAGGACCACTCGAATACCGACTGGAAGGTCTCGAACCCGACGTCGGTGATCTTTAGCTGCAACCGTCGTCGTTCCACCGGAAAATTCCTTAAAAGCGTTCTCGGCGTCCTCGCCTGGACGAGCGTCGGATCGGAGGCCTCCTTATCGAGGCCCGGGCGGTCGCATCGGGTACCGTTTCGACGCTGAAGAAACGCCCCTTGGGGCGTAACCGATTTTATAGCGGGCGCGGCTCGTTCTGTCCGTGAACCCGTGCAAGACGGCAGGCGAACGACCGGAGGCTCGGGGCGTCGACGGGTCGGGAGGAAGATAGCCGAGCATGCCGAAGAGGATCGTCGGGAGGATGGAAGCTGCGAAGGACGTCGATTCCTACATAGCCGCCTCTCCCAGGGAGGCGCAGCAGAGGCTGAGGGCGGTCCGGGACGCGATCAGGGAGGCCGCCCCCGACGCCGTCGAGAGCATCAGCTACGGGATGCCCTTCTACAGCTACCGGGGGAAGAAGGGGATCGCCGGCCGGATCTGCTACTTCTGCCTCCTGAAGTCGGACGTCGGATTCTATCTGCGACCTCCGGTCATCGAAGCGCACGGGGACGACGTGGCGGAGTACGCGAGGACCCGGTCGGCGCTCCGCTTCCCGCTGGACGAGCCGATGCCCGTTCCCCTGATCAAGAAGCTGGTCAGGGCCAGGATGGAGATGGACGGGGAATGAAGTTCGCGGCAGCGTCCAAGGACGGCGCACGGATCGCATTCGACAGGGTGGACCAGGGACCCGTCTTGGTGCTCGCATTGGGCGCTCTCAATTCAAGGAAGTCCGGAGCCAGCCTGGCGAGGCTGCTCGCCCCTCGCTTCACCGTCATCAGCTACGACAGGCGCGGACGGGGCGACAGCACCGACGCCGCGCCTGCCATACCATGGGTCCGGACGCGGGCCCGAAGGCGGGGCGGCTATTCTTCCTCTTCTTCGAGGAGCGCGGTCTCGAACGCCACGGCCCTGCCGGGGTCCGAGGCGTAGATCACCGAGCGGTGGCTGGCCAGCAGCCCCCTGACCCACTCGGTCCTCCTCGACGGCTCCAGCTTCCCGACGTCGTAGAAGCAGAGCTGCGAGTTGTCGAACTCCTCGAAGTGGTCGTTGCCCATCTTCTCCAGGGCTATGCCCCGCCGCATCCCCGCGACCGACTCGATGTCCGTTATCGTCCTGCCCGCGAACCTGAAGGGCGGCTTCATGCCCCTGGTCGAATCTCTCCTGATGGCCGCCAGCGTCTTCATCGCGTCCTCCTTGCCGCTGTCGGAGGTCGGGATGAGGAAGACCCTCAGGCGCCTCTCCTTCTCGTACCTCTGGACGTCGAGCCCCGCGGCGGCGAGCCTCGCCCTGACCCTCGCGGGGTCCTCGTCGGTGAAGAAGACGCAGGAGCCTCCCGCCCTGATCCCGTTGAGGAAGTAGCGTGCGATGATCGAGTCGGCCCTCTTCTCGTCGTCGTACAGCATGACCCAGTGCTCGTTCCCCCTCAGCCTGTCCAGGAACCTCACGGGGCGATACGCCGTCGTCGCTCTGCTCATCGAGGCCCCCCCGGTCCGGCCAGGTACTTCACGCCCATGGCGTCGAGGAACCCCTTGATCCTGTCGTAGTCCTGCAGGAACTCGCGGCCCCGGCTCGTCAGCCCCAGCGGGTCCTTGGTTATCATCTGCCGGCTCTCGAGCTCGCCGAGGTACCTGGTCAGCTTGTCGTAGGCGAGGTTGCTCTTCGACTGTATCCGGGTCGGCCTGGCCTCGCCGTCGTCGACGAGCTCGAGCTTGATGGCGGTGAGTATGTCGTTGTATATCTCCATCTTGCTCCTCTTCGTCCTCGGCAAGCGCCACCAGTACGTGGTTTCGATATTAAAGAGACTCCCCAAGGGGCGGAACCGATTATATGCCCGGGGCCCTGGCTTGCGACATGAACCCGCCAAGAATGCCGGAGGTCGACGCCCGGTGAGAATGGTCATCGCGTCGGAATTCGTCTCCGCCGACGGCTGCATCGCCGGACCAAACGGGGGCATGAGCTGGGTGAGGAAGAACCTCAACGAGGAGATGGGCAGGTACGCCAGGGACCTGATGGCGTCCATGGACGCGGTCATGCTCGGCAGGGCGACCTGTCAGACTATGGCCGGCGCATGGCCCAATCCGACCGAGGAGCGGTCTCCCGGCGCCGACAAGATGAACGGCGCTCCCAAGTACGCCCTCTCGAGGACGCTGGAGAAGGCCCCCTGGGGGAGCTACGAGCCGGCCACGATGATCGGCGGGGGCTTCGAGCGGAAGGTCCCGGAGCTGAAGGAGAGGCCGGGGAGGAACACAGCCATCTATGGCAGCGCGAACGCCGTCCGGAGCCCGACGCGGTCGGGCCCGATGGATGAGCATGAGCTCCTCGTCCACCCCGTCTTCCTGGGCGAGGGCGAGGCGCTCTTCAGGCAGATGGAACGGCCGGTCGACCTCAGGCTCGCGCGCACCCAGACGTACCGCATCGGCGTCAGCGCGCCCTCCTACGAGCCGGTCTCCTCGGGAGCTTGAGAAGGATGACGTACAAGGCTTACCTCGACAACGTCCAGGCCAAGACCGGGAAGACCCCCGAGGACTACCGGAGGATGGCCGGCGAGAAGGGCCTCACGAAGTACGGCGAGCTTCTCAAGTGGCTCAAGACCGACTGCGGGCTGGGCCACGGCCACGCCAACGCCATGATCCTGTACATACAGGACCCGGAGCTGGCCAAGAGGAAGATCGCGGCCGAGGTCAGAGAGGCGCAGAGGAAGAAATGAGCGCCAGGGCCGCCGGCGCCTCGCGGCGCCGCAGGAAGGTGGTGCGCGACTTCTTCGACCTGGTGCTCCAGGGGAGGCAGAGGGAGGGGCTCCGCTTCTTCTCGCCCGACTGCAGGCAGCACAACCCGTACGTCAAGGGAGGGATGGAGGCGCTGTTCGACTCGATGGCCGCCGCACAGCGGGCCGCGCCGAAGTACCCGGACCCGTCCTTCGCCGTGAAGAGGGTCATCGCCGACGGGAACATGGTCGCAGCCCACACAGAGCTGCTGAGCTCGGCGTCGAAGCCTGGCGAGGGAGGCCTCAGGCAGGTCCACCTCTTCCGCTTCGGCAGGGGCGACAGGATCGTGGAGTACTGGGACGTCACCCAGATGATCCAGCCGGAGATG
>Ga0335078_10017450_pt1 | contig 10664 bp, 6 predicted proteins | sample Lox_Sample_32_FD_206711 | JGI IMG/M metagenome (GOLD analysis project Ga0335078, IMG submission 206711) | Soil microbial communities from Loxahatchee National Wildlife Refuge, Florida, United States - Lox_Sample_3.2 | ecosystem: Environmental > Terrestrial > Soil > Wetlands | place: USA: Florida... | reverse complement strand
GCTCCCGCGAGCAACACCAATGGCGGATGAAACTGAATGGTCCAGCCGAAACTTTGCTTGTTGATGACATAAATCAGCACCAGCGACAGGACAAACCCGAGCGCCAGGCCGAGCAGGTTCGCCGCGACGCCCAGAAACCCGGCCTCGAGCAGGATCATCCGCCGTATCTGCGCCGGAGCTGCGCCCAAATACCGCAGCAGGCCGAATTCGCGGCGGCGATCGAGCACCATCGCGAGCAGCGAATTGGCCGCTCCCAGCATGGCCACCGCAATGGCGACGCCCTCGAGCGCATACGTGATGGCAAACGTCCGGTCAAAGATGGCAACGGCATTTTGACGCAGCGCGCGATTCGGCGCCACCGTGACGCGGTAATTCGCCAGGCGGGCTTCCAGTGCGTGGCGCACCTCCTCGGGATTTGCGCCCCTACGTACGTAAACAGCCAAGTTGGTGGCTGGCAGATTCGGGAGATATTTCAGCAGCGTCGAGCGATCGAAGATCACGAAGCCGCGCTCGCTCGAATACTCGTAATAGACGCCCGCCACGGTGACTTTCACGAGACGATCCCCCAGCGGCAGGTTCAGAACGTCGTTGGCGTGCACGCCGTGCTTGTTGGCAAACGGCTCGCTCACAATCACCCGATCGCGTCCCTCGAGCGAGCGCAGGATGGAGTCCCGGTCCTGCCCGGGCAGAAATCGCAGCCTTCCGTAGCGGCGAACAATTTCTGCGTTTCCTGCTCCCAAAGTTGCGCGCTGTTCTTCATACTCGAACTCGAGCGCGTGAAAATCATCAATCGCCTCGACACCCGGAACCGCAGATACCACGCCAGCAACGTCGGATGAGAGCGCTGGATGCTCGCCCGCGCTCGCGCGGCCCGCGGGACGCACGTAGAGATCAGCGCGCAGTTGCGTGTTGAGCCATACGAGCACGGTTTCGCGGAAGCTCCCCACCATGATGCCCACGCTGGCCATCATGGCGATGGCCGTGGAAAGCGCACCCACCACCACCGACGTCCGCGCCAGTGAAGCCGCCAGTCCCCGCACGGCCAGTAATCCTTCCGGGCCGAACAACCAGCGGGAAGCCCTGCGCGTGCCCGCGGACAGCCCTGTCACCACCGCCGGCGCCGCCATCGCCATCGCCGCCACAGCCAGCAGAGTAGCTGCGTAGCCGGCAACCGGCTTACCATCAACCGGCCGCACTTGAGAAACCGCGGCCGCGATCACGGCCGCTGTCAGCCCCCAACACAAATTCCGCCGCGCGTGCATTCTTGAATGGTGTTCGTGCGCGCCGCGTCCCATGGCCTCCACCGGCGCCACTTGCATGGCCTCGCGAGCGGGCGCCAGCGCGGAGAGCACTGCGACCGCGATTCCGGCCGCGATCGCCACCGCCACCTCAGCAGGATGTAACGCCACCTCCGCCGGCCGGCTGCTCACGTAGAGTGAATTCACAGTGTCCGCGATCAAGCCCACCGCGCCCTCGGCCATCGCTCTTCCAAACACGATGCCGGCCACCGAGCCCGCCAGGCCGAACAGCAGCGCCTCGCCGAGAAACAACCAGAGCACGCGGCGACGGCTCGCTCCCAATGCGCGGAGAATGCCGATTTCCGCGCGCCGCCTCACCGCGCTCACCGATATCGTGTTGTAGATGAGGAAGGCGCCCACAACCAGCGAAATGTAGCTGAGCACCCGCAAATTCCAGCGAAAGGCGCGCAGCATGCGCTGGTTCTCTTCGCTGCGCGTGCCCGGCTTCTCCAGGCGATAGCTGGCCGGCAACGTCGCGCGAAGCTGGCGCTCTACTCGCAAAAAATCTTCACGCGGCGAAACGAAGACATCGATGCGGTCCAGCTTCCCGAATTGATGGAGCGCGCGCTGCGCCGCGGCAATGTCCAGCAGGATAAACTCCGCGTCCTTGGCTTCAGCCACACCCGCCACCTCAAAAGTTCGCCTCCGGTCACTCAGCGTGATCGAGAGATGATCGCCCTCCTTGACATCCAGCCGCCGCGCCAGCCCGCTCGACACCACGATCGCGGAGTCCAGATCGCGTGGAAGAGGATGTGCAGCCTCGGTCTCTGGCCGTTGGGAAACAAAGTCCACGCCATACACCGTTACCGATCCCGTCCGCTCCAGCACACCTTGCGTCTCGATCACCGGCGCGAATCGCGCATTCACCGGCAGCGCGGTCAAGTTTGCCATCCACCGCTCGTCCACTCCGCCATTTGTCCCGATTTCCAGATCCGTCCTGCCCACCAGCGTTTCGAGCGACGAGCGAAACGATCCCGTTGCAGCGTCTCCCGCAAGATCGATCGCGATCACCACTCCCACTCCCAGTGCGACAGAAACAATCGTGAGCGCGGTGCGAAGCAGGTCGCGGCGCAGCGGGCGCAGAATGAGCGTTCGGAATAACTGAAGTTGCCGCATGAAATCCTACGCCCGCTCGACAGCTGTTACTCGTCCATCGCGCAACTGGATTCGCGTGTGGGCCACGGCCGCCGCTTCCGCGCTGTGGGTGGCCACCAGCACAGTCGCGTCAAAGCGCCCGGCCGCGTCACCGAGCAAAGCAAGCACCTGCTCGCCGCTCGCATTATCGAGATTGCCCGTGGGCTCGTCGGCAATAAGAATTTCTGGCGAGTGCGCCAGTGCCCGTGCAATGGCCACCCGCTGCATCTGGCCGCCCGAGAGCTGGTAGGGAAATGAATTGACTTTATCCGCCAACTCCACCCACTCCAGCCGGTCGCGAGCAGCCTCGCGTGCTCTCGGCGATCCTGCCAGCAGAAGCGGCAGCTCGACATTCTCCAGCACGGTGAGTGCCGGCAGCAATTGAAAAAACTGAAACACAAATCCGATTCTTGTGCGCCGCAGCGCCGTCAATTCTTCTTCGCGCAGTGAACTGGTGGCTCGGCCATCAATCAAGACCTCACCCGAGGTTGGAAAATCCATCGCGCCCGCCAGATTCAACAGCGTCGTCTTCCCACAGCCGCTGCGGCCCACCAGAGCCGTAACTGTTCCCGGCTCCAGCACGAGCGAAACTTCCCGAAGAGCCTCCAGCTTCTGTCCATTGGTTTGATAGATCTTCGACGCCCGGCGTAGCTCCAGGCGAGGCGGGTTCATCGATACCGACTATTATAGCGTCGAGCCGATCTATGACAGCGCCTGCCGTGTCGTGCGGCGCCGTCTTTCCTTAGCTCCGGCGTGTCCGCCGCGAATCATCTTGTAAAAAAAGAACCCCACGGGGCCCAACAATCCGGAAGGAAACGGATCCCGTACTTTCTGCCATTCCTCGGCGGGCGGGAAGCGCTGGCCATAGCGCTCGTACACTGCGGAGTAGTCGATGGGTCCCTGACCCAGCACCCGGTTAATCAGCAGGTTGGTCACATCAATGCGCACGCGATTGGATCCCGTCTGTATCAGACGCGTCACATCGAAGCGGTACGGGCGCATCCAGGCAACGCCGGCTGTCTTGCCATTCAGCCCTAACTCGGCCGTCTCGCGCACTTCGCCAAGATCGAGGACCACGCCGATATCCGGCGCCAGCTTCATGGCGAACGAAAACTCTGCTTCGTAGATGCCGCGGCCCGAAAAGTACCGCGCGCTGGGAAAGTCCGTCCACGATTTGAGCTCATCGAGAGCGATTTCGGGCACGCTGGAATCTTCGAAATGCAGCCGCCAATGGGCCGTCAGAGGGATGGCGGCTGGAATGCCGCTGACCGTGATTTCTTCACGCCGGCTCGCGCCCTGAACGTAATAGATTCGGTTCTCAAAGACGCGGGCCGTCCAGCCTTCACGGGTCCGCTCCAGATCGAGGTTGGTATCGACGGCCACCGGACTCCCGCCACTCTCCGCGAACGCGATGACGCGGGATTCAAATGGCCCCAGGGTTAGCGGAACACGCGTGCCGGCTTTGGTGTGCTCGAACACAATCATCGGTTCGATCGTTCCGGTCTTGAGATCCCAGAGTTCCGGCTGCTTTGCTTCCACGCGGAACGTGGCATCGAGGCGCTGCGGATTTTCGCTCGTGTTCGCCAGGAAATAGTAATCCCGTTCCGCCGTGCGGCGGTGCACGAAGCTTACGTGTGGGCTGGCCTCCCGAAGCGCAATGTCGGGCTGATGCCAGCGCAGCGCGTTCAGGAACGATGTCTGCTCGTCACGCGAGAAAATCGCCACGCCGTCGCCACATCGACGTGAGTGGAGGGCGGGAGCTTCAGGCACTGTGCCGAACAGTTCGCTCACCAGTCGCTCCACTGCGCCTCGATTCTTCTCCCGATCGCGCATGCCGTACGCGGTCTGCGGCAGCCGTCCCGTCGCGATCACAATTCCGCCCTGTTCGACAAACGTCTTGATTTTCTGAAGCGATTCCACATCGATGCCCATGAGATGGGGCAGCACCAGAACGGAATATTCGCCGTCACCCGAACGCAGCCGGCCGTTTTCCACCTGCATCTCGGCAAACGCAAAGGTATCGACGCCGTCGAGTGAATACCCGTTGGTGATGATGGTCTTCACCACGTTGGATTCATAGTGCAGCGCGTTGGCCAGGCCAAATTCGGGCGGAGGTCCGTTGGAACTCAGCCGGTCGCGGACCTCCCAGTTGAGCAGCAACTCTCGCATCTGCGCTTCCGCCATCGCGTCTTCGGCGGCAAGATACACCAGGATGTCGGCCACCGGTTTGCCCTGCTGCAGAATGTGGCTGGCGCGATTGACGTAATCCACGAAGAGCGAAACGTACGGCCAAAACGGGGAACGATGGTTCATCTGGGGACCAAAGTAAGTCACCCAGCCCGGCGAACCCGCCGCAGCTGGCGAATACGGATACACCACTCCGTACAGAGCATTGATGCCGCTCAAAAAGTGCAGGTCCGAACAAAGCTTAAGCTGCTCGAGCGTGTCGCCGAAGCGGTTCGGGTTGCCGAGCCAGGTCCACGCTTCAGCCAAAATCGTGCGTTTCCCGGCGAGATGCGCGCCGGAACTTGCCCAGCGCGAGGAGCTGAACTCCTTCCACTCATAGTGCTCGCCCGTGGGAACGTCCACTGCGCGGTAACTGGCAAGCGAAACCGGAGGCACACCGTAGGATTCCACTTGCGCGGTCACGCCCTTGCGGTGCGCCCATTCGGCCAGCGGCTGAACGAAGGCTTCGGAGGCCTGTTCGGAAAGCGTCCTCCAGAAATCGCAGCGCAGATCTCGCGAATCAGGATGCTTGTGATCGAACAGCGCGGGCAGGTGTGCAACCAGGTCGTATCCGCGTTTGCGTTCAAAAATGCGGGGAAATTCGTCCGTCCAGTTGGCACCGTACACTTCGAGCGAATCGCAGAAGACGGATCGGATGCCGTGTTCCGGAACGGCGTCTAGCAGCTTGTCGCCTACTGCGGCCAGGAATCGCTCCAGCGCGCCTCGGTTGTAGTGATCCAACACCAGGCCTTCGGCGCCTAACGAAGCGCGTTTCACCTGCATGCGCGTGGGGCACGAATAATAGAGGTGAACCTCGCCCTCGGCGGGCGGCGTGACTGACGCACCACCGGCTTCTGGCGTGAGTCTCGAATAGCCGCGCGCATCCACATGAAACACCGCGAGGATTTTTCCGTCTTTATCGATCTCCGGGAGAGCCATCGCTGACGCCGATGTGACCGATGCCGTCTTGCGCCGCAGCGTATGTGCGCCGTCCGCCACGCTCACACTCGGACCGCCATACGGCCAGCCGGTCCCCAGCACCATGTCCACCGTCAGCCCGAGTTTCTTTGAAACGGCCAGAACCGAATTCAGAACGTCCAGGAATTCAGACGAAAGGTACCGCTGATTGTGGATGCCATGCGCCGGATCGTCCAGCGCGATGGGATAAGTCGGGCAAATCAGGACTCCGCCGATGTGCGCCGCGGCCATCAGCTTCAATTCGCGTTCGCACTCCTCCAACGTCCAGGCCGGGCCGAAAATGGTCCATTGCATACGCATGCGGCTGGCATTCGGGATATTCAAAAATTCACGGGCGTCCGGCTCGTTAACGGATCCTGCTCGCATGGGCATCCACCCGGCGGCAACACTGAGGGCTAGAAACGTGCGCCGGGTGAGGTCGCGGTTGCGCTGCATGCAGTCGATTCTATCGGATTGAAATCCGTTCAGTAAGATATGAAATTGGCAATGACGGAACGGCTCTACTACAGCGACTCTTACCTGTGCGAATTTCGCGCACGCGTGCTCGACCGCTCGGATGACGGCCGCCTGCTATATCTCGATCGCACGGCCTTCTATCCGACCTCGGGCGGCCAACCCAACGATATCGGCTCCATCGAGGGCATCGCGGTTGTAGATGTCGTCGATGAAGACGAACGCATCGCGCACCGCACGGCGTCTCCGGTAACTGCCGCCGAAGTCGATTGCTCGGTGGACTGGGCCCGCCGTTTCGATCACATGCAGCAGCACAGCGGGCAGCACCTGCTTTCTGCCGTCTTCATCGAGCAGTTCGGCATTGAAACTTGCAGCTTTCACCTGGGTGAGGAGATCTCGACCCTCGACCTCGAGGTCCCGGCAATAGATATGGGAACGGTGATTGCCGCGGAACGGCGAGCCAACGAGGCGGTTTGGGAGAACCGTCCGATCCTCGTCACGTACGAAGAGGCGCATTCCGCTGCCGATTTGCGCAAGCCGACTGGCCGCGCCGGAACCCTGCGCATCGTTTCCATCGAGGGACTGGATCGCATCGCCTGTGGAGGGACGCACGTCCGCTTGACGGGCGAGATTGGTCCGGTACTGATTCGCCGCCTGGAGAAAATCCGGAACACCGTGCGCGTGGAGTTTTTGTGTGGCGGCCGCGCTGTCAGAAGGGTGCGCGCCGATTACGATCTGCTCACGCGCACCGCGCAGGCATTCACGACTTCAATTGATGAGGTGCCCGATGTCGCCCGGACGCAGCTCGAAGCGGTTCGCGACGCCGACAGACTGCGCCGCAAGCTGGAAGCCGAACTGGCACGGTATCAGGGCCGCGAATTATACGATGCCACCGCGCCGGATGCGAACGGCGTGCGCCACGTCGTGCGGCGATTGCCGAAAGGCTCCATGGAAGACCTGCGCGCAGTCGCGCAAAGCTTTACCGCACAGCCCAAGGCAGTGTTCATCGGAATCATCGAGCAGCCGGCCTCCCTTCTATTTGCGGTTTCCGCGGATGCAGGTGCGGAGGCCGGCAAGACGCTCCAGCCGCTTCTTGTCGAAGCAGGCGGGCGCGGCGGGGGAAACGCTCGCATGGCGCAGGGCAGCGTGCCCACCGTCGAAGCGCTGGACGCCGTCGTGCGATCCCTGAACCGGTAGCGCTACAGTGGTCCTCGGGTGCAGCTTTCCGATTTCGACTACCATCTCCCGCAAAATCTAATCGCCCAGGAGCCGCTGGCGGATCGCGCCGCCTCGCGTATGCTGGTGCTTCATCGCGGCGAGCGGCGCTGGGAAGACCGGTCGTTTCGCGACTTGCCCGAGTTTCTCCAGCCCGGCGATTGCCTGGTGCTGAACGATTCGAAAGTGTTCCCGTGCCGTCTCTTCGGCCATCGTGCCGGCGTCCATTCGCTGCCCGTGGGCAAGCGGAATCCGAAGCGCCGCGAGAACCTGAGCGGCTCCGTGGAGGTTTTTCTCTTGCGGCCGGTTTCTCCCGATGCCAGGCAATGGGAAGCGCTGGTCCGGCCCGGGCGCAAAATGCGCACCGGCGAGCGTGTCAAGTTTGATGGTGTGCTCGAAGCCGAAATCACCGCGCGCGGCGAATTTGGCGAACGCACGCTACGCTTCTTGACAGAGGCGGATGTCTACCAGAGCCTCGAGCGGATCGGCCACGTGCCCCTGCCGCCTTATATCAAGCGCCCGGACTCGCCCGCCGATCGCGAGCGTTACCAGACGGTGTTCGCCCGTGAGAAGGGCTCCGTCGCCGCACCCACCGCCGGCCTGCACTTCACGCCCGAAATGCTGGAGCGCTGCCAGGCCTCAGGGGCCAATATCGCTTACGTCACGCTACATGTTGGCCTGGGAACCTTTCAGCCCATCCATAGCGAGCAGGTGGAGCAAGCCCACCTGCATCCGGAAACCTACAGCATTACCCCGGAGAACGCCGCCAAGATGGATGCCGCGCGCCGGCTGGTGGCCGTCGGGACCACCAGCGTGCGAACCATCGAGACTGCCCATCAATCACGGAGCCTGCGCGGCCAGACCGAGCTGTTCATCTATCCCGGCTTCCCCTTTGCGCGCACCGGCGCACTGCTCACCAACTTCCATCTGCCACGCACCAGCCTCCTTTTGCTCGTCTGCGCCTTTGCCGGAACGGAATTTGCGCTGGCCGCCTACCGTCACGCAGTCGAGCAGCAGTATCGCTTTTATTCCTACGGCGATTGTATGCTGATCCTTTAATCATGGACTGGCACCAGGTTCGCGACCCGCAGGACCCAGAGCTGGACCGTCTCGCCGAACGTTATCACCTTCACCCGCTCCACGTTGAAGACTGCCGGCACCGCGATCAGAACGCCAAGGTCGAGGAAAGCCGCGGATACCTGTTCGTGGTTCTGAAGACGGTGGAAATCGCGGCGGACGGCTCGCTGGCGCTAGCCGATCTCGATGTATTCCTGGGCCGGGATTTCATCATCACCGTCGAAGATCCCAAGCTGCGTTCCGCTCGCGGACTGCTCGATGCGGTACGCCAGCCGGACAACAGGTTGCGCGCCGACCAGGTGTTCTATCGCATCATCGACGGAGTCGTCGATTCCTACTTGCCGGTTCTGGATCGTTTCAGCGAAATCATCGATGATTTGGAAGATCAGGTACTCGACCGGCCGGCTCCCGAAACGCTGTCGCGCATCTTCGAGACCAAGCGCAACCTCATTTTGTTGCGGCGCGTGCTGGTCAATACTCGCGATGTCGCCGGGCACTTGCAACGCACCGAGAGCGACCTCATCCATCGCGACATGTGGCCATTCCTCCGCGACATATACGATCACGTCGCCCGCAACCTCGATCTGGTGGAAATGCAGCGCGACCTGCTCGCCGGCTCGCTCGACATCTACCTCTCGAGTGTCGCCAACCGCACCAACCAAGTCATGAAGGTGCTGACCGTGCTGGGCACCATCGCACTCCCGGCGCTCGTGATCTCGGGCATCTACGGAATGAATCTGAAAGGGCTGCCCTGGGCCGATTCTCCGCACGGAACCGTGTTGGTGAGCGGGGTGATGCTCGCCACTACGGTCGTGATGTTGCTTGTTTTGCGCCTGTTCCGCTGGTTCTGAGAGACCCTACATCCTGGGCGCGTAGTACCCCTTCCGCGCTCTCACGATCAGGTCCTTGCGGCCTTTCACCCTCAGATCCACCGTGTGATACAGCCCATCGGTCTTCAGCGGCTCCGGCCGGTAAAAAATGTTGTACTGGTGACGCAACTCGTTGGCGATATTTTCAAATGACTGCGCCAGGTCCTCGGCTTTGAACGGGAAGAACGCCTGACCGCCCGTCTCCGCGGCTAGGTATCTCAGTACTTTGTCTCCGTCGGCCTCAATGCGCGAGATATTGGTCGAGATGCAATAGATCACGGCGTCGGCCTTTTGCGCCATTTCGAGCGCCTGGTCGCGCGATTCACGGCTCTGGTTGTCATCGCCGTCGCTCACGATGATCACCGCGCGGCGGAACTTGTGCCGTGGCTGATCCTGCTGTAGTTTGTCGCGGCAAGCGAAATAGAGCGCATCGTAGAGCGCCGTGCCGCCTCCAGGGCGCAGGCTGCGCACGGCGGTGGCCAGCTTTTCGGGATCGTCGATCAGATCGGCTACCAGCTCGACCGAGGAATCGAAGCTCACGATCATGCACTTGTCTTGCCGCGGCCGGATGACGCTGTTGATGAAGTCCACTGCGGCCTGTTGCTCGAAACGGAAACGGTCCCGGATACTGTTGCTGGTGTCCACCAGGATCGCGATGCGCAGCGGCAGGTCGCTCTCCGCCGTGAACTCCTGAATCTTCTGAAACCGCTTGCTCTCGATTACCTGAAAATCTTCCTTGCCGAGATCAGTAATGAACTTGCCCTTCTTGTCCGTCACGGTGAACAGCATGTTCACGCGCGTTACGTCGAGGATGATGCGCGTGTCCGAGGGCTCGACGTTGGCCGGCTTCTGGTCCGGTTGCTGCCCCGCCAGACACACCCCGGCAGCGCCCACCACAAACCACAACCATTTCATATAACTCGATTATAGCGACTGGCTCGATGTCCCCACCTTGAGGACCCCCTTCATGCCAATGCCAGAATCTTATCGAACGCCTCCGAGACCTTCCGCAGCTTCTCGGCATCGTTGGCCTCGTAGCCGATCTCCGGTGAGAGGAACCCGCGATACCCCACCTTCACCAGCGCCGCCATCACCGCCTTCCAGTCCACATCGCCTTCGAGCAGATCGGCAAAGTGCCCTTGCTCGTAGCGTTTCGAGAGCTTGTAGTCTTTCAAATGAATTCGCTTGATCCGCGGCCCCAGCGTGAGGATCCAGTCCTGCGGATATCCGTACTGCATCACATTGCCGACGTCGAAATGCGTCTGCAGCCAGGGGCTGTGGAACTGATCGACAAAAGCGCGCATCTCGAGCGGACTGACCAGAAATTTGTTCCATACATTCTCCGGCGTCAGCACGACCTTGGCTTCCCGCGCCCATGGAATCGCCTTCGGTAGCTCCGCGCTTACTCGGTTCC
>Ga0335078_10017448_pt1 | contig 10665 bp, 10 predicted proteins | sample Lox_Sample_32_FD_206711 | JGI IMG/M metagenome (GOLD analysis project Ga0335078, IMG submission 206711) | Soil microbial communities from Loxahatchee National Wildlife Refuge, Florida, United States - Lox_Sample_3.2 | ecosystem: Environmental > Terrestrial > Soil > Wetlands | place: USA... | reverse complement strand
CGATCGGGAACGTCCAGTATTCCGGCGAGGCCCCGTTGTTGACGATGAGGCTGTCGCCGAACTTCGCCTGGCAGCTGTTGCCGCCCGTCGAACCCGGAACACACAGCGAGAGCTCCGGCACGAACCCTGCCGTGCTGCTCCCGTTGTACGTCACCAGCGTCTGGTAGACGTTCAGGATCGGCTCGTAGCTAATCGTATCATACGCGACCGACGGGTCTTCCGAGGTGGCTCCGCCCGGGGCCACTTCTTGCCAGATGACCTGCCCGGTGTGGGGGCTCGTCCCGTGGACGTTGCCGCCCCCGCCGCAGCTCGCGCAGCCCACCGGAACGCCGGTGGGAGCCACGTAGACGGTCCAGGTGTAGTTCTGGTAGACCGTGGTGGACGACGGACCGCTCACCGCTCCGACCATCGTGATGTAGTAGAGACCCGCCGCGCTGAACGTATACGTCGCCGACACGCTCGTCGGCGTCGCCACGAGGGCCGACTGCGTTCCGCCCGTCGCCGTCAGGGTCGGCGCCTGGTCGGTGTAGCCCGTCGCGGTCGAGTTAGCGGTGTACGTCGCCGAGACGCCCACCGACCCGGAGCCCGACAGCCACCCGAACTGGGTGGTCGCGGTGCTACCGTTCGTGAACGTCGTGGAGAGCGTCGGGTAGAATCCCGAAGAAGTCGTCTGGTAGTTCGGTGTGATATCGATCGGGAACAGGGACGCCGGTCCCGTGTGCCAGACCGAGCCGACCAGCGCCTGAGCGCTGATCACATACCAGCCGAGAGTGGAGTAAGCGTGGTTCGAGGTGGGGTTGGCACCCGTGTAGCTCGACCCATCACCCCAGTAAATAGCGTACTCATTGACCGTCTCGGGTCCAGACACAGCGACCGTTGCAGGGATGCTTGTCCCCTGCGTGGTGCTCGCCACGGCCTGTCCGAAGCCAGCACCGTACGGAACGCTCAACACCACGTCGTTCAATCCGAGGTTTTGCTGACAAATCGGATTGTTCGGCGGAGAGCACGTCGAGGTCGTCTTGGTCCCATTGCCCGAGACCGCGCTCAGCGCCGCATAGCCGGCACCGCCGACGATGAGGATCACCACGATCATCACCACGACGGCAACGGTCATCGACATCCCTCTTCCGCCCAGCCGGAAAGTCGCACCGGCCGGGTTCTCATTCTCACTCGCCATGAACCCACTCACGTCCCCGAGGGGGACAGCACCCCGACCTCGAAGCCGCTATATATAGTCTTACGAGATGAGCTCCCCCGTGTCGCAGGGCGGCCGGAGGCTTCGCCTCGCGCCGTCCCTCTTGAGCGCCGATTTTGGGGCCCTGGGCGACGCGATCCGGGCCGCGGAAGCGGGTGGCGCGGATGCGTTCCACCTGGACGTGATGGACGGACACTTCGTGCCGAATATCTCCTTCGGCCCAGCGCTCGTTTCCGCGGTTCGCGCCCGGACGAAGCTTCCGCTCGACGTGCACCTCATGATCGAGGAGCCGATGCGCTACCTTGAGACCTTCCGGGTCGCGGGGGGGGACACCTTGGTGTTCCACGTGGAGTCGCGGTCCGAGCCGCGGGCGGTGATCCGCGAAGGTCGGCGGCTCGGCGTTTCCGTGGGAGCGGCCATCCGCCCGGATACCCCGTTCTCCTCGGTCGAGCCGCTCCTCGACCAGCTCGACCAGGTCCTCGTTATGAGCGTCCACCCGGGGTTTTCGGGGCAGAAGTTCATTCCCGACGTACTTCCCAAGGTCCGCAAGGCCCGAGAGTGGGTCGAACGACAGGGCTCGCCCGCCGACATCTCGATCGATGGCGGGGTCACTCCCGAGACCGCGGTCGATGCGGCGGAGGCGGGAGCGACGTTCTTCGTCTGCGGGAACTCCGCCTTCGGAGGGGCGAGCGTCGGGGAGAACCTCCGACGACTGCGCGAGGGCGTGGAGAAGGGGGCCGGGCGTGCGGTTCGCTGACCTCTGCGATGTCTTCGCGCGGCTTGAGACGACCTCGAAGCGCCTCGAGATGCGCGCGGCGCTGGTCGGGCTGATACGACCGCTTCGACCCCCCGAGCTCGGTCGGGTGCTCTACCTGGCCCAGGGACTCCTGCGTCCGGAGTACGAGGGGGTCGAGCTCGGGATGGCCGACTCCCTCGCGCGACGTGCCGTCGCGACCGCCGCCCACTGCGAGGAGTCGACGGTGGCCCGGCGGACGAAAGAGTCCGGGGACCTCGGGACCACGACCGGCGAGCTCCTCGAGGGCGTCCGTCGGCTCGAGGAGGTCTCCCCCCTCAAGGTGGCGGAGGTGTACGATGAGCTCTTTCGGATCGCGAGCGCCAAAGGTCCGGGATCCCAGGAGGTCAAGGTCGGCATCCTCTCGGACCTCCTGGTCCGGTCGACCCCTTTGGAAGGGAAGTTCATCGTCCGGTTCGTGCTCGGAACCCTTCGCGTGGGCGTCCGGGAGATGACCATTCTCGACGCGCTAGCCGAGGCGTTCGCGGACGGAACCGAAGCCGCGCGACAGAAGATCGAGGCGGCGTTCAACCTCTCGAGCGACCTCGAGCTCGTCTCTGGCGCGCTCGTCAAGAACGGACTGGACGGCCTCAGCGAGGTCGCTCTCGAGGTGGGCCGACCGATGCGGGCGATGCTCGCGGAACGGGCGCGGACGCTCGCCGACGTCCTCAAGCGGATGGACGGACGCGCGGCGTTCGAGTACAAGTACGATGGCCTTCGCGTGCAGGCCCACATTCCGAAGAGCGGACCGGTCCGCCTGTTCTCCCGTCGGCTCGAAGAGATCAGTGCCCAGTTCCCCGAGCTGGTGGAGGAGCTGCCGAAGGCGGTTCGGTCGGTCCCGGCGATCCTCGAGGGCGAATGCGTTCCGATCGACCCCGACACCGACGAGATCCAGCCGTTCCAGCAGGTCTCCCGGCGGCGTGGCCGCAAGCACGACCTCGACCGGGTACGTGACGAAGTGCCGGTCTGTCTCTTCGCTTTCGATGTCTTTCTCCTCGGGGGAACGGCCGTGTACGAGAGGGCGTTCCCCGAACGACGGGCGCTGCTCGAGAAAGCGCTCTCCCCGACGGAGCGCGTGCGGCTCGCGGTCCAGCAGGTCGTCTCGAACGTCGAAGAGGCCCAGACCTTCTTCGACGAAGCGATCGCCGCCGGCGGCGAAGGGGTCATGGCGAAATCCCTCGCCGAAGGGAGCGGCTATCGTGCGGGTGCCCGTGGGTTCTGGTGGATCAAGTACAAGCGGGAGTACGCCACGGGGCTCTCGGACTCGATCGACGGCGTCGTGGTCGGAGCCTTCCAGGGGAGGGGCCGTCGCGCGGGCCGGTACGGAGCGTTCCTCCTGGCCGTCTACGATCCCAAGACCGACCGTTTCGAGAGCTTCTGCAAGGTGGGCAGCGGATTCGACGACGCCCAGCTCGCCGAGATGCCGGGCCGCTTGCAACGGTTCGAGGTGCCCGAGCGTCCCCTTTCGGTGGTCACCGGGGTGACCCCGGACCAGTGGGTCCGTCCGGAGGTCGTCCTCGAGGTCCGGGGCGCGGAGCTCACGCTCAGCCCGGTCCATCGGGCCGCGCTCGGCGCGATCCGAACGGGAGCAGGGCTCGCCCTCCGCTTCCCCCGCTTCACCGGACGGGTCCGTACCGACAAGAGCGCGACCGAGTCCACGACCACCGAGGAGCTCCTCCGCCTCTACCGTTCCCAGGTGCGTCAGGAGACGCCCGAGGGCTCTCCCGACGCCCCGTGAGCTCCGGTTCTCCCCGAGAGGCAAGGCGCGTTCGCCTCGGCCCAAAGGCATAAGAAGGCCGGGCCCCGTCGCTCGCCGACGGTAACGGACCATGCTGGTCGAGATGACGGAACTCCTGGGGCGCCAGATCTACACACCCGAAGGCCGACTCCTCGGCGATGTCGACAACGTGGTCGTCGACGTCGAGGCGGCCAAGATCGACGGCCTATACGTCGACGAGACCAGCCCGATGTTAGTGGAGGACTCCCGACCCACCAACGTTCCCTACCGATGGGTGTCGGCGGTCAACGACGTGGTCCTCCTGAAGTACTTCCCCCGCCGGGTATCGGTCAAGAAGACACCGGCGCGCGCCCCAAAGGAAGAAGGACCGGTCGCTCCCGCCGCACGGTAGTGCTGCGGGGATAGCCAAGCCCGGACAACGGCGCAGGACTTAAAGGGCGGTCACCGCCGAAGAGATCCTGCCGCGAAGGCGTTCGCCGGTTCAAATCCGGCTCCCCGCTTCGCTCCCTTTCCTCGAGCTAGGCCCATCACCTCTTCTGCTCGAAAGTCCATTCGGCGGTCGTGCGACGGGAGCAGCTGGTCCGCAGGATCCAGGCCGTCCCGCTTCCGGCCCAGCCGGAGGCCGCCCTCGAACAGGTGGGAACGCCCGCCGAGGCGGCCGCCGACCTCCTCCTCTCGCTCCACCGACACATCGACCTCGCCGGCCGGTCGGTGGTCGACCTCGGGTGCGGCACAGGGCGGCTCGCGATCGGGGCGGCCCTGCTCGGAGCTCACCCGGTGCTCGGAGTCGAGGTCGACCCGAGCCTCGTTTCGGTCGCGGAGGCCGCAGCGCTCACGGCCGGGGTGGACGTCGACTTTAGGGTTTCGGACGTCGCACGTTGGAGCGGTCCGGCCGATATGGTCGTGATGAACCCCCCCTTCGGTGCCCAGACGCGCCACGCCGACCGGCCGTTCTGGGAGCGCGCGCTCACCCTGGCGCACCGCTCGGTCGGCGCGTTCGCGTCCTCGGCCTCCCGAACCTTTATAGCACGACTCGCGCTCGACCGCGCCGCCCACGTCGTCGAAGTCGAGCCGGTCGCTTGGGGTCTTCCGCGCACGTTCCCGCACCACCGGAGAGCGAACGTCCGACTCGCCGTCGACCGTTGGCTGATCGACACAGGAACAGACCAATGACACCCCCCTCCGAAGAATCGAAGCTCGTCCTTCCCGGCGACTACCTTGGGACCGCAGAGGAGTTCCTCCCCGGCCGCGGCACGTACGAGAACCGCGGACGGATCTACGCGTCCGTGCTGGGCACCTCCCACGTCGACCCGAGGGACCGTACGGTCCGCGTCGAGCCACGGAACGCCGTCCCCGAGATCCAGGAGGGGGAGATCGTCTACGCGCGCGTCGACGAGCTCAAAACGGCGATGGCGATCTGCACGATCCTCACCACCTCCGCGAGCCGGCGACCGGTGCCCGGCGAGCCCGAGGGGACGGTCCACGTCTCGAAAGCGAAGGAAGGATACACCGAGTCGCTCGCCAGCGAGTTCGCGGTCGGCGACATCATCCTCGCGAAGGTCCTACAGTCGCATCCGTCGGTGAAGCTGACGACCGCCCCTTCCTCACTCGGCGTCATCTCCGCCCGCTGTCAGGTCTGTCACAATCTTCTCGCTCGGCGCGCGAAGGGGCTTGAATGCCCCCGATGCGGTCACCGGGAGCAGCGCAAGCTCGCCCACGGTCCCGCGTTCCCGGCCCCTCCGGGGGAAAGCGCCGATGTCCGCTGAGGAAGAGCGGCGGCTCGCCTCACTCGTTCGGGCCCACGACCGCTGGCGCGGTCGCGAGGTGTTCAACCTCCTCGCGAGCGAGAACGCGCTGTCACCGACGGCGCGCAAGTACCTTGGCAGCGACCTTGCGGGGCGCTACACCCTCCCGATCACGACCGACTTCCACGGGGAGACCATCGACAATAGCTACGCTGGAACGCGCTACACGGACCAGATCGAGACGCTGGCCAACGGTGCCGCGGCGCGCCTCTTTCACGGCCGGTTCGCGACCACCCGTCCGCTGTCGGGACACATCGCTGCCCTCTCGGCGATCGTGCCGCTCCTTCCCCCCAAGTCACGCCTTCTCGCCATCTCTCCCGATGAGGGAGGGTACGACGGCTACGCTCCCGGGTACATCCCCGCCGTCTTCGGCTACACGGTCCGGCCGCTTCCGGCCGACGGTCCGGGGCACCGGGTCAACGCGTCGGCCGCCATCGATGCGATCCGCCGCGAGCGACCGCAAGCGGTCGTGCTCGGACAGAGCTTCTTCCTCTTCCCCTATCCTCTTCGGGAGATCGCGGAGGCCGCGCACGCGGTCGACGCGCTCGTCCTGTACGACGCGTCCCACGTGCTCGGCCTGATCGCGGGCGGAGAGTTCCAGGACCCACTGCGCGAAGGGGCCGACGTCCTGTACGGGAGCACTCACAAGTCGTTCCCGGGTCCCCAGGGCGGGCTCCTGGTCACGGACCGGGAGGACCTCTTTCGTCAGCTCGACCCCGCGCTCGTCTGGCGCATCTTCGACAACGCGCATTGGAACCGGATCGCCGCCCTCGGGCAGACGCTCCTTGAAATGGAGCGGTGCGGCGCCGAGTACGCCCGTACGGTCGTAGCGAACAGCCAGAGGCTGGGACGTGAGCTATCGGGAGGAGGGTTCCCCCTGGTCGCGGAGGCGGAGGGATTCACGCGCTCCCACCAGCTCCACATCGACGGGAGCCGCCTCCAAGAGACCGCCCACGTTGGCCCGGGCGAGCTCGCTCGGCGGCTCGAGCGACAAAGGCTGCTGATCGACCTCATGGGTCGGGTCGGGACCGCCGAAGTGACCCGTCTCGGGCTTACCCCGGAGGAGATGCCCCAGCTCGCCCAGCTGCTGGTCCGGGGCGGGCTTCGGGGCGAAAGGGTGGGCCCCGAAGTGCTTGCCTGGCGTCGGACCTACCCCCGGCTTCGGTTCGCGTAACGCGCGCCGGTCCGCCAGAAAACCCGGGCTTCTGAGCCGGGGCAGACCTGAACTGAACGGAGAAAAAGAAGGAGAAGGAAAGGGTTGGTCTACGGTCGCTTGCGCGACCGATCGATGGCCTAACCTACTGCATCCCGTGCTCGCTCTTCCCGTGAGCCGCGAGCTCCTCGGGCGTAGCGAACGATTTGCCGCACACGCTGCACGTGTTCGGCGCCCCCGTGGCACCGGGCTTGCTCTCCCACGGCTGGGGAGGCGCCTGTGCCGGGCGGCCCATCACGGCCCGAGCCAGGACCAAGGCGACGATCATGCCCACGATCAGACCCACGACCAGGAGCATGGTTCCCGCTGCAGCCCCGCTGAGACCTGAGATGACGGTCTGGTTCGTCCACTTCGTGGTGTTCAGGTAGACCGTCCCGCCCTTCGCGACCACGGAGATCGTGCCGTTGAAGTAGTGGGTGTTCGGCACGTACACGGTGGCGACCGTGATGGAGTACTTGTAGGTCCCAGGCTGACCAACGAACCAGTTCGCGTTCGTGGGGATGCCCGGGGTCAGTTCGATGAAGTTGTGGGAGAAGACCTGGGTGCCGCCCGCGTTGAAGATGTAGAGGTTGACTCCCGCGACATACGAACCGATGTAGGCGACCGAGAGCGTGACGTTACCGGTCGAGACCGCGCTCCCGTTGATCGGCGCCGCCAGCGATGCCTGGAGGGGCTGGGAGATCACGAAGAACGGGTGGTAAGCCGAAAAGTTCGCCGAGTTGTCGACGTTCACGTAGACAGTGACCGTGTAGATGTCCTGCGGGAGCCCGATGCAGCTCGGGTTGTTGCAGGCCAGGGCCGTCGAGTCGACCACGAACGAATAGTCCGTCTGGTCCGGAGCGACCGTCTGGGGGTTGGTCGAGAGCGTCGCCTTGGCCGAGAGGTCGGTAATGTTCACCTGGACGGTCGTCGTGACGTTATTGATCGTCTCGTTCGTGACCCCGATCGTGAAGTTCGCGTAGAACGGAAGCGTGTTGTACGCCGCGATCGCCGCGAAGGACACCGTGATATTCCCGGGCCCGACTGCCGACGGCGTTGGCTGGACTGCGGGGGCCATCGCCGGGCCGGCGACGGCTCCATTGGCGGTTCGTCCTGGCGCCGAATGGAGCTGGCCCACAAGTCCTACTCCAACCATCCCTGCCACCATGAAAACAGCCACAAGTCCAATCGCTACGGTCCCCAAGGTGGCCCTGGTCACACGATGCATGGGCCCTGCGAGTGACTTCCCGTACTTAAATCCAGCGAGGATTTCCTGCCCTCAGCCATAGGCGTTCTCTCACCGTCCGAAGCTCGATTCCGCGCCCCACCCGGTGGCTTTTGCGCATTCGGAAACTCCGTAACCCGCTCGGTGCCCGTAATCCGTTCGCCTCACCGAGCGACCTACTAAGAGCGAGCGGAACACCTCGCATCGACGGTGTGCTCATCTACTCGCGCCTCTCGAGCGGGATACGATGACCTCGGTGGCGCTGACCGGGACCCCCGGGACCGGGAAGAGCACGGTCGCCGCCCGGCTGATCTCCGCTTGGCGGACCGTCGAGGTGTCCGACCTTGCCCTTCAACTGCGTACCGGCCGGCGAATCCGCTCGGGCTCGGAGGTCGACGTGAGGGCGACGGCTCGCGCGTGGCGAGCGGGCCGAGCGCCTGACGTGGATGTCGTCGTCGGACACCTCTCTCACCTTCTGCCCATCCGAGACGTGGTCGTCCTCCGCTGTCATCCGCGCGAGCTCGCCCGACGGCTCGGACGCGCTCGCCGCGGATCGGAGCGGGAACGGTTCGCGAACCTCGTGTGCGAGGCGACGGACGCCGTCCTCGTTGAGTCGCTGTCGCTCCATCGGCGCGTCTGGGAAGTCGACACCACCGGCCGGACTCCCGAGTCGGTGGCCCGAGAGGTCGCGCGCCGCATACGGCGGCGAGGTCCTCCATCGTACGGCCGGGTCGACTGGCTCTCGGATGCCTGGGTAGGCAAGCATCTTTTGGACTGGTCCCGGTAGGGGCTTCGGATGGTGCTCGAGGCGCTCCGGACCCGGGTCGCGGCCTACGTGACCCGGCTCGCCCGTCCGTTCATCGGTTGGAGCCCTGCCTCGCTGAGTTGGGTCGCTCTCGGCTGGGCGGCGGTCGCGGGGGTCCTCTCGGGCCTCGTCCGCTGGACGACCCCGCTTCTCTTCCTTCCCGTCGCGGGCGCGATCTTCCTATCGGGCCTGTTCGACGTCCTCGACGGCGAGGTCGCGCGGTCGACCCAGCGCGCCTCGGTCCGGGGCGATTTCCTCGACCACGTGCTCGACCGGTACGCCGACCTCATCCTCGTCGTCGGGGTCGCGGTCTCGGGATTCGTCAACCCGATCCTCGCGCTGTTCGCGCTCGTGAGCCTCCTCTTGACGAGCTACATGGGCACGCAGGCCCAAGCGGTGGGTCAGGGCCGACTCTATGGCGGGCTGCTCACGCGCGCCGACCGCCTGGTCGTCCTCATGGTGGCAACGTTCCTCGAGTTCGACTGGTCGCTCGCATGGCCGTGGGCCCCTTCGGCCCCGTGGTCCCACTTCCGTGTCGGCGGGATTGAGTTCACCGTGATCGACGTGGCGCTCGCCTACTTCGTCATCGCCGGCCAGTGGACGGCCTACGCGCGCGCTCGTCGGGTCTACCGCGCGCTCCCGAAGGCTCCGTAGGGGGCCCTGCCGACCCCTCGCTCCGCTCGACCACGGCTCCGCCTCGGATCCGGTAGTACTGTAGGGGGTGGCGGAGGTACTCCTCGAAACAGAGAGGGTCTCGCGCCCGGTCGCGGGCGTCGGCCGCGCCCGGATCGCCCTCCCGCGCGCAGAGCCCGTGGCTCCGGAGGGTCTCACACTCGGGCGGCTCGTAGCCGCGGCCGTCGTCCCGAAGGGTGATGTGTTCGACCTGGTAGCGTGTCACCGACTCGTCGAAATCCGGGGCCCCGCGGTACGCGTCGACGATCGTCTCGAAGTCCGCGCCCGCCCGGTGCAGGAACGCGGCGAGGCAGAATCGGCCCGAGTGCGAGAGGTTCTCGCCCTTCTGGAGGGTCCGCTGCATCCGTCGGATGCACGGCGGGAACAGCTCCGGCCGCATCGGTCCGCCGCGAAGGTCGGCGCGGGCGACCGGTGACGGAACACGGCGTGCGAGCTCTTCGAGCAGGTCGTGCTCGCGCTCCCGGATATCACGGACCACGTCCTCCGCGATCGGGAGCGGCTCGGAGAGCCGAAGCCGCACCGCCTCCTGGAGCAGTCGGGCGGCCCGGACGGGCCGGACGACCACGCCGCCCCGACGCACCGCCTGCCTCGGAAGGCGGAACTCGGCCTCCCGGATCGGCACCGACAGGTGGAGATAGTCGACGAGCGGCACGTCGACCCCGTCCGGCGCCACGGAGAGAGTGAACCCGAGCCTTCGGGCGACCTCGATCAGTTCCTCGACCGGGACGCTCGCCAGGCGCGCGTGGTTCCGCTTCGCCTCCGCCACCGCCCACCGTCGGATCGCGGCCGGTGCGCTCGCGGAGGAGAGCACGAGCCGCGCGAACAAGAACGACAGGAACCTAACTCCCGGATCCGCCCGCGCGAGCTCCTCAAGGTCCCGGGTCCCTCGCGGGTCGTCGGCGGCCGCCAGGATCCGCGCGCGGCCGAGCGCTCGCGCCGCGTCGAACGCCGGATCTTCGAGGAGCGCCCGAACGGACACCGCCTCCTCGCCGAGGAGCGCGTCCGCCCCGGGAAGGAACGGGTACTCCGCGAAGAGCGACCGTTCGTCTAGAGGAGCCGAGGCACGATGAACTGCCATAGGAGGAGCACCAAGACCAAGAGCGACGAGACCGTGACCGCCCGGCCCGCGAACTGTTCGAGGCGGGCGTCGTTCCATCCCTTACGGAATCGGGCCGCGACCGACGCGGCGAAATCCCGGAACAGCAGACCGCCGTCGAGG
>Ga0335078_10017447_pt1 | contig 10666 bp, 9 predicted proteins | sample Lox_Sample_32_FD_206711 | JGI IMG/M metagenome (GOLD analysis project Ga0335078, IMG submission 206711) | Soil microbial communities from Loxahatchee National Wildlife Refuge, Florida, United States - Lox_Sample_3.2 | ecosystem: Environmental > Terrestrial > Soil > Wetlands | place: USA: Florida... | reverse complement strand
AAGTAAGCCTCTCTAGAAATCGAAGATCGCCCGCATCTTGGTCAGCAGCCGATGACGGCTGCTGCCGTCGCCAACGGTGGTATGCGCCGCGGCAACCGCGCCGCGCGTTTCGCTCATGCGCATGGCGATTATCTCGCCCACCTGCTCCGCCACCTCGGGATGCTGCTTGAAGAGCATGGTGAATCCGTGGCGATTTATTTCAAGCACCTCGACGTCCGAGCGCGCCCTAATCGTGGCCGTGCGCGGCTCTCCGGTCATCAGCGACATCTCGCCGAAAAAAGCCGGTGGCGTTAGGTCGCGGATATGAATCGCCGCACCGTCGTCGGGCGCCTTCGCCAGCACCTCAACCGTGCCAGTGCGCATGATGTAAAACGATTCGCCGTGCTCGCCTTCTCGCATCAGGGTTTCGCCGTGACCGAACTGATGAATCCGAACTGAAGGCAGCAGCAGGCGCAACTCCTCGTCTTCCAACGCGCCGAGGAAATCGACCTGACGGAGCTGCTCGATAGTTTGCTGATCACGCGCCGCCCTCACCTGCTCATGCGGCGTTGGCTGATGCATGTGAACCATGCGCACCGGATATGGAATATCGAGCGAATGGCGGCGCAACGCGTACCACAGCCGGCTGATGATCTTGTCGCGGACCTGGTCGGCGGGTCCGTAGTCGGCAAGCCAGTACCGAATCCTGTAGCGGATGCCCGAATCTTCGAAGCTCCAGGCATAGACCTCGGGCGAGGGATGGCTCAGCACCTCGGGGATGTTTTGCATCACCCTCATCATCACCTCTTTGACCCGCCCTGGAGGGTCGTTGTAGTCGAGCTGCACGGAAAGCTCGTCGCCAATCGCGATCGCGGTGTAATTCGTCAGCACGTCCTTGGCGAGCAGGCTGTTGGGGATCTCGATCCGCTCCTCCGCGCGGCTCAGCAATCGCGTCGAGCGCCATCCGATTCCCTGGACGCGGCCCAGATGATTGCCGAAGCGCACCCAATCGCCGGGCAGGAACGACCTCTGCAGTTGCAAAGTTAGTCCGCTGAAAATGTTGCCGAGCGTTTCCTGCAAACCGAGACCGATCACCACCGTCGCCACGGCCGAGGTCGCAAGCAGCGGCGTGATGTCCACCGCCAGTGTGCCGCGCAATATCGCCAGCACCACCACCGCGTACAACAGCACCAGCAGAAGATCTTTGAAGATGCTGGAAAAATGCGCGCGGCCCCGTCGAGCCGCGAGAACTACCAGCTCGAGCGTCAGGCGGATCAGACCGAACAGGAACAGCACCAGCGCCAGCGCTCGCGCGTAAAGCGCGAGCTTCGGCGATCCAGTCGAGGAGCGGGCGAACAAGTCGACCAGCAGGCTCAACGAGATCAGCAGGCAACATGCGGAAAATTCTGGACGCCGCCGGCGCAGCGCGATCGCCAGCAGCACCAGGGCCACTGCGAATAGCACTTCGGCGGCGCTGCCGAATTCACTCGAGAGAACGTAAAGCCAGGAAGCGTTCATCACCCTCGAACCGTTGCCGTTCGCCTACATGCACGCGCTGCCTCGCGCCGTGCGTCGAGCGCGCATCTTGCGGAAAAACTTACACTTGGCGAGCGTTCATTGCCACGCCCGCAGGGCGTTCGATGGAATCGAGAGAGATTCGGCATTTCGTCGGATAGCGACGGCGGCGGCAATCGCGGCGACGGGCCAACCAGTTGCATCGTATTAACCGCGGGACTAAACATCTTACACTTTGATTCTATCCGGGGTCAGGCTGAGCCCTGATTTGATCGATATGTCCACCCAGCACGCCGAAGGCAACTATCTGGTTCGCAGAATGACGCGCCAGGACCTCGACGTCGCGGTTGAATGGGCCGCCGCCGAGGGATGGAATCCCGGGCTTGGCGACGCCGATCGCTTCTTCGCTGCTGATCCAAACGGCTTCCTGATCGGATTGCTCGATGGAAAACCGGTAGCATCGCTATCCGCCGTGGCCTACGACGCAACCTTCGGCTTCCTCGGCTTCTATATCGTGAAACCGGAGCTGCGCGGTTGTGGCTACGGGATCAAGGTGTGGCAAGCCGCGATGGATTACCTGGGCGATCGCAACGTCGGGCTGGACGGCGTGCTCGCGCAGCAAAGAAATTATGAAAAATCCGGCTTCGTCGCCGCGTACCACAACGTCCGGCACGAAGGAGTCGGCGGCGGCGAAACTCCGAAGGGGCTCGTGAAATTATCGGCCGTCAAATTTGACGAGTTGCTCGAATACGATGCGCCGCTGTTCGGGACCGGGCGCGCGGCCTTCCTGCGCGGATGGATCGATCAGCCTGGCGCGACCACGGCCGCAAAGCTCAAAGATGGGAAGCTCGCAGGCTATTCAGTGATGCGGCCCTGCTTGCGCGGCTTCAAAATCGGACCACTATTCGCTGAGGACGAGTCGACGGCGGAAGATTTGTTTCAGGCGATGGCCGCCGCTGCTCCCGGACAGCCGATCATTCTCGACGTTCCCGAAACCAACTCTGCCGCTCTGGCGCTGGCACGGCGGCATCAGATGAAGACCGTATTCGAAACCGTCCGGATGTATAACAATTCACCACTTCGGCTGGACGTGAACCGGATTTACGGCATTACCACTTTCGAGTTGGGCTAGCCGGCGTTCTCGCCCAGCCGAAGTTCGAATCGACTACCAGCACAACCATCGATGGTGCCGGCGAAAATGCGGATCGCGGCACGGCATATACGCATGCCCGTAATAGCCAGTCTCGTAAACCCGACCGGTTGACAACTCAGAGGCTTGCGCTGGGCTATAAACCGTCGCAGCGTTCCCGCGCATCGGAACCGCCATCATCATCAGCGCAAACACTCCGCCTAGCATGATGTTTCTTATCTTCATGATCCTGCCTCTCACCATTTCTTACGAGGCAGAACGAATCGCGTTACGCGCGACGCAGAAGTCGCGAGCGTTAACTGCGGTCGAGTCCACAAAGTCGATCCCGTTGTTCCCATACCTTCCAACTTGGATGGTCAGGATCGGGACCGGTGACGCGGCTACAGCAGTAAGGGTTATAATGCCGAGGATTGCTGCAAGAATTTTCATGCGAGCCTCGGGGGGAGGGAATCGAGCGTTACGGCGACGATGAGCGCGGTGCTTTCTTCGACCACGAATACTTGCGCGCAATCGCTCGCGCCTGCTCTTCGCTCAACCCATTGCTGGTCCAGGCGGGCCTGGTCGTCTCGACCACGGAATCAGGATCCCCCGATCGCTTGAGGCGTCCTAGAGAATCGCTCTCGTAATTCCGCGCGCATCCGATCGCTTCGGCAATCAGCGAGATATAGTTGCGCACCACGATCGTGCTGTCGCTTACGTCGCACCATTCGCGCTGGCAGGCGTGCGATACCGTGACCAGCGTGTCGGCGCCCAGCCGGCGAGCTGCCGCGAGCTGCTCGGTCCGCATCGCGAGCCAGGGTCCGCGCGCCATACGCATCGCACCCGGACCGCAGTCGTAGTCGTACTCCGGCGGTGCGGGAACCGCGTCGAGAAATCGCATCGCGGGAATTTGCGACAGCAGATAGCTGACGTTGTCGCGATCGGCGCGCGCGCGGCGCTGGCCTTCGGGATGGTCGTCGCTGCCGACGTGGCAATGAAGCGCGGCGTTGCCGGCGATCGGATTGCGCCATGCGATTTGTCCGCGCCTGCTCAAATCGGCCAGGAAAGCCGCCGCGTCGGTCACCTGGAACGGGATAGTTTTGGAATCGCGCCCGGTGACGACTTCGGAAAAATGCACGTCGCACGAGGGGCACCAATGAACCACGGCGCGCGCCTTGTACGCGTTCAACCGCTCGATCGTGAGATCCGATACCGTGCGCCCCTTCGCAGTATCGCCGGCCCGATCCCAGGTGACCCCGCAACAAAACTGCACGCCCGCGACAGCGATGAAATCGAGGCCGAGCGCGCGGAAGACCGCGACCACGTCCGCGGCGACGTCGGGCGTGCGCAAGATGTTGCATCCGAGGTAGAGCACGATGTCATACGATCGCTCCGGAGGACGAAACTGCTCGGTCCAGCAAACCGATTCCGCAGGCATCTGCAGCTTTCGGATGTCCTGAAGCCGTCGGTAGTAAGCGGAGTAATCGAATTCAGCCATCGTCACGCCTCGGTAACCAGCAGTTCTCCCGCGCCCACCGCCATGTCCCGCTGTCTGAATATTCTAACTGAATAGTCTATCCGGACAATCTGGCCGGTTAAATCGATTGGAGCCACCCGTCGGATTCGAACCGACGACCTGCTGATTACGAATCAGCTGCTCTACCGACTGAGCTAGGGTGGCTCACCGATTCCTGCGAGAACATTACTTTAGACCGGCTGCGCCTGCCATCCAAGCGATCCGCAAATCCGCTGCAACCCAGAAAATCTTGCGCGAGCATCGCGAAAATGAATAGAGCGATTTTTCCTTGTGTGAACTGCCATCAGTGACGCGTCAGAATCAGAATCTTTACAGCAAATCAAAATTATATTGAAACTGAGTGAGTAGTATACTTTTGCCCTTGAACGCACCCCCTGCATACGCTGCGTACTTATCTTTGCCTAATATCCCGACGTACTGAAGTTTCATCAGATATCGATTGGTCCACGGAGGCGTCAATACTATATTCGGGAAAAGTAGGACTGTATTTCCGTCGGGATTGTATATTGACGTCCAGGTTGGCGCGATCGCGCCCCACCACCAGGTAGTGCCTACGTTGATCAGCAGGTTTTCCTCGTTGTGACGCCACTTCTCGGCGTACGATTGGTAAACCAAATCGCCGCTGGGACTGAGAATCGTATAGTTCTGCCACTCCAGATTCATCGTGAGCGCGCCGGTTTCAGTGATCGACGGGATGTAAGCCTGATCGAGATCGAGCGCCAACATCGTGTTCAACGTGCTCGAAAAGATCACCCCGGTCGGAACCTTGCTACTCTGGGTCCTGAAAGGGGTGCGATCCTGCCATACGCCTTCGGCGCGGATCACGAAGGGAAGCTCGGATGAGATATTCGGAATATATAAAGGGTGATTGGCGGTAAAGCCGATATCATTAAGACCCGGATACGACGACAACAAAAAGTTATATGTCTTGCCGCCGCCGCGGACGAAGCCGGTGGGGCTGGTTTGATGAGCGTGCCAGTAAAAAGCCGCTACCTCGCCATTACCGATCAAAGAATGTAATCGGAAACCCTCCTCGGCATTTTCCAACGTGTCAGCCGGCAACTTCCATCGCGAGTTCGACGGCGGCGGGCAAGTCGGACAGATCCGGGTAAACTGAGGAAACGCCGCCGCGCTAGGTGGCAAATGATGCGACTCGGCTTGGACCGGAAACTGGATCGGATACGGCCGCCGATCGAATCTTCCGCCAAATGGCGCGAGGATGCTGACGGAACCGGCGACGTCGTAGTGTCCCTGGTTGCGCGCGTCGGGATAGCCAACATTGGTATAGAGTGGTTGAAAGGCTGGCGCGAAAACTCCTTCTATAAAGTTGGCGCTGGTGGGTCCTGCGTCGGGAAGATTCAGTATCGGATGGAGCATCCACAGCGGCAAGCGCGATTGCTCCAGGTTGGCGAAGCCAAAGTTCCAGCTCAGATCCTGCGGATTAATTACGTCGCCAACCCTGAAGGAAACCGACTCGCCCCAAATTACGATTTGACGCCCGACGAACGTGGTCAGCGGGCCGAAAGTATTTTTCCACCAGGCTTCGCGCACACCGTACTGATTATAGAAATCGTGAGCAGCGGAAGCGTTTTCGGCCGGGCCGTTCAAAATAGCATCCGATTGCCGGCCGGATTCAAATGGGTACGGAGGTTCGTATACTCCCCAAAATCTCAGAAAGAACTTGTTGTTCTGACTGAGATCGTAGTTGATATCGAGCTGCAGGAGGTTGCGCTCGATAGCTAACGAACTTTTGCTGGAGTTGTAAGTAATCGCTTCCGAGTTCGCCCACATCCCTGTGGTGTTCTGTATTAATCCGCTGATATGCAGATTCGACAAGATCGAATACTCAGAACCGGCGAACAGGGGCACCGACGGTCCAAACAGGAGGCTATCCAGTAAGCTTTTGATGTCATCGTTACGCGGCTGTGATTGAGATAGATTCGCGACACCGGCTAGCTGATTCGATGACTGAGCAGCGGAATTCGGCGGCGCATATAGCAACAAGGAGATGACGGCGCAGACCATCAGGATCGATGTCGCAAAGCGTTGCGGAATCAAGATCACGCTGAAATGGTCCTGCACGCGCGTCGCACCGAAAGAGGTCCGGCTGAAATTACGATTCCTCCCGGGATGTTCAGCCGTCACTGCATGATCTGTTGGAGTCCGCCGGGCAGGCCATAGCGGCTGACGTTGGTGTACTTTCCCGCGTTGGCGTTGACCGATACGTCAACCAGTACCGAGCCGCTCACGTGCTGATCGCGGATGTTGATCAGTTGGTGAAATCCTGCGGAAGCGCCGGCCCCGATTACTACTTCACCGTCGTTGGAGATTGGGACCGGCCGGAAGCCGATGAGATGAAACTTCCACAGTGCGAGGCTTTGATCGTAGCTCTCGACCGCCAGCGGCGCCCAGGTCTCCTTGTCGACGTAGATAACTCGCTTGCCGTAGCAATAGGAATCGGCGTCGGGTCCGACCCGGGTGAGGCTGATCACGTAGGCGTCGCGCAGCTCCCACGCGCCGACCGACGGTTTCGGCATCAGGACCGGCGGCAGGTAGTTGTTCCAGTCCGAGTAATCGCTGTTAAGATGCACCATCGCGAGAATCTTGCGCTCGCCCTCGAGCTTCACGTTGAAAAACGGCGGCTGCCCATAGAAGCCGAACCTCAGATCCTCGCTGGTGAAATCGCTGCCCGCGCCGGGCGCGCATCGTGCCGCCGATGACAATCGAAGCGATTTTCTGATCGCCGGAACGAAACTGTATATTTCATTGATGCGCGCGGGATCGTCGTACACTATCGAATCCTGGGCGAGATACTTCTTGTGCTCCGGCGCAGTGAATTCCCAATAGTCTGTCATGTAGATGCCATGCGATGCGGGCAGGACATGAGGCAGATCGGGCTCGCTTAAGTGAGCAAGACGGCTGATTACATAGTCGGCCTTCTGAGTAGTCACACTGCCGTAGCGATCAATGATCTTGCTATCGAGCACGCAATGCATCACGCGGGGATTGTATCGATAGTACAAATTCCACAGCACCTTGGCGCCCGCGCCGGGTTGAGCAGGGACGGGAAACGGGATGCCGGCAATATAATTGCCGACCGAGGTTCCACCGTTCGCAGATTGCTTCAGGCTGACACCGCCGCTGTACATCGCTGTATCCAGCAGATATTTCCTCGGCAGGGGAATCGCGACGGTCGGTCCGACATCGATCACGGTTTCGGCCGGCATCTTCCATGAATACTTGCCGCTGAACAGCGCCTGCATGCCGCCCGACATGAATCGACTATATTGCTGCCAGTTCTGGTTAGTAATGCTGGTGCCGGGCGCGATTACGTTTTCGTCCGCCAGGGATACCGCGGCGGATACCAACAAAATGATCACACCGTAGAGGAGTGAGCGTTCGATAGTACGCGCCATAGAAGCACCTCAGCTCGAAACGTGCGGACGATAGCGCAAATCGGATGCGGCAAAAAGGGTCGCAACAACGTGCGTGGGGCGCGAGAATCGCAAGTCCCGAGGCCATACGTGCTTTCGTTAGCCGCGGTCATGTGTAACGCTGTCGCTTTCGAGGTTTTGTAGTGAAGGCAGCTATTATTGGCGGTCGCGGCGCCGGCAAATCGACGGTGTTTCACGCTCTCACAGGTCTGGCTCCGCTCGACGGACAGGCCGACGCGAAGAGCCGTGCCCGCTATGGACAAATCAAGATTCCAGATCCGAGGCTGGACTTTCTCGAGGCGACGTACGGTTCCAAGAAGAAGGTGCAGGTCGAGCTGACGCTGCTCGATTTCGCTCCCAATCCCAAAGAGCAAAAGGCGGGTGCCGCGCTCGATCCCAGCCTGCTACCAATGATTCGCGAACCCGACGCTTTGCTGATCGTGCTGGCCTCGTTTGGTTCCGAATCGGTCGACCTGGTCGCGTCGCTGCAGAGTATCGAAGCGGAATTGGTGTTCGTCGATTTCGAGCAGAGCGAGCGGCGGCTCGAGCGGCTCAAAAAGGAAAAAGGCGGCAACGATTTCGAAAAAGCCGCGCTGGAGAAATGCCTGCGTCATCTCGAACAAGGAGCGCCGATTCGCAAGCTCGAGCTCACCGATCAGGAGATGCAGGTGCTGGCTACCTTCTGCTTCCTGTCGCAGAAGCCGGCATTGGTCGTGATCAATTGCGATACCGAACAGGCCGTCTCCGACGTTCCCGATGCGGTACGCGAAGCGATCGCGAAGCGCGGACTCGACGTGCTCAAACTGGCGGCGTCGTTCGAATCCGAACTGTGGGAGCTCGAACCCGAGGCACAGCGCGAATTGCTGAACGAAGCCGGCCTCAAGGCGCCCGCTCGCGATCGGCTGATCGCGGCGCTCTACGGACATCTCGGGCTGATGACCTTCTATACCGCGGGCGAGCCTGAGGCGCATGCATGGTCCCTGCGGCGTGGTGCGAGCGCGCTCGAAGCCGCGGGTAGAATTCATAGCGATATCGCGCGCGGATTCATTCGCGCGGAAGTGGTGAGCTTCGAAGATTTTGCCGCGTTGCGCTCCGACACCAAGGTCAAGGAAGCGGGCAAGCTGCGCCTGGAGGGCAAAGATTACGCGATGCGCGAAGGCGATATAATCCACATCCGGTTCAAGGTCTGATCTTTGACCCAATCGAGATTGAGCTTTGGCTTGCGCGCACGCCCTTGCGTTGAAAGAATGCAAGAGATGCACTGCGTGTGGGGCGGTTTGCTGTAACAACCTTTTCGCTTCCCAATCGATGCGACGAATCGAAACGTTCCTGATGCTCCTGGCGCTGGGTTTTTATGCCTGGTTCCTGCGCCGGCTTGGGGTGGGCAACGTTTACACATACGTGTGTTCGGCGGGATGGGCGCTCGCGCTGACCTGCACGCTGGAAGTCGTCTCACGGGTGGCTAACACGCTCGGATGGCGCGCGACGATTACCAATTATCCTCGTGGACTCTCGTTCGGCGAGCTGTTTTCCGCGCGAATCGCGGGCGAAGCTATCGACTACGTCACGCCCTCGGCGCAGCTTGGCGGTCAGTTCCTGATGGCGCTGATGGTGCGCAACAAGCTGCCGATTGCGCTGGGCCTCTCCACCGTAATCGTCGCCGCACTGGCCGAAGGGATCGGACAGATCACCTACATGAGCGGCGCGCTGCTGCTATCGATAAAGTTGGTATCGACGCTACAGCGGCTGTTCTGGCCGATCGTGGGTGGCCTGGTGTTCGCGGCGCTGCTGCTGGTGGGCTTCTTCGCGGTGCAGACCCGCAAACCTCTTTCACATGTGTGGCGAGCCGCGGCCAAGCTCAACGTACCGGGTGTAGCGAACGCCGAGGTTCAAAATGCGGCGTCGCAGGCCGACGCGATGCTGGTCGAGTTCTACCTCTACCATCGATGGCGCGTGCTGCTTTCCGCTATCTGGTACCTGGTGGCGTGGAGCATGGGGCCGCTGGAGATCTATATTCTGATGCGGGCTCTGGGGCAGCATGTGAGCCTCGAAATCGCGTTGATGGTGGATGCGATTGGACTGCTGATCGAGCGTGTGACTTTTCTGATTCCGGCCAAACTCGTAAGCCAGGAGGGCGGCAAGGCGCTGATTTTGGGTATGCTCGGCTATCCTCCGGGAGTTGGTTTCGCAGTGGGTTTCCTGCGGCGCATCAAGGAGATGGCGTGGGTGCTGCTGGGATTGGCGAGCCTGATGGAGCATCGGTTGCGTGAAGGAAGGCGTTCGGGGGTGCGTGCGGCGGCGGAACGTCCGGTCGCCATTGATTAGAGTCGCGCGCTCAGGTGTGATAGCTAAACCAAGGGAAAAACCATGAAAAGAACTATGATCTTTTTCGCGGTTGCGATTCTGACCCTGACCACGACGGCGATGGCGGGAGTGATCGTGGACCAGGAAATCTCGTCCGACGGCCCGATGGGCGCGACCAAGAGCAAGCGCACGCTCGAGATCCAGGGCCACAAACAAAAAGTAGTCAGCAGCAATCACAGCGTCATCACCGATCTCGACAACGGCGTGATGATCCTGATCGACCCGAAGGGCAAGACCTACACCGAGATGCCTTTTCCTCCGGCCAATTTCGGTGGCCATCAGAGTCCCGCCGCGTTCAAAATCACCTTCAAGAAGACCGGCAAAGAGCGCACCGAGAAGGGCTATAAGTGTGAGGAGTACGTCGGTACGGGCCATATGATGATGGGTGCGTACACGATCACGGGATGCTTCGCGTCCGACGCGCCGGGCGCCAAGGACTATACCGCGTTCGATAAGACGCTGGCCTCGAAGCTCAAGGGCACCGCGATGGAGACCGAAGGCGATCGGCCGGTGGGCGTGCCGATCGTGTTGAGCAGCGTCACTAAGATGGATCCGTCGACAATGCCTGGACTCACGCCGGATCGCGTCGAGGCGATCAAGAAGCATCCGAACATGACCTCGAACACCGAGACCACCAGCGTCAAGGTCTCCGAGCTTCCTGCCGACACCTTCACAGTGCCGTCGGGTTACACCAAGCGCGAGATGCCA
>Ga0335078_10017446_pt1 | contig 10666 bp, 8 predicted proteins | sample Lox_Sample_32_FD_206711 | JGI IMG/M metagenome (GOLD analysis project Ga0335078, IMG submission 206711) | Soil microbial communities from Loxahatchee National Wildlife Refuge, Florida, United States - Lox_Sample_3.2 | ecosystem: Environmental > Terrestrial > Soil > Wetlands | place: USA: Florida... | reverse complement strand
TCTCATGGGGGGCGCCGTTTTTGCGTCGCTCGGCGGCGAAACCAATTTCGCTTCGGCGCCTGAACGGGTCGAGACGGCGTTACGCGGCGCCTTCGCCAGCGTTGGCAAAACCTTGAGCGGAATTCGCAAGACCGATCGGCTCGCCTCAATCAGCGAGCCGAGCGTCGTGCGGCAGATTCTACGGGTGCCAATAAGCACCCGCGTCCGCGATCGCGAACTGGTTCGCTCGCAGTCATTCGTCCGCGTGGCGGGTAATCTTTCGCTGAGCCTGTCCGAGCTCTCTGCCAATATTCCACCATTCAATCCGCAAAAGCTTCTCGCCGACGGCGTAGCTAACGGCGACGACGCGCCGGCGGCAGCGGTTGCAGAACCTGACGCCGAGGTCTCCTTTGTTACCTGCGATCTCGTCTCCGTCCCCCCGAGAGGCAAGGTCACGCCGGGCGTGTGCGATCTCAACGCGCTGCTGCCAAAGGTAAAGCCTTCGACGTTGTTGCCGGTCGACGAGATTCTGGCGCGCGTTCGTGTAATTGCGAGTAAGGCTGCGAACTCTCCCGTCCTCGCCAGTAGCGATGTGACTGGAATGACGGGCCTGAAACTCAGTTACGCCGCCGAGGGCGACACTGACCCCTATGTCGGCTTCGAGGCGCGCGTAGTGCCCGAGAACATTACGTTCCGGCCGAAAACGAATGGCGGCAGCGACTGGAGCGAACACAACGTCGTCGTGAAGAAGGGCGAGACGGTCGGCTCGATTTTGCGGGAACTCGGCGCCTCGCCGGAAGACATCAAAGCCGTCATCGCGGTACTCGGGACCCGCGCTCGCGAGGGCGGATTGAAGGAGGGCGAGAAGCTGCGCGTACTGACCGCCCCGGCCGGTCTCGGTCACATGCGGCCGCTGCGAGTCATCATTGCCGGCGACAGCGCCATCGAAGCAGCAGTGGCTCTGTCCGACCGCGGCAGCTACGTTCCAGTCGATATCCGCAACATCGCCGACGACGTCACGGAGGCAAACCAGGAAGACAGCGACGACGATGGCAGCGGCGTTCGTCTTTATCAAAGCATCTACGAGACCGCGCTGCGCAACAACATTCCGTCCGCGGTCATCGAAGAAATGGTCCGCATTTACTCCTACGACGTCGATTTCCAGCGCAAGGTGCTGCCGGGCGATTCATTCGACGTCCTGTACGCCGATGACGAGAGCAAAGACCGCCACAATGAAGTTCGCTACGTGTCACTGACAGTCGGAGGCGAGACCAAGAAATACTACCACTATCAAACCGCCGACGATGGCAGCTACGACTACTATGACGAGACTGGCAAAAGCGCCAAAAAATTTCTGGTCCGCAAGCCGGTCCCGGTCGGCATCATGCGCTCAGGCTTCGGCGAACGTAATCATCCGCTCCTGCACTATTTGAAAATGCACACCGGCGTCGATTGGGCGGCACCGTTCGGCACACCGATCTTTGCCGCCGGCAACGGCATCATCGACGAGATTGGATTGAAGGGCGGCTATGGCAAATACGTCCGCATCCGCCACACCAACGGTTATCAGACCGCATACGGTCACATGACCGCCTTCGCGCGCGGCCTCGACGTCGGCTCCAAGGTTCGCCAGGGCCAGGTCATCGGCTTCGTCGGCTCGACCGGCCTGTCGACCGGCTCGCACGTGCATTTCGAAATCCTCATCAACGACCGCTTCGTCAATCCGATGACCGTCAAGTTGCCGCGCGGACGCGTGCTCGAGGGGGCCTCACTCGCCCTGTTTGAAAAGAACCGCGAGCAGCTCGACGCGCTAATGGCGCACGTGCCCGGGCGCGTCGCGCAAGTGCGTTAGCCCGAGAGCATTTGCGTGACGCAAAACGCGGCCCCGGACGACCGCATTGAAGTGCATTCGAGCCGCTGGTGGGCGTTCTTTGGCGGCCGGTTGACCCGGTTGCTGTTTCCCGCCCACATGATCGCCGACCATATCGGCATTTCGACCAACATCGTCGAATTCTGGCTGACACCGTGGCGACGCACCGACGAACATCTGCCGATGTCGCATATCGCCGAGGTCACCCACACCCGCGGCTTCTTATGGGACTCGATCAGCGTGGAGAGCTCGGGTGGCCTTAACCCGCTCGTCGTCAGCGGATTGCCGAAATCACGGGCGCGCTATTTCGTTGAGCACGTGCGCGAGCAGATCAACCAAACAGCTGCAGCGCCGCCGCTGCAACCTCACCACTAACGTCATTGCCGCCGCAACGACGATGGCAGCGATCAGGCTGCTACCGCCGCCGCGACCTCGCCGTTGAACTTGAGCCCCTGCTTGCCGGCTCCGATCACGACCTTCTCGCCGTCCTTGATGCGGCCGGAGAGGATCATCTCGGCCAGCGGGTCCTGCACAAATTTCTGGATCACGCGCTTGAGCGGGCGCGCGCCATACGCAGGATCCCAGCCCTTGTCGGCGAGCCAATCGCGGGCCGCAGGCTCCAGCTTGATCGTGATCTTGCGATCCTCGAGGAGTTTCGCCAACCGCAACATCTGGATGTCGACGATGCGCGACATTTCCGACTTCTGCAGCCGGTGGAACAGAATGATCTCATCCACGCGATTGAGAAACTCAGGGCGGAAACTTGCACGCACGATCGCCATCACCTGATCGCGCACGACATCAGTATCCTGTCCCTCCGGTTGGTTGACCAGAAGCTCGGCGCCGAGGTTGGATGTCATCACAATCAGCGTGTTGCGGAAGTCGACGGTGTGACCCTGGCCGTCGGTCAGGCGGCCGTCGTCGAGCACCTGCAACAGTACATTGAACACGTCGGGGTGCGCTTTCTCGATCTCGTCGAACAGCACCACCTGATAGGGCCGCCGGCGCACCGATTCGGTCAGCGCGCCGCCTTCCTCGTAGCCGACATACCCGGGCGGCGCGCCGATCAGGCGCGCGACCGAGTGCTTTTCCATGTACTCCGACATGTCGATGCGAAGCAGCGCGGTCTCGTCGTCGAACAGGAACTCGGCGAGCGCCTTGGTCAGCTCAGTCTTGCCAACGCCGGTCGGGCCTAAGAACATGAACGAGCCGATCGGCCGGTTCGGATCCTGCAAGCCGGCGCGCGCGCGGCGCACCGCCGTGGACACGGCCTTGACCGCATCGGCCTGGCCGACCACGCGCTTGCCGATCTGCTCCTCCATGCGGAGAAGCTTTTCCTTCTCGCCTTCGAGCATGCGATCGACCGGGATACCGGTCCAGCGCGAGACCACTTGGGCGATGTGATTGGCGGTGACCGCCTCCTCAACCATCGCGCCGCGGCCTTCACCGGCTTCCATCGCCTTCAGTTTCTTCTCGATTTCCGGAATGCGGCCATAGGAGATTTCGCCGGCGCGCTGGTACTCGCCGCGCCGCTGCGCATTGGCGAGTTCCACCCGCAACTGGTCGAGCTCGTTCTTGAGCTTCTGCGCGCCGGAAAGCTTTTCCTTTTCCGATTTCCAGCGTGCGGTGAGATCCGCGGACTTTTTTTCCAGCGCGGCAAGCTCGGTCTCAAGCCCGCCGAGGCGCGAACGCGAACCCGGGTCGTGCTCCTTTTTTAACGCCTCCTGCTCGATCTTGAGTCTGATGATCTCGCGATCGGTCGAATCGAGTTCTTCCGGCTTGGAATCGACCTGCATTTTCAGGCGCGCCGCCGCCTCGTCGACGAGGTCGATCGCCTTGTCTGGCAGAAAGCGGTTGGTGATGTAGCGGTGCGACAGCGTTGCCGCCGCCACTAGCGCACCATCGGTGATGCGAACGCCATGATGGGCTTCGTACTTGTCCTTCAAGCCGCGCAGGATCGAGATGGTGTCCTCGACGGTCGGCTCGTCGACGTAAATCGGCTGGAAGCGCCGGGCCAAAGCGGCGTCTTTTTCGACGTGCTTCTTGTACTCGTCGAGCGTGGTGGCGCCGATGCAGTGCAGTTCGCCGCGCGCCAGCGCGGGCTTAAGCAGGTTCGAGGCATCCATGGCGCCGTCGGCCTTGCCGGCGCCGATCAGGGTGTGCATCTCGTCGATAAATAAAATGTAGGTGCCTGCGGCGGATGTGACCTCCTGCAGCACGGCCTTGAGGCGCTCCTCGAATTCGCCGCGATATTTGGCGCCGGCAATCAGCGCGCCGAGATCAAGCGCGAGGAGTTTCTTGTCGTGAAGGCTTTCCGGCACGTCGCCGTTAACGATGCGCAGTGCGAGACCTTCGACGATCGCGGTCTTGCCGACGCCCGGTTCCCCGATCAGCACCGGATTGTTCTTGGTCCGGCGCGACAGCACCTGGATGGTTCTGCGGATTTCTTCGTCACGCCCAATCACGGGATCGAGCTTGCCGTCGCGGGCGGCCTGGGTGAGATCGCGCGCGTATTTTTTCAGCGCGTCGTAGGCGTTTTCAGCCGAGGCCGAGTCGGCAGTGCGGCCCTTGCGCAGCGCCTCGACCGCGGCATTGAGGTTTTGCGGCGTAACGCCGGCATTGGCGAGAATCTTGCCGGCTTCGGTGCCCTTCTCAAGCGCCAGCGCGAGCAGGAGGCGCTCGACGGTGACGAAGCTGTCGCCGGCCTTCTCGCCGGCTTTCTCGGCGGTCTCAAACACGCGCGCCAAACCCGGGTCGAGATAAACTTGGCCGGCGCCGCCGCCGGAAACTTTTGGGCGTTTGGCAAGCGCTGCTTCGACGGCGGAGAGAGCCTGCCTGGAGTTGCCGCCGGAGCGGTCGATGAGGCCCGCGGCCAGCCCCTCGGGGTCGTCGAGCAGGACCTTCAGCAGGTGCTCGGGCGCAAATTGCTGGTGCCCCTCGCGCTGCGCAAGGGACTGAGCAGATTGAACGAAACCGCGGCTACGGTCGGTGTACTTGTCGAAATTCATGGGGCTGTTTCCCTCGGCCTATCCCGACCGCCCTTTCGGCACGATCGGCACATCGTCATTGGGTGTATCAGTGGGATTTGGCGGTTTCCTGATGCAGATCAAAACGATCTCCGTCAGGCTTGCCCGCCAGCGAACCCCTATCGGCGATCCGCCGTCACCAAATATGGGAGCAATTCCGCCCGAAAAAAGAGCCGGCACCGGGGCGGACGGCAGCAATTTTGGCGTCGAGTCCGTTTCAAAGCGGCGGCCTCAAGCCGCCGGCGTCCCGAAAACCCGCTCGCCCTGCAAATCGATCATCTGCCTCGCTTTGCCGAGCGTAAAGGTCACCGCATCGTCGTAGGTGGCAAACGCGTCGGCGCGGATGAAACGGTGCTCCTGACGTACGCCGCCGACTTCGCGTTCGATCACGCCAGCGGTCTGAAATTGGCCTTCGCTCTTATAGGGCGCGGCGCGGATGATGAAACCCTTGTACTCGACAGGCTCCGACGGCTTTTCCGCTTTGGCGGCGTCACGCCCGCCGAACAATGCGCTGAGAAACGACATCGCCTCGCTCCGATGCATCTGAGGATGCACCGATTTTGCGCGACTGATGGTCAAGACGCAACGTCAGGCAGCAGGCCGAACCGCCGCCGCGCTGAAACACGTCCAGCGCCGTTTCAACCACGGCGTAGCCTCGTTCTTGCAGCTCATGTCGCAACGTCGGGCTGCAGCTCGAAAGAATGATCGTGCGGCCGACACAGACGGCATTGGCGGCAAAGCGCGTCGCATCGGCGTGATCGAGCGCGACGCGCTCGGACGGGGGCACGTGGTCTTGGATGAAGGCGAGTGCATCCGGAGTGAAAGCGCCCGGATAATAGATCACGGTGCCGCAGGGGAGTGCGCAAAGCGCGGTATCGAGGTGGTAGAAACTCGGATCGGCCAGCCGCAACGTGAGGCAGCAGCTTTTGCCAAATTGCTGCTCCAGGTATTTTGCGGCCGCGCCGTCAGAACGAAAGCCGCAGCCCATCCAAAATAAGCCGCGCCGTGCATCCCAAATGCAGTCGCCGGCCCCTTCGAGCACAACGTCATCGGGCAACGCCACGACCTCATCAACAACACCACGGGCCTTGAGCGACGCGAACGCCGCGGCAAACACCGATTCCTCGTTTCGCCGCTCGCCATAGCGGAAGCGCGCGAGCACGACTTTGCGGTCAAGCACGACCGCAGCATTAGCGGTGAACACCAGATCGGGAAGGTCCGGAGCGGGCTCGAGCGTATCGATCGCAGCGCCCGCGGTCTCCAGCGCGCGGCGCAAACCGGCCCACTGCGCCTGGGCCTTGTCGTGCAACACTGCGCCGCCGGCGGCCCAGGCCTGCGGATCCATCCACGGGTTGATGCTGTAACTGACCGCAAAATGCCGCGGCGGGCACATCAGGAAGCGAGGCTGCGGGTTTTGGCCAAGCGTCGCGTGAATGTTCATTGGCGGTTGGAGATCATCCTGCGACTGCCAGCGCTTCGCACCGGAGCGAATCAAACTGCCGGCAAAATCCTAACACGGGAGGAAAAGCCATTTGTGCGTGGACCGGCCGCGCTTGTCTTCGAGACACGGCCGCCACGCACAGATGGAGATGTCGCCATCAGGCGCAAGAGCGCGGATTAATTAATTGCCGCGAGCGTAATAGCCGCGCGCGTAGAGCGCGACCGCCAACGCTTCGTTGCCGTGAGCGGCGCGATAGGCGCCGGCGAGATAGCGCACGGCGTACGTCATGTTGGTTTCAGCGTCGAGCAGCCCAGAAGCCGAACCGTTGTAGCCCATGGCGCGCGCGGTGCCGAGGCGGATTTGCATCAGACCGTAATTGCCGGCGCTGACTGCGTGTGGATTGTAGCGGCTCTCGCGCATGATGACGCGATGAATGAGCGAAGTAGGCACGCCATTGGCGCTGGCATGCTGAGCGACCATGCCCTCATAAGCTTCCGGCACCTTGCCCGGAACTTGAGTGACTTGACCGGTGACTTGCCCCGAAGCCTGATTCAAAACTTGCCGCTCGGTATGCTGCGGCGCCGCATACGCCGCCCGGCCGGAATGTTGATTGACGCCATCATCAAACAGCCAGCTCGCCGAGGCGGGCTGCGCCAGCGCGCCGACAATGAGCGCGGAAAATGTTACAGAATACGCCACCGATTTCAGCATCGTGTTCTCCAAGCTAATTATGACGGTCGGTTTGTCGGGACCGACTGAGGCAGCAAAGGGGACGATGCGAGGCGATGTCGTGACGACGGGAACAGAGAATTGTCGTAGTTCGCCGTTAACTAATTGGGCGGCGGCGGCCGTTGCCGATTGCAAAATCGGCAAATCGCCTTTATATACGCGCCATTCGAGATTTAGCCTGCCTTGCCGTCTCGCCGATTTGAGTCATTAGCTCAATAAGGCCTTTCCCAAGACCACGCGAAATCCGGATTGGACCTTGCGAATTGTTCGTAAGGCCGCAAAACGCGTTCGCGTTTTCAATGGAGGCCATCATGGCAACAGGTACCGTCAAGTTCTTCAACGCCCAGAAGGGTTACGGCTTCATCGTCCAGGACGCCGGCGGCCCGGATGTGTTCGTGCACATCTCCGCCGTCGAGCGCGCTGGCATGCGCACCCTCAACGAGGGCCAGAAGCTTTCGTTCGACATCGAGGCCGACCGCCGCAGCGGCAAGTCCTCGGCTGCGAATCTGCAAGCGGCCTAAAGTCGTTACTATATAGACAACGCCGGCGTCATATTGGCGCCGGCGTTTTCACGTAAACCGGCGACACAAACAACAAGTGAGAAAAAAGCCATGCCAAGAAAGCCGGGACTCAACTCCGAATTCGTCATGTTCGATGTTGTCTACGAAGACGGCACACAACGCTCCAACCGCAAGGTGCCGCGCGCGCTGATCGGCGGCATCGATGGCGACAAGCCGGCGCACGGCTTCCTGATCGAGCAGGACCGCGAGATTGCGGAAAAATCCGGGCGCCCGCCGGTCAAGATCCAGAGCATCACGCGCTCTGGCGCGAAGAAGAAAGACCGCGACTTCTCCGAGCGCCGCGCGAGCTAACGATCGCCGCAAGCTCTGCCTTCCGCAATCAGCTTCGGGATATTGCTGCAGGCTTTGGCAGAGCGCGACGAAGCCGGTTTGCCAACGCCATGCATTGTTCGGTTATGTCGGGAATCGCGATGATCTCCCAGAATGCCGGGCGCGTCAGCGGGCCTACTGCAAACAATCGTTCCGACGCCTCGCCTGACCGGCTGATGACGGCGCCGTCCGGCGTGACGTCGATTCCGAGATGCAATGGATCAAGTCGCGCGAGGCCGCGCTCGATCAGGCTGCGCAGCACCGGGTTGACCACTTTCACAGGCGCCGGTCCGATCTGACGGCATTCGACGATGTTGTCGACCTGCATGGTTTCGACTGTCGTCGCGCCGCGTCTTCGATAATGGATCAGCACGCCCTCAGTAACCTGTTCGATTCCACACAGCTTCGCTGCCATTATCTGCAGACGGCCGGACGCGATCACTGCATCAATTCGCTTTTCGACTTCCGGCGCCATGCGATGCCGATGCACGTCCCACCATGCCCGGGCATGTTCGAGAAAGCTTTTTCGCGCGGGCATTGGCAGGTGCTGCCAGATCTGCTGGACAAACGGCCTGATGCCGTCGAGGACACAGCGCCAGTCGCCGCCTTGCCGCGCGTGCTGTTCGATCCTGGTCCGCAACCAGCGCAGAAGATCGGGCATGCCCTTTCCGAACGGCACGTCCGCCGGGTCTATCCGCATCGGTTGAACGTTGCGGTGGCCGCGCGGCAGTAATCCGCGCCGTGACATGGCAAGGACCGGCCCTTGGTGTCCGGCGCGGCTGAGCGACAGCACATAATCGATCATGGTCAGTCCGGTACCAAGCAGAAGCACGCGTGCGTCCGGCTCTACACCGGCATCCGCAGGCCCGGTCCATGGATCAAGATATCCGCCGGTATGACAGACCGACGCTTCGTGCCCGGTGGCGAGTATCGCGAAGTCGCCCTGATGAAGCGAGCCGTCCGCCAGCGTTATCGTCACGCCGGACGGGAACTGGGCGATCGATACGCACTCGCCTCTGATGATGCGAAGCGGGCCGGACCGTCCGCCGGACGATAGAGGCGCAATCAAACTGCTGAGATATTCGCCATAGATCTTGCGCGGCGCGAAGCAAAACGGACCGCCGCCGGTCTGCCAGGCCGATCCGCACTCCTTGCGTGCCCCGAGCCAGCGCCAGAAATGATCGGGCTGATCGGGGAAGGCGGTCATATTGGCGGCGCGGACATTGAGCAGATGATCGGGATTGGTCGTGCAGTAGGCAATGCCGCGGCCGACTTCCGGCTGCTTCTCAATGAGCGTGACTTTCAGATCGCCGGCCCGGTTGCGCAGCAGATGACAGGCGAGCAGGACCCCGCTCGCTCCGCCGCCAATGATGAGCACGTGGGGCCGATGGTCTTGCAAGCGCGTTTCCCGGATCGTCGCGGTATGTGGCGTCGTCACGGCAATCGACTGCAGCCCTCGCAGGAGACCAACGCTCCGCGACCCGCACGACGACAGGGGCTCGGCCTTCGCCGCTCCGCCGGCACCCACGATAGTTCCTGCTCGCCGCGGGTCGATAACTCTTCCAAAGTATAGTTGATAATATCCATAGATTAAACCTTATTCTAAGGCTTGGCCGCTTTTAAAATGCCGAGCCCGCAATTTTTCCAGCCGGCCGCCGGCGTCCGATAAAATGGCGGGAGTGTGGAGACTTTGCCGGAGCAGGTTCCCCCGTCCCGGTTCCGCCCCTCTGCCCTACCGAGGCTTTTTGCCAGCGGTTAACCCCTGCCTGTTACGCCTTCCCTTGGGGGCATGCGCGTAACGCCGTTTACGGCGGGCTCCGGGGACCGTTGGCAATGTCCGAAGCTGCAGCTGCCGCTCTGTTCCAGCTTTCGCCGACGACCGGCAACGCGCTCCTCATGATCGCCGAGGCGATTGTGTATTTCGCCGTGTTGGCCGGCCTGTTCCGGGCCCGGCATCGGCTCGGCATCGGCGCCTTCTTCTGCGCGCTCGGCGTCATGCACTTCCTCGAAACTTACCTTGCCAGCGTGCTCTATGTTCCGCTGCCGTTCGGCGTTGTCGCGTCGCCGGGCTCGACCGTGCTGTTCACCGGCAAGCTGATGCTGCTGCTGCTCGTCTATATCCGCGAGGACGCAGTGGTGGTGCGGCAGCCGATCTACGGGCTTCTGATCGGCAACGTGCTCCTGCTCGCACTGGCGGCACTGATGCGGCTCCACGGCGCCGGCGCGTTCGCCGCCGCGCATCAGTCAGATTTCGGCTTTCTCGGGCAGATGGGCGCGCTCATGGTGTGGGGGACGCTGATCCTGTTCGCCGACTGCGTCATGATGATCCTGCTTTACGAGCGCCTGCCGGCGCTGCGCGGCAATTATTTGTTGCTCCGCTTGGGACTGACCGGCGCGCTGATCCTGAGCTTCGATCAGGCGGCGTTCTTCGCCGGACTTCATTATCTCACCGGCGCGCCGCTTTCGGTTCTGTTCGGCGGCTGGGCGTCCAAGATGGTTGCGGTTGCCATCTATGCCTGCCTCGGCACCGCTTACTTGCGCTGGCTCGAACTGCCGCGCCGCCGCGACAACCGCACCCGGCGCCTGACCGACGTGTTCGATCTTCTCACCTACCGCGACCGCTACGAAGACCTGATGGCGCGCTCGGGCCGCGACGCGTTGACCGGCGCGCTCGACCGCGGCCGTCTCGAACATCTGGGCCGCAAATATATCGAGGACGCGGCGCTGGTTG
>Ga0335078_10017445_pt1 | contig 10666 bp, 8 predicted proteins | sample Lox_Sample_32_FD_206711 | JGI IMG/M metagenome (GOLD analysis project Ga0335078, IMG submission 206711) | Soil microbial communities from Loxahatchee National Wildlife Refuge, Florida, United States - Lox_Sample_3.2 | ecosystem: Environmental > Terrestrial > Soil > Wetlands | place: USA: Florida... | reverse complement strand
CCGTGAGCCAACGCGCCAGGTTGAACGCCGCATCGAGGTGCGGCAGCGCGACGGCGGCGAAGACATTTTCAGAGCCCATCAAATCACTGTAGATCGCATCGGGCGGCGATTTATTCCCCGGCGGAAATCCCGCATCGGCCGGGGAATATCCGCGGCGCGCGGCGGATCTCCCTGCACATCAGCGGCACCGTTTGGGTCCCGGATCCGGAGCGCGCCGTGCACGTGGAGGTCGAGGTCGTGAGCAAGGTTGTCGGATCGAGCGGGGCCAGCCGTCGGCAGGCCATGAAGTGCCTGCTGTGGGGCGGAGCGGGGGTGTTGTGGACCTTTGCGGGCGGGGTACCGCGCTCCTTGCGCCTGGGCGGCGAGGCGCAGGCCGGGGAGATCCGCGGCTTCACCTTCGGTCAGATCAGCGATTCGCACATCGGCTTCAAGGCCGGTGCGCACCCCTCCGCGGAGGACACTCTGGGCGAGGCAGTCGCGCGCATGGCGGCCGTGCAGCCGGATTTCGTGATCCATACCGGGGATGTGAGCCACCTCGCCACCGCCGGGCAGTTCGCCACCGCCGCGCAGATCCTGCAAGGGGTCAAACGCGAGGTGTTCTGCGTGCCGGGGGAGCACGACACCATCGGCGACGACGGCAAGCTTTTCTTCCAGCGCTTCGGTCGTGACCCCGGCGCCTCGGGGATCCGCAACCGGGACGGGCACGCCGCGGGAAGCCCCGGGTGGTACAGCTTCGACACCCACGGAGTGCATTTCGTGGGACTCATCAACGTGCTGAATCTGACCGCGACGGGTCTCGGATCGATCGGCGCCGCGCAGCGGCGCTGGCTGCAGGAGGATCTCGCGGCCCGCAGCGCCAGTACGCCCATCATCGTCTTCGCGCACATGCCGTTGTGGTCCATCTATCCGCAATGGGGCTGGGGAACGGAGGATGCCGCGCCGGTGCTCGCCGCGCTGCGGCGGTTCGGCTCCGTGACCATTCTCAATGGGCACATTCACCAGGTGATCCAGAAGGTGGAAGGCAACGTAACCTATCACACCGCTTACTCCACCGCGTTTCCGCAACCGGCGCCGGGAGTGGGTCCCGGACCAGGCCCGCTGCTGGTTCCGGCCGACCAACTGAAGACGCTGCTCGGTATCCGCCGGGTCGAGGTGGTAGCGGAGCAGGTGACGGCGACCGATGTCACGCTGGCCTGAGGGGGAGCAGACGATGAGCCACTGCTGCCGATTCCGTACCGTTGCCACGCTGCTCGCGCTGCTGGCCGCGGCACTTTGCGCGACGGCGCTCGTATCCGGATCCTCGGCCGCCGAGCAGCCGGCATCCGCGCCGGGATCCGTGATCCGCATCGAGGCGTATTCATTCCATCCCGGTGTCCTGACGGTGGCACTGGGCACCACGGTGCTGTGGATCAACAAGGACGACGACGTGCATACGATCAAAAGCCAGGATGGCCCCGAGAAGTTTCAGTCACCGGCACTGGACAGCGGCGGCCGCTACGGATTCACGTTCCGCCACGCGGGCAGCTATCACTACATCTGCTCGGTGCACCCCTACATGCACGGTGTCATCATCGTGCGGTAAGTGCCGCCTGAGCTGGCCCGGTGCGACGCTACCGCAACCGGGACGGCGTATCTTCTCAACCCGAAGCAAGCCCGCACGTGGAATGGCAGTTCCGGAAGGTCCTGTAATAGAATGAGAATTACAGCATCCGGGGCACCAGTCGGAACACGACCATGGCGGAACCGATCGGCGACCGAACGCTCGACCTGCTCACGGTCGGCCGCTCCTCCGTGGATCTTTACGGCGAGCAGGTCGGCGGGCGGCTCGAGGACATGGGCTCATTCGCCAAATACGTGGGGGGCAGCCCCACGAACACCGCCATTGGAGCCGCCCGGCTGGGGCTGCGGGCGGCGGTACTGACCCGCGTCGGGGACGATCACTTCGGCCGCTTCATCCGCGAGGAGCTCGTCCGCTGCGGCGTGGACGTATCCGGCGTCCTCGCCGATCCGCAGCGGTTGACCGCGCTCGCGGTGCTCGGCATCCGCGATGAGCGGCGGTTTCCACTCCTCTTTTATCGCGAGAACTGCGCGGACATGGCGCTGTGCGCTGCGGATGTGGACCCCGCATTGGTCGGGCGAGCGGCTGCCGTGCTCATCAACGGCACGCATCTGTCGCAAGCAGGCGTGCGCGCGGCGAGCCGCCGGGCCGTCGAGCTCGCGCGCGCGGCGAGCGGCCGCGTCGTGTTCGACATCGACTACCGGCCGGTCCTCTGGGGCCTGACGACTCCGGAGGCCGGCGAGAACCGCTACGTCACGAGCGCCGCGGTGACCCGGCAGCTGCAGGAGCTCGCACCCCTTTGCGACCTCATCGTCGGCACCGAGGAGGAGTTTCACATCCTCGGCGGAGCGGCGGATACGGTGGCGGCCTTGCGCGCCGTGCGCGCGCTGACACCGGCGCTGCTGGTGTGCAAGCTGGGAGCGGCGGGTTGTGTCGCGTTCGAAGGAGAGATCGGCGAGAGGCTCGAAGACGGTCTGAGGGCGCCGGGCTTCGACGTCGAGGTGTTCAACATCCTCGGTGCCGGGGATGCCTTCATGAGCGGCTTCCTTCTCGGCTGGCTGAAGGCATTGCCGCTCGAGGCCTGCTGCCGCTACGGCAACGCCTGTGGCGCGATCGTGGTCTCGCGCCACGGCTGCGCGCCGGCGATGCCCACGCGCACGGAGCTCGCCGCGTTTCTAGGACGGACGTGGCCGCGGCGGCTGCGGGAAGCCGACGAGCTCGAGCACATCCACTGGGCCACCACGCGCGCACCGAGACCGGAGGAATTGCTGGTGCTCGCGATGGATCACCGCGGTCCGCTCGAGGCGATGGCCGCCGAGGTGAATGCGCCGGAATCGGCCCTCGAGCAATTGAAGACGCTGGCGGTGGCGGCGGTCGACCGCGTCGCCGGCGGCGATCCCCGGTTCGGCATTCTGCTCGACGGCCAGTTCGGCCGCCGTGGTCTCGAGCGCGCCGCCGACCTTCCCTACTGGATCGGCAGGCCGATCGAGCGCAGCGGCTCGCGTCCGCTGACGTTCGATGGCGTGGCGGACGTGGGCTCGACCTTGCGCACCTGGCCGCTGAACCACGTGGTCAAGTGTCTGCTGCGGTATCACCCGGAGGACCCGGAGGCGCTGCGGCTGCAGCAGGAGGAGCAGACGCTGCGCCTCTACAGCGCCTGCCGCGAGACCCGCCACGAGCTCCTGCTCGAAATCATCGCCTCGCCCTACGGCAGGATCGAGGGGGACACGACCGCGCGTGTGCTCGCACGGCTGTACGATCTCGGGGTCCGTCCTGACTGGTGGAAGCTCGAGCCGACCGACCAGCCTCTCGCCTGGGCCGCCATCCAGGATACGATCCGCCGGCGCGATCCGTTGTGCCGCGGCGTTCTCGTTCTGGGACTCGCCTCGGATGCCGCCAGTCTCGCCGTCGCATTCCAGGCCGCGGCGCCCTGCGAGGGGGTCCGCGGCTTCGCGGTCGGGCGTACCATCTTCGGCGAGCCCGCCCGCCGCTGGCTCGCCGGCGAGCTCGGCGAGGCGGAAACGATCGCCGCGCTCGCCGCCAACCTGCAGGCGGTGGTGACTGCCTGGCGGCGGGCGAGGCCGAGCCCACCGGCGTGATGCTTGGGAGTCAACGATGACGCGGATTCGTCTCACCGCCGCTCAGGCCACGGTGCGATATCTGGCCAACCAGCTCATCGACGAGGATGGCGGGAAAGCGCGCTATTTCGCCGGCGCCTGGGCCATCTTCGGCCACGGCAACGTCACCGGGCTCGGCGAGGCCTTGCAGGCCGCGGGCGAGGCGCTGCCCACCTTGCGCGCGCACAACGAGCAGGCCATGGCGCACGCGGCGATCGCCTTTGCGAAGGCTTCGCGCCGGCGGCGCGCGATGATCTGCACCAGCTCCATCGGACCCGGCGCTCTCAACATGGTGACCGCGGCCGCGGTGGCGCATGTCAACCGATTGCCCGTGCTCTTCCTGCCCGGCGATGTATTCGCCAGCCGCGGCCCCGACCCCGTACTGCAGCAGGTGGAGGATTTCGCCGACGGCACGGTGAGCGCGAACGACTGTTTCCGCCCGGTGTCGCGTTACTTCGATCGCATCCAGCGCCCGGAGCAGCTGCTCGATGCGCTGCCGCGAGCCATGGCGACACTGCTGGATCCCGCCGCTTGCGGCCCAGTCACCCTCGCGTTCTGTCAGGACACCCAGACGGAGGCCTGGGAGTTTCCCGGCCGGCTGTTGGAGCCTGCGACCTGGTCGATCCGCCGCGCGCCACCCGCCGCGGCGGACCTGCGCGCGGCCGCCGAGTGCCTGCGCAGCGCCCGCGCGCCGCTGCTGATCGCGGGTGGCGGGGTGCTCTACTCGGCCGCGGAACCCGCGCTCGATCAATTGGCGCGTGCCACCGGCATTCCGGTGGCGGAAACCCAGGCGGGCCGAGGCGCGCTCAGCTGGGATCATCCGCAATCGCTCGGCGCGATCGGCGTGACCGGCACCAGTGCCGCCAACGCCGCCGCAGCCGCCGCCGATGTCATCGTCGCGATCGGTACGCGCCTGCAGGATTTCACCACCGCCTCCCGGACGCTCTTTGCCGGATGCACGCGCTTCATCCAGGTGAATGTCAACGTCCATGACGGCTACAAGCACGGCGCCGTCGCCGTCATCGGCGATGCGCGCGAGGTGTTGAATGGCTTGCGGGATGCGCTCACCGGCTACCGGGTGCCGCGGGCGTGGAGCGACTCGGTCGCGGCCGAGCGCATCGCCTGGGATCAAGCGTGGAGCCAGGCCGTCCGGCCCCCGGACACGCGCGCGAGCCCCACCGATGCGCAGGTGATCGGCGCCGTCGGCCGCTGGGCGCGCAACGAGACCGTCGTGGTCTGCGCGGCAGGGGGACTGCCCGGCGAGCTGCACAAACTGTGGCGGCCTGCGCGCGCGGGCGGTTACCACGTCGAATACGGCTTCTCCTGCATGGGCTACGAGATCGCCGGCGGCCTGGGCGTCAAGCTCGCCTCGCCCGGGAGCGAGGTCGTGGTCATGGTCGGCGACGGCAGCTACCTCATGTTGAATTCCGAGATCGCCACCGCCGTCATGATGGGAGTGAAGCTCGTGATCGTCGTGCTGGACAACGGCGGCTTCGGCTGCATCAACCGACTGCAGAAAGCCACCGGCGGGACGCCTTTCAACAACCTGCTGGCCGACACCCGGCGGCCGGGCGCTCCGCCGATCGATTTCGCAGCGCACGCCGCCGCCCTCGGAGCGGTGAGTGAGCAGGTGGCGGACATCGAAGCGCTTGCCGCCGCGCTCGAGCGCGCCCGGGCGGCATCGCGCACCTCCGTCATCGTCATCGAGACCGATCCGCAGGCCTCGACGGGCGCCGGCGGCGCGTGGTGGGAAGTAGCCGTTGCGGAGGTCTCGCCAAGGGATGCCGTGCGCGCTGCGCGCGCGGAATACGAGACACGGCGCAAGCTGCGGTGGGAGGCCGAATGACCGTTCGTATCGGGGTGAGCCCCATCGCCTGGATCAACGATGACCTGCCGGAGCTCGGCGGCGATACGCCCGTCGAGACCGTGCTCCGCGATGCGCACGCGCTTGGATTCGAGGGAATAGAGCTCGGCGGAAAATTCGTGCGCGATCCGCAGGCGCTCGCGGCGCAACTCGGCGCCCACGAGCTGTCGCTCATCGGCGGCTGGTGGTCGGCGGCGCTGCTCGCCCGCCCGGTGGAGGACGAGATCGCAGCGTTGCAGCAGCATCTTCGCCTCCTCGAGGCGCTCGGCAGCCGCGTCTTCATCGTCGCCGAGTGCAGCAACGCCATTCACGGTGATCGCCGGCGGCCGCTTTCCGCCTCGCCGCGCCTGAGGTCCGAGGAGTGGCCGCGGTTCGGCGAGCGGCTGAGCGCGCTCGCCGCCTATCTCGAGCAGCACGGTCTGCGCCTCGCGTACCACCATCATCTCGGCACCGTGGTCGAGCGCGCGGAGGACATCGAACAGCTCATCGCCCACACCGACCGGCGGGTGGGCTTCGTCCTCGACACCGGCCATGCCGCGCTCGGCGGCCTCGATGCGCAGCGGCTGATCCGCACTCATCCCGAGCGCATCGTCCACGTGCACGCCAAAGACGTCCGCCGGCGCGTATTCGAGCAATTGAAGCAGCGCAACGGCAGCTTCCTCGACGGGGTGCTCGCGGGCATGTTCACCGCGCCCGGGGACGGCGACCTCGAGTGGCGCGGCGTGGCGCGCGCGCTGCAAGCCATTCGCTATGACGGCTGGGTGGTGGTCGAGGCGGAGCAGGATCCCGCGCTCGCCGATCCGCGCCTCTACAGCAGAATCGGTCTCGATACCGTGCGCGGGCTGCTGGGCGCCTCGCAACCGGTCGCCGGAGCGAGCCGATGAGCCTGCGGGTACGGCCCGGTGCGCCGGATGCGGACGGACGCGTTCTGGCCATCACTCCCGAGAGCGCCGGCTGGCGGTATGTCGGATTCGAGGTGCGCCGCCTGCGCGCGGGGCGGAACACGACACTCGCCTCCGCCGGCAAGGAAATCTGCGTCATGGTCTTGACCGGGCGAGCCACCATCGAGGTTGGGGAACGCACCTTCGCCGACCTCGGCGGCCGCCAGAGCGTCTTCGAGGACGCACCCCCGGGCGCGGTGTACGTGCCGCCCGGCCACGGCATCGCCGTGCAGGCGATCACCGACGCCGAGATCGCCCTGTGCAGCGCGCCGGCGCAAACCGCGGGCGAGCCGCGCGCGATTCCCGGCGCGCGCATGCCGCAGGAAGTGCGCGGCGAGGGCACCAACCGCCGCTTCGTGCGCAACGTGCTGCCCGAGACGGAGCCCGCCGAGCGGCTGCTCATCGTGGAAGTGATTACACCGGCGGGACACTGGTCGAGCTACCCGCCGCACAAACACGACACCGACACGCCGCCTGCGGAGACGCAGCTCGAGGAAACGTATTATCACCGGCTCGAGCCCGCGCAGGGCTTCGCGGTCCAGCGAGTCTATACGGACGATCGCAGCATCGATGAGACCGTGTGCGTGGAGGATGGCGATGTCGTTCTGGTGCCGCGCGGTTACCATCCCGTCGGTGCACCGCACGGCTACGATCTCTATTATCTCAACGTGATGGCGGGTCCGGTGCGACGTTGGATCGTACGCGACGATCCGGCCCACGCCTGGATCAAACAGCGGCGTTGAGCGCCACGGGGCGGCCGCTCGCATGCGAGCGGCCGGCGGCCTCGGCCAGCTCGAGCGCGCGCAGGCCGTCGGCGAATCCGATCGCGGACGCTTCGCCGCGCAGCACCGCGGCGAAATGGTCCATCTCCAGCCGGTAGGCCTCGGCATAGCGATCCAGGAAGAAATTCTGGAACGGTGCCCGCGTCGCGCCCTGCTCGCCCCACACCACCACCGCATCGGTGGTCACGTTATCCACACGGACCGCGCCAGCGGAGCCGAATGCCTCGATCCGCTGATCGTATCCGTAGGCGCTGCGGCGAGTGTTGCTGATGAGCGCGATGCGCCCCGAGGCGGTGCGCAGCAGCACCTTGGCGGTATCGACATCGTCCGCAGCACCGATGGCGGGATCGACCAGGCACGCGGCCATCGTGTAGACCTCCACTATCGGCTCGGCGAGCAGCCACCTCGCCATGTCGAAGTCGTGGATGGTCATGTCCTTGAAGAGCCCGCCGCTCACCTTGATGTAGCTCACGGGCGGCGGCGCCGGGTCATGACTCACGATGTGCAGCGTCTCGAGGTTGCCGATCTCGCCGGCCTGGAGCTTGCGGCGCAGGGCGCGAAAGTGAGGATCGAAGCGCCGGTTGAATCCGAGCAAGAGCCGGGCGTTCGCGAGCGCCGCGGCGGCTCGCGCCCGCTCGAGACTCAAATCGAGCGGCTTTTCGCAGAAGATCGCCTTGCCGGCGGCCATGGCCTGCAGGCACTGCGACAGATGCTGGTCGGTCGGGCTGGCGATGATCACGCCCGCGATCGCCGGATCGGCGAGCGCGCTTTCGAATGAGCTCACCGCGGCGCCGTGACGCGCCGCGAGGGCCGCGGCACCGTCACCGAGCGGGTCGATGACATACTTGAGCGACAGCGCCGGGTGCGCCGCCGCGTTGGCGGCGTGAATTTTGCCGATCCGCCCGGCGCCGATCAGCGCGATGGCGGTCCGCGACTCCCGCCTCGGCGCCGTGCTCACGAGCGCTCCCGGGTCGCCGGCGAGCGGCGGGGACCGCCGCGACCTTCCGCGCGCGCACGCCGGCTGCTGCGGAACACATAGCCGATCACCAAGGTCTGGGCGAGACACATGGAGGCCGAGAGCGAACGAAAGCCGCGGATCTCCGCCTCCTGCACCCGCAAGACCGTGTGCGCCTCCTTCGCGATCGGGCTCACGGCACTGTCGGTGATGGCGAGGATGGCGGCTTTCTGGGCGTGCGCAGTGCCGACCGCCTGTATGGTCTCCTCGCCGTAGGGACGGTAGCTCACGGCGATCAGCAGATCCCCGGGGGCGATCGCGGCGGCCTGCTGGCGCCAGAGACCCGCCACACCATCGATGAATACCGTGCGCTTGGCGCTCTGCTGCAGGGAATAGGCGAGATAAGCGGCCACCGGGAAAGCGCGCCGGACTCCGACCACGTAGACGCTCTTCGCCTGCTCCAGCAGACGAAACGCCGCCGCGAGCTCCGCGGCGCCGACCGTATGGGTGAGCTGGCGCAGCGCGAGATCCGTGCCCTCGGCGAACTCCTTGAGCAGGCTCGCCGGATCATCGGACCGATTCTCCAGACGCTCGAGCGTCTGGCGGACGCGCTCACCGTAGGCAGCGGCCGGATGGGCGGCGACCAGATCGGCTCGAAACACGCGCTGCATGGGGCTCGCGCCGTCGAAACCGAACTGCTTGGCGAAACGCACGATGGCCGAGGGCTGCACGCCGCTGCGCGCGGCGATGACGGCCAGCGTCTCGAGCGCGACCTCGTTCGGCGCATCGAGAACATAGTGGGCGAACTGCCGCAGCCGGCCGCTCAAGGAGTCGTAGCGCGCGAGTATCGCCTCGCGCAGCTCCGCCGCCGTTGTGGGCGCCGGCACCTGTTGCGGGACGCGGCTCATCGGGGCTCGCGCCCGCAAGCGCACGCACACGCACACGCACACGCACACGCACACGTCGGTGATGAGAGCGCCTGTTGTTTCATCTTTTTCACGTTGACTTAAATTAAAATAATCATACCATCGGTCGCCGGGAGGTAACAGCCATGCTCCGCGGGGCCCTCGAGTCGCAACACCCCTTGTCGGCGATCCCGACGGCGATCAGCCGGCCCTTGCGGCGACGCCTGATTCTCATCAGCCTGACCGCGAGCATCGGCGGCCTTCTGTTCGGTTACGACACCGGCGTGGTGAACGGCGCGCTGCTCTACATGGGGCGTGATCTGCACCTGACGCCCGCCGACGAGGGCCTGATCACCGCGACGCTGCTGCTGGGCGCGGCGCTCGGCTCGCTCTTCGGCGGACGGTTGGCGGACCGCGTCGGCCGCCGGCGCACGATGTGGCTGCTGGCCGGAACCTTCGTGGTGGGCGCGCTGGCCTGCGCCGCCGCCCCCGACCGGGCGGACCTCGCCGGATTCCGGTTTCTCCTCGGGCTCGCCGTCGGCGGCGCCTCGGTCGTGGTGCCGACCTATCTCGCGGAGCTGGCGCCGCCGCAGATTCGCGGCCGCCTGGTGACCCAGAACGAGCTGATGATCGTCTCCGGTCAACTGCTCGCGTTCGCGATCAACGCCCTCATCGCGCACATCTGGGGCGAGACGCACGCCATCTGGCGCTGGATGTTGGGTGTGGCGGCAGTGCCGGGCGCGATGCTCGGAGTGGGTGCCCTGTTCCTGCCGGAGAGCCCCCGCTGGCTGATCGCGCGCGCCCGGCCCGCTGAGGCCGCGGCGGTGCTCGAGGAGCTGCGGCCGCCCGGAACCGCGGCGGTCGAGGCGCAGGCGATCACGCGGCTCGCCGCCGAGGAGGCCGCCTCCGACATTCGCGGCTGGGCGGCGCTGCGCATTCCCTGGGTGCGGGCGGTGCTGCTGGTCGGCATCGGCATCGGCATCGTGCAGCAGGTCACCGGCGTCAACTCCATCATGTATTACGGCACGCAGATCCTGTCGCGCTCCGGCCTCGGCATCCAGGGAGCGCTGGTCGCCAACGTGCTGAACGGTGTCGTCTCGGTGCTTGCAACCTTCCTCGGCATCGCGCTCGTCGGCCGCATCGGACGACGGCCGATGCTGGTGACGGGTCTCATCGGCACGACCTCATCGCTCCTGCTGCTCGGCGTCGTCTCCCTGGTCTTTCAACCCTCAGCTTCGCTCGCGTATCTCGTTCTCGGCGCGATGGCGCTCTTCCTCTGCTTTCAGCAGGGCTTCGTCTCACCGGTAACGTGGCTGCTGCTGTCGGAGATCTTTCCGCTCAAGGTGCGGGGACTCGGCATGGGCGCGGCCACCCTGGTGCTCTGGGGCGCGAACTTCGTGGTCGCCTTCTCCTTCCCGCAGCTGGTTGCCGGATTCGGCGTTTCCTCCACCTTCTTCGGCTTCGTGCTGGTCGGAATCGTGGCGGTGGCGTTCTCGTTCCGCTACGTGCCGGAGACCGGCGGCAAGACATTGGAGGCGATCGAG